>ERZ779840.17-NODE-17-length-182112-cov-11.773340_pt1 | contig 182112 bp, 159 predicted proteins | sample MGYA00511561_ERZ779840 | MGnify/ENA primary metagenome ERZ779840 (study PRJEB29588, sample SAMEA2162036) | human gut metagenome | biome: human gut; feature: human-associated habitat; material: faeces | place: Denmark | collected 2008/2010 ...
AATATAAGAGTTTGTAGGCGGGAGAAAATTTGATTTTTCCATTTCGTCATGCAAGTTGGTGATTGAAAAGGTTATGATGTCTGATATAATATGATGTGTGACGGAGATGTGGTCAGTTACAAATTCGAAATTTGCAGGGCATTGAGTTGGTTTCTACAATGATATGGAGGAATATATGAAACTTACAATTGCATTCTTACAGCTTCTTCCAACAGGAAGTCTGAAAGGGAATATGGAAAAGGGAATCAAGGCTTGTTTTCAGGCAAAAGAAAAGGGGGCAGATATTGCAATTTTTCCAGAAATGTGGAGCTGCGGATACGTCTTTCCACATGAAGAGGCAAGTCTACGGGAATGTGCCATTTCTAGGTATGGCTCTTTTGTGAAAAGGTTTGCAGAACTTGCTGCAGAGTTGGATATGGCTATAGCTATCACTTTTTTGGAGCAACATGAGCCGAAACCAAGAAATACAGTTTGCCTCTTCGACAAACATGGCAAAATACAGTATTGTTATTCAAAAGTCCATATTTGTAATTTTGGGGAAGAAGATGATGAAAGTGTTCTGGATGCAGGAGATGATTTCTTTGTGACAGAATTGGATACGAAAGAAGGAGTTATAAAAGTCGGATCAATGATTTGCTATGACCGGGAATTTCCGGAAAGTGCTCGAGTTATGATGTTGAAAGGAGTGGAGCTACTTCTAGTTCCAAATGCCTGTCCAATGGAACTGAACCGTCTCGCACAACTCAGGGGAAGAGCATATGAAAATATGTTAGCTATAGCCACATGCAATTATCCGGCCCCTCATCCGGATTGCAATGGACATTCTACCCTGTTCGATGGTGTCGTATATCTTCCAGAGCTTCCTGACTCGCGAGATACATGTGTATTTGAAGCTGGCGAGGGAGAGGGTGTATACGTGGCTGAATTGGATGTAGATATGTTGCGAGAGTATCGTCATCGTGAGGTATGGGGGTGCAAAAATCGACGCCCAGAAGTGTATGGTATAATATCAGAGAGGAATCATATATAAAAGGGTTCAAATTTAGGTTTGATATTATAATTAATGATACATAATAACACATCTGGATTTGTGGGGATATAACAGAATATGAGATGTTGCGTTTGGTAATAGATTTTTACAGAAAGGATACAAAAATGAAGGATTTGAGATTTGATGATTTATATTCTCCAGAATACTATATGGATGTTCCTTGAAACGATGGGAGAATTGCAATAAAGAAGTTTAACGATGCAAGAGATACGATGGCAATGGCTCATTTTTCATTGTCTTATATCGAAGATATACCAAGTGATGAATCAGGGAAAAACTTTGCAAAGACATTACATATTCGTCATGCGATTGAAGACTTAAATAATTCTTTTGACTTGTTGCTACAAATTCCATGGTTTTATTATAGGATATGGGCAGAGTTTAATCGAGGGGCATCGCTTCAAAAGATTAGTTTGCTTCCGACACTTGTTGGAGAGAATGGAAAACCTAATATCAAACCAAGTGAGGACAGTATTAGTATGAACGATTATTTTACTGTAGTGTAGGAAAAAAATTTATAATAGAACAGCGTTAGAGCATTTATGTGTAAAAGCATGAATGCTCTTTTTTTGTCTCTTCAAGGACAAAGAACAGGAAAGCAGCTTTTGGACAAGTTGTCCAGAAGTTCAAATAAAAATGAAGGAGGACACCTGATGTATAGCAAAAATGGTATTCCGTGGGTAAGACCACCTACACACGACGGACAACATAGAGAAAATAATATCGGGAGGACAGAACAATGGTCGATGAATTGACGCAGGAGTCGTTCCAGACAGGAAAGGCGATTGTGACTGTCAGCGTAGATCTGATTACTGCCATTGCAGATGCGTGCAAGCGGTCTGAACAGCAGAATCCTGGTATGAGCGAGGAACAGAAGGAGACATTGCTCGGCAAGGTTGTCGATAAGCTAATGTCGAATTATACTATGTAATGAAACATCAGGGTATTAAGGGCGACAGAAGGACATGCCTGCCTCTCGTTTTAAGGGGATTGTTGCAAGCATGATTGATATACTTGAATTGTCCGTAAGGGACAACCACTTGCAAGTGATACAAGAAGATTTAGTCGTGTGATACAGCTGTAATAAATGCATTTGTGCATAATCAATGGATAACCGGGAGTGCACCGATGATTACTGTTTTTAGTGACAGAATTGAAATTTTATCACGTGGTACCATTTCGCTGGGACAGACAATGGAAGGCTTTTATGCAGGAGAATCCGTTCTGGTTAATCAAAAATTTTCAGATATGCTATTGCAGCTGCATTAAATCTTTATACAATCTTAATACAGAACCAGAGACTCTTATACCATCTTTGAAAGCAATTATATATAATAAAAACAGCACAAAGATAGCAGTATTTAGAATCAATAATAAGGAGTGCTGATTATTTATGCCAGAAAAAACATATAAGAAAAAACATCTGACATCCTTTCAGTTAATTATTCTGGGGTTTGCAGGAGTGATTCTTTTAGGAACTGTTCTGCTGATGCTTCCATTTTCCACTTTGGATAAAGTATCAACTCCATTTCATGAGGCCCTTTTTACAGCCACTTCCGCAGTATGTGTGACAGGTCTTGTGGTGAAGGATACTGGAAGCTACTGGTCCATGGCAGGACAGACGATTATTCTTGTACTCATACAAATTGGCGGGCTTGGCGTGGTAACGGTGGCAGCATCTGTCTCCATTCTTTCCGGGAAAAGAATATCTCTTATGCAAAGAAGTACTATGCAGGATGCAATATCAGCACCTAAAGTGGGTGGAATTGTCAGACTAACAAGATTTATTTTAAAGGGGACATTTCTGATGGAAGCTGCCGGGGTACTGTTGTTACTGCCGGCTTTTTTACCTGATTATGGTGGAAAGGGAATCTGGATGTCAGTCTTTCATTCAATCTCTGCTTTTTGTAATGCCGGGTTTGATATTCTGGGAACGGCTGACAATCCATTTCCTTCCTTGACCGGGTATTCTGGAAATGCCCTTGTAAATGTGGTAATTATGCTGTTGATCATTGTAGGAGGGATTGGTTTTCTCACTTGGGATGATATTTATACGAATAAATTGAAATTTAAACGTTATCGTATGCAAAGCAAGATTATTCTGATGACTACTGCAGGTCTGATCTTGTTTCCTACAGTTTTTTTCTTCGTCTGTGATCTGAAAAATCTATCTGCAGGAAAACGCCTGTTAGCTGCGGTGTTCCAATCGGTAACGACAAGGACAGCAGGATTTAATACGATAAATATTTCAAAGATGAGTGAGGCTTCAAAAGCAGTTATGATTCTGTTGATGCTAGTCGGTGGTTCGCCGGGTTCTACAGCAGGTGGAATGAAAACGACAACATTCACGGTGCTTATTTTAAATGCAATTGCGACATTTCGAAGCCGGGAAAATGTAGGGGCTTTTGGACGAAGATTGGAATATCATGTAATAAAAAATGCTGCAACGATAGCTATGCTTTATTTTACCCTGTTTTTTTGTGGTGGAATCGCAATCAGCGTATATGAAGGGCTTCCACTTTTAGATTGCCTGTATGAAGCTGCTTCAGCTGTAGGTACGGTAGGACTGACACTGGGGATTACACCGGGACTTCACGTTTTTTCACAAACTGTGCTGATTATACTAATGTATCTAGGACGTGTGGGCGGTCTGACCTTAATTTATGCGGTGTTTTCCGGAAGAGATAAGGGGAATGCAAAACTGCCCTTGGAGAAGATTACAGTTGGATGAGAAGGAGGAAGATAAAATTATGAAAAATGTATTGCTTATTGGACTTGGAAGATTTGGAAGGCATATTGCTAAGCAGTTAAGCCAGCTGGGACATGAAATTATGGCGGTTGACTGGAATGAAGAAAGGGTGGACGATGTACTGCCGTTTGTGACCAATGCACAAATCGGTGACAGCACTAATGCGGAATTTTTACGCTCCCTTGGGATTGGAAACTATGATATCTGTTTTGTGGCCATTGGGGGAAGTTTTCAAAATTCCCTTGAAACAACGTCACTTCTAAAAGAGTTGGGAGCAAAACTGGTAATCTCCAGGGCTGAACGTGATGTTCAGGAAAAATTTCTTTTACGCAATGGTGCCGACAAAGTGGTTTATCCCGAAAAACAGGTTGCCAAATGGGCCTCTATCCGTTACACAGATGATCATATCCTTGACTATATGGAGGTGGATGCGTCCCATGCAATCTTTGAGGTAGAAGTGCCGGAAGGATGGGTTGGAAAGACGGTAGGTGAGCTGGATGTCAGGAAACGTTACAACATTAATATTCTGGCGGTAAAGGATGAAGGGGAATTCAGTATTGCAATTTCCCCGGACACATATTTTGCGGCGAATAATAAATTACTGGTGTTAGGAGAATACAGGGCACTTCAGAAATGCTTCCATATATAATTAAGTTGCCAGAGAGACTGATAAAGAGGTGATGGTAATGGTACAGGGAATGCTAGCGGTTTCTGTATTTTGCATGTTTGGGGTTGGGTTTTATATTGCCTATAAAATAGATCAGTTTTTGGATATCATCAGGAAACAGAAACTATGATTTTTGATAGACAGGCTGAAGAAGCAGAAAAGATTTTGACCATAACACAGTCACATGATATAATTTCCAAAACGGCAGAAAAAGGGGATAGGCAGGATGAATCAGAGAATTGAAGATGATACTCAAAAGGCAGATGACCATATTCTTGTTTGTCTGTCCGCAGCACCCTCGAACCTAAAAATAGTAAATACAGCAGCAAAGATGGCAAATGCGTTGCAGGCTCGTTTTACAGCTCTGTATGTGCAGACCGGTACAAAAGCAGAAGCTACGGATAAAGAAAAGCTGGAAGAACATATCCGGTATGCGGAAAAACTTGGGGCAGAAATAGTAATGACTCATGGGGAAAATGTGCCCTTACAGATCGCAGAATACGCCAGACTTTCCAGCGTTACAATAATTGTTATCGGACAAAGCAATGCCAGACGAAATTACTTTTTTAGCAAATCAACTCTGACGGAAAAGCTAATTGAAATTGTACCGGACATTGATATCCATATTGTTCAGGATGCGGTAAAAAATAGAACCTATTCAAAACGGTCATTTACAGAGCCAGTGGAAAAACCATCTGCAAAAGACTATGTCCTGACAGCTTTTATATTTGCAGTATGTACCTTGATCGGTCTGTTATTCCAAAAATTGAATTTTACGGATACAAATATTGTAACTATATACATTCTGGGGGTTTTGCTTACTTCAATTGTGACAGATGGACATTTTTGCAGTATAGCCGGATCTTTTTTAAGCGTATTCTTATTTTGTTTTTTTCTCACAGAGCCGAGAATGTCTTTTCAGACGTATGCGGTGGGATATCCGGTAACATTTCTTATCATGCTTATTTCGTCCGTGCTTACTGGAACACTTGCGGCAAAGCTGAAAACACATGCTAAACTGTCCGCACAGCTTGCTTTCCGTACACAGGTTCTGTTTGACACAGATCGCCTGCTGCAAAGGGAAAAAGGAGCAAAGGAGATCCTTGGGGTTACCTGTACACAGCTGATTCGCTTATTAAACCGTAATATTACAGCATATATTGTGAAAAATGGAACTTTATCAGAGGGAAAACTTTTCTCCGGAGAAAAAGAAAATATTGAAGATTTTTTAACACAAGAAGAGCAGAATGTAGCCAGATGGACCTATGAAAACAGACAGCATGCTGGTGTATCCACACACCATTTTCCCCAGGCCAAATGTTTATATCTGGCAATCCGAAGTGGGAATAATGTTTATGGCGTAATTGGGATACCGATGCAAAAAGAAACACTGGATTCTTTTGAATACAGTATTCTGCTTTCTGTAATAAATGAATGTGCACTTGCCATGGAGAACGCACAAAATGCTATGGAGAAAGAGAAAAATGCGGTTTTAGCCAAAAATGAGCAGCTCCGTGCAGATCTTCTCCGTGCAATCTCTCATGATCTTCGAACCCCGCTCTGTTCCATTTCCGGCAATGCGGATATGCTTCTTAGCAACAGCGACCGCTTGGACGAAGCTACCAGGCATCAGATTTACACCGACATCTATGATGATTCTGAATGGTTGATCGGAGTTGTGGAGAATCTTCTTTCTATTACCAGGCTGAATGATGGAAGATTGAAATTTAAATTTACAGATCAGCTTTTGGATGAAGTGATTGCAGAGTCACTTCGACATATTAGCCGGAAACATGATGATTATAAAATTATGGCAGACTGTGAAGAACTTGTTCTTGTACGTATGGATGTACAGCTTATTATACAGGTTCTGGTGAATTTAATTGATAACGCAATAAAATATACGCTGCCAGGTTCTGTAATCTGCATTCGGGGAATCAAAACAGAGGGAAAAGCACAGATAAGTGTAGAGGATAACGGTCCTGGAATTCCGGAAGAAATGAAGCCGCATATTTTTGAGATGTTTTATACAGGGAAAACAACAGTTGCAGATAGTCGCCGGAGTCTGGGACTTGGTTTGGCACTTTGCCATTCTATCATAGAAGCACATAACGGAACTTTAACCCTTACGGATCATGCTCCCCATGGGTGCAATTTTATTTTTACTTTACCATTAAGTGAGGTGACATTAAATGAATAAAACATTAATACTTGTGGTTGAGGATGACAGGCCTATACGTAACCTGATCATTACTACATTAAAAACACATGACTATAAATATCTGGCAGCAGAAAACGGATCTTCAGCTATTCTGGAGGCTTCGTCTCATAATCCGGATATTGTTCTTCTGGATCTGGGTCTCCCGGATATAGAAGGAGTAGAGGTAATAAAGAAAATTCGGACCTGGTCGAATATGCCGATTATTGTGATCAGTGCCAGAAGTGAGGATGCGGACAAAATAGAAGCACTGGATGCAGGGGCTGATGACTATATTACAAAACCATTTTCGGTAGAGGAATTACTTGCACGTATCCGCGTCACTCAAAGGAGGCTTGCCATAACACAGGCCGGGGATCAGCTGGAAACCTCTATTTTTGAAAATGGGGAATTAAAGATAGATTATACGGCTGGCTGTACATATCTGAAGGGAGAAGAACTACATTTGACACCCATTGAGTATAAGTTGCTCTGCCTTCTATCCCGCAATGTGGGAAGGGTACTGACACATACCTATATTACCCAGCAGATTTGGGGACGATGTTCAGAAAATGATGTTGCTTCTCTTAGGGTTTTTATGGCAACACTGAGAAAAAAACTAGAACCTGAGAAAACCGGAGAAAAATATATCCAGACGCATATTGGTATTGGATATCGTATGCTTAGAATTGAGAAAACTGAACAGGAGACTCACAGTTAAGGGGTAACGTCCGGCAATACATCCACCGACATATTCTGCGTCATTATCGCAAACACCAGTTCGCTGCTCTGGTGAGGGAAGCAGTTCCGGTGCAGTGTCAAGAGATATCAAGAGTATGTGCGGGGATGGGTGTAATATTTCGGTTTTGCAGATATGAATTGCGCAATGGAAATTCTACTCCTCTTGCAAAGAGAACAAATAATTTCGTGGAGTTAGAGAAAAGATATAGAATCTATCAGAGATGATTATATAGTGTAGGTAAGATTAAGAAAAGAAAGTTGAAATACACTTTCTTTTTTTGTGCAATAAAAATCAGACAAGAAGATTTAGTCGTGTGATACAGGAACCATATTACATGACGGCAGATAGAATCAGGAGGAAACTGCAGAAACGGGTCTGCACCGGTATGAGCCAGAACCTGATCGATGCACAGAGAAACCGTTCTACCAAAACAATGGTTTCCAATTCTGAATTTATGCTTTTGCTGGATCAGGGAACAATGGACAAGGAAGCAGTGGAAGATTTGTTTGATATTTCTTCCGAGCAGCTTGCTTGTGTAAATGGGGCGGAGCCGGGAATGGGACTGATCCGGTTTGGAGATAAGATCGTCCTGTTTGATAATACGATGGAAAAAGACAGCAGTCTTTATCAGTTATTTAATACCAATTTCCATGAGATAGTCAATAAAAAAATAACAGGCAAACAGGGAAAAAATAAGGAAAAATAAGGGCAAATAGGATTTGGTGAAACTGATAAAAAGAGTAGTGTAGATATTTTGTATTTGGGATTGGGAGCTTCTGCGCTTTGCTTTGTGACATGGAATTTTGCAGTAAAAGAGTTGGACGCAGTAAAGACAAGCGTTTATATCTATATGGTTCCGGTGATAACGGTCATTACTTCTGTACTAATTTTACATGAGAAACTGACCTTATTAGCCGGAATAGGAACGGTACTTACTTTGATAGGATTATTTCTGTCGGAGTATAAGCCGGAAAGAAATAGGACTAAAAATGGATTTACAAAATGAAAAGTGCGTCAAATGGATTGCATATAAATGGGGTATTCTCTTGTCTTCACATAGAAAAAGTGACCGGTGCCGATAAAAAAATCTTGAAATCAACATAGTCTGCGATATAATAAAACTGGTATGATACAGTAAACAGAAATAATTATTTGTTGTACGCGCAGAGCATCAATAAAATACTTGATTCAACGTCAGTGATATCGGATAATATATCACATCTGTCGGCAACAGGAGAAGAGGTTGCGGCTGCATCTGCGGAGGGCATCAAGGTATCAGATTCCACGGTAGAGGGCATGAAGGATTGTAAAATAATACTCAACAATATATATGAGCTTGCCAATGAATTAAAAGCTTCTGTTGAGACGAAGGATATTTATTAGAGAGAAAAAGTGCACAAGAAAAAGTACGGTGCATAACGGAAGGAACACATTTTATGGAACGAAGCTCATTTGATGTATTCAATTGTAGAAAATGAGATAGAATGGAACAATGGAGAAAACGGGCAGGACAAACAAGGTCGTAAAAAAGCTTCAAGTGATTGAGGCTGTTGCATCAGGAAGGAGATAAAAATGCCTGAATTAAGTAAAAGAGTACAAACATTTACGGATTCTGTGATCCGGAGAATGACGCGTATCAGTGATGAATATGGAGCCATCAATTTATCCCAGGGATTTCCTGACTTTGATCCACCGAAAGAAATAATGGATGCGCTTGCGGAGGCGGCGTATAAGGGACCGCATCAGTATTCTGTAACCTTTGGTGCTCCGAATTTCCGGGAGGCATTGGCGCAGAAGCAGGGAAAAGCAATTCACAGGGCGATCGATCCCAATAAAGAAATCGTTGTTACCTGTGGTGGAACGGAAGCTATGATGTGTGCCATGATGACAATCTGTAATCCCGGTGACAAGGTGATGGTATTTTCTCCGTTTTATGAAAATTATGGTGCAGATGCGATTCTTTCCGGAGCCGATCCCATTTATATTCCGTTGATTCCGCCGGAGTATGAGTTCGATATTACGCTGGTAGAACAGGGATTTCGGGATGGCGCAAAAGCGATCATCGTCTGTAATCCATCGAACCCGTGCGGAAAAGTTTTTCGCAGGGATGAGCTGATGGCAATCGGTGAACTGGCAGTCAGATATGATGCATTTGTTGTGACGGATGAAGTGTATGAACATATGGTATATGCACCGAATAAGCATATTTGTATGGCTTCCCTTCCGGGAATGTATGAGCATACCATTACCTGCAATTCATTGTCAAAAACATACTCTATTACAGGATGGCGGCTTGGCTATCTGATCGGACCTGAGAGGGTCATTGAAGCGGCCAAGAAGGTTCATGATTTCCTGACGGTTGGAGCGGCAGCGCCTCTCCAGGAGGCAGCAACGGTGGGGTTGAAATTCTCGGATGAGTATTATGAGAAGCTGCTACAGACTTACACAGAAAAAAGAAATTATTTTCTAAAGGGACTGGATAAAATTGGTCTGAAGCATAATGTACCACAGGGAACGTATTTTGTGCTGATCGATATATCAGACTTTTTGGAGCTTCCGCAGTTTTATGGATTCTCAGATCTGGAATTTTGTGAATGGATGATCAAAAATATTGGCGTGGCAGCAGTTCCGGGCTCCAGCTTTTTCAAAGAGGATGTCAATCATCTGATCCGGCTGCATTTTGCACGGGAAAAGAAAACTCTGGACGAAGCTTTGTGTCGTCTGGAAAAAATGAAGGAATGTTTTCGTTCATATTAAGAGTGACCGGCATTTGTTGCATTACGAAACCTGATATGGTACACTTTATGAGGTAACAAATATGACATGGAGGAAAAGACATGCAGAATATCATGAGTGTACGGGAATCTCTGGAGCAGGGATCACTGGATCAGAGGATCAAGGAAATCTATGTGGATGAGCAGAGAGTTCCTTATAATAGAGAGCGGTATATCCGGGCGATTGACCGGTTTACCGAGTTATTCCCTTCCGAAAAGGAAATTGAGATATATAGTGCGCCGGGGCGCAGTGAGGTATGTGGCAATCATACGGACCATCAGAATGGTATGGTGCTTGCGACTTCGGTCAATCTGGATGCCATTGCGATCGTGGCAAAGGCAGAGGAGCCGGTGATCCGTTTGGTATCCGGAGATTTCCCGATGGAGGAGGTTGATGTAGCGGATCTTTCTATGAAGGAAGAGGAGCAAAGTACGACGACAGCACTGATCCGTGGAGTTGCAGCGGGGATGAAGGAGCGTGGCCACAAGGTCGGCGGCTTTACGGCATATATTACCAGTGATGTGCTGATGGGAGCTGGGATGTCTTCTTCCGCAGCATTTGAGAGCCTGATCGGCACGATCCTTTCCGGGCTCTACAATGATATGAAAGTTTCCAGCATCGAGATTGCCCAGATCGGCCAGTATGCAGAGAATATATATTTTGGCAAGCCATGTGGTCTGATGGACCAGATGGCTTGTAGTGTTGGCGGTATGATCTTTATTGACTTTAAGGAGAAGGAGCATCCGGAGGTCAGGCAGGTACACACCGATTTTGAAAAGGCAGGCTTAAGCCTTTGTATTGTGGATACCAAAGGATCTCATGCCGATCTGACACCGGACTATGCCGCAGTGCCGGCAGAGATGAATCAGGTGGCACAGGCTCTGGGCAGGGAGCATTTAAGAGAAGTGCCGAGGGAGACATTTTTTAAAGAGATTCCCAAGCTTTGGAAAGAGACTTCCGGCAGAGCGGTACTTCGTGCGATTCATTTCTATGAGGAAGAGGAGAGGGTTCTACGGGGCGTGAAATCACTGGAGGAGTCTGATTATCCGGGATTTTTAAGTGTGATCAAGGCAAGCGGAGATTCCTCTGCAAAATACCTGCAGAACATTTACAGTCCAAAGGATGTGGATTCCCAGAATGTAACCGTTGCTCTGGCAGTCAGTGAGAGTATTCTGGGGGAGAACGGTGTGTGCCGTGTCCATGGCGGCGGTTTTGCCGGCACGATCCAGGCATTTGTAAAAAACGAAGCAGTGGCTGCTTACAAGGAGCAGATCGAAGCAATCTACGGGGACGACAGCTGTCACGTATTAAAGGTGCGTTTGCAGGGTGGCATACGAGTTTTATGATGAACCCTTCAGATAGACATAAAAGCAAGGACGAAAGGGAGGTTCGCTATGAAGATTTTAGTTACAGGTGGAGCAGGGTACATAGGAAGTCATACCTGCGTGGAGCTTTTAAATGAAGGTTATGAGGTAGTTATCGTGGATAACCTGTACAATGCCAGTGAGAAGGCAGTACAGAGAGTGCAGGAGATTACCGGGAAGGAGCTGACCTTCTATAACAGCGATATCAGAGACTATAATGCGATGAGCAGCATTTTTTCAAAGGAAAAGCCCGATGCCGTGATCCATTTTGCGGGGCTTAAGGCGGTGGGAGAGTCTGTCTCCAAGCCATTGGAGTACTATGAAAATAATATCGGCGGCACCCTGAATCTGTGCAAGGCGATGCGGGAGAACGGCTGCAAAAACATTATCTTTTCATCCTCTGCAACGGTTTATGGAGACCCTGCATTTATCCCGATCACGGAGGAATGTCCAAAGGGCGTATGTACCAATCCTTACGGCTGGACAAAGCATATGCTGGAGCAGATCCTGACGGATTTCCATACAGCAGACGATGAGTGGAACGTGATCCTTCTTCGTTATTTCAATCCGATCGGAGCCCACAAAAGCGGACTGATCGGCGAGGATCCGAAGGGTATCCCAAACAATCTGCTCCCTTATGTGGCACAGGTGGCGATCGGTAAGCTGGAGTGTGTCGGTGTCTTCGGTAATGACTATGATACACCGGACGGAACCGGAGTACGTGATTATATTCATGTAGTAGATCTGGCGAGAGGTCATGTGAAGGCGATCAACAAGCTGATGGAGCATCCGGGAGTTAAGATCTACAACCTGGGAACCGGAAAGGGATACAGTGTTCTTGATGTGATCAAGGCATTCGGAAAAGCCTGCGGCAAGGAGATTCCATATCAGATCAAGGCGAGACGTCCCGGTGATATTGCGACATGCTACTCCGATGCATCCTTAGCCAAAAAGGAGCTGGGCTGGGAGGCACAGTATGGGATTGAGGAAATGTGTGCAGATTCCTGGAGATGGCAGACCATGAATCCGGACGGATACAATACAGAGAATCAATAAAATGCAGAAGGAACAAAAAATTACGATCATTTCCCATCGTCGGAGGGTGACAATTTCGGTACGGGATATCCTATATGTTCATATGCGCCGGAAGTATGCAGATATACATATGAACAGCGGTGAGGTTCTGGAAACGAGAATGACCTATAGGGAGCTTTCGGAACTGCTCGGGACAGCTTTTATCGAGGTACGCCGGGGGTGTCTTGTATCTGCGATCGCGGTATACAGTATTACCGATACCATCAATCTGAATAACGGGGAAATACTGGATTATACCCAAAGCCGCAAAAATGAGATTGATGAAAAGCTGTATCGTCAGAGAAAAAGGGTCATACGGGGATTTTCAACGATAGGGACGCCTGTTTCTACCGCCGAATATTGTGAATACTATAAAGGGTTTGAGCATATGCCCTTTGCCTTTGCGGATATTGAGATGATATTTGAGGACGATTTCCGGGCGATCGATTGGGTATTCCGGTATGGAAACCCTGCATTGGCGAGATTGGAAGGAATGCCCTTGGAAAAGATGATCGGTCACAGCTTTCGAAGTATCTTTCCGGATATGGATGAAAAGTGGCTTCGGGGATACGAGCGGACGATTTTGTATGGAGAAACGCTGTCCATGAATGAGTACAGTCCGGAGATCGATGCGGATCTGCTGATCGTATGTTTTCCGACTTTTGAGGGGCATTGTGGCTGCATCCTGCTGAATCAGGATGATGTTTTGCATATCCGGAGCGAATGCGAACCGGATGGAGTCGTAAAAATGCTTTTTGGAAGATCATAATAGAAACCGCCGTCAGGCTGTGGAGTATATCCGTAGTCTGGCGGCTTTTTTAGTGTATAGGAAAGTGCCGGCTTAACTTTATATTCGACCGGTAGAAAATATCTGAAAAACAGTTTCGTACCGCTTTGCACTATGATTGGAAGGATTTGTACCGGTTTGAAGTGAAATTTATACCGTTTTACAGGCGAAAAATCTCTTTTTGTGTTGTATTTATCAGACGCTGCATAGTATAATCAAAGCAGGACTGATGAATGAATGCACAAATGGAGGTATTGTATGAAAGTGAGAGGAAAATGGAAGAAAACGCTGGCTCTGTTGGTCAGCCTGGCGATGTTGTTAGGAATGATGCCGGATCTGACATTGACAGCGGTTAAAGCTGCGGCAGAGGAAAACGCGGCAGAGTCGACGCAAACGGTAACATTTGAAGGAATTGATGGAACAAGTGGATGTGGTTACGGGGAAGGATATGAAAGTCTTTTCGATGGAAAATATACAGAATCAGATGGCACAAAATGGTGCTGTGACTTTTCTGATTCTGCGTATGTGATCATTGAAGCATCTGTACCGGTGTGGATCGGCGGTTATACCTTTGTCACAGGAAATGATAACGCACGCGAAAGTGGAAGAAATCCAAAGACCTGGAAGCTGTATGGATGTGAGGCATATAGATTCGAAGATGAGGATAATTCATGGACAGAGATTGCTTCTGTGACCGGGGATACTACGATGCAGGATAAAAACTATACTTCGTATCCGTTTTCAGTAGATGGTAATGAAACGAAATATCAATATTATAAGTTTGAATTTACTGCAAACCAGGGTGCAGATGTTATGCAGCTGAGTGAGATCCTGTTTGATTATAACGTATGTGACCATGAATGGGTGAATGGTGAAACGCAGGCAGCTACCTGCACAAAGGATGGCTTTCAGAAGAAATCCTGCAAAAATTGTAAGCGAGAAATCACCACAATCATACCGGCTGCTCATCGGTGGGGAGCAATCGGACAGACGAAAGAGGCAACATGTACGGAAGGGGAGCTTCAGGAAGAGAAGTGTCGTGTTTGTGAGGAAACACGATGGGTGTCTAAGTCCGGTGGAGCACCGGCTCTGGGGCATGATTGGGAGGAGACAGGCACAGAAGCACATACCTGTACCGAAAATGGAAAAATTATAAGGACCTGTACCAGGTGTCATGCTTTCGACGAGAAGGATGATCCGGATGATCCGGCAACGGGACATGACTTTGGGACAGATGGAAAATGTACGCAGTGTGATGCAGCGAAAAGTGATTATTTAACCCCAACCACACCAAAAGGAGAAGGTACAAAAGAGAGTCCTTATGAAATAGAAAGCGTAGGAAATCTTTATTGGTATGTAGCTAAGTGTCAAGAATGGCCGGATGTTATTTGCGCAAAGCTTACGAAGGACATTACGGTAAATTATAATTTGATAGATCGCTTAAAGGAAGAGGATTACGAGAACGATAACCATAAATTTTTCTCCTGGACGGCAATTGGTGATTCTTTAAGTGAAACGATGGTTTTTGATGGCGACGGTCATACGATCAGCGGATTATATTGTTGTTCTCAGGATCAGAATGATGTTGGTTTTTTTGCGAGCATATCCCCAAGAGCAACCGTGAAAAATCTAAGGATTGCCGATTCCTATTTTTACAGTAAAGAGGGGAACGTAGGAGGGATTATTGCTGGTTCCAGAAATGCTTTCGTGGTAAATTGTTCCTTTCAGGGAATCGTTAATGGTAATCAGTATGTAGGTGGAATTGCCGGCTGGGCAGGGAAGTCGACCGATAATGCCTACATACATAATTGTTATACACAATGCAAGGTGATGGGTTCAGATACGAGTACGAAAGGCACTGTGCTTGGAAAACAAAATAGTGCAGAGATGTCTGATTGTTATTATCAGACAGATGTGTCCGCTGATAGTAACGGCCAGACAATACAAGCTATTGGCACGGCTAATCCGGACTATGCTACAGAGGCTCTGGAGGGGCTCGTTGGAGTTACTGCAGCGCAGATCAGCTCCGGAGAGCTTGCATATAAGCTGTCATGCGGCTGGAGCGGAACGGTTTATGGTGAACAGGTCAGCGCAGAGGTCTGGGGACAGACATTGGAAGGTAAGTACAAACAGTCATATCCGGTGGTGAATGGAGAAAGGGTATATAGCTGGGAGCAGGATCAGGATTGTCATTGCCAATCGAAGGGAAAAATAGTTGACGTGTATAGTAATAAGAATACACCTCAAGAGAAATACAGGATAAAGGATATCAGCGTTCCGGATCTGAAATGGAATACGCCGGAGGAACCGTTCGTTTATGATGGCACTCAGAAGAGCATTTCACTTGCAGATACAGATAAGCTGCCGGAGCAGCTTACGGTAGCACTCTCCGGCAACGTGGCAACCCGGGCGGGGATTTGCACAGCGACGGCGATCATCTCCGTGAAGAGTGAATACACGGATCGATATCATCTTGAAAATACTTCGGATAATTCGGCCGTGATCACGAGGCAGTGGACGATTGACCAGGCAGAGATTCCTGACAATGCACCGACAGATCTTAAGGTAGAGAATACGGTCAAAACAGTGGAAGAAGCCGGAAAACTTATTTTTACAGATGATGTGACAAACAGTGGATGGACACCGGAGGCTTCCGATGGATCATTGGACGAGGTCAAAGCAAAGACAATCCCTGCCGGTGGCAGTGTGACCCTTACAGCGGTTTATACAGGGGATGATAAGGAGTGTTATAAGACGATCAGGAAACAAATAACAATAACCCGAAAAGCATGTGAAGAAGATCCGGAGGTTTTATATACCGGAGATGGGGAACATGCACCGACCTGTACTGCAGCGGGAACCGGTCATACGGAATGCAAATTGTGTGGAGATATAATGAATACAGATGTTTCTGTGGAAAAAACACCTCATACACTGGTGTTGGTTCCGGCAAAGAATGCAACACTGCTGGAAACAGGAAATGTAGCGTATTATAAATGTCAGGAATGTGATGGTTACTTTTCCGATGAAGCAGGGGAAAATGAAATCTCAGACAAGACGAGTGTGATCACACCGACCCAATCTCCTAAGCCGACTGTAGTACCAACGACAGAGCCGACAGGAAAGCCGGGAGAAACAACAAAGCCGGGAGAGACCGCAAAACCGGGAGAGACAACAAAACCGGGAGAGACAGCCCAGCCGACTCCGGGATCATCTGTGGCACCAACGACGGAGCCGACCGGAAAGCCGGGAGAAACCGCAAAACCGGGAGAGACAACAAAACCGGGAGAGACAACAAAGCCGGGAGAGATCGCCCAGCCTGTAGAGACGACAAAGCCGGGAGAGACGACAAAACCGGAAGAGACAACAAAGCCGGGAGAGACGACAAAACCGGGGGAGCCAACAAAACCGGGAGAGACGACAAAGCCGGGAGAGACTGCAAAGCCGGGAGAGACCGCCCAGCCTGTAGAGACAACAAAGCCGGGAGAGACAACAGAAAAGCCTGTAGAGACAGCCCAGCCAATTCAGCCGGCACCGGGAACATCTGAGGTGCCAACGACAGAGCCGACCGAAAAGCCGGGAGAAACCGCCCAGCCGACCCCGGGAGCATCTGTGAAACCAACGGCGGAGCCAACAGCAAAGCCAAGTGAGACACCGCAGACATCGCCGAAAACTTCTGCAAAGGTTGCGGCAAAACCGCAGAAGGTAGGAAGCAAGCTGAAAGGAAAAAATGGAGTACAGTATATAATCACCAGCAGCAAAAAGGATAAGCCGACGGTGGCGTATAAGATTTCCAAGAAATCAAAAAAGAGTAAAATTATTATTCCGAAGAGTGTTACGGTTGCGGGAGTAAAATATCAGGTAACTTCCATTGATGATAACGCTTTTAAGGATAATACTACTATTAACGAGATAACGATTGGAAAGCAAATTAAATCCATTGGAAAAAATGCTTTTGACGGATGTAAAAATCTGAAAAAGATAATCATTAAGTCTGAAAAACTGAAAGCAGGCAATGTAGGCAAAAACGCATTTGCAAATGGTTCTGATAAAGTTATTGTAAAGACTTCAAAGAAAAAACTGGAGGCATACAAAAAGCTCCTGAAAAAACGGGGGATCAGCAAGAATGCTTCCTTTGAAAGCTGATAAACACAGGTTAAAGTGAATAAATTTTAGGAAAAGATTCTTTTGGATAACAGTGCGTTTTGGCTGTTACAAAAGGATCTTTTCTTATTTAACGTGTATGTTACGGGTCTTGTTTTGACTTTTATAAAGTGGTAAAATATACCTGTACAAGGATATGGAGAAATGAATTGGGATAAGAAGCGTATGAGATAGATAAAATACAGGGAATGTAAGGGGTACTAAAGATGAATCCGATAAAAAAAGTACTTATGCATATTACAGATAAAATGGAAAACAGCTGTGTACTAGGTGCGATACGGCAGGGGATGATCATGATGATACCGTTGCTGGTCGTGGGGTATTTGTCAGCAATGCTGGTGAATCTTCCAATCTCTGCGTACCAGAGTTTTATGCACCATTTGTTAGGCGGACGTGTGGAGGAGTTTTTTCTGTGTCTCTATTGCTGCGTGAATCGTTTCTTTTCTGTTTTTTTGGCAGCAGCTGTCAGTGTCGGTTATTCCATTATGATGAGACGTAAAAAGGGAGTCAATGAGAGCACGGGAAGTATCATCATTCTTGTGATCATAACATTGGCAGCATTTGCAGGATATTCCGGCATCCAGTATGATGATTTTTCGGTTGATAAGTTCAGCAATATGCATACGTTCAGTGCCCTTCTGGTAGCATTGATCTCCAGTGTGGTATATTATGCTTTAAAGGGCAGAGGACTTTTTCAGATGATCGGACAACATGGGATGAATACGGACAGTGTTTATATTGCGGCCATTGAAGGGATTGGACCGGCTGTGATCATTATTGGGTTCTTCTCTCTGCTGCATCAGCTTTTCCACGTGTGTTTCGGAGTGGATGGGATTCAGGAACTCATGGAGCAGATATTTAATTATTTGCTGACTCCGATAAAAAACGGTCTGGGATCCGGACTCATTGTGATCTTTTTGACCCATGGATTGTGGTTCCTTGGTTTTCATGGTCATAACATGCTGGATACAGTGATCAAACAGCACTTTACTGATGTGACGGCGGGGATTTTCAGCAAAACCATGCAGGATGTTTTTGTACTGCTGGGAGGTACCGGGGCGATGCTCTGTCTTGTGACCGCGATTCTTCTTTTTGCAAGAAAGAAGGATGTACGTCATCTGGCGTCCATGGCAGCACCAACGGTGATTTTTAATATCAGCGAGCTTGCACTTTTTGGTATTCCGGTTATTTTTAACCCGATCTTTCTGGTGCCGTTTATTCTGGTGCCGATTGCCAATTTTCTCATTACCTATGGAGCGATTTACAGTGGAATCGTGCCACATGTTGTCAATGAAGTGGACTGGACTACGCCGATTTTGTTAAGCGGTTATCAGGCAACGGGATCCTGGAGAGGAGCTGTGCTTCAGGTTGTCTGTCTGACGGCGGGTGTTCTGATCTACCGGCCGTTTGTGCGGATTTATGAGGAGCAGAGCAGGCTCCGTATTGCCAGAGATGTGAAACGGTTAGTAGAGGAGATGCAGCGGGGAGAGGAGAACAATTCCATTGGCATTCTAACTAAAAGAGAGGACGATCTGGGGTATGTGGCGAGAGTATTGGCATCGGAGCTGGCAGAGGCAGTACACAACAAAGAACTATTTATGATGTATCAGCCGCAGGTAAATTGTGATGGCGAATGTATCGGTGTGGAAGCATTGATCCGCTGGAATCATCCGGAGCTTGGATTTATCTACCCGCCGTTGATCATCCAGCTGGCAAAGGAGGCACATATCCTGCATAAGCTGGAACAGTTTATTTTTGATGAGGCGGCCAGGGCAGTCACTCAGATGAAGCCTGAGACCTCTTCAGAGTTTAAAGTATCTGTCAATATTACCAATGAGTCTCTGGAATGGGACGGCATTGAGCGGTGTATTGCAGATGTGGTAGAGAAGTATCATATTCCGAACGAATGGTTTTGTCTGGAGATTACGGAACAGGATGCCCTTTCGACATCTATTGATATTGCGGACAAGATAAAGAATCTGAAGGCAAAGGGACATAAGTTCCTGATTGATGATTTTGGTATGGGACATACCTCATTAATGTATCTGCAGACCAGTTACTTTAATGTGGTGAAGCTGGATGGATCATTGACGAGAGATATTCTGGACAATGAGAGAAACAGCGATATTATTGGTTCCATTGTATATCTGGGTCAGTCACTTGATTTTAAGATCATAGCAGAGTATGTGGAGACAAGGGAGCAGAGAGATGAACTGGAGAGACTGGGATGTAATGCATTTCAGGGGTATCTTTACAGCAAGCCATTGAAGCTGGAGGATCTGCTTGTATGGATGGAACAAAGAAAAAAGTGAGAATGATAATATGATAACAGCCACCGGTCAGAAATAGTATCTGACCGGTGGCTGCTATTATGTTAGGAGTATCGAATTAAGATAAAATATTCAATCAATGATGCGTTGTTCCCGGGGCTATTTGCCGAGAACTTCTTTGATGTTGTTTAATACAACATCCTTTTCAAATGGTTTGGTGATAAACTGCTTTGCACCGTATTTCAAAGCGGCTAACACCTTAGACTGCTGACCGGCAGCAGTGATCATGATGACCTTTGCCTCCGGATCGATCTCCAGGATCTTCTGCAATGCCTCGATACCGTCCATCTTTGGCATGGTGATATCAAGTGTCGTAAGGTCTGCCGGATGCTGCTTAAACATCTCTACGGCTTCCTCACCGTTTGTTGCCTCGCCGATCACAGAGTACCCTTCCTCCTCCAAAAGATTTTTCATGATTATTCGAGACATTCTGGAATCATCTACGATCAATACAGATCCTTTGGAATCGGTATGTATATCATAAACCTGCTTTTCATTGGAAGCAAAATGATAAGGAGTATCTCCGAGTTTAAGCAGATCATTGTCTGCGATCACAAGATTGATGCGGTGATCCTCTATGTAAACCGGTAAAATATGAAAATCTCCCTCTATGGTCTGATCCTGATAAGCAAATACAGGCTCTAATTCGAATTCCTTCTCCTTCTCGCTCTGCTCGGAAGCAAAGAGACCGTTGCTGACGTTAATAAACTCACAGACGGCATCGAAGATATCGGCCGTATCGTTCTGTCTGTCTCCGGAAAAATGATCAGCGATCAGGGAGAATGCCTTCTCATCGTCATCATCAGCAAGAGCCAGATAAAAATGACCGTCTCCGGATAATTTCTGTCCGGCGAGAGAATGGTAGGACAGAGACTTTACATGCTTGATCTGACCGATATAAAAATCTCTGGTGACAAAACGGTTGATATTGCGGACCACAAGTCCTGCCAGATCTGTGATCGAAGCGTTGGCAGCACATGCAAAGACCGGGATCAGTGCGTCCAGATCATCTGCCTTTAAAGCGGCCATATCTGTATCGGAGAAGCCATGCTCCTTCTGAAATGCAGATAACGTCTTATCAATGACGGAAGCCGTCAGCTTTGTGCATTCGGTTAAAGCCTGTGTGAACTGCATATATGGATTGCCCTGTTTCTGAAGAAGCTCTCCGATCTGGGCATCTGTCAAGAGACCCTTCTCCTGGGCGATATCGCCGAAACGCTTATCAAACTGCATCTGCAGCTTATTGATCATATCTACGTCTTCCTCTGAGAGTAGACCCTCTGCAATCGCAATGGTACCAAGCTTTACACGAACGGATAACTGCTTCTCAATGGAAGCACGGTATTCATCGAGGGTGATGATCTGCTTTTCTACAAGATATTTACCAAATAATTGACTAAACATTGAATTTCACCTCTTCTGATAGATTTCTATTTATATTATACAATAACTATGCCGGAAAGAAAAGGAAAATCGTGATTTTTCACAAAATAATAATTATAATTGGTGTTTTTGTTGTATCCAGTACTCTTATTTTGATTTTTCTTGCGTTATCCTGTATGAAGCGGTATAATCGTTTCATACACAGAGGAAAGAAGGGGAGACATATGATTACATTATTTATCATAGGGATTCTTATTTTGGCAGTGAAATTGTTTTTCTTCGCAATAAAGATGGCGTGGGGACTGACAAAGGTTGTGACGTTTGTTGTATTTCTTCCGGTGATCCTGATCGGTATGCTGTTGGCAGGATTATTATCTGCGGCATTTCCGCTGCTGGTAGCTGCATTGGTTGTGGCATTTATTGTTTCCGGCTGGAAGAGAGTGTGACGGAGAATACATAAATTAATATGAAATGGTTGCAGTACCGGCTTGACATATGCACAGGCCGGTATTATATTTCAAGTGTGTGTTAGCGGAGCCGGATCAATATAAGATAAGCCTTTTCCATCGTTTTACGGAAGCCGTGATCTGATGGATCACGCTGTCATTTCGAAAAGTATCGAGCAGATCAAAGATTATGCAAAGCTTGCCGGTTTAACGGCGGAGGAGGACCTGAAGGAAACTACGAAAGAGAGTATGGCGAAGAGACTCCCGTGGCTGATCATTCTGCTCTTTCTCGGAATGGGTATGGCAGGAAAATATAGATTAGAAAATATCATTTTGGCATAGTTTGAAACTATGTCAAAGTGATATTTTTTTGTATTATTCAAGGAGATCAACAAGTGCTAGTATATCATCATAAAATATGAGGAATACGGAGGATATATATATGAGTAAGCTTGTTACACCATGCAGATATGATTTTGTTGGAAGCTTTTTGCGTCCCAATACATTAAAAAAGGCACGGAGACAGTTTGACGAGGGAGAGATCTCGTATGACGAATTAAAGAAGGTAGAGGATCAGGCAATCACAGAGCTGGTTCAGAAAACAAAGGAGCTGGGCTATCATGTCATTACAGACGGAGAGTTCCGCAGAGCTACATGGCATCTTGATTTTATGTGGGCGTTCGATGGCGTAGGACATACACCAACCAAGACCGGGCTGCCATTTCATGGAGAAGCTGCCATGGTGGATGACACATATCTGAATGGAAAAGTAGGGATATCGGGAGAGCATCCTTTTGTAGAACATTTTCGTTTCGTGAAGGCGTTGGAGGATGAAAATACTGTGGCAAAGCAGACAATGCCGTCTCCGGCACAGTTTCTGGCACAGTTTACCATGCCATTCAACAGAGAACATACAGATAAATATTATGATACGGATGAAGAGCTGATCCGGGATATTGTCAAGGCGTATGGAAAAGTGCTTGCAGATCTTTATGAGGCAGGATGTCGTAATGTACAGCTTGACGATTGTACCTGGGGGATGCTTGCAGATAAGACAGGACCAATGCTTTACGGCACAACGGCGGAGGGTGCAGTAGAGGTGCAGAAGAGGCATAAGGATATCAATAATCAGGTGATCGCAAATGCACCGGAGGATATGATTATCAATACCCATGTCTGCCGTGGTAATTTCCATTCCACCTATGCAAACAGTGGTGCATATGATCCGGTAGCAGAGGTGCTCTTCGGAGAAGAAAATGTTAATGCATATTTTCTGGAGTTTGATGACGAGAGATCCGGCGGTTTTGAGCCACTGACCAAAGTTTCCGGTGATAAAAAGGTGGTACTGGGACTGATCACAACAAAGTCTCCGGTATTGGAGGACAAGGCAGAGGTGATTGCCCGGATACACGAGGCAGAAAAATATATTCCACTGGACCGGCTTTATCTGAGCCCTCAGTGTGGTTTTGCATCCTGTGAGATCGGAAATAAGCTGACACAGGAGCAGCAGTGGGCAAAGCTTGCTCTGGTAAAAGAAGTCGCAGAAGAGGTTTGGGGCAAATAGTGTATAGATGGGAATTGCTCCACAAAACAAAAAAGGTTTGAAACAATATGATGTCGAAGTCAACAGGTATTTAGACTTCAACGGACGCCATACATTGTTTCAAACGTTTTTTTGTTTTTTACTGTTGTAACTATTGACATTATGACGAAATGTGTGAAACAGGGAGATGATTGAATTATTCAAAATCCCCGCGTTCATGTCTTTCGAAGAAATCTTTCGTTTCTTTTACAATGACACCGTTTAATGCAAAGAGTGCGATCATATTTGGAATCGCCATCAGTCCGTTAAAGATATCTGCGATGGTCCAAACGGCGCTGACCGTCATATAAGGTCCGATAAATACTGCCAGAATGTATACCCAGCGGTAAATCTTAACATGCTTCATATTGCCGCCGCTTAAGTATTCCAGACAGCGCTCACTGTAGTAATCCCAGCCGAGAATTGTGGTAAATGCAAAGAACACAAGGCACAGCATTAAAATGAAGGAGGACACTTCTGCAGGGAAAGGAAGACCCTTCTGGAATGCATATGTTGTCACGGCAACGCCCTCCAGGCCATCTACCTGCCATGCACCAGTCAGTACGATGGAAAGACCGGTCAGAGTACAGATCACGATGGTATCAATAAAGGTGCCGGTCATGCTGACGAGACCCTGACGGACAGGCTCCTTTGTCTGGGCAGCAGCGGCAGCGATCGGCGCACTACCAAGACCTGCTTCGTTGGAGAAGATACCTCGGGCAACACCCTTCTGCATTGCAATAAACATGCTACCCACGGCACCTCCGGTTACAGCCTTTGGGGTAAATGCAGCTTTTACAATGATCTTGATCGCAACAGGTACCTGTGTGATATTGGTAATGATCAGGATTGCTGCAAAAAGGAAATAGATAATCGCCATAAAAGGCACGATCACCTGACTGACACTTGCAATACGCTTGATGCCACCAATCAGTACAGCGGCTACGCAGAATGCAAGGATCAGGGATGCTATAACAACAGACCAGGAATACTGGCCAAGAGAAAAGATCTGTACGCAATGCTTGTTATTTGGATCAAAAAATCCGTGAACAGCACTGGCAATCCCGTTTACCTGACTGAAAGTTCCGATACCGAAAAGTCCGACACATACGCCAAAAAAGGCGAACAGCTTGGCAAGCCATTTCCATTTCTTACCCATGCCCTGTTCAATATAATAAAACGGGCCGCCGAGACTATGTCCGTCCTCGCCAACGATACGATACTTGACGGCGAGAAGACCCTCGGAAAATTTGGTTGCCATTCCAAAGAAAGCGGCTACGATCATCCAGAAAAGTGCTCCCGGTCCTCCGGTACCTACGGCTGTTGCAACGCCGACGATATTGCCGGTACCGATGGTGGCACTTAGTGCTGTGCAGAGTGCGGAGAAACTGGAAATTTCGCCTTCGCCACCCTCTTCGTTTTTTACCATCCATTTTAATGCTAATGGAAGCTTTCGGATCTGAAGAAATCCCATACGCAGTGTCAATAAGACACCTCCTGATAAAATCAGTACCATAAGTGGGACGCCCCATACAAGATTGTCGATCTGAACGAGTAAATCATTGATTGTTTTCCACATTATTTTATCCTTCCTGTGTATAATTTGCGTGTTATCCTTGTAAAACGCACTTTTATACTATACCGTTTTTTGGGAATTTTTTCAATAACATGTTATAATGAGTTGACAAACACCGACAAGAAGCAGATTTACAATATCATAACGAAGGAGTCAATATGAACAACACCTATAAATTTTACCAAAACAAACAATGTGAATACTTCCCCTGCCACGACGTTGCAGACTCATCTTCCTTCAACTGCCTGTTCTGCTACTGCCCGTTATATCTGAAGGAAAACTGTCTCGGGCATCCGGATTATATTCTGAATGCGAAGGGTCAGCGTATCAGGGATTGCAGCGGCTGTACGGTGGTGCACCGTCCGGAAATGTATGAAAAGGTCTTGGAGCAGCTTGGGCAGCAGGATCAGGAAATTTCTATCAACATATGGAATCTGCGGGAGCAGATATGGGACAGGATGGCACAGATCGCATCCTGGGAGCAGATGGAGCCGGAGATGCATCGGCAGCACCGGGCAGCGGCGATCAGCAGCATCACAAATATTCTGGAAAAGCATAAATATCTCTATCGTCTGAACGTATTGATACATCCCTTTGCGAAGGAGTGCATCCGGGAAGACCGCTTTGTGTTTGGCGGGCAGGAGATCTTCTGTAATGTGCTGGAACGCATTGAACGCAGTCAGATTGAGACAGGATATGTATATGCTTTCCATGCACCGTTATTTGAAATGGAGGAGATGGATTCGCTGCTGACGCAGTATTATCTGGAGATTTTTCAGATTGCCTGTATGGATGTGGTCAGAGAGTGGCTGCAGGGATATCTGGAGAGAAAGCACAGCGTTATGAGCAGACACTATTGCAGCCCGTCCTTTGGTCCCGGATTTTATGGGATGGAGCTTGCGGCGGCACCAAAGCTCTTAGGACTGATGGATACACCAACGTCTGGAATCTGCTGGAAGGACGGGAAGATGGATCCGTTGATGAGCATTGTGGGAATCTATCTGGTCAGCAGAGAGGATATTCTGTCAGATTGCGGGGATTGTGCCAGTTGTATCGGAGGGAGTGAGGGCTGCCGGTTCTGTGCCAATTATCAGAAAAATCACATTTAAACAGTAAAAAAAGAAAGATTTTCGTATCAAGTTCCCTTTGAAAAGTTGCCAAAGTAATCCGATTCATGATAGAATATTCATTTGGATATATAGAAATGTCAGGGACAAAAGTTATTTTGTCCCATCTGATACCACAGATTGCTCTCAAATAAGTTTGCGGGCAGTATAGAAAGGAATGTAAGACGATTATGAATGAACATCAGAATGCTGCCCCTGTTGCAGAAAACAAAATGGGGATAATGCCAATCGGAAAATTGGTTTTTAATATGTCACTGCCGATGATGGTTTCCATGCTGGTACAGGCATTGTACAATATTGTGGACAGTATATTTGTGGCAAAGCTTTCGGAAAACGCACTGACAGCCGTATCTCTGGCGTTTCCGCTCCAGACGTTTTTGATCGCCGTGGGAGCCGGTACCGGTGTTGGTATGAATGCCCTGGTTTCCAGATCTTTGGGAGAGAAGAACCGGAAGCTGGCGGACAGGATTGCAACCAATGGTTCATTTATTTATATGCTGAGTTATATTTTATTCCTGATCCTTGGATTTACCGTGGTGAGACCGTTTTATGCCAGTCAGGCCGGCAATGCGGATCCGGAGATCATGACCATGGGAATTGAGTATCTCAGTACGGTTATGATCTTTTCTTTCGGTTTGTTTGCCCAGTTTTTCTTTGAACGTCTGCTGACTTCCACAGGAAAGACGATCTTTAGTATGACTTCCCAGCTGACCGGTGCACTCACCAATATTATCCTGGATCCGATCCTGATCTTTGGTCTGTGCGGTGCTCCGAAAATGGGTGTGACAGGAGCTGCCGTTGCCACTGTCATCGGACAGTGTGTTGCCGGAGTCGTAGCAGGAATTTGCCATCATAAATTTAATCCTGAGGTCAATGTGGAGCTCAAGGGCTTCCGACCGGACGGAAAGATTATCGGGAATATCTATGCCGTCGGGATTCCGTCCATCATTATGCAGTCCATCGGATCTATCATGACTTATTGTATGAACCGGATCCTGATTGATTTTTCGGCGACAGCAACCGCAGTGTTTGGAGTATATTTCAAGCTGCAGAGCTTTTTCTTTATGCCGGTGTTTGGACTAAACAATGGGATCACTCCGATCATTGCATACAATTATGGTGCGCAGAAAAGAAAGCGTATGGTACATACCATTAAGCTCAGTATGACGGTTGCATTCTGCCTGACTTTTATCGGATTTCTTTTGTTTGAGTCAATTCCCCAGACGCTTCTGGGACTGTTTAATGCCTCTGACAATCTCCTGGCGATCGGTGTACCGGCACTTCGGATCATCGGGATCCATTATCTGATCGCATGGTTTTGTATCATTGCCGGCACGGTATTCCAGGCACTGGGTAAGGCCGTATTCAGTATGATCGTATCGATCATGCGTCAGTTATTCGTGCTGATACCGGCGGCATATATTCTGGCAAGGATCGGCGGACTTTATATGGTATGGTGGTCCTTCCCGATCGCAGAACTTATTTCTTTTGCAGTATCATCGACATTCCTGATCCGGATTTACCGTACGATCATCCAGAAGATTCCGGAGGAGGCATAAGAGACTCTATGGGGAATGTTACATATATTCATTCTGCTTTTTCCACCGGACGAAAGAGGGGCAGATTTTTGTGAAGATGTTTTGTCGGGGGTTAAGGATTTGACTTTCCCCAGCAGGCCTCGATTGCTTCCGGATGCAGCCCCTCCCCGATGACGATCAGGATTGCCTGTCCATTTGGAACCGGATGGATCTCTGTATTCTGATGAGTTGCATTGACAGCGATCCAGGTATTATCCGGGAGTTTTTGAAATCCCTTGATACGAAAGACTTTGCCGCAGGCAGGGTCTTTTAATATTTGGGTACAGGATTCCCGTAGAAAGCTTTCGGTAAACTCCATATTCATAAAATAAAGGCTGTCATAAGTCTTTTTTTCGTCCAGCCACATCTTGCGGTAATCGGCGGAATGATAACCAGAATGCATGATGTTTTCAAAGTCAGCCGGAAGCAGTTTATCCCAGTCCTTTTGCAGGATAAACTGACCGGACGGGGCAGAACACCGGAGGCTCTCCATAAGATCTGCTACATACTGTTTCGTAGTGGAAAGGACGCAGTCCTGCGTTTCCTGCACATGGCTGTAAAGGATCGTACCTGCCTGGGCTGCCTGGGAAGCCAGCAGAAAACGGGAGGATTCGGAGAGTGTAGTATCTGTTCCGGCATCAATGACGGTGATCACACTTCCGATTTCGTACCAGCGGTCCAGTGGGTCTTCATGCAGTACATCAAAAAACTCATCCATATCAAAGATGCCGGAAGGTTCCACCAGAACACGGTCGTATCCGCACATACCCATAGCAATGAGTTTTGTTTTAAAGCGGCGCCGGTGACAGTCTGCGTCACACCCGCCTGCCACCATTTCCAAAGTGCAGTTCTCTCCAAGAATATCCTGAAGCAGCATTGCATCCACGTTTACAGCACCGAAATCATTTTCTAATATCCCAATGTTTTTTCCCTGATCAATCAGGTATTTTGCGTATTTTTTAATAAAAGTTGTTTTGCCGGATCCCAGAAATCCTGTGATCAGATCAATAGAAATCATATTGCTTCCTCCCCTTGCTGCAGACATCTGCGGTTTGGCGTATCTACAGGCAGATCTGCCGTTACCTTTGCACCATATGGTTATTTTGTACAGAAACTTGTTTTATCACGCTTGAGTTTATCACACATATCATAAAAATACAAAATCCAAAAAGAAATACAATGAAACAGCTTGTCTCATTATAAAAAAATGTTTATAATTGTCGTAGCACGAAGGAGAAATTCGGACATCAGGAAAGAGAGGTATGAAAATGCAGCACAGGAAGAGTTATCAGATCAGTTTGTTTATTATAGGGTGTATTCTGATAAATTGTCTTGGAAAATGGATCGCGGCAGTCTTGAAGCTTCCGGTATGGATGGATTCATTTGGAACCGTATGCAGTGCTTACGCTTTGGGACCGTTTTGTGGGGCAGTTGTGGGAGCGGCAACGAATGTGATCTATGGATTTTATCATCAAGCATCTTATATTTACGCCTTGACCAATATTGCGGTCGGCGTATTGACCGGTTATTATGCGGCGAAGGGATATTTAAGGGATTTATTTAAGACGATGTCTCTGAGTTTTCTGATCACGATACTCTCCATTGTAGTATCTGTTCCGTTAAATTATGTATTTTTTGGCGGGAAAACAGGTAATATCTGGGGAGACGGAGTGAGCGATCTGCTGGGACAGATGGGGATGCATTCCTGGATGAGGGGCGTGATCGGTGAGTTTTATGTGGATTTTTTGGATAAGGTCGTTACATTGGTAGCTCTTTATGTGGGACTTCGTATATGGCATGGATATAAGGCATGTCAGAAGAAGGAAACAGCACACAATATCAGTCCGAATCATATTAAAACCGGTATTATCATCGGTTTTTTGCTTTTGGGATCGTTTTTTGGAGATTCTGTGGCTGTGTCCGCACAGACAACACAGGATCATTCCTATAATACGTATGTACAGACGATTTATAATGATGCGAACGGACTTCCGGGTGGCAAGGCCAATGATATTGCCCAGACAAAGGATGGTATTTTATGGATCGGTACCTACGGTGGACTTTACCGGTATAACGGAAGCAGGTTTCAATGGATGGATCATTATGATTCTGTCAAAAACGTAAACTGTCTGTATACGGATGAGGCGGGCAGACTCTGGATCGGAACAAATGACAGCGGCATATCCATCTGTATTAATGAGGAGATATCCAATGTGGTAGACTCTTCCCAGGGACTTCCGGCGGACTCTGTCCGGTGTATTACGGAATGCTCCGATGGGACTTTTTACGTGGGTACCTCAGATGCCCTTGCGATTGTTTCCCTGTCCGGTGGTCTTTCGGTCAGTGACATTGTTACCGGGATCACTTATACAAAAAGCCTGTCTGCAGATCAGAAGGATCATGTGGCGGCAGTGACGGATGAAGGAAGCCTGTATCTGCTTTCTAAGGGGAAAGTTATTCAGCATCTGCAGAAAAAGGCATACAAGGCAGTATATTCCTGCTGTATGTTTGATGATCAGGGCAGATTATATGTGGGCAGGACGGATAACCGCATTGAGGTTTATAAAGTAAAGGGAGAAAAGCTGCAGAAGCTCCGGACGATATCCTGTGGGGATCTGGTAAATATAAAATCCCTTCATATGTCTGAGAATCAGGAGATTTTTGTCTGCACGGACAATGGCACCGGTTTTCTGGATGGGGATGGGACATATCACAGTGTGAATACCAACAAGTTTAACAGTTCCATTGATCATATGCTCATTGATTATCAGGGAAATCTCTGGTTTACTTCATCCAGGCTGGGGCTGCTCCGGCTGTGCCGGTCGGTCTTTACGGAGATCTTTACCGAGGCAGGATTGGAAGAGGATGTTGTCAATACGGTGATCCGGTGGAAGGGCGATGTATACTTTGGAACGGATAGTGGCCTGAAGGTTGTGGACAGTGCTATGACCAAACAAAAACATACTGCTTTATCTCAGAAACTCAATGGCATCCGGGTGCGATGTCTGATGGAGGATAGTCAGGGCAATCTCTGGGTATGTACTTCCGGAGAAGGTGTCTGGAAAATATCAGAGGATGGATCGATCCGGATTTATTCTGAAAAAGACGGTCTTTTGGGAGATAAATTCCGGACCGCATTGGAATTAAGTGACGGAACCATTGCTCTGGCAGGAGATCTTGGTATTTCTTTTGTACAGAATGGAACGGTGTCGGAGAATATCGGTGTCATGAATGGATTATCGAATCCCAAGATATTGTGTATGTTCCAGCAGGAGGATGGTACTCTTCTGGCAGGTACGGATGGAAATGGAATTGCAGTGATCCGTGATCATAAAGTGCAGAGTTATTACAAGAAGGGGAACGGATTAAGCTCCGATGTCATTCTGCGCATGGTAGAAGATACAGATAACGGAGGACTGATCATTGTAACAAGCAACAGTCTCTGTTTTATGAAAAACGACAGGATCCGTATTCTGGATAATTTTCCATATTATAACAATTACGATGTCGTGGAGGGAAAGAAGGGGGAGCTTTTTGTACTCAGTTCCGCAGGAATTTACGTTGTAGATAAAAAGAAATTGGAAAATGGAGAAAAGTTGGATTATGATCTGTTAAATGCTACGAAAGGTCTGCAGGAGTCTCTGACCCCCAATGCATGGAATTATATTGATGGGAACGATAATTTATATCTGTCCGGTGGATTTGGTGCAGTATATATGAATATGAACGATTATAATTCCCATAATTTTTCTTATCGTATGCTGATGAAGTCCATCAAAATGGATGGAGAAACCTATTATGTAGAACGTGGAGAACCATTGCATATTTCAAGAGGTGTGAACCGGGTGGAGATCATACCGGAGGTGGTCAACTATTCTGTGAATGATCCTTACGTCCGGGTGTGGCTGGAAGGGTATGACAAGGAGCCGATGGTCCTTCCACAGAGTGAACTGAAAAGTATCGTCTATACAGATCTGCCCACCGGGGATTATGTTTTCCATATGGCGGTGTACGATCATCAAAAGACAAAGGTGATCGAGGAAAGCACATATCAGATCATCAAGGACAAAGAAATTTATGACCACTGGTGGTTTTATGTCTATTATGGAATTGTACTGGTGCTGGCAATCGTGTATCTGACCTGGCTGCTCGTCCGGACACAGATCCAGAAAAAGCTTAATCTTCAGAAGAAGGAATTAGAACTTGCCAGAAATCAGATCCAGATGGGTAATGAAACGATCATTACGATTGCAAGAACGGTGGATGCCAAGGATGAAAACACCAGCCAGCATTCCCAGAGAGTTTCAGAGTATTCTGTAATGATTGCAGAGAAACTGGGATACAGTAAAGAGGATCAGGAGGTGCTTCGTAAAACCGCACTTCTTCATGACATTGGAAAGATTGCCATCCCGGATCGCATTCTGAATAAAGCGGGGCGGCTGACCGACGAAGAGTATGGAGTGATGAAGTCTCACGTACTCCGGGGAGCGGAGATATTAAAGCATTTTACGTTTATTGAACATGTGGATGAGGGGGCACTTTATCATCATGAACGATATGATGGCAAAGGGTATGTAAATGGCCTGAAGGGAGAGGAGATTCCTCTGAATGCCAGGATCATTGGAATTGCTGATGCATTTGATGCTATGACTGCCAACCGTGTTTACCGCAAAAAGCTGGATCTTGATTTTGTGCTGGAGGAGCTTCGGAAAGGAAGAGGAACACAGTTTGATCCTGGGTTAGTAGATATTCTTCTGGATCTTTTGGAGGATGGCACCATAGATGTGGAGAGATTATACGAAACGGGTAAAAAATAGATTCTCATGAAGCAAATGGAATGAAATCAGGAAATATTGTGTCGGCAGCCTAAAGCTTTCGGGCTGGGAAAGGGGTAGAGGATTCGAATGAAAAGGATATATATCATAACGGTCAGCAGTGCATTGTTTGTGATACTGGCGGTGTTCGGACTGCATCTGCTGCTGCAGGATGACAGTGAGCAACGCACGATCACGGCGGGTTTTGTTTACGTGGGGGATACCAGTACTGCGTATACGGGAAACTTCGTCAAGGCACAGAAGGCGGTAGAAAAGAAATACGGCAGCAGGGTGCGCACCATTGCCCGGTTTAATGTTACCGAGGGAAGCGAGGACGGCATTTTAAAGGATCTGGTGGAGGAAGGATGCGATATTATTTTTACCACAAGCTTCGGGTTTGGCGAAAAGGCGAAGCAGTGGGCAAAGAAATATCCGAAGATTCAGTTTTGTCAGTCTACCTGTTCCAATGCCAATGAAAAACCGAAGCTTGATAATTATCATACTTATATGGGAGCAATCTATCAGGGGCGTTATATTTCCGGTGTAGCTGCCGGGATGAAACTGAAACAGTTGATCGATGAAGGAACCATAACAGCGGACCAAGCACAGGTGGGATACGTGGGAGCGTATCCATATGCCGAAGTGATTTCAGGTTATACCGCATTTTTTCTTGGGGTAAGATCCGTTGTGCCTCAGGCAGAAATGACCGTAAAATATACAAATACCTGGGGCAGCTATGCATTAGAAAAAAAATACGCGACGCAGCTGATCAACGAAGGATGTGTGATCATTTCGCAGCATTCCGATACCACGGGACCGGCTGTGGCATGTGAGGAGGTCAAGGGAAAACATGTGGTATATCATGTGGGATACAACCAGAGTATGGCAGATGTTGCTCCAACCACTTATCTGACCGGATGCCGGATCAACTGGGAACCATATATATCTGCAGCAGTGGAGGCAGTGCTGTCAGAGAAAGATATTGAGGGTTCTCTGGATGCCAATATTAACGGAAACGATGCAGGAGCCGGATTTGATCAGGGATGGGTGCAGATGCTGGAGATTAATGAACTGATCGCAGCACCGGGAACCAGGGAGAAGGTAGAAAAATTGATCGGAAGCCTTAAAAAGCAAAAAATCAATGTATTTCAGGGAGATTATATCGGAGTAGATCCGGACGATCCGAAAGATGTGATCTCTCTGAAAAAAGGATATCAGGAAAACGAGAAAAGTTCCGCACCGACATTTCACTATGTTTTAAAGGATGTGATCCATGTGGAATGATCGTAGAAGAAGTTTTTAAGAATGATGTAGTATTGAAAACCATATAAAATGGTATAAAACAAAATAAAATCTTGACACACAAACCGCAAAAGGCTAAGATAATAACTGAGCAGAAAAACGATCAGTATTTTATTGGTTATAATAATATTCTGTGACAGAAAAGAGGATTGTTTATGAAAGCATTGCGGATTGGGGAAAAAATTGCCAAAGTACCTATCATACAAGGTGGCATGGGCGTGGGAGTCAGCCGTTCGAAGCTGGCGGGAGCGGTGGCCGCAGAAGGGGGCATTGGCATTATATCTACGGCACAGATTGGTTATGACGAGGCAGAGTTTGAACAGGATCCTGCTGCTGCGAATCGGAAAGCCATTGGAAAGCATATTCGTCTGGCAAAGGAAAAGGCTTCCGGAGGATTGGTGGGAGTAAATATCATGGTGGCATTACGGGATTATGAAGATCATGTGAAAGCGGCAGTGGCTGCGGGAGCAGATGTGATCATCAGTGGAGCAGGGATTCCGGCGAAGCTTCCGGAATATGTAAAAGGAAGCAGTACAAAGATTGCACCAATTGTGTCTTCTGCCAAGGCGGCCAGAGTACTTTTGCAGCGCTGGGAAAAGAAATATGACAGAACTGCTGATTTTGTAGTGATTGAAGGTCCAAAAGCCGGCGGTCATCTTGGATTTTCCAGAGAGGAATTGGAGGATATAGACGGACTTGATTATGATCACAGGATTCGGGAGATTATTCAGACCGTGCAGGAGTTTGCAGTACATTTTCATCAAGATATTCCGGTAATCGTGGCTGGAGGTATTTTTACGGCACAGGACGTAAAGCATGCCGTAGAGCTTGGGGCGGATGGAGTCCAGGTGGCGTCGAGGTTTGTGGTCACAAAGGAATGCGATGCATCGCAGGCATACAAAGAAGCATATATCCATGGTACGGCAGATGAGATAGAGATCATTAAAAGTCCTGTGGGTATGCCGGGACGTGCACTTCACAATCATTTTCTGGAAAAAGTGCAGAAGGGACGGATTCCTGTGAAAAAATGTTATGGATGCATGCGGCAGTGTGATATCAATAAAATTCCATATTGTATTACGGATGCCCTGACAAAAGCGGTCCGCGGTGATGTGGAAAATGGGTTGATCTTTTGCGGAGCTGAGATTGGCAGGATTCATGAAATGACTACTGTACATGATCTTATGAAGGAATTGGAGATGGGCTTTGAGTAAGAAAAATATTCCGATAGGAGCTGGAGGAGGATCAGGATGGAAAGAAAAATAATTCGAAGAAGAATCCTATTTTATGGAAGAGTGCAGGGAGTGGGGTTCCGCTATCGAGCCAGATATGTATCGGAGAGTTTACGTCTTACCGGGTGGGTGCGCAATGAGGAGGACGGTACTGTGACTATGGAGGTGCAGGGAGATGAGGCATCTATAGACCGCATGCTGCAGATGCTGCAGCAGGACCGCTATATTGATATTGTGGATATGGATATCAAGAATCTGGTGACCCAGGAGAACGAGAGAAACTTCGAGGTGAAGGATTGAAAGCAGACAGAGAGAAAAAGGGCTTCCACTGTGAAAGTGGAAGCCCTTTATGTTTATGTCGTATGAATAAAGGTGTGGATATTAAACACAACCCTGAGCCTTCATAGCCTCTGCAACCTTCAGGAAACCTGCGATGTTTGCACCGGCCATGTAGTTACCCTCCATACCGAACTCTTTTGCAGCCTCATCACAAGACTTGAAGATCTCTTTCATGATACCATGAAGCTTTCCGTCCACTTCCTCAAATGTCCAGGAAAGTCTCTCGGAGTTCTGGCTCATCTCAAGACCGGATGTTGCAACACCGCCGGCATTTGCAGCCTTAGCCGGTCCGTAAAGCATCTTGTTCTCGAAGTAAACATCAATAGCTTCTGGAGTAGAAGGCATGTTAGCACCCTCAGATACAGCATAGCATCCGTTTGCAGCAAGTTTCTTAGCACTGTCTGCATCAATCTCGTTCTGGGTAGCACATGGAAGAGCAATATCACACTTGATGCTCCAGATACCACTGCATCCCTCTGTATATGTAGCATTCTTATGGGAGGTTCTGTCAACATACTCTTTGATACGTCCACGCTCAACCTCTTTGATCTGCTGAACAACAGGAAGATCAATTCCGTCTGGATCGTAGATATATCCGTTAGAGTCAGAAAGAGCAACAACCTTTGCACCAAACTCAGTAGCCTTCTTTGTAGCGTAGATTGCTACGTTTCCGGAACCGGAAATAACAACGGTCTGATCCTTGAAGCTCTTGCCGTTTGCTTTCAGCATCTCTTCTGTGAAGTAGCAGAGACCAAAACCTGTAGCTTCTGTACGAGCCAGAGAACCACCATAGGTAAGACCCTTACCGGTAAGTACACCGGACCACTCATTACGGATTCTCTTGTACTGGCCAAACATATAACCGATCTCGCGGGCACCTGTTCCGATATCACCGGCAGGTACGTCACAATCAGGACCGATATGCTTGCACAGCTCTGTCATAAAGCTCTGACAGAAACGCATTACTTCTCCGTCACTCTTGCCCTTAGGATCAAAGTCGGAACCACCTTTGCCGCCGCCCATAGGAAGAGTAGTAAGGCTGTTCTTAAAGATCTGCTCGAAGCCGAGGAACTTAATGATACCGCTGTATACAGAAGGGTGAAGTCTGAGACCGCCCTTATATGGTCCGATTGCTGAGTTAAACTGGATACGGAATCCTCTGTTTACCTGGACTTTGCCGTTGTCATCAACCCAAGGCACGCGGAAGATGATCTGTCTCTCAGGCTCAACGATACGCTCGAAAACGCCTGCCTCAACGAGATCCGGTCTTTTCTCAACAACAGGCTCCAGAGACATAAATACCTCTGTAACAGCCTGGATGAACTCAGGTTCTCCTGCATTTCTCTTCTTAACGGTTTCAAGTAAGTCGATCAGATACTGATTTTTTAACGCCATTGCTAAAAAACCTCCTTTTCTTTATTTTTGATTGTGTATGTTGTGTGTGATTAACGCAACACTTTAAGTCAAGTATCGCATAAAATTAGTGAGATTTCAACAATTTTTTCTAAAAAAACCTTATTTTTTTTCGATTAAAGTTGTGAAAATACACAAAAATATACTTGTATACAAAATGCGTGTATACAAGTATGGAAAATAAAATGAAATATGAACAAATTGCTCACAATATATACATATTTTGGACACAATTGATTTGTATAATGAGTTTCAGAAAGTGAAAACTTTCTACTCCCACCCTATTATACGCTGGATAACGAGAGTTATCCACAAAAGAGCCCTTCGGGGCTCTTTTTGATTATTGGAGAAATGTTTGCTATATTGAGTTATTCTATATATTAAGGAAGAGTTTCGGATAAATTAGCTTCGAATGCTTGCGGTCAGCGGCAAAATATTCTATATTATTATGGTAGTCAACATCGTAACATGGATTTATGGGATTGGCATGCAGATGATAATGATCTGCATGGGAAAGAGGCAGTATGGGATGGAAATATCTTTTGTTTGATCTGGATGGAACATTGACAGATTCCAGTGAAGGAATCGTTAATTGTGTGATCTATGCATTGAAGGCAGCAGACATGGAGATACCGGACAGGGAGACACTGCTGCAGTTTATTGGACCACCGCTGATTGAAGGATTTCAGGATATTACAGGGATGGATCATGCCGGGGCAGTGAAAGCAGCTGCAAAATACAGAGAGAGGTATGGGGTGATCGGTCTTTTTGAAAATAAGCCCTATAGAGGGATCGCTCTGGCATTATCATGTCTGAAAAACCAGGGAAAGGTAATCGCACTGGCAACATCCAAGCCGGAGCCGTATGCGGTAAGGATCCTGCAGCATTTTCATCTGATGAAATATTTTGATGTGACTGTGGGAGCCAGTATGGATGGAACACGGAATAATAAAACGGCAGTGATCAGAGAGGTTTTTCGCAGGCTTGGTCTTTCTGAAAAGGACAAAAAGGATATGATCATGATCGGAGACCGGCGTCATGATATTCAGGGAGCGAAGGATTGCGGTATTGATTCTCTGGGAGTTTATTATGGTTTTGCCAAGACCGGGGAGCTGGAAAGAGCCGGTGCAGATCATATTGCCCGGAGTGTGGAGGAAGTGGTAGAGATTCTTGGCGCGCAGGAGCAGCCGATGAAATCCACATCGCCGGCGCAGGTAGAACTTTTGCAGGAAGAACACCGGCTGGTGGGTGAATATGAAAAGCTTCTGGACTCTGCCGGGTTTCTATGGGATGGACAAACGATCGGCATGGCAGAGCTGAACCGGTATCAGACAGATCCGGACAGAGAAATCCGCCGGAAGGCATGGAGCTGTCTGCAGGATTTTATGGCGGAGAACAGCACACGGCTGGATGATCTGTACGACAGGCTGGTCATAAACAGAACACAGCAGGCAAAAAGAGCCGGTTGTCAAAACTACACAGAGCTGGGGTATTGCCGGAAGCCTGGAAATTGTTATGACAGTGGTCAGATTGGGCAGTTCCGGAAATGGATCAAGGAGTACTGGGTTGTGCTGGCATCCAGGTATCAGGATCGCAGATGTCGGCGGCTGGGGCTGGAGAAGCTTCATATTATAGATAATGGACTTTATTATAAAGAAGGAAATCCGGCTCCGAAGGGTACTGCGGAGGATATTTTGTACAATGGTCTGGAGATGTACCGGGAATTATCACCGGAGACGGCTGGGCTTATGGATGAGGATGCAGAAGAATTCCGGCGGATACAGTTGGAAGATGCCATATGCTTTATTCCCTACGGTTGTATGGTGGATGAGTTCCAGCAGATCATATACGGGTATCCGGAGTTATCCAAAGAGCAGAGACATGAGGTGTGGCACAGGCTGGAGAAGCAATACCGTCCGCATCTGGACATGGATGGAATGGAGTATTTTCAAAAGGGAGGATTTTGGCAGAGACAGCATCAGATTTATGCCAGTCCCTTTTATTACATTGATTACTGTCTGGCACAGATCTGTGCTTTGCAGTATATGGTGATGCAACAGGATGATCAGAGGATCCGGAAGAGTTCTCTCAAGCTGTGCGAAATGCCGGCCGGTGGCGATTTTACGGATATGCTCCAAGAGGCCGGACTGAGGAATCCATTAGAAAAAGAAACTATTATTTATCTGACAGAGCAGTTATGTGACAACAATAGAGAAAGGATCAGTTTATGAGTAAAAAGAAAACAACTAAAAAAACAGTAAATAAGAATAATCCCTTAAAGAATAAAAAGGTATGGATCGGGGCAGTCTGTGTCGTGGGACTGATTTTGATCGGAGGAGCAGGTTTGCTGCTCTGGTCAAAAAATCATACGGTGAATGAAAAACTGGATTATGATCCTACAAAATATATAACGATTGGGGATTACAAAGGAATACAGGTTTCTTTGGAAGTTACCGATGAGGATGTGCAGGATGAGGTGGACAGTATTCTGGAGGATCATGCATCCTATCAGGAGCTGACAGGAACAACACAGACAGGTCAGACGATCCGGGCTTCCTTTGAGGGATATGTGGATGGCACCAAAAAGGAAGATACTTGTGGAGAAGATTATGTGGAACTGGGATCCGGAGAATGGCTGGACGGGTTTGAGGAGAACCTGACCGGAGTAAATACAGGTGATTCCGTGGTGTTTACCGTTCCGGTGCCGGAGGGAACTTATGATGATCCGTCCATTGACGGCAAAGAAGTGGAGTTTCATGCGACAGTTCTTTATATTTGCGGAGAGGAAGTGCTTCCCGAGTATTCCGATGACTTTGTAAAGTCTATTTCCAAAAAGTATAAAACAACGGCAGAATATAATGCGTATCTGAAAAAGAAGCTTCATAAGGAAAATGAGGAGCAGAAAGCGGAATATGCGTGGTCTGACGTGTTAGAGACCTGTGAAGCGGATAACTACCCAAAATCTCTGCTGAAGGATGCCAAGAAGGAGGTTCTTCAGGGATATTATGATATGGCACAAGTATATGGCTGCAGTAAAGAAGAGATTTTTCCCATGTTTGGATATAACAGTGAGGAAGAGTTTGTAAAGTCGGATCTGGTTTCCCTGGCAGAGGATACTGCCAAGGAGTATCTGGCAGCAGAGGCAATCGCACAAATGGAGAATATCAGTTATACCCAGGACGAGTATGACAAATACGTGAAGGAACAGTATGAGGACATGACTGACGAGTACGATTCGCAGAAACAGTATGAAAAGAAAAACAGGGCATATCTGGAACGCCAGATGCTTATGGAAAAGGTGAAGCAGTGGATTTCCGGTCATGCAAAATATTCCGGCTGATCAACAGGAAAACAACAGTAAAGGAGATTTTGAAATGGAAAAATTAAAAATACTGGTCGTTGATGATGAACAGAGAATGAGAAAACTGGTTCGGGATTTTCTGGTGAAGCAGAATTTTGAAGTGATGGAGGCTGGCGATGGAGAAGAAGCTGTAGATGTTTTTTACGAGCATAAGGATATTGCACTGATCATTCTTGATGTTATGATGCCGAAAATGGATGGCTGGCAGGTATGCCGGGAAATCAGGAAATATTCAAAGGTACCCATTATTATGCTTACTGCCAAAAGCGATGAGAAGGATGAGCTTCAGGGATTTGAACTGGGTGTGGATGAGTATGTTTCCAAGCCGTTTAGTCCCAAGATCCTTGTAGCAAGGGTAGAAGCAATCCTGCGTCGTACCAATGTCCTGGAGGAGGGAATCAAGGAAGTGGGAGGCATCATGCTTAACCAGGCAGCCCATGAAGTAAAGATTGATGGCAGGAATATTGAACTCAGCTATAAAGAATTTGAGCTGCTTACTTATTTTATCAATAATCAGGGAGTGGCACTTTCCCGAGAGCGGATACTGAATAATGTGTGGAATTACGATTATTTCGGTGATGCCAGAACGATTGACACCCATGTAAAAAAATTACGAAGCAAGCTTGGAGATAAGGGGGAGTACATTAAAACAATCTGGGGAATGGGTTATAAATTTGAGGTGTAAAAAAGCATGAAGAACAAAAAGGTATCTTTTGGAAAGATGAGGTCTATCAAAACAAAGCTGATCGTGGTATTGTGCAGTATTCTTGCCATGACGATATTGGGATGCTGGCTGGCCAATCAGTTGTTTTTACCAATATACTATCAACATAGTAAGATAAGCACTTTGTCAGAATCCTTCCGGAAGATCAACGTGATCGTAAAACAGGACAGGGATCTGCATGGCGGAGCCGGCAGCAGTGGTTTGTCGGACAAGAGTGTCAATGCATTGGACTCCCTTACGGAAAATGGATCCATGAACACATATCTGTTCCGGATCAATGATTATTTTGGAATATTACAGTATACCTTTTGTTATCCTTCGGCCGATTCTCTGAGTGATATCCAGAAACAGAATGTCCGTGATAAAACCATGGATTATGTGATTGGGCTGGTGAATGGTTATGTGGAGCGGGATGGCAGGGAACTGATCAAGGAAAACGATAATTATCAGGTGTTTAAGTCCTATGATGAAAGGATCGGTTCCTATTATCTGGAACTTTTTGGCAGGATTGATTCCGGTGATTTTATTTATATGAGCACAAATTATCAGAGTATGCGGGAAAGCGTTGCGGTTTCCAATCGTTTTCTGGCGTATATCGGTGTGATCGCAGTCCTCATTTCCGGAATTTTGTTATTTTTGATCGGCAACAGCTTTACGAAGCCCATCGTTTATCTGACAGATATCGCGAAAAGAATGTCTCAGCTGGATTTTGAAGCAAAATATCCGGTGCAGACCGAAGATGAGATCGGTCAGCTGGGTCAAAGTATTAATATGCTGTCGGAACGGCTGGAGGGAACCATTTCCGAGTTGAAATCAGCCAATAATGAGCTTCAGAAGGACATCGAAGATAAGATACAGATTGATGAAATGAGAAAGGAATTTCTGTCAAATGTTTCCCATGAACTAAAAACCCCGATCGCATTGATCCAGGGCTATGCGGAAGGACTTCATGACAACATTAATGAGGACAGTGAAAGCAGGGAGTTTTACTGCGATGTGATCATTGATGAGGCCAATAAAATGAATAAAATGGTAAAGAAGCTTCTGACGTTAAACCAGATAGAATTTGGCAAGAACCAGATCTCGTTTGAGAGGTTTGATATTGTACAGGTGATCCGTTCCGTGATCCAGTCTGCCAGACTGCTGGCAGAGCAGAAGGGGGCGGAGATCTATATGGAGGAGACACAGCCGGTATACGTGTGGGCAGATGAGTATATGGTTGAAGAGATCGTTACCAATTATATCAGCAATGCAATCAATCACGTAGACGGTGAAAAGAGGATCCGTGTGAGCCTGGAAATGCGGGAAAAGGTAGTCCGAGTCCGGGTATTCAATACCGGAGAGCAGATTCCGGAGGCTGAGCTGGACAAGATCTGGATCAAATTTTACAAAGTAGATAAGGCCAGAACCAGAGCTTACGGTGGAAGTGGGATCGGATTGTCCATTGTAAAAGCGATCGTGGAGTCCATGAACCAGCAGTGTGGTGTGGAAAATCACAGAAATGGCGTGGAATTCTGGTTTGATATAGATCGTAAAAGTTAGGCGAAAAGATGCGGCAAACGATGGAAATCATTGCGTAAAACAATAAAGTATGATACCATATAAATGTGGTTTTGGAACCTGACATGCTTGGGGACGGAAACGTAGAATGATGAGAAAGGCATGATTATTATATGAAAAAGAGATGGATCGTGACAGTGATCACCACGGCAGTTGTTTTGTCCGGATGTGGCAAGATACCTGATCTGGATGATATCAATAGAGATATGGAAGCAGAGTATATGGCGGGTGCATTGCTGAAGTACGACAAAAACAATGACGATATTCTGGATTATGACAGAAGTATACTCAGAGCAACACCGACACCGATACCAACCAGAAAGCCGGCAGCAGCGACACAGGCACCGTCTGTATCAGGCAGTCCGGATGAACAGGGGAATGCCGGGGGGACAGATGCTGCAGATAATGTACCGGCACAGGAAGTATTCAATCTCAAACAGGTGGATATTAAAATGATGTCTGCTGAACGGAAGGATACATATGGTTCGGCAGATGCAGCCATCAGTGCCCATGATGGCAGGACACTTTATATTGTTCATTTTCGCATCAGGAATCAGGCGGCTTCCGGGCAGAAAGTGAATCTGATGAAAAAGCAGCTGCAGTATCGTCTGGAGGCAGATGGTGAAATCGTTGGAGCACCATTGATGACTATTTTAAAGAATGATCTGCAGTATTACAGGGAAAGGATGGCGTCCGGACGAAGCTCGGAGGCGGTTCTTGTTTTTGAGGTGGACAAAAAACAAAAGCTTCAAAATGGGTCGATTCAGGTTTCTGATGGAAACAAAACAGGCAGAATTTGTGTAAATTAAGGAGGTTTAAATATGGAGACAGGGATTTTATTAGAGAGTGGAACAAATGAGTTGGAGATATTAGAATTCCGTGTGGGTCAGAATTACTATGGTATCAATGTTGCCAAGATACGGGAGATTCTTCCTTATCAGAAGCCAACGCCGATTCCGAATGCAGATGCAAGGATCGAGGGAATTTTTATGCCGAGAGATGAGATCATTTCCATTGTGGATCTTTCCAGAGTCATGAATCTTCCGATGTCTTCTTCTACAGAAGGGGATATGTATATTGTGACAAATTTTAACAAGCTCAATACAGCATTTCATGTGCAGAGTGTGGAGGGGATCCACAGAGTATCCTGGACGGATATTATTGAACCGGATTCTACGATCAACGCAGCCGGGATGGGAATGGCAACCGGAATTGTACGAATCGAGGGCAGATTGATCATTATCCTTGATTTTGAGAAGATTGTGGCAGAGATTAATCCGGAAACGGGCTTGAAAGTTTCGGATGTAGACCATATGGTGGGAAGAAAGAGAGTCAATTCTCCGATTCTGATTGCGGAGGATTCTCCGCTGCTTGGCAAAATGCTTTTGGACTGTCTTAAGAGGGCAGGTTTTGAGAATATTGATATTACCAGTAACGGCAGGGAATGCTGGGATAAGCTGACAGCATATGATGAGAAGGGGATTCTTGATGAGAAGGTGGCATGTGTGATCACAGATATTGAGATGCCACAGATGGATGGTCATCATCTGACCAAACTGATCAAGACAAATGAACATATGGAACACATTCCGGTTGTTATCTTCTCTTCCCTGATCAATGACGAAATGTATAAAAAGGGAGAGAGTCTGGGGGCAGATATGCAGTTATCAAAACCGGAGATCGGACAACTGGTGGATGCGATCGATCAGATATTACATATTGAAGCCTGAGCATACGGGCGGATCTGCATCAGAGTAAGATGAGTTAAGGAGAGAGAGGTTTGAGTGATAACGATTTAAAGGATATGGCAAAGGATGCCACGGATGAGACAAGCGAATATGATAATCTGGCGGATTTTGTGGATTTAGAGGATTTAAGCAGCCTTATGGATGAGGATGATTTTATGGATCTGGAAGATCTTGGCGATATTTCCGATCTGGATCTGGATGGTGACGGTATTCTGGATGAAGAGAGAGAAAAAAGCACAGAATCCGGGGAGGAACCGGAGATTGTGCCGGATACGGCAGATCCCGGATCTGTGCCGGAGACAGCGGAACCGGAGCAGGCACCGGTTTCTATAGACGCAGAGGCTGCTTTGCTGCAGGAAGAGACACCGGATAAAACCGCTGCAGAGGATGTTTCCCAGGAGAAGGAGACACCGGCTGATTACGAAGACATGGTTTCCTTATCGGATCTGCCGGATCTGAGCGAGATCGAGGGATTGGATTTCTCAGATGATCCGGAGCAGTTACAGACGGATTCTTCCTATGATATTCCGGATACTGACGGGGAGTCACAGTCACTGGACGACATGGTAGGAGGTTTTCTGGATGATCTGGACGCTGCAGGAGGTGCAGCCGGTCAGACGGAAGAGGACAGCGAGCCGGATATTGTTACAGTGGAACCGGAGATGACAGCCGGACCGGTGGAAGATATGACAGAAGACAGTGCGGAGGTCACAGACAATATACCGGATGCCGCAGATGCAGAGACGACCGTGCCGGATACTGCAGATGCAGAGATGACTGTACTGGATACCGCAGATGCAGAGACAACCGCGCCGGATGCCGCAGATGCCATCCGGGAGGAGACAACCGGGAATGAGCCGGAGGAGGAAGAAGCAGTCTTTGGACTGGATGATATTCTGGCATTGGAGCCGGAGGAAGACGGACAGCCGGATGATATGCAGGGGTTGCTGGAAGGATTGACGGAGGATTCCATACCGGAGCTTCCTACGGCGCCGGAGGAGGAAAAGCCGGGTCTGTTAAAGCGTCTCTTCGGCAATATCGTGACGGATGAGATTGCCAAAGCGGAGATTGCCCAGCGGGAAAAGGACAAAGAGGAAGAGGCAGCGAAGCAGGAGGCCGCCGAGGCCGCCAAAGAGGAAAAGAAAGCGGCGAAGGCAGCAAAGGCAGAGGAAAAAGCCGAAGCCAAAAAAGCCAAAGCTGAGGAAAAAGAACTGAAAAAAGCGGCCAAAGCTGAGGAAAAGGCACAGAAGAAGGCAGAAAAGGAAGCCAAAAAGGCAGAAGAAGCTGCCCAGGAGGAGCTGGAGGTCACCGGAAAGCTCAACAAAGTTGGTGTATCCATTGTGGTGATCCTGGCAGCAATGTTTCTGGCAACGGAGATTTCAGGAACTGAAATCTTCAGTTACAATTCTACGATGAAGCAGGCAGAGAGCTTTTTTGAGGCTGGCAAATACACGGATGCTTATCGGGAAATTCTCGGAACTAACATGAAAAACAAGGATCAGGAGACTTATGATAAGATCGTGACGGTGATGAAGGTGCAGCGTTCCCTGAACTCCTATGAGAATTATGATAATATGAAGTATTATCCGGATGCATTGAATGCGTTACTGGTTGGTCTCCGCAAATATGATGAAAATATCGAAACCGCCAGAAATCTGGAGATTGAGAAGGATGTTGACGGATGCAAAGAAAAGATCCTGACACTGTTAGATGAGGAATATGGTTTATCCGAGGATCAGGCGAGAGGGATCCTTTCCTTGAAAAAGGACGCATATACAGACAGAGTTGTGGAACTGGGACTGAAGAAACAGAATTCTTAAGTTCCGTGTATATTTAAACCGGACAGCATAAACGAAAAGCTGTATGCAGTTAATATAAGACAGGGCATTGAGAAAAAGGATTCTCAATGCCCTGTCCTTTTGTTGTCACCGGTTGCTTAATGGTTGGCAGCACCTTCGTAGACCGCCTCGTTGGTAAGCTCGATACCAAGCTTTTTGAAGGTATTAATATCAATCGCTGACAAAATGGCAGATACATGAAGCTGGCAGCCGGACAATTTTGGAAGCTGTTCCAAAGCAAGTTTTGCATTCGGATCGGATACGGCACACATGGAAAGTGCGATCAGAACCTCGTCGGTGTGAAGGCGGGGATTTCTGCTTCCGAGATAGCCGGTTTTTAACTGCTGGATCGGTTCGATAAAGGTACGGGAGATCAGATGAATCTTTTTGTCAATATGTCCCAGTACCTTGATGGCATTTAATAAAACTGCGGATGCCGGACCTAAAAGATCGGAGGTAGAACCGGTGACGATCGTTCCGTCAGAAAGTTCTAGTGCGGCGGCAGCAGAACCGTTTTCCTCTGCCAGATTGTTTGCAACAGGAACGACAGAGCGGTCATTTACAGCAATCTTTGCCTGTTTCATGATCAACTCCTGTTTGTAGACCTCGTCCCGGGAAGCTTCATCCCGGACAAAACGGTTCAGAGACTGATAATATCTGCGGATGATCTCCTGACGGGATGCCTCCTGACAGATGCTATCATCAATGATGCAGTTGCCTGCCATATTTACGCCCATGTCGGTTGGTGATTTGTATGGACAGTGTCCGTAGATTCCTTCAAACATGGCAGCGACTACCGGATAAATCTCGATATCACGGTTATAATTGACCGTAGTTTCCCCGTAAGCTTCCAGATGAAACGGATCGATCATATTGACGTCGTTCAGGTCAGCAGTAGCTGCCTCATAGGCAAGATTGACCGGGTGTTTCAGCGGGATATTCCAGATAGGGAAGGTTTCGAATTTGGCATAGCCGGCTTTGATCCCGTTTTTATTTTCATGATAAAGCTGCGACAGACAGGTTGCCATTTTGCCGCTTCCCGGTCCCGGAGCGGTCACGATCACAAGTGGGCGGCTGGTTTTGATATAATCGTTTTTGCCATAGCCCTCATCGCTGACAATATGTTCCACGTTGTTTGGATAGCCTTCGATGGTGTAATGGTGATAGACATGGATTCCAATATCCTCCAGCTTCTTCCGGAACAGGTCTGCGGAAGGCTGTCCGGCATAGCGTGTGATCACGACACTGCTGACATAAAGTCCCTTTTTGCGGTAAACATCGATCAGTCGGATCACATCCTGATCATAGGTAATGCCGAGATCGTGGCGGATCTTATTGCGTTCAATATCCGCAGCGTTGATGGATATGATCATTTCTGCCTGATCGGCAAGCTGCAACAGCATCTGCAGTTTACTGTCCGGTGCAAAGCCCGGAAGGACACGGGAAGCATGGTAATCATCAAAAAGCTTTCCACCGAATTCCAGATAAAGCTTATCGCCAAACTGGGAAATACGCTCCCGGATATGCGCCGACTGCATGGACAGGTATTTATCATTGTCAAAGCCAATACGTTTCATGAAACTCTCCTTCGTAAATGAATCGAACATTGTCGAATATTTTATAATCTAAAGTACCACATATGAGGATACCATACCCGGAAGAAAAAATACAGAGCAAACGTAAAAGAATTTGTTGAACGGAATGTGTCTTTTCATTCCCGGAAAGAAATGATATAGTTTTATATATCAGGGGGTGACAGAAAATGACACAGACACAGCAGGATTTGATCATTAACAGCCTGATCGACAGGCATATTACGATTTCTACCATGGAGAGCTGCACGTCAGGCATGATCGCATCCATGATCACGGATACCTCCGGGGCATCGGCTGTTTTTCCGGGAGGCTTTGTGACATATCTCAATGAAACAAAGGTTCTGACCGGAGTGGATCCGGAAGTGATCGAGACATACGGTGTATATTCAAAGGAGTGTGCTGCAGCAATGGCACAGACTGCCCGGGAAAAGTTAAATACTGATATCGGTATTGGCATTACCGGAACTACAGGAAATCTTGATCCTAATAATGCGGACAGCGTGCAGGGGCAGGCATTTTTCAGTATTATTTGGAAGGAAAACGTATCGGTTGATGAGATCAATGTCGATGTGACCGGGAAGAGCCGTCATGAGATCAAGCAGCTCTATGCAGACCGTGTATTTGAAAAACTGGCAGAAATCATTCACGGAAAGCAGGGATAAAGCGATGGAGATTCAGATTATAAAAACCAGAAGAAAAACCGTCAGTCTGGAGGTCAAAAGGGACGTCAGTGTGATCGTGCGGGCACCTCTCCGGATGCCTCAGAGGGAGATACAGGAGTTTATCGACAGTCACAGAAGCTGGATCGAGCATAAATGCAGACTGATGGAAAAACGACGCGAACAGTCCGTCTCCACAGGGGCACCGCCGGTGGATGAGATCAGCGGGAAGGAATGGAAAAAAATTCGGGCGGTCTTTGCAGACAGAGTGCATTATTATTGTGAAAAGATGGATGTACAGGTAGGAAGGATCACCATAAGAAATCAGAAAACCCGCTGGGGAAGCTGCAGTGCCAAGGGCAATGTAAATTTTAATTATCAATTATATTATATGCCTCCGGAGCTCATGGACTATGTGATCGTCCACGAGTTAGCACACAGGAGGCATATGGATCATTCTGTATTATTCTGGGCAGAGGTAGAACGGTACTGCCCGGATTATGCGGTTTACCGGAACCAGTTAAAAAAGTACGAAACGGTTTAAAATACCGGAAGTTTCATATACAGCATAAAAAGTTAACGGGGAGGAGGGGAATATCAATGGAGTGGATCTATCCGATTCTGGGAAAACAAAAGTGTCTGCCGTTTTATCTGTCAGGAATTGGGATTGCAGAGCCTGAGTATCATGTGAAGCGGGAGGAGGGGCTGGTATCCCATCAGTTTTTATATACCCAGAGTGGCAGGGGCAATCTTCATGTGGCAGGAGGCAGCTATACCTTGGAGAAAGGGAGCTTATGTTATCTGGGTCCTGGGATTCCCCATGAATATTACCCTGTGATCGAAGACGACTGGACAACCTGCTGGATCGTTTTTCGTGGCGAATATTTAGCAGAAATGATGAAGGGGCTGGGCTTTGTGGATTTTGTTTATCAGAAAAACGTAGTGAATGAAAAGATTGAGAAGCTCTTTCATCAGTTGTTAGGGGCGGCGAAGGATCCGTTATATGGGGATGAATATTGCTCTGTTTTGATCTATGAGTATATTATGAGTATCCGGCAGGCATTGCTGGAGCACAAAAAGTATGGTGGACACGGAGATAAGGATATCCTGCAGCGTGCGGTGATATATATGAATGAAAATTATGCTTCGGATCTTACCCTGGAGGAACTTGCAGCGATCAGCGGTGTGACAAAACAGCATTTCTGCCGTGTCTTTAAGGAACAAATGAGGATGCGTCCCATGGAATATCTCGCCAGACGGCGGATGGCGGCTGCGAGAAATCTATTGCTGACAACCACAAAAAGTATTGCACAGATCGGGGAGGCTGTGGGGTATGACAATGCCACGTATTTTGGGATGGTGTTTAAAAAATATGAGGGAATAACCCCGACCGATTGTAGAAAACGACATGGTACAAGCCTGACATGGTAATTGTACCATGTCGTTTTATGAATAGAAAAATGTTCATATTACTGGGATGCATGAATAATTTGAGATTGCCGGATTCTTATGAGAGTGCGTATAATACAGTTAGTATCAATATTTTATACACTCTATATAAGGAGGAAAATATGGCAAAAAAAATTTTGAAACGGGCAGGAGCATGTCTGCTCAGTGTTTCTATGATCCTGACGGGTAATGTGGGGATCGCAGGGGTGAGTGCATCTTCCGGGAAAGGGGCAGCAGTGGAAACAAAAACAGGCAGCATTGTGATCGATGGCAATGATATTAAGGCAGACAATGTCAATGGTCTGACGTATAAAGGCTTTGGTATGTTAAGTGCCAATTCCACCAGTGATCTTCTGATGGATTACAAATCACAAAATCCGGAGAAATATGCAGAAATGATGCAGTATTTATTTGGTGGACAATATCCGGTCTTTACCCATGTAAAGCTGGAAATGGGAAATGATCGTAACAATTCTACCGGTTCGGAAAGTGCCACGATGAGAACAAAGGGCGAGAAGGCAAATGTTCTCCGTAATCCGGGCTGGCAGCTTGCTGCGGATGCCAAAAAGATCAACCCGGATCTAAAAGTCAGCATTTTGTGCTGGCGTACTCCTGCATGGGTAAAGACCGATGAGGACAAATATACCTGGTATAAGCAGAGTATTCTGGCAGCTTATGAGCAGTATGGTTATATGGTGGATTATATCAATCCAAACACAAATGAGGCGTGGAGCAGCAGTGATGTTGACCGGACTAAGAACTTTGCAAAATGGGTCGCTGCTGAAAATGCCGAGACCATTCCGGATGAGAAGGAGCGGGCATTGTTCCATCAGATCAAGCTTGTGGTATCCGATGAGGCAAATGAGGTCAGTGATCAGGTCGCAGAAAAGTTAAAGAGTGATAAGGACTTTATGAATGCCGTGGATGTGGTTGGTTATCATTACAAGACATGGGATGACCATAACGGCGGAATGAAGTGGCTGGCAGAAGAGATTGACAAGGAAGTGTGGAACAGTGAGGAGCAGGCAACCTTTTCCAATTCCGCATTTCGCCCGTCTACCACGGACAAAGCTCCGACCGTAGAGGGTACCGGGATCGGTGGTTCCGGAAGTGCACTGGAAATGGGAAATACCGTGATCAAGAGTTTTGTGGAATCACGCCGGAGTCATGTGATCTATCAGCCGGCGATCGGTTCTTATTATGAAGGAGCCCAGTATTCTTTCAAGGAGCTGCTTTCTGCAAGGGATCCATGGTCCGGCTGGATGCATTATGATGCAGGACTTCTGGTTCTTGCCCACATCAGCAAATTTGCGGTAACAGGCTGGGAGAATGAGTCCAATACAGCAGGAATCTGGCGTGGAGTACCTTCTGCAAGCAAGGCATCTGCTTATCAGGAGGCCGGCAGTGGAAGCAATGCGGTGGACGGCCGCGGGGGCGGAGAAAACTACATGACGCTGGCAGCACCGGATAAGAGCAATTTCTCCACTGTGATCGTAAATGACAGTGAGTATCCGATGACATATACGCTTCAGACCAAAAACATGAAACTGAATGCAGATCAGAAGCTGGAGCTCTGGGAGACGAGAGCAGCAGATGAGGGTGCGTTCAATGAGAATTATATGAAATGTATTGATGAGTTATCTGCGGATGCAGACGGCGTTTATTCCTTTGAAGTGAAGCCAAATTCCACAGTAACCGTAACTTCTCTGGATGTTTCAGACAGTGAGGAGCATACAAAGGCACTTCCGGTAGAGGGAGAACGTACTGTTCTTGATACCGATGCGACCGGAGATATCCAGGATACGGAGAGCGGTTATCTGTATGCCGATGATTTTGAGTACACCGGCAAGACTGTTCCGGTTCTTGACGGCAAAGGCGGTTTCACCGGCGGGACAGAAGATTATATCACATCCCGTGGTGGTGAAAAGGGTGCAATGGCACGTTACACCCACACATTAAACGGATCATTTGAAGTTTATAAGAGCGGAAACGGCAACCATGTTCTGCGCCAGCAGCTAGATAAGCAGTCAAACGGTATTGGCGGGGCATGGAACAACGGTGATCCTGAGACGCTGATCGGTGATTTTCGCTGGACAAATTATACCGCTTCTATTGATGCATTATTTGAGAGAGCAGCAGATAAGCAGTATGCACAGATTGGTATCCGTCAGACCGGAAGAACCCAGAATATTTCCAACAATTCCGGTTATTCTCTGAAGGTCAATGATGATGGCACATGGGTGCTCTATCGTGCAAAATTTGGTTCCACGGCCAATAAGGGCGAGGAGCTTGCAACAGGCTCTGTGGATGTATCCAAGGTTACTCCGGGAACCTGGTTCCAGCTTAAGCTTCGCGGGGAAGGAAACGTGATCAAGGCGTATATTAATGATACTTTGATTGCAGACTATGAGGATGCAAATCCAATTACATCCGGACGTGTTGCCATCGGCTGTGGCAATTCATATACACGGTTTGATAATCTGGCGGTGACAAAGATCAAGGGATATGCACCATATTATAAGGAATATATTGATAACATGGAGACCTATGATCTGACACCGGAGAAGAACGCAAAGCTGGTTTATAATGACAAGTGGTCACGCACCTGTGCCAATCAGAAAATGTATGTATACCAGAGAAGTGCTTCTTACAGTACCGGGGTTGGAGCGTCCCTGACATATACCTTTCAGGGAACCGGTCTGGAGCTTCTGGGTTATAACAAAGCAGATGCCGCTAAGCTCAATGTTACGGTAGATGGAGCTTCTTATAAACAGAATGATTCTCTGTGGGAGGCAGATAATATGTGCACGGCATATCAGATCAGTGGTCTGGAGGATACGGAGCATACCGTAACGATTGAAGTGGTAAGCGGCGGCATTGCAGTGGATGCCGTAGCAGTGACCGGTTCCGTATATGAAGGAGAGGAGATTGCCATAGAACCAAAGTCCGGAACGGAAACCGGTCTGCCGGAGGATGAGCTTCCGGGTTCTCTGATGGACAATAAAACACCGGCGACAGAAACACCGGAGCCGGCAACATCCTCCGATCCGGCACAGTCACAGGCACCATCTTCGGATCCGGCACAGACACCGGCATCAAGTTCTGTGCCAACAGCCGCACCGGCAGCGCAGCCGTTGGCTGTACCAACACAGGAACCACAGCCGGCACAAAATCCATCGGTCAGCAAGGGATCTTCCTTCACGATAAAGGGTATGGTTTATGTGGTAACCGATACGGTAGCCAAGACGGTGGCTCTGCAGAAGGTATCCGACAAGAAATGTAAAACAGCAGTGATCCCTGCTTCCGTGAAAACTACAGCGGCAGGAGCTGTACAGACCTTCCGCGTAACCGAGGTATCCGACAAAGTATTTGCAGGCTGCAGCAGCCTTACCAAAGTGACGATTGGTAAAAATGTTACCTCTATTGGCAAAGAAGCATTTGCAAAGGATAAAGCTTTGAAGAAGATTGTGATCAAATCCTCCGGATTGAAAAAGGTTGGCAAAAATGCCATCAAGGGAATTTCCGGAAAGGCAAAGATCTCCTGTGGCAAGAAGAACGTGACAGCATACAAAAAGCTGTTTACCGGCAAAACAGGATACGTAAAGTCAATGAAAATTATAAAATAAATTCGTAAGGAAAGCTTAAAAAATACATGGAATGTTCCGTGATATAATAACGCTATACAAAATATATGCGTTATATATTACGGAACATTTTTCTTTTTCGTGTATAGGAAAATGTGCGTAACGCAATGCGAACAAGGGCGAAAAAATCGAAAAGAACAACTGCATCCTTTGATTTGACAAACAGCAAAAAATCGTATATAGCTTGTTAGGATTCAAATAATTAGAAAACTAACTAGTGTCTGCTGATTAACTTGAAAAGCTTTTTTCACTCGAATGGACAGGATGTACATTAAGGGATATATGGGCTATAATGAAATCATTCATATTAAATTTGTAGAGAGGAATACAAATGGGAATACAGATTCGGGGACTGAGAAAAGAATACGGGCACACGGTTGTATTAAATCATATTGATCTGCATATTGATCACGGTGTTTTTGGGCTGTTAGGAAAAAACGGAGCCGGAAAAACAACATTAATGAAAGTTCTGGCTACTTTGACAGAGCCCACATCCGGTGAAGTATGGATTGATGGTGTTTCTATCGTGGAAAAAAAGAAAATCCGGGAAAAGATCGGTTATTGTCCACAGGAGCTTTCCTTTTATCCCAATGAGACCTGCGGGGATATCTTAGAATATATTCTGGTATTAAGCGGCGTGAAAGATCGTGAAGTGCGTAGAGATAAAGTGGAAAAAGTGCTGTCGGTTGTGAATTTATCCGATTGCATTGGCAAAAAATACAAGACTTTGTCCGGTGGCATGAAAAGAAGACTGGGAATTGCCCAGGCAATGATTTTAGATCCATCGGTTCTGATCATTGATGAACCGTCTGCCGGGCTGGATCCGGAAGAACGGGTCCGGTTAAGAAATCTCGTTGCATCGCTGGCGGAACAAAAAACGATTATTTTATCCACACATATTGTGAGTGACATTGAAGATATCTGTTCCAAAATTGGGATACTGAATAAGGGAAATATGATATTTCAGGGAGATAAGGACGAGCTGATACGGTCGTGCGACGGTCATCTGAGTAAGCCATCGCTGGAGGAGGCGTATATCTACCAGAATCTTCTTTTGGAGGAGGATTGAAATGGAATTGATTAAAATGGAATGGAAGCGGCTCCTGCGTCATGATTCATTGTGGATATTTTGTGCATTGCAGATTCTCCTTTTGATTTTGGTATGCAATCCGTACAGATTATGCCGGAATGTGGCACCGATGGATTATAGTCATCGTGCCTTGAGACTGCTGGTGGAGGATTATGATAAAAAAGAACTGGTCAACGATATGCTGCAGGAGGATATTGCTTCGATGGAGGATACTCTGGAGCAGTATAAAAGCGGATATATGGCTTTCGATGATGAAACGGACGTGGACGCAGAAATCAGTGATCTGGAAGAAAAGCTTTCGAAATTAAACGGAAAAGAAATGATTCGTTTAAACGGCGTGGAAAGAAAAAGATATCGGACGAATGTCAGAAAAATATTGCATTTATGTGGCTTATCCAATGTGAAAATACATAATCTGAAAAAAATGGACACCCATCAGTTTCAGAAACTGGAAATACCGCTTTCACAAAAAGAATTGACAGGACAAATGGATGCATTAAATGTTTCTCTGGGTGGCTGTACCTATTATGGGACATGTCCGGAAAATGGGAGCGATTATTTTGCACAAGAGCTGGAAATGAAATATTATGCCGAAGATTTTGAAATAAAATATCAGAACAACGAGAAAAGCATCGAGAACGGGGTAAATGAATCTGTCAATTTTTATAACCGGGAAATTGCGACCAGTGGCTATAATGGAATGTTTTCTGCTTATATTTTAAGTAAAATGCAGATCATATTATGCCTGTTACTTCCTGTGGTGTTTATGTCTTTTGCAGATCTGAAAAAGCAGCCGAATTATTTTATTTCAACGATTGGTTCCTTTTCATTTTTGTGTAAAAAATATATTGCATATTGTGTGATCGTTGCAGGAATCGAGACCGTAATATTTGGAATATTTCAAATGTTTCTGATGGGGTATGCGTGGTATTTTGCATGTCCGATTTCGATTTTAAAACCATTGTTGTGGTTTGCAAAGACATTATTGCCGGAGATATTATTTTTAGGTGCTTTATGTGTACTTATTGCCATGTTGTCAAATGCAACCATGATGTTTCTTGTTTCTGGTGTGTTTTTTATATGGGCAATGGAAATAAAAGATTCCATACATTCCCGGCATTTTATGATTTGTTTCAATCATATTGGACAATCAGCACTTTGGAATGATTCCTTAAACAAAATGGTGAGTAACCGGGTGATTTATATTTGCGCCGCGTTTTGTATTCTTTGCGTTGCTGTGATTCTATATTCTTTGATCAGAAATGGGAAAATGGAAGCCTATTTTAATAAGATACGGATTTTCCGAACAAAAATCTGTGATTCGCTGCAGCACTTGTTGAAAATGGATGAAAAAGAAGTTAATCCTCCGATGAATTGGTTGTTATTGATCATGAAACATCACATCATGAATTATTATCTGACGCCGATGCTGTTGTGTTGTGTATATTTTAGTTTTGTGACCGTATTTTTTCGTCAGGACATGCCCGGGACTGAGCTTTGCAGCAGATTTCTGCCTCTGCTTGGAATTGCACTGGCGGGAGCAGCAGCCTTACGCACACAGGAATTTCCTTTTGAGGAGATATTAATTTCCAAAGGGCTGAAACGTGACATTTATATTAAAGATTTCATAGGGATTGTGTTATCATTTCTGATAAGTGTGGTTTTTTCCTATATGATTCTGCTGCAAATGTCGAATATATTATATATGACGGTAGCATGTACTGTGACCTTACATTTGATCTGTCTGGTTGTGTCCCGAAGCAAAGGGAAAGCGGCTGGAGGGATTGCAGTATCTGTCGGGTGTTACATTTTGTATAACCTGTTTTTGTGATAAAGTGGGATTATGCACAAAATAATTGGTGGGAGAAAGGAGAAGAAATATGTTTCGAATGGGAATGACATTTCTTTGTAAGAGTAAGATGCTCACTTTTTCTGCTTTTCTGAGTATTTTTGTTGCATGTTTTCTCAGTATAAGCATGTTCCAATTATCTTCTAATGTGGAAACATCAATAGTAGAGGGATTGGAAGCAAAAAAAGGTGCATTTGATTTTAAAGTTACAAAAGACGAGGAACAAGATTTTAAATATGAAGAATTAAAAGGACTGGAACAAGATAAGGATGTGACAGGATATAGCATAGGATATCAGACCGATGAATTATCAGAGGCATTTGCGGCAGGGGTGTCAGATGATGAGATAAACAGGAGTCTTTATAAGTATTCCAAGGATTTGAGCGGAAATCGTATCATCATTAATGATTCCTTAGCCAGGCGGGAGCACAAATCCATAGGAGATATTTATGTCATTGCCGGAAAAGAATTTCAGATCACGGAAGTGGTAAAGACGGATTCGGGGACGGAATATACGATGCCTATGGTGGTTATGGAATTATCACAGTTGCATAAATTACTGGGGCACAGTGATCTGAAGCGTGCAAATTATATATTGCTTCAATGTGATCAGAAAGCCTTTGAAAATATAGAATATGGTGGAGGAATCGTTCAGCGTATCGAGAAACAGTATCCTGATTTTGTAGTGTCGGACCAGAGTGCAGGGGAGGATTATTATGCCCTGCTTAAAAACATAAAAAAGATATTCCGGATATTTTTTGTAGTGGTTTTTATGATCAGCGGACTGTTTGTTGTGAATATTTTTTTGGAATATCTTCGAAAATACACAAAAGATATGGCAGTGATCCGTACAATAGGGGGGACGCAGGAACAGGTTCAAAAGATTTTTTCAGCGATGTCCCTTGTGATCAGTGGCTGTGCATGTCTTGCCGGAGCAATATTTAGTGCACTGGTTTCCGGCATTACATTAAACTGGTTTAATAAAAAGGTGCAGTTATTTGAAGGCAGTGCCGGCATAAATTGGAAAATGTTATGGCTTATTACTGTGATCGTGTTTATAATGTTTAATATACTTATTGATATTGTTTTTTCTTTTGGTCAAAATGTGCTGCCAATACAGGTGTTTGAAGATATTTCCTCCGGATTGAAAAAGAACAGGAAAGTAAATCGTTTTCTGATCGTGAGAAAAGTTTTTGGAAAAGAAATGTATTTTGGGATGAAATTTATGTCATCAAAACTTCGTCAGAATTTTATGATGATCTTAATTATCGCTTTGATCACGGCACTTGCATATACAGGTCAGGCATCGCTGAAACTGTTGAAGGCAAACGATAGCTGGTATAACTATAACCTTGTGCAGGGAAAAACGGCAAAGGCAGAGATTTATAATGATAAGCCGATGTCTGTTTCTTATGCGAAAAAAATATATCATCGTTTTCAAACGGTAATGGGGAAAGGCTGCATGCTGTACGGGACATTTGATTTGAGATCAGGGGATGAATCAGATCCGGATCTGATTCGGTTCAAGGTGTCGGATTTAGATACATTACCGCAGCTTCTACATGTGAAAGTATGGAAAGATTATGAAACCGTACCCAAAACAAAGAGAGTGGTAATGAATGAAACAGTTGCATCCAAATGTGGATATCAGCTTGGAGAAAAAGTGACATTGGAGTCGGATTGTTTTGGTGGCAGGCAGGACTTCGTTTTAGTGGAGATTATCAATGGTAAAATCACTTGGAACGATGAATATAATATCATTGTCGATTGGGATAATCTGCAGGAAAAAGGAGTTTCAGAGGATAACGCAGACAGAGATTACATAGGATTGTGGCTGGATGGTGATAAGGAGCTGATACGGGAAAAAATTCAGGAGATGCAGATCGAACTGGGAAGCGGGACCTCTTTTGCATGGTGTATTTATGATGATGTTATGGAGGAGTCTGCGCGCATATGCAGGCAATGGACAACAAGCTTACATGTTGGTCTGGTTATGCTCCTCATTGTGTCAGGAATCGGTCTGTTAAATTCTGCAAATGGAATGTTATTCGCTAGGAAAAAAGAATATAAGATCTTGCGGATGTTAGGAGAAACACAAAAGAGCGTTCATAAGATTTGTTGGTTCCAAGTGTGGAGCTATATGCTTTCGGGAGTTGTTTTCGGTGCGTTTCTTGGGATAGTCATTGTATATAGTATTTGGAAGGGAGCTGTAATTACTGACATGCCGATCGCGATTGAATGGGAGTATTTGTTCGGAATTTTCATGTATTTGTCTGGGCTGTCGTTTGTATTATATCCGACTGTCAGGAAGATGGGAAAAAATAAATAATATAAAATCTTACAATTCATAAAATGTTGGAGTATTTTATTGTGGTGTAATGTTTTATATGATAAACTAAATTTAACACATGGAATTTGTAGTATAATTTATGATAGGAATTGGAGGAAACAGATATGAATCAATCATTTAACAAGGCGTTGTATTTGCTGGACCGTGGTGAATATGAAAGAGGGAAATATCATGAATAAAAACATTATATTAAAAGCCGATAATCTTTATAAGAGTTATACCACAGGGAAGGAATCCTTCGAAGCTCTGCGGGGAGTGTCACTATCGCTGGAGCAGGGGGAAATGCTTGCCGTGATGGGAAGCAGCGGCTCCGGAAAAAGCACGCTGTTACATATCCTTGGAGCAATGGATGCAGCTGATAAGGGAGAAATCTGGCTGAATGGGGAGCTGCGGGAGGATTATGGAACGGAACCGGCGGCTACCAAAATCAGGGCAGAACAGATCGGTTTTATTTTTCAGGATTTTAACCTGATCCAGGACCTGACGGTAGAGGAAAATGTGGCACTGCCCCTGATGCTTGCCGGGGAAAAGAATCGTGTGATCTGGGAAAAGACAGATCGGATGTTAGAGAAGGTGGGAATCCTGGAAAAGAAAAAGAATGCCATCACGGAGCTATCCGGCGGACAGCGTCAGCGGGTTGCTATTGCGAGGGCATTGATCACGGAACCGAAGCTGTTACTGGCAGATGAACCCACCGGCAATCTGGATTACAATACCTCTATTGAAATCATGCAGCTATTTCTGGAGTTGCAGCAGGAACAAGGTCACAGCATTATTATTGTGACACATGATGCCATGGTGGCGGGATATACGGATCGTATCCTGTTTTTGCATGACGGACAGGTCTGTGATGAGTATCGTTGCCGGAAAAACGGGGATGATATGGATCATATTGTCGATAAATTTAAGACATTGTCCCTGAAGAAGGGACGGTGACGGGATGCGTTATATTGTCAGGATTTCTGCTGCATTCCTGAAAAGAAGCCGGTTTTTAACAATATCATGTATTTTAAGTATCTTTTTTGCAGATTTTTTGTGTGTCAGTATGTTTCAGCTTTCGGCAAATGCAAAGCAGAAATATGAAGAAGGCATTCTGGAAGAGTATGGAGATTATCAGATAGGGCTTTCCACGGAGGATGGAAGATATTTTACGTCAGAGGAAATAAAAAAGATCAAAGAACTAAGTCAGGTCACGGGGGATACGGATGGCTTTGACCGGGAGCTTGAGGGAGATCCGGATATTTATGCACTGGGAGTGAAGGATGATGACATCAACCGGAGCCGTTATAAATATTCTTTTCCGGTAAAGGGCAGAAAAGTGGTTGTCAATGAATATCTGGCAAGAAAATATCAGGCAGGGCAGGGAGATACATTTCAGATCAACGGAAAGACGTTTGAAGTAGGAGAGATTCTGCAGAATGATTCTTTTACAGACCAGAGAGTGTGTATGGTGATCATGGAGCGGGATGCTCTTCATAAATTTCTGGGAGACGACAGTGGAAAGTGTAATTATATGCTTCTGCAGTGCCCGGATAAGGAGACTTCAGAGCTTAGCAGCCGCTTGGAGAAAATGTCTGAGGATTTTTCTGTGTTTGCGGTGAAAGAGGATGAAACGGTGAAGAAATTGTTCAAAATCTTTCAGGCAATGATACAGATGCTTTCCGGCATTGTAGTATTGATCAGTGGCATGTTTATTGTGAGCAATTTCCACGAATATCTTCGAAAATACCGGCGTGATATGGCAGTGATGCGTACAGTTGGTGCATCAAGGAAACAGATATCCCTGTTTTTCAGTGTGATGTCATTATTTTTAAGTCTGATCGGCTGTGGTCTGGGGATGCTTTGCACTGTTTTGCTGGACCGCTGTCTGTTGTCTCTGCTCAATGACAAATTAAATCTTTTTGAGGGAAACGTAACGATTGAGTGGGGAAGCCTCTTAGGAATTACCGGTCTGATCTTTGTATTGTTTAATGGTATTGTGCTGATCTTTTTTATTTGTGGTCAGAACGTACTGCCGATCCAGGTATTTCAGGAAACGGGAAGTCATAAGGTGAGTCACTTCAGGCCACGTATGACATGGCTTCGCCGAATCATCGGCACACCGGGATATCTGGCAGTAAAGCTGGCTTTGCCGAAGCTTGCACAGAATTTTTTTATTATTTTGATCATTGCACTTCTCACCATGTTTTCTTATGTGGGGCTGAGTTTTCTGGAGCTTCTCCGGATGAATGATATGTCTTATGTAAAATCTGTTACCCATGAAGCAGACTACATGGCAGACTGGGAGAAGGATACGCAGGAGATTTCCTTTGATCAGGTCCGGAAGTATGCCGACCGGATCCGAAACGAGGCGGAAACAGCCTGTTATTATCAGATCCGGATAAATTCATGGGGATGCAAAAATATACCGGATAATATCAGAGTTTTGTATGCAACGGATCTTGAGGAATATTTCCGGATCAATGCCTCTTTTTATAAAAATAAACTCAAAGGGGACAAAACGGACTATATTGTCATGACTTCAGAAACAATGAAAAACAAGGGATATCATGAGGGAGACAAGATCACTCTGGGCTCCGGTCTGCTCAAAAAGAAAAAGACATATGTGATCTTGGAGGCAGCCAATAACTTCATGGCAGGTTTGGATACGGATAACCAGACTTATATGGATGTGAACGACTTGAGTGAAAAGGAAGCAGCAGATCCAAATCGGGGAGGAATCGAGGAGGCATTCTTTTATATCTGGGGATATCAGGACTCGGTAAAAACGGTACTGGAGGAAATCTCACGGGAAAACCAACAGATCACATGGCTCGACTGTCGTGACAGGATGAAGCAGGCAGATCAGATCTTTCAGCAGAGGTCCGTAATGATCCGGCTGGTGCTTGGAATTCTTAGTCTTGTCGCGGGAATTGGCTGGCTCAATTCGGCAAGAGGAATGCTTTATTCCAGACGAAAAGAATTTCAGACTTTACGAACACTGGGCTTTTCCGAGAGAAAGCTTTATGGGGTTGCCTGGATGCAGATCGGAATTTATCTGCTGGCAGGAATTGCAGCGGGAATTCTGATGGGCGATATGGCGATACGGAATATATTCCGGGATGGCGTGATCAGTGGAAGCAGTATTCAGGTATACTGGAAGAATGTGGCAGGGATCACCGGATATCTGCTTTTGCTTGCAGCAAGTCTGGGATTTACTATCAGGGATGTGACAAAGGATGCCAGATTGGCACTTAGAGAAATGAGGGCAAAGTATGATCTATAAATTAAATGTTACAGAACATGCTGATGAGCTGCCAGTAAAGGATATCACGAAGCAGTTGTGCCACACATGAATTATATTGTTGTTTTTGATGTGAGAACAGATGTCGTAAATGTAGTTGGTATCTTTCATGAGTTAGAGGATTACAAGAATAAATTGTAATATATATAAAGGGATTAAAATTTAAGACCGTCGATGCATTAGAGTTAATGTGTTGGCGGTCTTTTTGTATCTGCATTGGAATGGAGATATGGTTTTATAAGAGTCACATAAATATAAATTATTACTCGTAGTATTTAGATAATCTAAATACCTATTGACTTTAAAATATACGCTTGCTATACTGGGAATAGATCATCAGACGATTTGAACATTTTAAGCAAGGTACCATTAATTGTGTAGGATGGAGGTGTGGCATGATTTTTTTGAAGTTATCCGTAAAATACTGGAGAGAGCACTGGAAAAGACTTCTGACCCTGATCACTATGATCGTTATGGGAGCAGCGGTTCTCTGCCTTACGGCGCTTTTTATCCGCAGTGACAAAATGCGTCTGCTGAACCGTGAACTGGATATGCATGGTGATTATGATGCGATATTTTATGAAGTGACACAGCAGGATGTAGAAAAAATTGCAGACAATAAGGATGTGGATGGCTGTGGATATTACCGGGAGCTGGGGTATGCCGGAGCGGATGGGAGTGAAAGCGCTGACTATAAGGTGATATCCTTTCCAGATACCGCTTCCATTGAGATGTATCATATGTCCTGCGTGAAAGGGACTTATCCGGTGAAAGAGAACGAAATAGCCGTCGATGCAGGAAAAGCAAAGGAGCTTGGTGTGGCACCGGTGCCCGGAAGTACGGTGAAGCTGCAGCTTTTTGACTACAAAAAGAAAAAGCTTATGGAAAAGAAGTTTACCATATGCGGGATTTTCCAGATATCTGCGGAGGGTGTCTGGGGAGGATATTACAGATATCCGGACAGAGAGGAGTTGGAGGATTATGTCATGCCGACAATCTGTGTCTCAGATAAAATGGCGGACAGCTTTCATAGCAGTTATGCCACAGCCCTTATTCAGGCGGATCAGGATATGGATAAACTGGTTACACGGCTTGGCAAAAGCGGACTGAAACATCTGAAAGGGTATGATGTCGTGCTTGGAAGATCTTTTGCTTTTTCTTGTATCCTGGGGATTACTGCACAGATTTCCAATAAATACGGAGAAATGACAGTAGAAAATATTTTGAAGGCGTTAAAAAACGGAGATGTCTGGAAAGACTTTTATTCCTCTGTGGTCATTCCTTTATTTGGGGTGCTGATGTTTGTTGTTGTAACGATTTCGGTTGTCAGTATGGTACGGAGTCTTCTGGAGGACCGTTCCAAAGAAGCGGCGGTTCTTCGCAGCATTGGCATGACCCGGACTAAGGTATGCATATATCTTTTTATGGAACTGTTCATTTTGATCCTGTGTTTTACGGGAGTTGGTATGGTTCTTGGAGGACTTGTACATATCTTACTGGTCCGGATGGTGTGTCCGGTTTATGGGATAGATCTTCCCCTTGGTTTTCATCCGGGAGTGTATGTAGCATCCGTGACTGTTTCTCCGTGGATCTACGCATTGGTGGTTATGATGGTCAGCAGTATGATCTCCATTGTGTTTCCACTGATCCGAATGGGGAAAATGACACCAATTGCATTGATGGATCAACGGCATTTTGTCAAGAAGCGTAAAAAGAAACAAAGAAGGGTCAACCTTTCCAGATATAGTTGGCGCAGACTGGTGGGAGCAAGGATTTCCTTTCATGATCCTGCAGTTCTTATTATTCTCTGTGTCCTGATGGGGACCTGTTTCCTTGGATACAACTATTTTCATGCACTGGCAGATAAAAATAATGTGGAAGAAAAAGCGACTCTGGAAGAAGCTGGACTTGATGAATGGTATTATACGGCGGAAAAAACAAAGCAGGCATCCCTGTATGATTTTGCAGTAGAAAATCATCATGATTATGGTATCGAGCCGGAGGTCTATGAGCAATTTCGCAGGAAAAAGGAGATCAAAAATTCCTTTGCCCGGATCGTCAATAAATCGACCCGTCTGGCTTATACCAAAAAGGATGACAAAAGGATGCCTGATTATCTGAGCCTGCGGACGTTGTCTGCCTCAAAAAACAAATTCCGAAACGCCCTTTATGAGGCACAGGAAGCGAGGATCAAAAACATGGGATATACTGCGGACGAGAAGATTTATTCCCTGCCGTCCGTCGGTGTACAGGAAGAAGACTTAAAGTTGCTGTCGGATTATATTGATGAGGGAACGATCGATCCGGAAAAGATAAAAAGTGGGGAGGAAGTCCTCATTGTGATCCCGAAAAATATGCAGTACGATATTATGAATGTGTTTCAGCCGGGAGACACTCTTCCGGTCAGCGATATTGCATTAACGGAACAGGAAGAACAATACATGTTCAGTTCATTTCGACCGCAGAGGTATCACCTGAATCCGGTGTACAAAAAGATGGTCACAGAACCCGATTTTGGAAAACGGGTGGAGCTGACTGCTTATGCTGTCGGAAAACGGAAAAATATCAGGACGAAGATCGGAGCCGTTGTGATGCTGAATGATGAAAAGCTGCTGAAACGGTTCTGTATTCCATATTATGATGTTCTGGACGGAGAGCCGCCATCACCAACTTGGGGGGAGGCGGATGCACAGAACTATGCAATGACCATGGTGTGCATGCCGCAGTCTTTCGAAAAATGGGGACTTCCGGATCGTCTTTACACCGAGGTGGATTTTGATCTGAACAAAAACGCTGACCTCTCCAAAGTTGATCAGGAATGGTATCAGGCATTTGGAAAATGTAAGGGGATATCTTACAATTCCACGTATGAGATTCATAAAAGAATGCAGCAGAATATCGGGGATACGATGTTTTTATGCTACATCATGATGGGAATGCTGATCGTGCTGGGAATTGCCGCGGCGGGAATTAAATTTTACAGCCGGATACAGAGAAATTCCAAGACGATTGCGAAGCTCAGGGCACTTGGAATGCCATTGAACAGTCTGGAGGGTCTTATTATGAAGCAGAATCTTATCAATCCTCTGATCGGTGCAGTTGTCTCTCTGCTTCCGGTCTCCCTGTGCCAGATGTTTTTTCTCTTTATTAGGAAACAGTTAGAAAGTGGAGCCTGGGGAGCAGACGGTATCGTGAATGGGCAATGGTATTATGAAGTTCCATATATTTATAATCTCTTTGGATATCATCCGGTGGCTGTGCTGTTCACCATGACAGGGACAGTGCTTCTTTTAACACTGCTTGCAACATTGCCGCAGATTTATTATATCCGGAAACAGAGTGTATCGGAAACCATACGCAGGGATACTTATTAACTTGATGCAGGAGGCAAAAGCAGATAGCAATAAACAGAAAAGAGGGAGTTTATGAATAAAACAGCACTACAAACAAAGGACTTATATAAGATTTATCAGGTGGGAGATCAAAAAGTGGAGGCACTGCGGGGAGTGAATCTGTCGGTGGAAGAGGGGAAATTTATTGCCCTGACGGGAACCAGTGGAAGTGGAAAATCTACCCTGATGCATTGTCTGGGAGGACTGGATATGCCGACCTCCGGCGAGGTGATCATTGACGGAGTGAATTTATGTGCCTGCCGGGAAAAACAGTTAGCGAAAGTGCGGAGTGAGAAGATCGGATTTGTTTTTCAGAACTTTTCACTTCTGGATGAACTGAGCGTCCGGGAAAATATCGCTCTGCCGATGATGCTGGCGGGAAAAAAGCCGGACCGGGAGTATCTGGAAAAACTTATGGATCAGCTTGGAATCCTGGAACGGCAGGACCACACCCCGACACAGCTTTCCGGTGGACAGCAGCAGAGAGTTGCGATAGCACGGGCACTGGTCAATAATCCGGCGGTCATTCTGTGTGATGAGCCTACCGGCAATCTGGATCAGAAGACAAGTGGGGAAGTCATGGAACTTCTTCACCGGATCCATCGGGAGTTTCATAAGACCTGCCTGATCGTTACACACGATATGCATGTGGCAGAGGGAGCGGATTATATTTTGGAGATGGAGGATGGACTGATAAAATAAGTAAATTGACGGGAGGATATATGAAAAAGAGATTTAGTTTCATTTTAATGCTGCTTATTATGATGGTATTGGCAGGCTGCAGCAGTCTGGGACAGAGTTCAGATCATGGGAATAAGACAAAGAAAACTACGGGAAACAAAGAAAATACAGTAGTCTGGGCAGTGAGAGAGGATGCAAAAGTTTCGAAGAGAAATATTCAAAAAACGAATCAACTGCTTGCAAAAAAAGGTTATGATCTTGCGCTCAAGGTAAAAAAGTTAAAAACGGACAGGACCTATGAGAAGCAGGAAATTTATCATGATGCACTTGAAAAAGCAGTTAAGTCTGGTGAGATAGATGTGGCGTATGTTGATGTGTGTTATGAAACAGCACAGGGGGAGATGGCGCAGTATTTACAGAGTGGTCTCTTTTATCCGCTAAACAGTTGGCTTCATTCCACAGAAGGAAAGGCTGTCTATAAGCTGTATGATAAGGAAGTCTGGAAAGGTAGCAGTGTCGGTGGTGAAAACTATATTTTTCCGAATGAAATTTATTATGATATTCCCGAAACGGTGATCTCTTTTCGAAAGGATCATGTGTCACAGAAGCTGATCAAATCCTGGGATGGAAGCTGGGGAGACTTATTCCGGATCATGGAAAAGGTCAGGCTCGGTAAGAATGACATGATGGTGATCGGTTATCCGATGATGGACTTTTTCGAGGGACGGGTGAAGAAGCGAAAATATATGATCGATGATGATATTGTCTACGATATACAGAATCAAACCGTACATCAGCCCTTTGAACTTGAAGAGTTTTATGAATATCTGGCTTTCTTGCATAAATGCTATCAGAAAGGGTACGTCATTCATGGTATGGACGATGGCACAACGACACAGGATGAGTTGCAGCATCAGGAGCGCGGAGAGTATGCAATGGCGTGGACGGCAGAAGAATGTCTGAAGCCCGCAGATCATGTTTTTGTCAGAAGGCCGGTGTGTGTAAGAGGAATCCTTGGGGAAGGCACAGCGATATCCGCTTATTCGGATAAGAAAGAAAAAGCACTGGAGCTTATAAAGATCCTTCGGACGGATGATGAGATAGCTAATACTCTGATATGGGGAGAGCATGATGCGAAAAAGTTGTTAGACGAGGATGGTTATGTGAAAGATTCTGCAAAAAGAGTTAGTGACCGGTCAGCATTTGGATTAAATGATGGGATCTTTCAACAGAAAGAGGAGGGGATCACACCGGTAAAGAACATGAGGGAATACCGCAATAAATGGATCCATTATTCGCCGAGAACAACCTCACGTATGCTTGGCTTCTGGCCGGACTACAGCAGCTTTTATGAAGAATTAACTGAATATCAGGATGTCTTGAAGGAGTCAGTAGACTGTTTCCAGGAGAAAGATTTTGAAAAAGCATATCAGGAAGCCGCAGAGCGAGTGGCAAAGGCATGGAAGCTTGTGGGAAAGAAGGTGCAGAAGCAGATCACGGAGTGGAAACAATAGGTGTCGGACAGGGGACAGATCAGCTTATCAAAACGATGTGAAGAGGATGAGGAGGTTATTGTTATGAAAGGGAAACAAAAGAAAATCATCATATGCGGCATTTTGCTGGTACTTCTTGTGGGGGCTGTGATCGGGATCAAAAGTTGTCAGGACAAAATGAAGAACCGGCTCTGGTCATCAAAATGGGAGGACAGTTTTTGGAACCTGAACAATGAAAATTATATGACAGACGGAATATTACGCCAGCAGGACAGCTATATCCGGTTTTGTGATAATTCCACCGGTAAGGATGATCTGATCTGTGTGGATCAAAACTGCAGCCATGAGGCATCGAAGGACTCTGCCTGTGGGGCGTATGTTTATGCTTCCCAGCTAGCAGGGATCGCTATCCGCGGCAGTCATATCATGTATGTTGCAGATTCCAAGGAGGATTATGGAAAGTATGCATTATATATAGCAGATCTGGAGGGGAAAGACCGGAGAAAGCTTGCGGATCTGATGCAGGCAGATCAGGTCTATGATGTGTTATATCATGGCAGTATGGTTTATATATCTTATCTGCAGATGGAAAAGGATGGTCAGGAATCCACGGTTTACGGAATCTATGCGTATGATCTTCAGGAAAAGAAGGGACAGCACTTGTTTCAGGAAGAAGGAAACAATTATACGCCGGATGGGATGGCGATGGGAGAAAAATGGTTCTACATTTCTTATGCGTATTCGGATGCAGCCAAGGACGATATCCTGGCTCACAGCGAAGACCAGCAGTTTGAAAAAGAACATGTCAGAACCTGTGTAAAGGCACTTGATCCGGTATCCGGAAAAGTGAAGGAATCGCTGGATGGTTTTGGAAATAATAACGTGCTTCTGTATAAAAACGGATATCTGTTTTATACAAAGGATCAGGATCTGTACCGTTATTCGGAACAAAACGGTTCCGTAGAAAAGATCAACGAAAAGGGAGACTATATTGCCATGACGGGCGGAGCGGAAGGAAAGGCGTATTTTAGAATGGCAGATTTGAAAACCGGTAAATTAATGTGTGCCGTTTATGATATCGCTGACGGTAAGTGGAGCAGTCAGGTAACAGAGCCGTTTTTTGCGAAGGCGGTCCGTGGGGATCATGTGTACGGAATGGATTCGGAAGGAAATCCGGCATGGATCCTGTTAAAAGCGCTGGAAAAGGGAGACGTCTCCAAAATACATGTCTACAAATCCCAGTGGGATGCGGAATAACAGAAAAAGATGGAAAATGCTGCGGATGCGGTGTTTGATCATGAAAGGGAGGAGAAGATGCATTTACTAAAGCAGGAATGGAAGAAGCTGGTCACAAGAGACGGTTTTCTGGCTGTTTTTCTTCTGTGCTTTGCGGCGACGCTTTTGATACTGTGGTACCGTGTTTACCGGATATCGTATGGGGACAGTTTTTTGCCGTCCCAATACTGTAGAATGGCAGAACGGGTCCAAAACATGACGGAGACGGAAGCGGAAAAATATTTCTCGGAGGAACAGCAGGAATATGACCCTGTCCGAAATGTGGTACAGAAGGAATGGAGATCGGCACACAATTATGAGAATTATCTGGACAAGATCCGCTCCGGGGGATCCGGCGGACTGCGTGGTCTGGGGAAGAATGTTTATCAGGAGCGTCTGCAGAAAAAGCTGCAGGCAAAATACCGGGAAATGGATCCGGCGGAAGTTTCCTTTGCGGGAGGAAGAGGAGTTTCCCTGTTCTGTCATACGGATGTGGCGGACATGATGGCAGTGCTGATGATGTTATTGATCATATTACGTCTGGTGGTATGGGAAGCGGAATCGGGAATGGACGGCATCAATATGGCTGCCCGGAATGGGGCTGCATGGCTGACGCACATCAAATGGGCTGTGGGACTGATGGCATCGGCGGCGGTGCTGCTTCTGGTCCAGATGTATAAGCTCTGGCTGTATACATCGGCGTATGGATTTACCGGATGGAACCGGGTCATACAGATTTTGCCGGAATTTGTGGGGGTTGACCGGAGGATCACGGTATTCTGGTTTGTATGCGTTTTTCTTGTCTGTAAAACAGCAGGTTTTTTACTGCTTTATACGATCTTTTTCTGGCTGGCATGTGTGGGACGCAGTGCTGTGAGGACGATTATCCTGTATGGTCTTTTTACAGGCGTTTCCCTGTTTACCGCTTATGGGATATCTTTGTCGGGATATCTGGCAGTGCTCCGGTATTTCAGTCCGGCGCAGTGTATCAATCAGGAAATGCTGTTATCCGGTTATCATGCCCTGAAGCTCTTTCAGTATCCGGTAAGTTATCTGGGACTGTGGACGGCGGTCTCCTGTGTTTTATTTTTTGTTCTGGCAGGACTCATTTTTCGGAGCCGTATCCGGAGAGTGGAGAGCAGTCTGTCCCGGAAGCTGGTGTTTCATCGGGGAAGCCGCCGATACCGCCCGAAATATTTTCAGAGTCTGTCCGGATGGGAAGGCAGGAAAGGAATGCTTTACGAGGGGGGCCTTTTTGTACTTGTGCTGACACTGGCTGTGGTGCTGTTGGTTTACCGGCCGCCGAAGGAATCAATATCCACGTCACAGGAGAGCTATTACCGGGAGGTGATGCTGGGACTTCAGGGGCGTGATACCCCTGAAAAACGGGATCAGATCCGGGAGAAGATCCGGAAGCTGGAAACGCTGGAAAAGGATGTGGAGCAAAACGGGCAGAAATACACACAGACAGCCATGCAGGTGGCAATGTCGGAACTGGAAAAGCTGGATGTGCTCCGGGAGGTGGATACCTATCTGGATTATCTGGATGGCAGGAAGGATCCATATATCGTGTACGAAAAGGGATATCTGCTCCTGCTTGGAAAGAAACTGCCCGGCGGATATTTGAAGCTTTGCAGTATCATGGCGGTGATCGTGATGGTGCTCATCAGTGCCCGTTTATGGGGAGAGGATGAATGGTGCGGGACGGGGATGCTTTGTATGGCAAGCCGGACCGGCATGAAAAGGATCACACACCGGAAGCTGTGCTGGAACTTCCTGTATGCACTGTTTGCCGGGATCATTGTGTATGCCCCGTGGATCTGGCGGTGCGGGCAGACCTATTCCCTGCAGGCGTGGTCTGTGGCGGCAGACAACCTGACCGTTTTTAAGGACATTGGATTTATGAGTCTGGGGAATGTTGTTTTGTGCAGCTATGCACTGCGGGTATTGTATCTGGCTGCAGTGGGATGTGTAACAAAAATGGTACAGAGGAAGATATCCAGCCAGAGTCTTACAGTTTACACGGCACTGATATTCAGTCTGCTGCCGGTGCTTCTGTTTGCGTGACGGATGTGTTATTTCCGCAAAGGCGAAATGATGATGGAACCAATAAATATGTTTCATCCGAGCGGCTCTGCGGAAGCCCGGACGGAAAAGATCGGAGGAAGATATGTTAGAATTACAGCATGTGGTAAAAAGTTATGGGGACAAAACGGCGTTGAAGGATTTTTCGTTAAAACTGGATAACGGACTGTTTGGTCTGCTGGGGGAAAACGGGGCAGGAAAATCCACCCTGATAAAGATACTGACCTGCAATCTGGAGCGGGACGGCGGCAGTATTTTGTTTGATGGAAAAGAGATCTGTGATATGGGGCGGGATTACCGGGCGCTCATCGGATATCTTCCGCAGGAATCCGTGGGGTATCCGCGGATGCGCGTGGGAGAGTTTCTGGAATACATCGCTGCCCTGAAGGGACTTGATTATGACAGAAAGCAGCTGCGGGAGATCATTTATACCGCGCTTGAGCAGGTGCATCTGGAAAAGGAGATCCACACGCGCTTTGGACAGTTGTCGGGAGGAATGAAGCGCCGTCTTCTTTTTGCACAGGCAGTGATGGGGAATCCGAAGATACTGATCCTGGATGAGCCGACAGCGGGACTGGATCCCAATGAGAGGATCTCCCTGAGAAATCTGATCGCCAGAGAGGCGATGGATAAGATCGTGATCCTGGCAACCCACATCATCAGTGACATTGACTGTGTGGCAGATCACATTATTCTGATGAAAAAGGGAACCAACCGGGGATGCAAGCGCCCGGAGGAGTGGATGGATTCGGTAAAGGATAAGGTGTGGGAGATCACATGCGATGCCGGACAGGCGGAGAAATTTCAGAACTTGTACAATGTCACGGCGATGCGGCAGTGCCGTGAGGGGATTAATATGAGAATGCTGTCTGAAGAGGATATGGAGGCGAAGGGATGGCGGCACTGTGAGCCGGCATTGGATGAAGTGTATCTGTATTATTCCGTAAAAGAATGACAAGGAAAAATGCACTTATATCCCGATTAAGTGCATTTTCATTTTATTTGATTATGGTTTCCTGTATTGTTGGAATAGCACGCGTAGCATCAATATATAATTTGTAGTTAAATGCAATGCTTACGATCAATAATAGTAAAGTAACGATCAGCATAATATAAATCGCATGACGAATCCATTTTGTTGTTTGTAAGCGTTTCATGAGATATTCTGTTTCCACGTTTTCATAATAATCTGTGATCACATCAATGGGAGTCCCGAGCTCCTGAAGGATAGCATCGTAGGTAATATCAGGAGTGGCATCACATAATTCAGTGATCCGGGATTTGTATCTTTTTAATAATCTACGTTCATTCTTGCCTTTTGAGGGGAAAATTGTTTTAATTTCCCGATAATATTGTTTTCCGTTTTTATTCATCTTGTGTCTCCTTTAATGATGCAAAGTCAAATGCTAACAGGGTATCAATGCTATCGACCAAAGACCGATAGTCTGATAAGAGCTGCTCCAATCGCTTTTCTCCGGCAGGTTCAATATGATAGAAAACTTTTACCTGTCTTTTCCCGGTTTTCATTTTGTAGTCAGAAATGTAGTGGTGATCAATCAACTTATAAAAAGCCGGATACAGAGACCCCTCGGGAAAGTATAGTTTTTCATTGGAATATTTTTTGATATATTGTGAAATCTGATAAGCATAACAGTCACCGTAATTTTTTAGGATATGTAACACGATCATTTCACAGGAGCCACTTTTAAAGCTGTTTCTTGCTGCCATTATGATCCTCCTTTATTGTCCACGAAAATAATATATCATAAATAATGAAAAAATAAAATACCAAGATAACTTATAGGGAGGCAGCTTTTTGATAAGAAATGTTGTGTTGTAATCTTGGATATGATAGACTAAAGCTAATGTTTTTGTTGGAAAATCAGAACAACCATGGGAAACGCAGATGAATTTATTTTGGACTAACAGTCCAATGCAAATACAGTTTCTATAAGATATCATTAAATAAAAAATGGGAGGATATTTTATGGGAACGAATTTTTATTTGATGAGTAAAAGTAAGAAGCTGATGAGAGAGTATTTTTCTGTTAAAAGAGATTATGGTTTTACAGATGAAGAATATGAAATTGTAGATGAACCATATCTTGGTTATGAGGTTCATCTTAATAAATTAAGCGCAGGATGGCGTCCGCTATTTCAAAAACATAGAAAAATCAGCACTTTTAAGGAACTTGAAGACTTTTGTTAAAGGAGATGAGTTGTTATGTATGAAAATATCGATATGGCTAAAACAGGAATTTTGTTGAAAATAAGAAAATGCAATGAAAACGAAAGAGCAAGCAGAATCACAGGATGATTAAAAAGGGCACTTGATTTCTCAAATGCCCTGGTGTCTAATCTACTTAGAAAGTGAATCGGACGTGGTGCCGATTTGCCCTCAGTAAAATGAAACTATAAAGAATAGCATCCTTCACATTGAGCCGTAGGGGATGCTATTTCTTTTTATTATTATGATTATCTATGTAAGATAGAGCTGCAAAAACTACCAACAGCAAAGTCAAGACTTCGAGTGTGTTCATAGGGCATCACCCTCCTTCGTTAACTAGAGGGCATCTGATGACCGGCATGGAATTACCATATCGACAACCATCCCCGTATGTGGTACACTTTTACCATACAAAATGCGTACGCAAAGAATTAAGGAAGTAAGAGGATAGAATAAGTATAGTAAAGAAAATGTGGATTAACAATCACATAATAAGAGACAATGTTTTTATAGGAAAATTTAAAGGAGGCATGATTTATGACAGCATTAAGACAAAGTGCCATAATGGAACTGGAAAAGATACCAGAAGATAAATTATCCTTTGTAATTCAGATTATGCAGGGGGTAAACGGTTTATATAATGATTCTAACAAAGAAAGGAAAGAGGCTTTTGCAAGATTGGAACAATTACGCAAAAAAGGGACTGTTACTGATGATGATGCAGAATTAGCTTCTTATAGGGAAGATAAATATGGTAAGTAAAATTTGGATTGATACTAATGTATTACTTGATTATCTTCTGGAAAGGCAGCCATTCTTTGAGGATGCAAAGAATGTAATTTTGTCATGTACCGAAGGAAATACAAATGGTTGTATTGCAGCTCATTCAATTTCTAATATGTTCTTTATACTAAGGAAAGATTATACTGCAAGGGAACGAAGAGAAATATTATTAAACCTTTGTACAATCTTTGAGGTTGAGGGGGTAGACAAAGCAAAGCTATTATCCGGTCTTGCAAATGAAGAATTTTCTGATTTTGAGGATTGTTTACAAATGGAGTGTGCAAAGAGTTATGGAGCAGAATATATCGTGACAAGAAATGTGTCGGATTATTCTGTGTCAGACATAAAAGCGATTCTGCCAAGCGAATACTTGAAATTATAATTAATAAAGCACCAACGGAAAGAAAAATATCTTTTTGAAGGTGCTTTTTTGATTTCGCTACTAGAAATATTTCAATATAATATCTTAGCATGTCGGTAAGATGAAGGCATTAAATACATATCCGATATCAAAACTCTGGAACAGTGGTGTGATATTAAGGTTAAGATAAAAGTGTTGTAGAAAATTTTGGCTAGAATGGATAGGATATACAAGCAAATAGCCACTTGGAATTACCATATCGACAACCTTTCCCGTATGTGGTACACTTTTACCATACAAAACAACGACAACAGAGGTGATATACAACAATGATAGCTATAATCGATTATGATGCAGGTAATTTAAAGAGCGTGGAAAAGGCACTGGTTTCTCTGAAAGAGGATTGTGTTGTAACCAGAGATGCGGAAACCATTCTGGGGGCTGATAAGGTGATCCTGCCGGGTGTCGGTGCCTTTGGTGATGCCATGGAGAAGCTTCACCGGTTTGGGTTGGTAGAGGTGATCCGGAAGGTGGCGGCAGCAGGCACACCGTTTTTGGGAATCTGTCTGGGACTGCAGCTTTTGTTTCGCAGCAGTGATGAGTCCCCGGGAGTGGAGGGCATAGGTCTTCTGGATGGAGAGATCGTATCCATTCCCCCCAAGGAAGGCTACAAGATTCCTCATATGGGATGGAATTCCATCGAGATCAAAGAGGGTGCCAGATTGTTTCAGGGCATCGAGAATCAGTCCTATGTATATTTTGTTCATTCCTATTATCTCAAGGCAGATCATCCGGAGGATGTGGCGGCAACTACCGATTATATTGTGCCGATCCATGCTTCCGTGGAGCACGGAAATGTGTTTGCGTGTCAGTTTCATCCGGAAAAGAGCGGTGACGTGGGACTGCAGATCCTGAGAAATTTCTGTAATCTGCAGGCAGTATGACATCAAAGAAAATGACATAGGATGCCATTGGCGTGGCATCAGAATGGAGGATATATGTTTACAAAGAGAGTGATCCCATGTCTGGATGTTCATGAGGGACGAGTGGTTAAAGGTGTAAATTTCGTGGATTTGAAGGATGCCGGGGATCCGGTAGAGGTTGGCGCAGCGTATGGTCGGGAAGGCGCAGATGAACTGGTATTTCTTGATATTACCGCTTCCTCGGATGCCAGAGCCACCAAGATTGATATGGTGCGCCGGGTGGCAGAGACTGTTTTTATTCCGTTTACCGTGGGCGGAGGAATCCGTACCGTGGAGGATTTTAAGGTAATCCTCAGAGAAGGTGCGGATAAAGTATCGGTGAACACAGCAGCCATTATGAATCCGACGTTGATCTCGGAAGCGGCAATGAAGTTTGGCAGCCAGTGTGTGGTGGTTGCCATTGATGCAAAACGCCGGGAGGACGGAAGCGGATGGAATATATATAAAAACGGCGGCAGAGTCGATATGGGGATCGATGCGGTAGAATGGGCTATGAAGGCAGCCGAGCTTGGCGCGGGTGAGATCCTTTTGACAAGCATGGACTGTGATGGCACAAAGGCGGGATATGATAATGAACTGACCCGGATCATTTCGGATAATGTACCGATTCCGGTGATCGCCTCCGGTGGGGCCGGAAAGCTGGAGCATTTTAAGGACGCTTTTACGGAGGGACATGCAGAGGCAGTGCTTGCCGCATCGTTATTTCACTATAAAGAGCTGACGATCCGCCAGGTGAAAGAATATCTCCGGGATGAGGGGATTTCCGTACGTCTGTAATCCTATGGTGCAATCAACAAATAGAAAAGAGGAACAAAGGATGGCAATGATCACGAACGACTGGCTGGATGCGATCCGGGGAGAGTTTTCCAAGCCATACTACAGAGATTTATTTAATTTTGTGAAAGAGGAGTACAGCCGGGTTGTGGTTTATCCACCGGCAGATGATATTTTTAATGCATTCCATTTTACTCCGTTGTCAAAGGTGAAAGTCCTGATTTTGGGACAGGACCCTTATCATAATGTTCATCAGGCGCATGGATTATCCTTTTCTGTACCTGAGGATCAAAAGGAGATTCCGCCTTCTCTGCAAAATATTTACAAGGAGCTTCACGATGATCTGGGCTGTGACATTCCAAATAACGGTTATCTGAAAAAATGGGCAGATCAGGGCGTTCTACTGTTAAACACAGTTCTGACCGTGCGGGCACATCAGGCAGCATCCCATCAGGGGAAAGGCTGGGAGCAGTTTACGGATGCCGTGATCCAGGCAGTCAATGCACAGGATCGGCCGATCGTTTATATGCTCTGGGGCAGACCGGCACAAAGCAAGATCCCGATGCTGACGAATCCAAAGCATCTGATCCTGAAGGCACCCCATCCAAGTCCGTTATCGGCATATCGTGGTTTCTTTGGCTGTAAGCATTTCAGTCAGGCAAATGAGTTTCTGAAGGAAAATGGAGTGGAGCCGATCGACTGGCAGATTGATAATGTGTAAGATTGTGTATTATATGATTTCAAATATAATAAGTAACGCAAACTTCCCATACCAAGAATTAAACTCAACAGAAAAAGCCATATCTTCTAAAAATAGAAGATATGGCTTTCTGACATATAGGAAAATGCCTATAACATAGTAAAGATCAAAAGTAACATTCCGGCCTTGTCCTTTCAAAATATTACAGCTTCTCTGCAATATCATAAATAAGACGCTCAGACTCATCCCAGCCCAGACAGGCATCTGTGATGGATTTACCATAGATATGCTCGGAAATCTTCTGATTGCCCGGCTCAATATAGCTCTCGATCATGACACCCTTCACAAGCTTCTTGATATCATCAGAAACATTCCGGCTGTGAAGAACCTCAGATACGATACGAGGCTGCTCGTAATACTGCTTGTTGGAATTTGCATGGTTTGCATCCACGATGCAGGCAGGATTTTTAAGATCAAGCTGCTGATACATCTCATTCAGCAGTACCAGATCCTCGTAATGATAGTTTGGCATAGACTGGTCATGCTTATTGACGGCACCACGCAGGATTGTGTGAGCCAGTGGATTTCCGTCTGTTTTTACCTCCCACTGACGATACATAAAGGTATGGCTGCTCTGTGCAGCGATGCAGGAGTTAAGCATAATGCTTAAGGTACCACTGGTCGGATTCTTCATACCGCATGGAATATCAAAGCCGCTGACAGTCAGACGATGCTGCTGATCCTCTACGGAACGTGCGCCGACTGCAACGTAGGAGAGAATATCTGAGATATAAGGCCAGTTCTCAGGGTAGAGCATCTCGTCGGCTGCAAATAAATGTGTCTCAGCAATGGCACGCAGATGCATTTTTCTCATGGCGATAAGTCCGTCGTGAAGATCAGGCTCTTTCTCAGGATCCGGCTGATGAACGATTCCCTTGTAGCCCTGTCCTGTAGTACGTGGTTTATTGGTATAGATACGAGGGATGATCAGAATCTTGTCAGAAACCTTATCCTGTACCTTGGCAAGACGATTTATATAATCGCAGACAGAATCTTCGTTATCTGCAGAACATGGTCCGATGATGACCAAAAACTTATCGGATTCCCCGGTAAAGACCTTTTTGATCTCGGCATCACGTGCTTCTTTTAATTTCTTGTGCTCTGCTGGAAGTGGGTATGCTTCCAGTAATTCCTCTGGTGACATGACTTCTTTTACGTAGGTTACACCCATCTTTATCCTCATTTCTGTGCTGCGGGTCTAGTAACAGGTATGATCCGGATATAACAGCAGACTGCGTTGGAAGGATTATACCGGACTGTTTTGCGCAGCACGACAAAACAGTTGTATCATGTGGGCTTTGATGCCCACAGTTTTTTATTATAACCATAAATGACTAAAATGGGTAGGGGTTAATTGAAAAAAATGTCATTTTAAGGAGGGAGTTAATCTATGATCACAATACCGGCATGGTATTCATCCGGGATCAAAGTGCCTGTTTTTTGCAGCAGAACCTGCCGGTAAAGATCAGCGGCAAACAGATCAAAGGAAAGAAAATCTTTTGCATAAGGACAGGGGGAATCTGACAAAATATCCCATGCATCCGCCATCTTTGTGAGAACCGGAACCTCGGTGATCTGGCGCAGATAGCTGCTTCTGGAGCGGCGCATGCCAAGAAGGCGCAGATAGGGAACCGGATGGGAGGTGCCATTTACGTATTCGGAAGGAATCTCAAGCAGAAGCTGGAACAGGCAGCGGCAGATCCGGGAATATGTGATATTCTTTCTTTTTAAGGAAAGGATAAAGGTTTCTGCATTCTGATAATCTGCAAGAGACTTTTCGATACGGTTGGCAAGCTCCTCACCTATGTCCCCGTAATGGGTCAGGGTGTCTTTCCGTACAGCCCGGCGCAGTGCATAGTAAAGGAGCGTATTAAAATCGGCAGTCTCCATACCGAAGCGGCCGGAACGGTCTTCAAGCAGAGTCAGAACCTCCTCGGGAAGAGCCCGGGAGACATCCTTCAGAGACTTTGTTTCCTTATAAGAAGAACGGATAGCCGAAGCGGAGGAAAATGTTCCATCGGAAAGCTCCGTGCTGTGATATCCGGAATCTGTGCGCAGAATGGGAACCGGTGTCATGGTACTGTGTGTGCTTCTTAATGCTTTCAGGTATTCCAGTGCCAGAATGTTATTGGCACCGGAAAGAAAATCCGGTGGGAGCTCCGGCATACTCCGGCGCAGGGCAGCTTCTCTGGCAGCAGGATAGGATGCGCCCGCTTTTAAATGCTCCTGCAGCGTCTGGCGATAGTCAGCAGGCTCCTTTTGCAGCAGCTTGGCGGCAGAATCCAGTAACGGCAGAGAAGGTGTCTCGCATCCGAAACAGACGCTGTCCATATGAAGTGCATTTAATAAAGAGATACCACCAAACGCAAAGTGCTCTGCACTGGATAATGCATAGACGGTGGGCAGCTCAAATACCAGATCGGCACCCTGGGAGAGTGCCATCTGTGTACGGGTGTATTTATCGATCCAGGCAGGTGCTCCCCGCTGGACAAAATTGCCGCTCATTGCCACAGCGACCACCTCCGCACCCAGAGAACGCAGATACTCGATCTGATGCTTATGACCATTATGAAATGGATTGTATTCTGCAACGATTCCGGTAAATTTTATCATCTAGCCGCTCCTTTACTGATAACGATTGTTTCGCTTCATTTGTGTATCAGTATACCACAGTTACATCATAAAATGCACTAGACAAAGAGAAAGGAATCCATTATACTTAAATTAATTGGGTGATTTTTGATTTATGCCATAGCTCGAAGGCAGAATGGAGGATATCATGAAGTTTATTGACGAGATTAAAGCAAGAGCAAAGCAGGATGTAAAGACAATTGTATTGCCGGAAACAAGAGATAAGAGAACCCTTATCGCAGCGGCACAGGTGCTAAAGGAAGGCACCGCTAAGCTTGTTATGGTGGGAGATGAGGAAAAGATCAGAGATGGTGCTCACTGGCTGGATGTGGAGCTGGATGGGATCACGGTAGTAAATCCGGAGACATCTCCAAAGCTTGACGAGTATGTAAACCTTTTGTATGAGCTTCGCAAGAAAAAGGGAATGACATTGGAGTCTGCAAGAGAGCAGTTATTAAATAATTATATAATGTTTGGTGTAATGATGGTGAAATGCAAGGATGCCGACGGTATGGTGGCTGGATGCTGTCATGCTACCGCAGATGTGCTTCGTCCATCCCTGCAGATCTTAAAGACTGCACCGGGCACAGAGCTGGTATCCGGTTTCTTTATTCTGGATGTGCCAAACTGTGAGTATGGTGAGCACGGAACTTTCCTTTTCGCAGACTGCGGACTGAATCAGGATCCGAATGCAGAGGAGATGGCAGCCATTGCACATTCCAGTTCCAAAAGCTTCCGTAACCTGGTGGGAGGCAACCCGATCATTGCAATGCTTTCCCATTCTACGAAGGGAAGTGCCAAACATCCATTGGTGGACAAGGTGGTTGAGGCTACCCGGATCGCACATGAGAAGTATCCACAGTTAGTCATTGACGGTGAGCTTCAGACAGATGCAGCGATCGTACCGGAGGTTGCAAAGGCCAAGGCACCGGGCAGTGAGGTGGCAGGTAAGGCAAATGTCCTTGTATTCCCGAATCTGGATTGTGGTAATATTTCTTATAAGTTAGTACAGCGTCTTGCAAAGGCAGAGGCATACGGACCAATGCTGCAGGGTCTTTCCAGTCCTGTCAATGATCTGTCCCGTGGCTGTTCTGCAGAGGATATCACAGGTGTTATCGCCCTGACGGCAGTACAGGCACAGTTACAGTAATATAAATGGAGGAAATATGTTATGAAAATTCTTGTAGTAAACTGCGGAAGTTCATCTTTAAAATACCAGCTGATCGATTCGGAGACAGAGGAGGTCAGTGCTTCCGGTCAGTGTGAGAGAATCGGACTTGATGGTATCTTTTCTATCAAGGTGAAGGGCGAGAAACTGGAGAAATCCGTAGACATTCCGGATCATTCCGTAGCGATGAAGACCGTTCTTGATGCTTTGGTAGCTCCGGAGCATGGAATCCTGAAATCTCTGGATGAGATCGAAGCCATTGGTCATCGTGTGGTGCATGGCGGCGAGAAGTTTTCTTCTTCCGTATTGATCGATGAGAATGTGATCAGTGAGATCGAGGAGTGCAGTGCGTTGGCACCGCTGCATAACCCGGCCAATATTCTTGGTATCCGTGCATGCCAGAAGATCATGCCGGGGGTACCGAATGTTGCTGTATTTGATACGGCATTCCATCAGACAATGCCACCAAAGGCATATTTGTATGGAATTCCAAAGAAATATTATGAGCAGTACGGCATCCGCCGTTACGGCTTCCATGGTACAAGTCACAGCTTCGTTTCTGAGAGACTGGCACAGCTCGCTGGTCTTGATATCAACAATTCCAAGATGATCATCTGCCATATCGGAAGCGGTGCAAGCATTTCCGCTGTTGTTAATGGCAAGTCTGTCGATACCAGTATGGGCATGACTCCGTTAGAGGGTCTTGTGATGGGTACCCGTTCCGGTGACATTGATCCGGCGATTGTAGAGTTTATCTGCAATAAGGAAAACAAATCAGTCAGTGATGTTCTGACCATGTTAAATAAGGAGTCCGGTGTTCTCGGTATTTCCGGTCTGTCTAACGATTACAGAGATCTTCTGGAAGAGGAGGATGCGGGCAACGAGGCAGCGCACAATGCGTTAGAGGTGCTCGTATACAGAGTGATCAAATATATTGGTGCATACCACACAGCCATCGGTGGTGCCGATGCGATCGCATTGACTGCAGGTGCCGGTGAGAATAACCTGGTGGTACGTGGACGTATCGTTGAGGGACTTTCTGCACTGGGCATTAAGCTCAACAAGGAGGCTAATACAGTCAGAGGAGAAGAGCTTCTTCTTTCTACAGATGACAGCAGTATTCCGGTATGGGTTGTTCCGACCAACGAGGAATTAAAAATTGCCAGAGAAACGGCCGCAGTTGTTGAAAAATAATGGTTGACAAACAATACAGCAATTGATATAATCGAAAAAGTGTTGTAAAAAGCAAAGTAGGATAACAGTAGGAGGTGTAAGAAAATGTCTATCTGTCCAAAGAATAAATCTTCTAAGGGAAGAAGAGATCGTAGAAGAGCAAACTGGAAAATGACTGCTCCAAATCTTGTAAAGTGCAGCAAGTGTGGTGCTTTAATGATGCCACATAGAGTATGCAAGGCATGCGGAAGCTACAACAAGAAAGAGATTCTTGCAAACGCAGAATAATATCATTTTCACGAACATAAAAAGGCATCGCCCTCAGGGCGGTGTCTTTTTATGTTTATGGAGAAATGCACAAAAGATATCATCATAAAAGTTCGATATGACAAAATAATTACAAGTTATTAGACATTTGGGGCGGTGTGCATATAATGAAAAACGTGGCAAAAATATGGCAAATGCCAGGGAAGGAAGTGAGTACTACGGAGGAATTAACAAAGGAGCTGCTAGAGGAATTAAATTGCAATACAGCATTTACGATTCCTGTATCCGGCGGGATCGCAGTTCCGGAATCGGTCGTTGTAACGTGGATCATCATGGCAGTTTTGATCATTGTCTCCATATTATTGACAAGAAATCTGAGTGTTGAAAATCCGGGAAAGGTACAGCTTGCATTGGAAGCGGGATATCAGACAGCACAGAATTTCTTTGGAGAACTGTTGGGAGAAAAAGGAACAGCATATCTGCCATATCTGATCAGTGTATTGATCTACATTGCCGTTGCAAATCTGATCGGTCTGGTGGGACTGAAGCCACCAACAAAGGATATGGGTGTGACGGCAGGAATGGCGATCATGAGTATCCTGATCGTAGAGTTTGCCGGGATCCGTGCAAAAGGAGGAAAAGGCTGGCTGAAAGGTTTTGGAGAGCCGATCTGGATCGTTGCACCGATCAATCTGTTGGAGGTGTTTACCAGACCGTTATCGCTTTGCATGCGATTGTTTGGTAATGTGCTTGGTTCCTATGTAGTTATGGAGCTGATCAAACTTGTTGTTCCGGCAGTGCTGCCGGCAGTATTCAGTTGTTACTTTGATATATTTGATGGTCTGATACAGGCATTTGTTTTTGTATTTCTGACCTCCTTATATATTGGAGAGGCAACAGCAGTGGAATGATAAAAGAGTAAGAAATTAAGAGAAAAGAGGAGAATCATTATGACACAGTTAATCGCAATTGGAGCAGGAATCGCAGTTTTAACAGGTATTGGAGCAGGAATCGGTATTGGACTGGCTACATCAAAGGCAGTAGATGCCATTGCAAGACAGCCGGAGGCTGAGCCAAAGATCAAGATCAATCTGGTGCTTGGCTGTGCACTGGCAGAGGCAACTGCTATTTACGGTTTCGTTATCGCATTGCTGATCATATTATTATTAAAATAATCAGTAGTAGCAGACGCTGTAGATTAAAACAGTCTGCAGCACACAAAATCGGAGAAAGGCTGGCGATGTGATATGTTACGTTTAGACGGGATCGTCTTTACATTGATCAACCTGCTGATACTTTATGTGGCATTGCGTCATTTTTTGATCGGTCCGATCCAGTCGGTACTGGAACAGAGAAAACAGTTGATCGACGGACAGTTTGCTTCAGCCGCAGGCAAAGAAGAACAGGCACTGCAGCTCAAGGAACATTATGAAGGTCTGCTGGCGGACGCAAAGGATCAGTCCCGGAAGATATTAGAGGACTCCAGGGTACGTGCCCAGAAGGAATATGAAAGCAGAGTGATGGAAGCAGAGAAGCAGGCAGGTCATATTATGGATAAAGCCCGAAAGGATGTAGAGGCAGAGAAGGAAAGGGCAATGGATGGCATGCAGAAGCAGGTGGCACAGGTGGCCATGGCAGCAGCCGAAAAGATCCTTACCCAGAATGTCGGAGCCGCATCCAATGGGTCCATTTATGACAGTTACATAGCAGGAGCAGGTGAAGTCCATGGATCAGACAGCAATTAATTATGGAAAAGTATTATTTCTATTGGGCATGGATCGGCAGACCGCGGCAGAGGCGGCAGAGATATGGAAGCAGTCAGAGCCATTGCGGGAAGTAATGAAGAGTCCGGTTGTGAAAGCCAGAGTGAAGCACAGGCTCATCGAGAGGATCTTTCCGGAGGAGATACAGGTATTTCTGAAGGTAGTATGTGACAACCGGGAAATGGATATATTGCCGGATATGTTCCAGGCATATGAAAACTGGTATGATGACAGTGAAAAGATCCGGAGGGGCGTTTTGTATTATGTAGAAAAGCCTGAAAAGGAGCAGCTTGCCCGGATAGAAAAGAAATTGTGCAGTCAGTTGAAATGCAGTGAGGTGAAGCTTGCATTGGAGCCGCTGCCGGAGCTGATCGGAGGCTTTGTGATCCGTATCGGCGATCTGGAGATTGACCGGAGCCTGTGGGGCAGTATCAACTGCATGAGAGAAAAATTAATTACTGGTACGCCACAGGTGTAGGCAGTAAAAGGCTAGGAGATGATAATGTGAGTGCGATCAGCTCAGAAAATATAATTTCAATATTAAAAAGCGAGATTGAAAACTATGAAGCAGAAAGCCGGGAACACGAAGTAGGTACCGTGATCTGGGTTGGTGACGGGATCGCAACGATCTATGGGATGGAGCATGCCATGTACGGTGAGATTGTGATCTTTGAAAACGGGATCAAGGGAATGGTTCAGGATATCCAGCGTACCCAAATCGGCTGTATTGTGCTGGGAAAGGACAATGGGATCCGTGAGGGCATGAAGGTGACCAGAACCAAAAAGCGTGCCGGTATCCCGGTAGGAGAAAAATATCTGGGACGTGTGGTCAATGCTCTGGGAGCGCCCATTGACGGAAAAGGAGATATCGAGGCTTCCGATTACCGTGCGATCGAGTGTGAGGCACCGGGGATCATTGACCGGAAATCGGTCACAGAGCCGTTAGAGACCGGTATTCTGGCAATTGACTCTATGTTTCCGATCGGACGTGGACAGCGTGAATTGATCATTGGAGACCGTCAGACCGGTAAAACCTCTATCGCTATGGATGCCATATTGAACCAGAAGGGCAAGGATGTGATCTGCATCTATGTGGCCATTGGACAGAAGGCTTCTACGGTGGCAAAGCTGGTAAACACTTTAGAGAAAAATGACGCGATGGAATATTCCATCGTGCTGTCGGCAACGGCAAGTGAGTCGGCTTCTCTGGAATATATTGCACCGTACTCCGGAACAGCTCTGGCAGAGTATTTTATGTATCAGGGAAAGGATGTACTGATCGTTTATGATGATCTGTCAAAGCATGCAGTGGCATACCGTGCTCTTTCTCTGCTTTTAGAGCGTTCACCGGGACGTGAGGCTTATCCGGGAGATGTGTTCTATCTGCATTCCCGTCTGCTGGAGCGTTCCAGCAGACTTAGCGACGAGTTGGGCGGAGGTTCCATTACGGCACTTCCGATCATTGAGACACAGGCAGGGGATGTATCTGCGTACATTCCGACGAACGTCATTTCTATTACAGACGGGCAGATCTTTCTGGAAAGTGACCTGTTCTTCTCTGGTATGCGTCCGGCGGTCAATGTAGGTCTTTCCGTATCCCGTGTGGGTGGAGCGGCACAGACAAAGGCGATGAAAAAGGCATCCGGTACGATCCGTATTGATCTGGCACAGTTCCGCGAGATGGAAGTGTTTACACAGTTTAGTTCCGATCTGGATGACGAGACAAAGAAACAGCTTGCATATGGTAATGGCCTGATGGAGCTGTTAAAGCAGCCCCTTGGTCATCCGATGTCTCTGGCAGAGCAGGTGATCACGCTGGTTGTGGCGACAGGAAAGCTGTTTCTTGATATTCCGAAGGAGCAGATCAAGGAGACACAGGGAAAGATGCTGGCATATTTTCAGGATCTGCATCCGGAGATTGCAGAAAAGATCCAGACAGACAAGGTGCTGGAGGACGATCTGAGAGACCAGATCCTGTCTGTGGCAGAGGAGTTTCTTGGTCAGAATCAATAGCAGCAGGTCTGTGCCTGACCGGTCATGTCCGGCGGGAGGCACAGAGAATGGAGACAAGCATGGCAAATACGAAGGAAATACAGAAGCGTATGAAAAGCATTAAGGATACCATGAAGATCACGAATGCAATGTATATGATCTCTTCCACAAAGCTGCAGAAGGCAAAGAAAAAACTGGCAGATACCGAACCGTATTTTTATACGCTGCAGCAGGCATTCCAGCGTATTCTTCGTCATACGCCTGATCTGGAAAGCATTTATTTCCGCGATACGGAGCATATTCCCGTATCGGAAAAGAAAGTCGGTTACATTGTGGTAACGGCAGACAAAGGACTTGCCGGTGCCTATAACCATAATATATTTAAAATAGCACATTCCCTGTTTGAACAGGGTGGCAAGAACAGTCTCTTTGTGCTGGGAGAACTGGGCAGACAGTATTTTGCCAGGGAAGGACTCCGGGTACATAAGCACTTTAAGTACACCGTGCAGGATCCGAGCCTGCACAGAGCCCGGATGATCACCGATGATATTATTGAACGATATCAGAAGGGAGAACTGGACGAGGTGTATATTTTATATACACGCATGGAAAATGCCGTGACAGCAGAGGCGGAGATGAGAAAGCTTCTGCCGCTGGAAAAGGACAAATTTGCAGCGAAGCTTCCGGTAGATGTGTATCAGGAGACACTGACACCACAGCCGTCCTGGGAAAAGATATTAAATCATCTGGTGCCTAATTACGTCAATGGATTTATCTATGGTGCGTTGGTGGAATCCTATGCCAGTGAGCATAATGCCAGAATGATGGCGATGCAGTCGGCAACGGATAGTGCGAAGCAGATCCTGGCACAGCTTTCCATTGAATATAACCGTGTGCGTCAGGCGGCGATCACGCAGGAGATTACAGAGGTTATCAGTGGTGCAAAGGCACAGAAACGCAAAAAATAGTACATAATGTGCAGAAAGGCATGGTTATGATTATGAAAAAAGGAAAGATAGTTCAGATATCCGGTCCTGTCATTGATGTGGAATTTGAGGACAGCGATCTTCCATATATTAAAGATGCACTGGAAGTGGACAATGACGGAAAACGCTGTGTGATGGAGGTGGCGCAGCACATTGGAAATAACACGGTGCGCTGTATTATGCTGGCATCCAGTGAAGGCCTTCATAAGGATATGGAGGTAACAGCTACCGGCAGTGGAATTCAGGTACCCGTTGGGGAGAAGACGCTGGGACGTTTGTTTAACGTGCTGGGAGATACGATTGACAAGGGAGAAGATCTGAAGGGAGAAAAGCACTGGTGTATTCACCGGGATGCACCGGGATTTGAAGAGCAGAGTCCGGCTGTTGAAGTGCTGGAAACGGGTATTAAGGTCATTGACCTTCTGGCACCGTATGCCAAGGGTGGCAAGATCGGACTTTTTGGAGGTGCCGGTGTTGGTAAAACGGTGCTGATCCAGGAGCTGATCCAGAATGTTGCTACGGAGCATGGCGGCTATTCGATCTTTACCGGTGTCGGTGAACGTTCCCGTGAGGGAAATGATCTCTGGTCTGAGATGAAGGAATCCGGTGTACTGAATAAAACGGCGTTAGTGTTCGGGCAGATGAATGAGCCGCCGGGAGCTCGTATGAGAGTGGCTGAGACAGGCCTTACCATGGCAGAATATTTCAGGGATGAAGAGCATCAGGATGTACTTTTGTTCATTGATAATATTTTCCGTTTTGTGCAGGCGGGGTCTGAGGTATCTGCATTGTTAGGGCGTATGCCGTCAGCGGTAGGCTATCAGCCGACTCTTGCCAACGAGGTCGGTGAGCTGCAGGAGAGGATTGCATCGACGAAAAATGGTTCCGTTACTTCGGTACAGGCTGTCTATGTACCGGCAGATGATCTGACCGATCCTGCCCCGGCAACGACCTTTGCACATCTGGATGCTACAACGGTGCTTTCCAGAAAGATTGTGGAGCAGGGTATTTATCCGGCAGTAGATCCGTTAGAGTCAAACTCCCGTATTCTGGAGGAGGATATCGTAGGAAAAGAGCATTATGAGACAGCCCGCAGAGTACAGGAAATCTTGCAGAAGTATACAGAACTTCAGGATATTATTGCGATCCTTGGCATGGAGGAGCTTTCCGAGGAAGACAAGATCACGGTGTACCGTGCCAGAAAGATACAGCGTTTCCTGTCACAGCCGTTCCATGTGGCAGAAACCTTTACAGGTGTACCGGGAAAATATGTACCTTTAAAGGAGACGGTGCGGGGCTTTAAGATGATCATTGACGGTGAGATGGACGACTATCCGGAGCAGGCATTTTTCAATGTGGGAACCATTGATGAGGTGATCGAGAAGGGTAAGAAACAGCTTTGACGGCATAAGTGAGGGTTGATTATGGAGAATACATTTTTATTGAATGTGACTGCCTGTGACCGTGTGTTCTTTGAGGGACGCTGCCGTCAGGTGGTGATCCCTTTGGAGGACGGCGAAAAGGAGATTCAGGCACATCACGAAAATATGGTCTTTGCAGTGGAAGTAGGTGAGCTGCGGATCCAGACCGAGGATGGAGAATGGATCACGGGTGTGGTTGGTACCGGGTTTGCTCAGGTGATCAACAACCGTGTCAGTATCCTGGTGGACACTGCAGAGCATCCGGAAGAGATCGATGTGCGCCGGGCAAAGGAAGCTAAGGAGCGTGCCAGAGAGCAGCTCCGCCAGAAACAGAGTATTCAGGAGTATTATATGTCTCAGGCATCTCTTGCACGGGCAATGTCCAGACTTCGTTATAGCAGTAAGGACGATATGCGTGTCTGATACGGATAGGGCAGCGTGGAAATGTTGTTGGGATAACGACAGGAGTCACTGCTTATAATATAAAAGAACCTGTTATCCGGCATTTACTCAGATAACAGGTTCTTTTGGATCCAGTCCGTAAGATATGTATGAAACTCCATAATTGCCGGATTCTGGGCGGAAGCCTTCGGAATGGAGGCAATCACCTGACGGCTGCAGTCCGGATTATTGATGGAGAGCAGCTTTACCTGATCCGGGGATGGCTTTTTCCAGCAGTACTGAGGCCAGAAACCTACACCAAGTCCGGCGGCGATCAGATCCCGTACGGTTTCAGGATTATCACTTTCATATATAATATTTGGCGTAAAATGAATGGACTGGCAGAACAGATCGCAGATGGCACGCAGAGGACGGTTACTTTCCAGACTCACATAGGACTCCTTGGCGGTTCGCTCCAGCTTTATGGAGGAGAGAGAAGCCAGCTTGGAATCTGCCGGTACTGCCAGATAGAAATCTTCCTGAAACAGAAGGTGCTGTGATGGCAGAAGCTCTGTATCGCTGCGAACAGCAGAAACGATATAGTCAGCGGTAGGATCATCCGGTTGTTGGGAAAGCTTAAATTTTATTTCCGGATGAACATTGCGGTAAGAAATGATACAGTTTGTAATGATCGCAGAAGCTGAACGGAGATTCATATGGATCACAGGTTGTTTCAGAGAAGCCTCTTTAATCTCCTCAGGAAGTCTGTCCAAAGAGGCCATGATAGGAAGAAGCTTGCTTTGGAGTAGTTTTCCGCTGCTGTTTAATGATATATGATGGTTTTCCCGGTCAAAAAGAGTCACATCCAACTCCTCCTCTAAGTGACGGATGGCCTGGGATACGGCGGGCTGTGCCACATGCAGACTTTCGGCAGCCTTTGTGACGTGTTCAAACTGGGCAACGGCGAGAAAGTATCTTAATTGAAACAGTTCCATAATTTTCCCCTTTTTCTTTGTTGTTTCGTCTTATATCAATAATTTCTTATATTACAGCATTCCTTCGTGAAATTCAAGCCGGCACCTTAAAAATAACGAATGAAAACGTCAGTACCTCGGAAATAACGAACAAAAAACTAAAAATGACATATTTCATGAGAGACATAGCTGCTTAGGAACAGATTCATATCATCCGGATCATCCGGCAACAGATAGAACGCAGGCTTTGTCTTGTGGGCAGCATAAAAACAGCTTTCTTTCATGGCCGGTTCTTTGACAGAAAGGGAAGGAAGAAATATCCCCTCTTTTTTGGTGAAGCAGTTGGCGGCAGTGGCTTTCCGGCGGCAGGAAGCATCCACAAACTGGGCGACACTTTTGTGAATGGCAGTATCCTCCTGAGGTAGGTAGTAGTAATCCTTATGATCCGGAAAGAAGTATTTCAGGGTTCCGTGATACAGGGGAAGGGACAGGGTGGCAGCGGTTTTGTCCAGTGTAAGGCGGGCATTTTCAAGCTGTAAACTTGTTTTGTCTGTCTTGGGGAAGGCGTGTTCCAGAGTAACTTTCCGGGGAAGCTGCACCGGCAGTTCTACGGTCAGTTGTTCTGAAGTGAGACTGCTGATAGCGACTGCTTTTGGTTCCAAAGGGGCGAAAAAATCCTGATATGACAGCATACGGCATATGTGGATCATGCCGGCAATATCATCATGATTGTGGAGCAGGAGCAGCTTTTCCAGCTCGGCTCCTTTTTCCTTGCGAAGGATTTTTTGCTGCATATATTCCGAATAGACCTTGATCAACTGACCGCCGTTATAGATATCCTCCCGGTTTAATCCTAACCAGTGTTCCAGATAGGTTTGGTTTGCTTTTGCAAGTCCCAGTCTTTTTTTGAGGGGGCGGATCTCCTTCAGCAGATCAATATTAGCCGGGATCGGATCGCACGTCTGGCTGGAGATGATGTTTTCCAGCATGGCAGAGACCTTTGGGGACGGGGTGATTCCGTGTTTTTCACATTTGGCAGTCACAAATGGAATATCGAAGGTGCATCCGTTGAAATGATACAGGTAAGTAAAGTTTTCCAGATAAGATAAAAAGGCTTCTACAATTTCTGGCTCACTCTGGTAGTCATCCGCAAACCATTGTGTCAGTGCCAAACTGCCGGCGGCACGGTCATAATGCATGGCTCCGATCAGATAGATGGAAGCGGTTTTTGCAGAAAGGCCTGTTGTTTCAATATCAAAAAATGTGATCTGATCCATAGGCTGGTGGAAAGCGTACCGGTCTGGAGGATCCGGTAAAGTGTAATGTATTGTTTTCATGTAGCAGTCTCCCGGTTGGTGTTTGTATTTTATGTTAGGATATCATATAATAGAGGAAATGTGAATTTTGGTTTGGAAATGGAGTGAGGTCAGATGGAGATCGGAGAAAAGAAAATATTCGATAAAGACGCCGCATATGAGAGATGGGATCAGAAGAATCAGCGCAGAGGAAATGATAAATATTTTCATGAGGAAGAGAGAGAAGAAAGTTATCTCCGGGAATTAAAGGGAAGGATACAGAATAATACCAGTGGTTTTTTGAGGGTGATCATGACCGCTCTGATCGTTCTGGCACAGGTCTGTATTGTTATGATTTTTTCACTGCAGATCATTAAAAATGGAACAATCTGGTATTATCTGATCCAGGTTTTTTCGATGGCTGCGATCGTGGCACTCATTAACCGGAATCAGAGTCCTTCTTACCGGATTGCCTGGATCTCGATCATTACGATGCTTCCGATCACCGGATATCTTCTGTATTTTTTGTGGGGACGGTCCAGCAAACGGAAAAAGGAGCTTGATACGCATATTATGCGGCAGATCAGCTATGGCAATAAGTTTCTGGTGCAGGATGATGATCTGTGGGTGGACTATGCGGAGGATAATCCTGTCTCCGGCAGGATGGTCAAGTTTATGCTTTCTGAGAATTTTCTGCTGACCCAGGGAAATCAGGTGGAGTATTTTCCCATGGGAGAGGATGCTTTTGAATCAATCTTCCGGGAACTGGAGAAAGCGGAGAAGTTCGTGCTGATCGACTTCTTTATTGTGGCTGAGGGGGCTTTGTGGGATAAAATGCACGAAATCCTCAAGCGTAAGATCGAAGAGGGGGTTGAGGTTAAGTTCCTGTACGATGATTTTGGAGCGGCGATCCGCACCCGCAAATATTTTAAACAGATTCTGGAGCATGAGGGCTTTGAAGTGCGGGTATTCAATCCGATTATGAAATATACCAGCCAGCTTTATATGAATTTCCGTTCCCATCAGAAGATCATGGTCATTGATGGAAAGGTTGGTTATACTGGTGGGTTTAATCTTGCGGACGAGTATGCAAATCTGGTGGAACGCTTTGGTGTCTGGAAGGATACCGGGATCAAGGTACAGGGGGAGGCGGTATGGGGACTGACGGTCGTCTTCCTGCAGATGTGGGAGGCAAGCGGTCAGGATAAGGAGCATGTGGATTATCTCAAATATAAGGTGATGGCTGAGGAAAAAGGAGATACCTGGTGTCAGGTCATTTCGGATGGTCCTGCCAACAATCCGAAAAATCCCATTGAAAGTATTTATAATCAGATGATCATGTATTCGGATCAGTATCTTTATATTACAACGCCGTATCTGATCATCGAGGATTATATGCAGCAGTCTCTGATCGAGGCGGTACGCCGTGGAGTGGATGTGCGTATTGTGACACCGAATATTCCGGATAAGAAGTATGCCAAAATGTTGACAAACTATAATTACGGAAGTCTGCTGAAGGGCGGTGTACGGATTTATGAGTACACGCCGGGATTTATCCATGCCAAGCAGATCCTGACAGAGGATGCGGCAATCGTGGGAACTATCAATATGGATTACCGGAGCTTTTATCTTCATTATGAAAATGGTGTGTGGATGTCCGGGGAGAAGATCCAGAATGATATTCATAAGGATTTTGAAAAAATGTTTGAGGAGAGCAGAGAAATCAAATATGAGGAGTGGTTAAACCGTCCGATGAGCTGGAAGATTCTTCAGCCGCTACTCAATCTGTTTGCCACACTTTTCTAATGAAGAAATGAGGATGATATTATCATGTATACCAATGTATGTAAACACTGTCACAAGGTGTTTCATTCCAAGATCAGAACATGGTGCTGTAAGGAGTGCCGGAGCAAGGATGATGACCAGTTGGATGATATTGTGCGATATCTCCGGGAATATCCCAACAGTAACGCACTACAGATTTCGGAGGAACTGGGGATCCATCCTTATGTGATCCTGAAATATATGGAAGAGGGATGGCTGGGAAGATCTACCGGTCATTTCAGCAGATTGCCGGACTGGGATGCCGGAATGCCTGTGGGTGGAGATGAAATAAAGGACTAATTGTTTAATAAATGATTGTGCCACATTTTTTGCTTGCGGGCAAAGGCTGCTTGTTTTTGTGGCGGAATGGAGAAAATATGATTCGATATATTAAAGGAACGCTGGAAATGATCGAGGAGGATGCGGTGATCCTGGATAATCAGGGGATAGGCTACCGGATTCTTGTGTCACCGGCAATGATGGACAGGCTTCCGGTAATGGGCGGCGAAATGAAGCTTTATACATATCTGAATGTCAGAGAAGATGCCATGCAGCTTTTTGGCTTTGGCAGTGTGGACGATCTGGAGATCTTCCAGATGCTGATCACGGTCAGCGGCATTGGTCCGAAGGCGGGGCTAAGTATTCTGGGGACACTGTCGGCGGATGATATCCGGTTTGCCGTTCTTGCAGACGATGCGGCAGCAATCGCCAAGGCACCGGGTGTGGGAGCCAAGACCGCCAAAAAGGTGATCGTAGAGCTTAAGGACAAGATTGCCGCAAAGGAGACGGTGGATGCGGTGCTGGAAAAGGCAGCGGGAAAAGGTGCGGTAAGGGAAGAAAATTCCGGTGTATCCAAGGCTTCCGCCGAGGCGGTGGAGGCACTGGCGGCACTGGGATACTCTGCGGCTGAGGCTTTGAAGGCAGTGAAGCAGATCGAAAATGCGGGAGAGCTTACGACGGAAGAGCTGTTAAAACAGGCGTTGAAGCTTCTGTAAAGTGTGAAAAGACCTTCTAAGGCGGCGAGAGACGCCGCCAAGAAGGACTAAGGTTTCACACCGCGAAAAGACCTTCTAAGGCGGCGGGAGACGCCGCCAGGAAGGACTAAGGTTTCACACAGCAAATTTGAACCTGCGGTTCAAAATTTGAGAAAAGTGCCGTTATGACAAGAGAAAAAATCAAGGAGAGATAGACGGGATATGGCAAAAAGGACGATCAGTACAGAGTTTACGGAGGAGGATGCAAGGCTGGAGCCGACTTTGCGGCCACAGCATCTGTCGGATTATATCGGGCAGCAGAAGATCAAGGATAATCTGTCGGTATATATCCAGGCGGCGAAGCAGAGAGGGGATGCACTGGATCATGTGCTTTTATATGGACCGCCGGGTCTTGGTAAAACGACGCTTGCCGGGATCATTGCAAACGAAATGGGCGTGAATATGAAGATTACGGCTGGACCGGCGATTGAAAAGCCGGGGGAGATGGCGGCGATCCTGACAAAGCTGCAGGACGGGGATGTATTGTTTGTGGATGAGATCCATCGCCTGAACCGTCAGGTGGAGGAGGTGCTTTATCCGGCGATGGAGGATTATGTGATCGATATTGTGATCGGGAAAGGGCCTTCGGCACGGTCGGTCAGACTGGATCTGCCAAAGTTTACCCTGATCGGAGCCACCACCCGTGCCGGTATGCTGTCGGCACCTCTCCGGGACCGCTTTGGCGTGGTGAACCGGATGGAGTTTTACACACCGGAGGAGCTGGCAGATATTGTGGAGCATTCTGCCGGAATCCTGGATGTGGAGATTGACGAGGAGGGTGCCATGGAGCTGGCACGCCGCTCCAGAGGAACGCCCCGCCTTGCCAACCGTCTGCTGAAACGTGTCCGGGACTTTGCCCAGATCAAATATGATGGCAGGATTGACAAGAAGGTAACGGACTTTGCACTGGATCTTCTGGAAGTAGACAAATTGGGACTGGATAACACAGACCGCCAGATCATCGAAACCATGATCCACCATTTTGGTGGAGGCCCGGTGGGACTGGAAACCCTTGCGGTTTCCATTGGAGAAGATGCCGGAACACTGGAGGATGTGTATGAGCCGTATCTGGTACAGAACGGTCTGATCCTGCGAACCCCGAGAGGACGGATGGCATCCGATCTGGCATACCGCCACTTCGGGATCGAGAAGCCGGAAGATTAAATAACAGAACGCATTAAATACACTATACCAATATAAATGAGAAAAAACGATAGAATGGGAAGAAACGGTTCCCCTTTACAAAGAATATTGTAGAGGGGAACTGTTTTTATTTTGTTCAAATTATCCCATAGTTCAAAATCTATCTACTCTGCTATCACAGTAATTAATGAACGCACCACTGTGTACCTGAGCCCGCTCAGAAGGCTTATTCCACAAAAGTGGGGCGTATTCCCAAAGATATGTCGTAAATTGTGACATAAGTGTGACAAAAATTTTAATAAATTGTGGGAAAAGGGTTGATAAATTCCCAAAAAGCGGTTAAAATAAATTTGAAAGTGGTGAGAAGTGGGGAAAAGTGTCAGAACAAACCCAAAATGTGGAGAGGTGGTGATAGCTATGTTCATGGGTCAGTATGAGCATTCGATTGACGCAAAGGGCAGAGCTATCGTACCGGCAAAGTACCGTGAGGAACTGGGCGATGTGTTTTATGTCACCTGGGGTGTGGACGGATGCCTGTATCTATATCCACAGAGTGACTGGGAGGAACTGGCACGGAAACTGCAGAGTCTGCCATCCAATCAGCAGAGCCGTCTGATCCAGAGACAGTTAATGGCATCAGCGTCCGAGCTGACCTTGGACAAGCAGGGCAGGATCCTGATTCCCGCAAAGCTTCGAAAAAGTGCCAGACTGGAAAAGGATCTTGTCTTTGTTGGAATGATCAACCGTGTGGAGATCTGGGACAAGGAGACCTTTGAAGCACAGACAATGGGAAATGAGATGTCTATGGAAGAGGCAATGGATGCCCTTGGCATTTCACTGTAAAACCGGAAGGAGTAAAGGTTTCACCGCCGGAAGGAGACAGACGATATGGAATTTGCTCACAAGTCAGTGCTGTTACAGGAAGTCATTGATTCTTTGAATGTGCAGCCGGATGGAATTTATGTGGATGGCACCCTGGGAGGAGCCGGACATGCCTATGAGGTATGCTGCAGACTGGGGACGGGTGGCCGGATGATCGGGATCGATCAGGATGAGGATGCTATTGCGGCAGCGACAAAGAGACTGGCTGATTTTAAGGATCAGGTTACCATTGTCCGGAGTAATTATGAGGCAATGAAGGATGTTCTTCATGATCTTGGCATTGAAAAGGTCAATGGCATTACGCTGGATCTGGGAGTATCCTCCTATCAGCTGGATGCAGCCGAGAGAGGTTTTTCCTATCGGGAAGATGCCCCCCTTGATATGCGGATGGATAACCGCCAGGAGGTAACGGCAGCCACTGTTGTAAATGAGTACACAGAAAGCGAATTATTTCAGGTGATCCGCAAGTATGGGGAAGATAAATTTGCAAAAAATATTGCCAAGCATATTGTGCAGGAGCGTCAGAAGGAACCGGTGCTGACCACCGGCAGACTGGCGGAGATCGTCGATCAGTCGATTCCCATGAAGTTTAAGAAACAGGGCGGCCATCCTGCCAAAAGGACATTTCAGGCGATTCGTATCGAGGTGAACCGGGAATTGACGGTACTGGAGGATCACATCAGTGAGATGATCGATCTGCTGGCACCGGGAGGACGTTTCTGTATTATTACGTTCCATTCGCTGGAGGATCGCATCGTAAAAAATGCATTTCGGACCGCACAGGATCCATGTACCTGTCCGCCGGATTTTCCGGTATGCGTCTGTGGCAAAAAGTCCAAAGGAAAAGTGCTTACGAGAAAACCTGTTCTTCCATCAGAAAGAGAACTGGAGGAAAACTCCCGTTCCAAAAGTGCGAAGCTCAGGGTATTTGAACATATATAGGCCGGATAGTCCGGCACGACAAATCCTTGCGGATTGGGGGATCCGCAGTTTGTTGAATAAGGTCGACGGTGCGGATTACGGGCACCGTCAGAATATGACACAGAGTGATCTGTGATGCGATATTCGCCATGCTATAGGGGCACGGCAGCAAAAGAAAACAGGGAGGCGTGGATCAAATGGCAACATCACCAAATTATCGCGGTGCAAACCGCACCGTCAGCCGCAGAAACGGATATGACCGTCATGCAGGAAACCGACAGAGAAGAACGGAATATGTATACGATAATCTGGCACATCAGCTGGAAGAAGTACCGGAGAGAAGAACCCGTCCGGTCCGCCGGAAAAAACAGAAAGTATATCCGCAGCCAAAGCCTGTGGCAATGCCTGCGCTTGAATTTTCTTCTTTTGTATTTCTGCTGGCTGCAGTTGCTGTTGTATTGACAGCGGGTTTTATGTATCTTCGTGTGCAGTCCGGGATCACGCAGATGAAAAATGAAGTGATCAGCCTGCAGTCCGAGGTCGCAGAGACAAAGCAGGACAATGAAGATGCTTACCAGAAGGTTATGGATTCTGTTGATCTTTCTGAGGTATATGCGATTGCAACAGGAGAGTTTGGCATGATTCAGGCTGTTGACAACCAGGTTTATAAATACGATAATAAAAAGAGTGACATGGTGAAGCAGTATGGTGATATTCCCGGATGCTCCAAATAATGCTCCGGGTGGCAAGGACAGGGATTTGTGATGGCAAAGAGAAAAGCGAAAGATACACGTTATAAAAATAAACCAGGCACACGCTCGATGCGTTTACGCATCCTGCTGGTGTTTGGTTTTGTTATTTTAGGATGTTTTGGTCTGGTGTTCCGGATCATACATCTCAATAAAGTCAAGGGAGATAATTATACAAAACGTATGCTGGCCCAGCAGAGTCACAGCAGCAATGCGATTCCTTACAAAAGAGGCGATATTGTTGATGTGAACGGTAATAAGCTTGCCACCAGTGTCAAAGTGTACAATCTGTTTCTGGATCCTATGGCGATCTGCAAGGACAAAAAATATATCCAGCCCACGAAGGATGCACTGGAAAATGTATTTGGCATTTCCGGCAGTGACGTGGATAAGATCCTCAAGGAGAATGCAACCTCCCGTTATTATGTGATGAAGGATTATAAAGAGCTGGATAAGGAATATGTCACCAAAATGGAGAAGCTTCAGGAGAAGGATGAAAATATCCGGGGGATTCATTTTGAGGAAGAGTATAAAAGAGAATATCCGTATTCAACGGTAGCCTGCGATGTGATCGGATTCTGTACCGATACCAATACCGGTACCTGGGGGATCGAAAATACTTACAATGACATGCTCAACGGGACGAATGGGCGTCAGTTTGGATATTATGATTCCGAATTAAATCTGGTAAAGACGATCAAGGCGGCAACAAATGGTTATACGGTGCAATCTACAATTGATGTAAACGTACAGGGTATCATGGAGCAGCATATCCAAAAATTTATGAAAAATTTAGGCGCTAAAAAGGTGGCATGTCTTCTGATGAATCCAAATACAGGAGGGATTGTTGCCATGGGTTCCAATGCTGCGTATGATCTGAATAACCCGAGAGATCTCTCTGTGGCATATACAAAGGATGAGATTGCTGCAATGTCAGAAGAGGAGCAGCTTACGGCACTCAATGAATTGTGGAGAAATTTCTGTGTCAGCGATTCCTATGAGCCGGGTTCCACTTTTAAACCGATCACTATTGCAGCCTGTCTGGATGAAGGGAAGGCAGGCAGAAATAGTACATACATCTGTGATGGAGGCCAGCAGGTGGCAGACCGGTACATTAAATGTGTTGCCAACAGATATGGCGGACACGGGGCGTTATCTCTGGGACAGGCATTAATGGTATCCTGTAATGATGTCATGATGCAGATCAGTGCAAAGCTTGGAAAAGAGAAGTTTCTGGATTACATGGATGCCTTCGGGCTTGGAAGGAAAACAGGAATTGATCTGCCCGGTGAGGCAACCGGAACGGTATTTAACAACGATACCATGCATTCCACACAGTTAGCGACCTCAAGCTTCGGACAGAGTCAGACCGTTACTATGGTTCAGATGGCTGCGGCATTTTCCGCGATCGTAAATGGAGGTAACTATTACCGTCCACATGTAGTCGGGGAGGTTTCCAGTGAATCCGGTGCTGTGATTCAGGCAGAAGATGATGCAGTGGAGAGCAAAGTCATCACAGAAAAAACAAGCCGTCTGCTCCGTAAATTTTTGCTGGCAACGGTGGAAGAGGGTACGGCAAATCCTGCATCGGTAAAGGGCTACAAGGTGGCCGGCAAGACAGGTACAGCGGAGAAGATCCCGAGAGGCCAGGGAAAATATCTCGTATCCTTTATCGGCTGTGTCCCTGCCAACAATCCGAAACTTGTAGTATATGTTGTTATTGATGAGCCGAATGTAGAGGATCAGGCACATAGTACCTATGCAACAGAATTTGCCAGCAGTCTGATGAAGGATATCCTGCCGATGCTTGAGATCTATCCTTCCGCTAAGAAGTCAGACATCACGAAAGCCAGTAAGTTAAAACTTCCTTCTACCGCAAAAAGCAATCTGGATCAGGAAGCACCAGAAGGAGGCTATTCCGATGAAAACTATGGCGTGGCCAAGAAAGCGGCAGATGACGAAGAAGGTGATACCGGGATGAATAATTAAACGGTTTTGCTAATAGATATTAAGGAATGTCTGAAGAAACGGAGTGATCCTGCAGATGACAGAATATCTGAAGCAGAGCCGGACCATGCAGCGCCAGAAGGTACTGTTTGTGTATGCAATGGTGGTCATTTTAATGATAGGACTTGCCGGCAGACTGTTATATCTGATGATAAACAGGGCAGACTATTATGGAGAAAAGGCAAAAGAAGTACATCAGCGTCAACGGGTGGTAAAAGCCGCCAGAGGAATCATTTACGACCGCAACGGTGTGGAGATTGCATCCAACAAGCCGGTATCCACGATCTCTGTGATCCATAATCAGATACAGAATCCGGAAAAGGTGATCTCTGTGCTGTCAGAGGTGTTAAAGCTGCCGGAGGAAAAGGTCCGCAAGCGGGTGGAAAAAGTTTCTTCTATTGAAAAGATCAAATCCAATGTAGACAAGGAGACATCGGATCAGATCCGTGATATGGAGCTGGCAGGTGTGATGGTGGATGAGGATTACAAGAGATATTATCCTTATTCCGAATTTGCATCCAAGGTGATTGGATTTACTGGGGCAGATAATCAGGGGATTGTGGGGATAGAGGTTGCATATGACAAATATCTTCAGGGGACGGATGGAAGCATTCTCACAATGACCACGGCGAGAGGTCTGGAGATTGACGGAAAGGCAGAGGAACGGGTGGAACCGGTAGCGGGGACAGATCTGTATACCAGTCTGGATGTCAATATACAGACCTTTGCCCAGCAGGCGGCAGAAAAGGTTATGAAGGCAAAAAAGGCCAAAAGCGTCCGTATCCTTATGATGAATCCGCAAAATGGGGAGATATATGCCATGGTCAATGTGCCGGAGTTTGATCTGAACGATCCGTATACGCTGCCGGAAGCTTCCTTAAAGGGACTGTCAGTAAAAAAGAAGCAGGAAGCACTCAACGGTATGTGGAGAAATGCCTGCGTCAGTGATACCTACGAACCGGGTTCGACCTTTAAGGTGATCACCGCAGCTTCGGCACTGGAGGCGGGGGTGGTGAAGCTGGAAGATGCTTTTCACTGTCCCGGTTTTAAGGTGGTGGAGGATCGCAGGATACGCTGTCATAAAACCACCGGTCATGGTACGGAAACCTTTGTGCAGGGAGTACAGAATTCCTGCAATCCAGTTTTTATGGAGGTGGGAGCGAGACTTGGCGTGGACAATATGTTTCAGTATATGCAGCGCCTTGGAATTCTGAGTAAAACCGGAATTGATGTGCCGGGGGAGGCATTCACGATCATGCACCAGAAAGAAAATGTCGGTGCCGTGGAATTGGCGACGATGTCTTTCGGACAGTCCTTCCAGCTGACTCCGGTGCGTCTGCTTTCCACCATCAGCATGATCATTAATGGTGGAACACAGATTACGCCTCATTTCGGGGTGAAGCTGGAGGGTAGTGACAAAACAGCCATAAAGAAGCTGACATATCCGTCGCAGGAAAACGTAGTATCTTCCCAGACTTCAGAAACCATGCGGATGATTCTGGAATCTGTTGTTTCCCAGGGGTCCGGCAAAAAAGCATATGTAGAGGGCTATCAGGTGGGAGCTAAAACGGGCACCTCCGAGAAGCTCCCGAGACACAGCAGCAAATATATTGCATCCTGCATGGGGTTTGCACCGGCGGATCATCCGGTGGTGGCAGCTCTGGTGCTGATCGATGAACCACAGGGGATTTATTATGGCGGCACGATCGCAGCACCTGTGATCTCTGAGCTGTTAGACAATGCACTTCCTTATCTGGGTGTCGAAAGAGGGGAGACCGTCACAGCAGAGCCGGGTTGATTTCTGATGTGGAATGGATTACAATAATCATTACGAATGAAAATGGCTCCGGAGGAGCTGAAAGGTACCGAATGAATCCTGAATAAGCATGAGGAGGAATGATTATGGATTACTTCGATACCGTGATACCGGTGCTGCTTTCGTTTTCGATTAGTGTAATACTTTGTCCCGTGGTTATCCCGTTTTTGAAACGGTTGAAATTTGGCCAGTATGTGCGGGAGGATGGTCCCAGAAGCCACCTGAAAAAGGCGGGAACCCCCACCATGGGCGGGCTGGTCATCCTGATTTCCGTGGTGGTGACATCGTCCTTTTATCTGAGAGATTATCCGGAGATACTGCCGGTGCTGTTTGCGACGGTAGGTTTTGGACTGATCGGATTTCTGGACGATTATATCAAAGTGGTAATGCGGCGGTCACTGGGACTCCGGGCATGGCAGAAGTTAGCATTGCAGCTTGGAGTGACCTTTGTCTTTGCTTATTACTATACGCAGCGTCTTCACTATGAAATGCAGGTGTTGATCCCGTTTACCGGAGGAATTGCGGCCGGGAAGTATATTACGCTGCCGGTATGGCTGTTTATTCCTTTTCTGTTTTTTGTGATGGTAGGAACCGTAAATGGAACCAATTTTACGGATGGTTTAGACGGACTGGCCTCCAGTGTGACCCTGCTAGTTGCCGTATTTTTTGCGGTTGTGTCCATTGGTACGGGCAGTACGGCAGCACCTGTCTGTGCAGCAGTGGCAGGTGCACTGATGGGGTTTCTTGTGTTTAATGTCTATCCGGCCAGCGTATTTATGGGAGATACCGGATCACTGGCTCTGGGCGGTTTTGTTGCATCGACGGCATTGTTACTCAAAATGCCATTATATATATTGATCGTGGGGGTTATTTATCTGGTGGAGGTATTGTCGGTGATACTTCAGGTAAGCTATTTTAAGATAACCCACGGCAGGCGGATATTCAAAATGGCACCGGTTCATCATCATTTTGAACAGAGCGGCTGGTCAGAAACAAAGGTAGTAGCCGTGTTTTCTATTGTGACGGCATTATTCTGTCTGATCGCATTGGCGGCTTTATAGCAAATTAGAAATATACAAATGAGATAGGAGGAAATCATTCATGGATTTTACAGGCAAAAGAGTTCTCGTTGTGGGAACCGGAGTGAGCGGAATCGCAGCAATCCGGCTGCTGGCGGCCGAGGGGGCAAAGCCGGTGGTGCTGGAAGGAAATGAAAAGGCAGAGCAGGAGCAGATCCGGGAGAAAATACCGGCCGGTATTCCGTATGATCTGATCATCGGAAACCTGCCGGAGGAGATTATGGATACTCTGGATCTGGCAGTATTAAGTCCCGGCGTACCGACGGATCTTCCGTTTGTGATCAGACTTCAGGACAAAAAAATCCCGGTATGGGGAGAAATTGAGCTGGCATACGTCTGTGGAAAAGGACGCCTGGCTGCAATTACGGGCACCAATGGAAAAACGACCACAACGGCATTGACCGGAGCGATCATGAGAGAGTATTACGACAGCGTTTTTGTGGTGGGTAATATCGGCCTTCCATACACGGAATATGCACGGGAGATGAAGGATTCCTCCGTAACGGTGGCAGAGGTCAGCAGCTTCCAGCTGGAAACGATCCATTCCTTCCGACCGGAGGTCAGTGCCATTTTAAATATTACACCGGATCATCTGAACCGTCATCATACCATGCAGTGCTATATTGATACCAAAGCAAGGATTGCAGAGAATCAGACAAAAGATCAGATCTGTGTTCTGAATTATGAGGATCCGGAGCTTCAGAAGCTGGCAGATAAGATCCCGGCAGATATTTTCTGGTTCAGCAGTGCCCATCCTCTGGAGCGTGGAATCTGGCTGGATGGAGAGGATATCATTTATAAGGATACTGAGGAGATCAAGATCTGTACGATCCACGATATGCAGCTTCTGGGAACCCATAATTATGAAAATGTGATGGCGGCTGTTGCCATTGCCATGCATATGGGAGTTCCGGTGGAATGTATCCGTAAGGCAGTAGCGGAGTTTAAGGCTGTAGAACACCGGATCGAGTTTGTCCGTGAGGTTGGCGGCGTAAAATATTACAATGATTCCAAGGGAACCAATCCGGATGCTGCGATCAAGGCAGTACAGGCGATGGTGACTCCGACGATAGTGATCGGTGGAGGATATGATAAGCAGTCTTCCTATGAAGAATGGATCGCTTCCTTTGGGGATACCGTGAAATGTCTGGTGCTTCTGGGGGCAACGGCAGACAAGATTGAGCAGACAGCGAGAAAAGCAGGCTTTACCAATATTATCCGTGTGGATTCCCTGCAGGAAGCAGTGAGGGTCAGCGCGGCACAGGCTGAGAGCGGAGAAGCTGTTCTTTTGTCGCCGGCATGTGCAAGCTGGGATATGTTTAAGAGCTACGAGCAGAGAGGTACCTTATTTAAGGAATATGTGAATCAGTTATAAAAGGTCTGAAAGGCATGGTTAGTAATATGGCAAGAGTGCAAAATGGCGGAAGGAGAGAAAAACCGGGTGGAAGCCGGTCTGGCAGTGCGAAAAGAGAACGATATTATCGTCAATACGATTATATGCTTTTATTTATGACGATCGCAATCGCACTTTTTGGTATCCTGATGATATACAGTGCCAGCTCCTATACTGCATCTACCAGCAGATTTGGTAATCCTTATCGTTTTGTGTCGCAGCAGATGAAAGGACTTATTATCGGTGTGGCAGGAATGTTATTTGTATCAAACTTTGATTACAGGGAACTGTACCTTGGAAAGATAAACTGGGTATATCTGTTTTACGGACTGTGTCTGGCGATGCAGGTAGCAGTGCTGATCCCGGGGATCGGTATTGAACATAACGGTGCAAGACGTTGGCTTAAACTGGGGGTGGAATTCCAGCCCTCCGAGTTTACAAAGATCGGTGTGATCTTATTTGTGGCGTATGCCGTATATCGCTCCAGAAGGACGCTGGATCAATTTGGCGGATTTCTGAAGCTGATGGTTTATATTGCACCGGCCATTGTGCTGATCGCTGCAGAGAACCTGAGTACAGCGATCATTGTAACGGTTATTGCTGTTGGTATGTGTTTTGTGGCCAGCAAAAAAAAGCAGTATTTCATTTTATGTGGAATTGCTGCGTTCGGGCTGGCGGCAGCATATGCGATGATCGGCGGAGGCTTCCGTGCCGGTCGTATTACATCATGGCTTGATATTGAGAATTCGCCGGGAGGATTCCAGATTTTGCAGGGGCTTTATGCGATTGCTTCCGGGGGGATCACGGGAAGCGGTCTGGGAGAAAGTATGCAGAAACTGGGATATATTCCAGAGGCGTACAATGATATGATCTTTGCTGTGATCTGCGAGGAGCTTGGAATTGTGGGAGCGGTTATGGTTATGGCGGCATTTCTTGTATTGCTCTGGAGGATTGTGATGATCGCCTGCAATGCACCGGATATTTTCGGAAGCATGCTCTGTGCGGGATCTATGATACATATTGCCATCCAGGTGTTGTTTAACATTGCGGTTGTAACAAATACCATTCCGTCTACCGGTGTGCCGCTTCCGCTGATCAGTTACGGAGGTACGGCATGTGCGATCATGATGCTGGAGCTGGGTCTGGTGCTTGGAGTTTCCAGACAGATCAAACTGAAATAGGAGGAATTTTTTGAAACACATAAAGATATTTGGCGGTGTGATCCTGACACTACTGCTTCTGACAGCGGGAGTGTTTTACTTTCTCAGGATCACCCGGATAAAGGTGGAAGGTGGAGAAATTTATTCTGACCAGGAGATCATTTCCACGGCGATGTCCGATCAGTATTCTTATCATACACTTTACTTTCTGGCAGAAAGCAGGTTTGGTCGTGTTCCGTGCCTGCCGTTTGTACAGGAGATCGATGTGGAATGGAAAAGTCCCACAAGCATTATTCTCCATGTATATGACAAGACGATCAGTGGCTGTGTGAAATATATGGGACAGTATATCTATTTTGATAAAGACGGTGTTGTTCTACAGAGCCTCTCAGAACCGATGGATGGAGTTCCGGTCGTGACCGGCATCAAGTTTGGTAAATTTACGTTAAATGAGGCGTTTGAGGTGAAGGATGATTCCCTGTTTGACACAATCATGAATCTGTCCCGATTGATCAGACATTACAAGGTACAGGTGGATCAGGTGAAATTTGAAGGGAAAAACGTCACGCTGTATTCCGGTGAGGTGGAAGTCTATCTGGGACAGAAGGATTTTTATGACGATGATCTGGCAGCTTTGTCCAGTGTTCTAAAAAAGACGAACAAAAAAGGACTTGCCGGAACCATCAATATGGAAAATTTTGTCTCCGGGGACAGGATCATACTGAAAACCACGGGGGATTCCTCCGGGGGGAGTCCAAAAAACACGCCGGCTGCAACACAGGATACACCGCAGGATACGGCAGATCCGGCAGAGGGATCGGAAGATGCAGCCCAGAGTGCGGCGGAACCATCACAGGATATTTCGGAAGATGGGACGCAGACGAATGAGCAGTAGAACAAAACGACAGAACAAAACAAAAGTTCTCCTTGATTATTCCGCATATTCTTAGTATTATATAGAGTAGGTCTGGAATATAGTTTTGTTCCATGGAGCTTAGAAAATAACTGACAGCAGCAGAAAAGATAAATTTAAGGAAAAAGAAAGAGGAGGAGCAGTCGTGTTAGAGATTAAGACAAGTGAGTCAGATTCATCTGCAAAGATTATAGTAATAGGTGTCGGTGGTGGCGGAAACAATGCAGTCAACCGTATGATCGAGGAAGGGATTCAGGGAGTTGAATTTGTATGTGTCAATACGGATAAACAGCATTTGTTAAATTGTAAGGCACCAAATTGTCTGCAGATTGGCGAGAAGCTGACGAAAGGACTTGGAGCAGGAGCTTCTCCGGAAGTAGGGCAGGCTGCAGCCGAGGAAAATAAAGACGAGATCACGGATATCATCCGTGGTGCAGATATGGTATTTGTTACCTGTGGCATGGGTGGTGGAACCGGTACCGGAGCAGCTCCGGTGGTTGCCCAGCTTGCCAAGGATATGGGCATTCTGACCGTTGGTATTGTAACAAAGCCGTTTTCATTTGAGGCACGGACCCGTATGAACAATGCACAGTCAGGAATCGAACGTCTCAAAGAGCATGTGGATACCCTGATCGTGATCCCGAATGATAAGCTCCTGCAGATCGTTGACCGCAGGACTTCCATGGAGGATGCATTAAAAAAGGCAGACGAGGTACTCCAGCAGGGTGTTCAGGGTATTACAGACCTGATCAATGTACCAGGACTGATCAATCTGGATTTTGCAGATGTGCAGACTGTTATGAAGGATAAGGGAATCGCTCATATTGGTATTGGTACCGGTGAGGGAGACGAGAAGTGTCTGGATGCAGTGAAGCAGGCAATCTCCAGTCCTCTTCTGGAGACAACCATTGAGGGTGCATCTCATGTGATTGTTAATATCTCTGGAGATGTAGCACTTCTGGAGGCGAATGAGGCAGTATCTTATATTGAAGAGCTTACCGGTGAGAATTGTAATATTATCTTTGGTGCCATGATCGATGAAAGCATGACCGAAAAGGTTAAGATCACGGTTATTGCTACAGGACTGGATGACGAATCTTCTGCTGTTCCAAGCTTTACAAAGACAGCAGCACCAAAGACAAACTTTGCTACCAGAGAGGGTCAGATGGCTTCCTCTGTCTCTTCTGTTCAAAAGAATGTATCTGTACCGAACGTACAGAAGCCGGTTGCACCGGTGGCACCACAGCCACAGGGAGGCTACAGCAGACAGACCTCAGACAATGGGGAGATTAAGATTCCGGTATTCTTACAAAGAAAGAAATAATATATAGTCATTGAGAGGGGTTGCCATGAGGCAGCCCCGTTTTTCTCCCGGGCACGGGAAATAACAGGGGCGTTGGCTGGAATGGGACGATCAGGTAAATGATAGATATAGAAGGGGGAACGCAATGGGATCAATGGATCAGGAAAAGCAGGAAAGTCAGGCTGCGTTGATGTTAAAAAAGCTGCGGGTATCAGCGGTATTTAAGTCTTTGCTGTTTCTGCTGGGAGTTTTTGCAATTCAGTTTGTGGCATCTATGCTGTGTATGATCGCAACAGGAATTTATGTTCTGTTTGTACAGGGGAAAACGAGGGAAGAGCTGGCGATATGGATCAGTGGGTCTCTGAATGATTATTCCATGGTTATCTCGCTTTTGTATGCGGTCATTGCCATAGTCATTTTTGGAATATCGTATTTGAAATGCCAGTGGCGGGAACATCCGTTTTCGTATCGTAAAGCATTGGGTGGAGGAAGGATTCCGGGAGCGGCAGCCCTGGGTTTTGGAACCTGTATTATACTGACGGTGATCGTGGGACTTGCATCACAGGCTTTTCCGGGAGCCTTTGTAAAATATCAGAAACTTATGGAGTCATTAGATGTATCCACCAGCACTCTGGCAGTTTACTATATCATGTTGTCAGGACCGGTGGCAGAGGAACTGATCTTTCGCGGCGTGATCCTGGATCAGCTGCGTCCGGCGTTTCCTTTTTGGGTTGCAAACGGGATTCAGGCGGCCTTGTTTGGTGTTTTTCATATGAATCTGATTCAGGGGCTATATGCCTTTGTACTGGGAATGATCCTGGGAATGGTGGCAGAGGCAGCGAAAACAGTAGTGGCTTCTATGATCACACATATTATTTTTAACAGCACATCCACGCTTCTGGGGATGTTTGCAGATCATTTTTCCAAACAATATAATCAGATTTATCCATGGATCCTGCTGGCAGCCGTGATCTGCTTCTGGATCGGCATGCGTTATTATATCATGCAGTGGAGGCGGAGGGATGGAGGAATCTCGTTGGAAAAGTAGAGGGTTTGTGATATACTTAAAGTACGTGAAGGGAAAAGTATTCAAACAGGAGATACCAGAATGGCAAATAAAAGGAAAAATTTCATGCAATCAAATATAATCGGTGTTTGTGTCTCGCAGCTTCAGGACCGGGAAAATGCAGGGTTGATGCATACAATTTACCGGAGAGCCAGAGAGAACGGATACCGGATCATGATTTTTGGATGCTTTGACAAGATGGATGTTCCGACACCGCATTCCAATGGTGAGGCATCTATTTTTGAAAATATTCCCATGCAGGATCTGGCGGCATTGATCCTGATGGGACAGACGATTCTTCACAGGGAACTTTTGTTCAAACTGCGGGATCAGGCATTGGAGGCTCATATTCCGGTGATTACCGTGGATTATGAGATGGAGGGCTGTTTTAATATCTGCCTGGATTATCTGTCTTGTTTTAAAAGGCTGGTACGTCATGTGATCGAAGGGCATCACAGACACAATCCGTATTTTATGGCAGGATATAAAGGGAACTCTTTTTCGGAGGAACGACTGGATGCATTTATTGAGGTATTGCAGGAAAATGGAATGCCGGTGAAGCCGGAACATATAGGTTACGGGGACTTTTGGAACGTGCCGGCCCGCCGGATCTGTGAAAAGTGGCTGGAAAATACAGAGGATTTTCCGGATGCGGTCATCTGTGCCAATGACACGATGGCATTGACGGTGATCAATGTTCTGGAAGAGAAGGGATATCGTGTGCCGCAGGATGTTATTGTGACGGGATTTGACGGGATCGATCTGATCCGGTACTGTATTCCACACCTGACTACAGGGAGGGTGGATCAGGAGAAGATTGCAGAACAGATCATTTCCATCATACAGGAAACGGAAGCAGATCCCAACGTGGCTCCAAGATCGGTATTGGTGCCGTTTCATATTATCAACGGAGAGTCCTGCGGTTGCAAAAAAATGCATATTCAGACTTCAAACCAGCATATACTTGACGTCTATACCCGTATGGAAATGAAACAGTCCCATATTGAAAGGATATTCCATATCATGACGGAGATGACAGAAGGTCATTCCATGATGAATGTTATCAAAAGATTCCCGGAATGTCTGCCGGATATGGTGACCGGGGGTTGTCAGTTTTTTGTCAATAAACAATTCTGCATGCAAACGGATATTCCATTGCCAAAGGGATTTTCGGAGGATGATATATTGTTTCTTGCCGGGATCAAGGACGGAAAAATGGTCATTCCGTTACAGAAAATGAAAAACCATAGTATTGAAATGATTCCGGAAACCGTATGGGAGAGAAACAGTCACATTCTTTATCTGCCTCTGCACTGGCAGGAGGAAGTGTATGGCTATCTTTCGCTGGAATGTGGAGAGCAGGAACTGGATTATGAGCAGTTGAAGGACTTTATGATGGCAATGGCACAGATCCTTGGTACAGTGAAAAATCAGTCCAAACTGTATGAGATGTATATTCGGGATGCTCTGACCGGTCTTTTTAACCGCAGGGGGTTTTATGGCGAGCTTACCCGTCAGATGAAGGTACTGGAGGGACAAGATTGCCGGATCTTTATGGCTTCCGTCGATCTGGACCAATTGAAGAATATCAATGATACTTATGGTCACAGCGAAGGAGATGTGGCGATCAGAGCCATTGCCGACGCTTTATCCGAAGCGGCAGGGGAAAAGGGCATCTGTGCCCGGTTTGGCGGGGACGAATATGTTGCCATATGCCTTTGGAAAGCGGAGGAGGTACCGGACGATTTTGTGGAAATATTTGAAAAACGACTTCATTCTTGGATCGACCGGTGGAATGCCACCAAGCAGAAAGGGTATGAACTGGGGGCAAGTACCGGAATGATCATGGAGTCTATAGAGGATGCCGATGAGATTGATGAATTGATGAAGAAAGCAGATGACAATATGTATGACTGTAAGGTGCGGCATCACAGCGTCCGTTCGAGCCGTAGACAATAGCACAAAACATTGAAACGACAGAGATAAAGAATGAACGATAGGAAGGATGGTGGACATATGGGAGAGAATATACTTAGTGATGATATGCACATGTATGCTAAAGTCTTTTCGGTCCTTGGAAAATGCACGGACGATTATCTGTTTGTTCTTGATATAAAGAACAACATATATGTAATTTCGGATAGTGCGGCAGATGTATTTTCCTTTGAAAAGACGGAGTTTTCCGATGCATTTGATGTATTGAAAAACATTGTATATCCGCAGGATTATCCGTTGCTTGCGGCAGATCTTCACCGTATCATTTCCGGTCAGTCAAAGGAGCATGATATGGAGTATCGGTGGGTTGGCAGAGATGGGAAGCCGGTCTGGATCTCCTGTCGTGGACAGGTTGTGGAGGACTCGGATGGAAAGCCGGCATTTTTGGTCGGAAGGGTTTCCGACATTGGAAAAAAGTGTAAGATTGACCGGGTGACCGGATTATACAGAGAACAGAGCCTGAAAGAATATATGCAGAGCCTGCAGGATGAGGGCTGTTTTGAAGGATATTTACTGCAGATCGGCATTGACAATTTTAAGGAGATCAATGAGAAGTATGGCAACGAATTTGGAGACGATATTTTATTAAATCTGGCAGAATGTATCCGTAATATCGTACAGGAAAAGGGAAGAGTGTTCCGGATGGGCGGAGATGAGATGACAGTCCTTGTGAAGGGGTGTTTCCATGAAAAGAAAGAAGATCCTGCAAAGGATTTATACCGGGAGATCCGTAAAAAGATCGACCATCTGATCTCACAAAGCGGTCATGTCACGTATTATACGGTATCAGCAGGAAGTTTTTATTTTCATAAAGATGATCAGGATATTGAAAAGATCATAGAGAATGCCGGTTTTGCTCTGCATCAGGCAAAGATCAGCGGCAAAAATAACTGTATCCGGTATTCCCGTGCGGTATATGAAGAATATGTGCATACCCTGGACGTGCAGGAGGAACTGCGGAAAGACATTGAGAATGATTTTCGCGGTTTTGAGCTATACTACCAGCCGGTTGTAAATATTGCCCAAAAGAAGATCCTCGGGGCAGAGGCGTTGATCCGCTGGCACAGCTCTAAATTTGGATTCATGTCTCCGGGGCAGTTTATTCCGATGCTGGAGGAAACCGGTCTGATCATTCCGTTGGGCAGATGGATCACTAAGTCCGCCATAGAACAGTGTGTTATGTGGCAGAAAGTGGTGCCGGGATTTCGGATAAATGTGAATCTGTCCTTTGTACAGATCAAGAAGAGTAATGCATTACAGGATATTTTGTCTCTGATCGATACCTTCAATGTAGACAAAAGTGTGCTGATGATCGAGGTGACAGAGAGCGGGGAGATTGAGAGCGGTGTGGCAGCTAAAGTACTCCGATCCTTTAAGGAGGAGTCGATTCCGCTGGCAATTGATGACTTTGGTACCGGATACTCCAATCTGCGGTATGTCAAGGATATGACGTTTGATCTGGTGAAGATCGACCAGTCCTTTATCCGGAATATTACCAACAGCAGATATGATTATCTGGTGGTCAAACAGTTTACAGAACTGGCACATTCGTTGAACCTGACGGTTTGTTATGAGGGTGTAGAGACCGAGGAGGACTTTAAATGTGTACTGGGTCTGAAACCGGATTATATTCAGGGATATTATTTTTCCAAACCAATACCGGCAGCGGAATTTGAGGAGAAATACTTGAATAAACCGGTGAATTTTTAGATGGTTACATGTTAGAGGAGACAGGGAAGTGCCGGCAGGTACAGTGAAATACATAATAAACGCGTAAATACGCAGAAAGAGGAAGAGTATGGCTTGGTATGACAGTGCGGTATTTTATCACATTTATCCTTTGGGATTATGCGGATGCAGTAAGGAAAATACAGGGGTAGCAGAACAGCATTTTGATCAGTTAAAACAGTGGGCAAAGCATGCCTGTGATATGGGATTTACGGCAATCTACATCGGACCGTTATTTGAATCTGTGGGACATGGCTATGAGACGACAGATTACAAGAAGGTAGATATCCGCCTGGGCACCAATGAGGATTTCCGGGATTTCGTGGACTACTGCCACGCAATGGGTGTGAAGGTAGTTGTAGACGGAGTATTTAACCATGTAGGACGCCGTTTCTTTGCGTTTGAGGATCTGCAGAAAAACAGAGAGACTTCTCCATACCGTGACTGGTTCTGCAATGTGAATTTTGGTGCGAACAATGAATATAATGACGGATTTTCCTATGAAAACTGGGGAGGATACAATCTGTTAGTGAAGCTGAACCAGAGAAATCCCGAAGTCATGCAGTATCTTTTTAATGTGATCCGTTTCTGGATCGATACCTTTGATATTGATGGAATCCGTCTGGATGCGGCAGATGTGCTGGATTTTGATTTTATGAAGCGGATGCGTTATGAGACTTCACAGATGAAAGAGGATTTCTGGCTTATGGGTGAGGTGATCCATGGGGATTACAGCAGATGGGTCAACGATGAAACACTTCATTGTGTGACGAATTATGAGCTTCACAAAGGTCTTTATTCCGGACATAATGATCATAATTATTTTGAGATCGCCCATACGATCCGCCGGTTAAATGATATCTGCAGGGGAGGACGTCTGTACACATTTGCGGACAATCATGATGTGGAGAGGATTTATACTAAGCTGGATCAGAAGGAGCACTTAAAGCTTGTGACGCTGCTTGTGTATACCTTATATGGCATTCCTTCCGTATACTATGGATCAGAGTTTGGAATCGAGGGGAAAAAGGAGCGGGGGTCTGACTGGAATCTTCGTCCGTATCTGGATCTGTCCGATTTTGCGGACGCAGTAAAGACCAATCCGGTGACAGCACTTTGTGCAAAGCTTGGTGCCATGAAGAAGGAATATCCGGAACTCACTTATGGAGTATATAAAGAGCTTCATCTGACAAACCGCCAGTTTGCCTATGGCAGAGTGCTGGACGGAAACTGCATGGTGACGGCATTAAACTGTGACGATGCCCCGGCGGCTATGGAGTTTGGGGTACCGGCAGATGGCAATGTAACGGATCTGCTGGGATGCAGTGAAAATGTCCGTTTTGAAAATGGCAGAGTCTGTATCACACTTCCTGCTAATACTGGAACTGTCCTGTATATTGGACAGGCAAAAGCGGAAGTATCTGGGGATACGGCGTGGAATAAGCAGCCGGTCGCAGAAGTGAAGACTTCGGTGGCACCGGAGATGCCAGAGGATCGGAAATCTGTAGAAACAGTATCGGCAGAGACTGCAGTGGACAGGACAGGGGCTGAGACGGAAACAGAGGAACGGACAGCTCCAGATGAGTCCAAAAAACAGGACAATGCAAAACCTCGGATCACCGGCATTATTTTGATGACCGAGGATATGGGCAGAATGATCGACTTTTACCGCAATGCATTAGGATTTCATCTGGAGATGCAGGGCAGCAGAGCTTATTTTGAAAAGGACGGTATTGTTCTCACCATGATAGGCCGCAGGGACTACGAGAGACTTACCTGCCGCGGATACGGATACGGCGGAGGTGTTACCAATCACTTCCATCTCCGGATCACTGTGGATGATGTGAATGAAATGCATCAGAAATGTCTCGGATGTGGAGCGGGGCAGGTGACAGCACCCGGCAGCAACGAGTGGGGGGAATATACATCCTGTGTGGCTGATCCGGATGGCAATATTATTGAACTGACAAAGGAGAACGATCGTGGCTAGAAGAGATAAAGTAAATTATTATCTGGATCTTGCAGATGTGGTATCAAAGCGGGGAACCTGCCTGCGAAGACATTATGGTGCCGTTATCGTAAAAAATGATGAGGTGATCTCTACCGGATATGTGGGAGCACCCAGAGGCCGTAAAAATTGCAGCGATCTGGGAAGGTGTATCCGACAGGAGATGGAGATACCCCGGGGAGAACGGTATGAGCTCTGCCGCAGTGTTCATGCGGAGGCTAATGCCATTATCAGTGCAGAACGGGAAAAGATGATCGGAAGCACCCTTTATCTGTCCGGCAGGGAAGTGGCAACGGGACGTTATGTGAAAAACTCCAACAGCTGTTCCATGTGTAAAAAAATGATCATAAATGCAGGCATTGAAAAAGTCGTGATCCGTGATACGGAGGATGATTACCGGGAGATACTGGTACAGGAATGGATCGATCATGATGATTCGCTGGAGGGAGTCCGGGGATATTAGTAAAAACATTATAAAAAATCGCATCTTTGTTTCATGTATCAAAGATGCGATTTTTGATTTGTAGTAATTATTATTTGAGTTAGTTTAAATAAAATACAGCGGTTCCATGCTTTTTCAGAGACACGTTGATGGTTTCTGCAATTTCGGATGTCTGTCCGCTCCATAGCTCAGTGGAGTGTACCGGATGGTAGATCTCCAGATCCTGCAATGGGATACGGATGGAGCTGTCCTGCTCGCCGGTGTTGAAAATAACGGCATACTGGCCGCCCTCGCTGCTGACGGCGGTCCAGAGGATATGTTCGGTACCGTCTATGTCCCTCTGCCATACCGGATGGGAATGGCGGGCGTTGCGGTGCATTTTCAGGATTTCCTCATTGGTGATCAGTCCCATCGTGAAATCATCAAATCCGGTCATTTCTCCACCGATGATCAGGGGAGAACGGAAAATACTCCACAGAGACATCATGGTGATCTGCTCATCCTGTGTGAATTCCGTGCGGAGGGCAGGATCATAGTCCTGCTTGATCGGTCCGATCGGCAACATGTCTGCATCCGGCCAACATCCGTTGCCGGCGTGGATACACCATTCTCTGGCACGGTCAAACATCTCATAAAGCTGTGACCAGGAATCCCAGAAATCATCCGTGATACGCCACATGTTGGATGTCTGTTTGTAAAGCTCTGCCTTTTCTAACAGAGCCGGTCCCGGAGAAAGACTCAGGATCATATCTCTGCCACAGTCCTGCAGGGACTGGGACAAAAGGATCAGCTCTGCCTCCTCGTGAGGAAGCTCTCTGGCGATATCATCACATTTGATAAAATCAACGCCCCAGGAAGCATAAAGGGCAAAAAGACTGTCATAATATGCCCTGGCTCCCTCTGCCTCAGGATCTACGCCGTACATATCGGTGTTCCAGTGACAGATACTGTCTGTTTTGGCAATCTGACGGGCAGTCTGCGTGCTTCCAAGGATCGGAGTGTTCTGATGAACTGCCTGACGTGGAATGCCTCTCATAATATGGATGCCAAATTTCAGTCCAAGAGAGTGGACATATTCTGCCAGAGGCGCAAAGCCTTTTCCATCTGCAGAAGAAGGAAAACGGTTGACTGCCGGGATCAGACGGGAGTACTCGTCCATACAGAGCTCAGTAAATGGATGATATTCGTGATTCTCAGCCGTTGGCTCTGACCACTGGATATCTACGGTGATGTATTCCCAGCCATATTGTTTCAGATGCTCTGCCATGAAGGCTGCATTCTGACGCACAATATCCTCCGTGACAGCGGCACCGTAGCAGTCCCAGCTGTTCCAGCCCATAGGTGCGGTTTGTGTTTTATACATAAATTCCTCCATTATCTACTGACAAAGACTGGATACGACCTGATTGATGATTTTGCCGTCTGCCTTGCCTTTCAGTTCCCCCATAACAGCCTTCATGATCTGACCTTTATTTTTGGTAGCGATCACATCCGCAAACTTCTCGTTGATAATGCTGCGGATCTCATCCTCGGACAACTGTTTTGGAGCATATTCCTCCATCACAGAAAGAGTGAAAGCGTACTCGTCCTTCAGATCGGTACGGTCAGCAGGACAGGTGTCAATCTGCTCCTTGACGCTCTTGATCTCCTTTAAGATCGCGCGGTCTACCAGCTCCTCCGGAATATCCTCACGGCATCCCTCGTCGATCGCCAGCTTCTTTGCGGCGGATACCAGTACAGAGATTGCCTCCTTACGTTCCTTTTCTCTTGCTTTCATAGCGGCGATCATCGCCTGTTGTAATGTTTTAAATTCCATAATAAAAACCTCCTTAATTAAAACTCTACCTAAGAGTATACCACAAATTTTCTTTACGGATATAAAATTTGTACCGGAAATTTGATGATTTGGATACGGATGTGTAGATTATCAATAGATATCGTGATATATAATAATGAAATAAATTCATCCATAAAATGAATAAAATTAAACATTTTCGCTTTACAATTACCGGTATCCATATATAATAGTTAATGTTGCATCATTTTTATCAGTGGTGCAGTATGTTTGAGAGAGTTTATCATTTATGTGGAAAGGTTTGGTTATCAATATGAAAAATGGAATCGAGATCAGATGGCATGGCCGTGGTGGTCAGGGAGCAAAGACAGCAGCACTTCTGTTGGCTGACGTTGCATTCAAGACGGGACAGAATGTACAGGGATTCCCGGAGTACGGTCCGGAGCGGATGGGAGCCCCGATCACGGCATATAACCGTATCAGTTCAGATAAGATCCGTGTTCATTCCAATATATATCATCCGGATTATGTCGTAGTGGTAGATGAGACATTGCTGGCATCCGTAGATGTAACAGCAGGTCTGAAAAAGACCGGTGCGATCATTATCAATACGCCCAAGTCCAAAGCGGAAGTGATGGACGAGCTGGGAGGCTATGAGGGCAGAGTTTATACTGTAGATGCCAGAAAGATTTCTGTGGAGACACTGGGTAAGAACTTCCCGAATTCACCAATGCTTGCAGCAGCAGTTGCTGTCAGCAGTATTATGCCGAGAGAGAAGTTTATCCATGAGATGAAAGCCTCTTATCAGCATAAATTTGCCAAAAAGCCGGAGGTTATCGACGGCAACATGAAGGCTCTGGAGAGGGCTTATGACGAGGTGGAGGAAGCTGTTGAGGAGTACAACCAGATGGCATCCTAATAGCAATTTACAGATATGGAAACGGAGAAAACAATGAGAACAGATATTACCAAGATTAACGAGAAATCTCCTCATACCGAACTCACAGAGGGGTTGATGGTATTTGCCGGTGGAACATCCAAGCTGTTCCAGACAGGAGAGTGGAGAACGAATACACCGGTCTTTCATGAGGATTTATGTAAACAATGTCTTTTATGTGCACCGGTCTGTCCGGACGGAAGCATTCCGGTAAAGGATGGCAAGCGTGGGGCATTTGATTATGATCACTGTAAAGGCTGCGGAATCTGCGAGAGAGTATGCCCGTTTGGTGCGATCGAGATGAAGGAGGGAAACACGAATGGCAATTAAAGAGCGTATGTCAGGAAATGAAGCGGTGGCTTATGCCATTCGTCAGGTGAATCCGGATGTTATGCCGGCATTCCCGATCACGCCATCGACAGAGATTCCACAGATGGTATCTACATATATTGCAAACGGAGAGATGGATACAGAGTTTATCCCGGTAGAGAGCGAACATTCTTCCATGAGTGCTGCGATAGGAGCAGAGGCAGCAGGTGCGAGAACTTTGACCGCTACTTCTTCCGCAGGACTGGCACTGATGTGGGAGGAACTTTTACTTGCTGCATCCAACCGTATGCCACTGGCATTAACGCTGGTAAACCGTACTCTTTCCGGACCGATCAATATCAATTGCGATCATTCGGACGGAATGGGAGCCAGAGATACAGGGTGGATCCAGATCTATGCAGAGAATAATCAGGAAGCTTATGATAACTTTATTCAGGCATATCCGATTGCGGAGGATGCCAGAGTGCATCTGCCGATCATGATCTGTCAGGATGGTTTTATTACCAGTCACGCCGTAGAGAATATTGAGCTTCTGGAGGACGAGCTGGTCAAGGATTTTGTTGGTGAGTATGAGCCGGAGGAGTATCTTCTGAATCCGGGCAAGCCGATCGCAGTGGGACCATATTCCATTTCCAACTATGCTATGGAAGCCAAAAAGAATCAGGAGATCGCTTTGGAGAACTCCAAGGAGGTGATCCTGGAGGTGGCAGAGAAGTTTAAAAAGCTTTCCGGCAGAGGCTTTGGTCTTTTTGAGGAATACCGCACAGAGGATGCCGATTATATCATGCTTCTGATGGGATCTGCTGCAGGAACGGCAAAGCAGGCTGTGGATGAGATGAGAGAGCAGGGCAAAAAGGTCGGTGTATTAAAGCTTCGTGTGTTCCGCCCGTTCCCTGCAAAGGAGATTGCAGAAGCATTGAAAAACTGCAAGGCAGCAGCAATCCTGGATCGCTGTGAGAGCTACAACGGCAACGGAGGTCCGCTGGGAAGCGAAGTGACCGCCGGTCTGTTCCGTCATAAGGTAATGATCGAGGCAGTCAATTATATTTATGGTCTGGCAGGACGTGATTTTACCGTCAGCGATGCCGTTCATGTCTTTGAGGAGCTTACGGATGCCGTAGAGAACGGTAAAGAGGTTGAGCAGTTCCAGTACATCCGTTTACGGTAAGAAGAGCCATCAGATTAAGGAGAGAAAATATGAGCGATTACAGTTTAAAAAATATAATGAATAAGCCGGAACGTCTGGCACCGGGACATCGTATGTGTGCCGGATGTGGTGCGACGATTGCCGTGCGTGCCGTACTCCGTGCCCTGCATGAGGATGATCATGCCGTGATCGGCAATGCCACAGGATGTCTGGAGGTTTCTTCCTTTATGTATCCGTATACCGCCTGGGAGGACAGTTACATTCACAATGCCTTTGAGAATGCGGGAGCAACCTTAAGTGGTGTGGAGACGGCTTACAATGCCCTCAAAAAGAGAGGAAAGCTTCCGGAGGATGAGACTTTTAAGTTTATTACCTTTGGTGGTGACGGCGGTACCTACGATATTGGTTTCCAGTCCCTTTCCGGAGCGATGGAACGTGGTCATGATATGGTCTATGTCTGCTATGATAACGGTGCTTACATGAATACCGGTATCCAGCGTTCTTCCGCAACACCAATGTATGCGGATACCACGACGACACCGGTAGGAAAGCAGTCCGATGGTAAAATGCAGAACCGGAAGGATCTGGCAAGTATTATTGCAGATCATGATGTGGCATATGTGGGACAGACCACATTTACTTCTGATTTTAAGGATCTTCACAGCAAAGCCAATAAGGCAATCTACACCGAGGGACCTTGCTTCTTAAATATCATGACACCATGTCCGAGAGGCTGGAGATATGATACGCCGGACATTATGAAGATCTGTAAGCTGGCGATCGATACCTGCTACTGGCCGATGTTTGAGGTGGATCATGGAAAGTGGAAGCTGACCTACGAACCGAAAAAGAAGCTGCCGATCGAGGATTTCCTTCGTCCACAGGGAAGATTTAAGCACCTGTTTAAGAAAGGAAACGAGGATCTGATCGTACAGTTCCAGGAGGAAGTCGACAGACGCTGGGAAGATCTGTTATATAAATGTGCGAGATAGCGAGGTAAACAATGACACTTCTGACATATCAGGTATTTAAGACGGTGGCAGAGCAGGGAAGCTTCCGTAAGGCGGCGGATATCCTTGGCCTGACACCGTCAGCGATCAGTCATGCTGTTTCTGCCATGGAGGGAGAACTTGGTTTTACGGTGTTGAACCGCAGCAAAAACGGTGTTACATTGACGAACTACGGAGAACATTTATTACCGTATGTTAATGCCGTGTTAAACAGTGACGAGAGCCTGCAGCAGGCAGTATCCGAGTTTAACGGATTAAAGCGTGGAAAGGTCAAGCTTGGTTGCTTTTCTAGTGTGTGTACCAACCGGCTGCCAGATATCATGCGTTCCTTCCAGAAGAAATACCCAGACATTGAGATCGAGGTATTTCAGGGAACCTATGATGATGTGGTTTATTGGTTAAAAAACGGCGTGGTGGATCTGGGCTTTCTGTCTACCTCCAGTGCCAGGGATCTACCGATTGAGCCATTGTGGAGAGATCCTCTTCTTTGTATTGTTCCGAAAGGAATGAAGAAGGAGAAGGATACAGGCTGCATGGATATCGAGGAGATCAGGAATCATCAGTTTGTCACCCAGAGAGAATCCACCGATGCGGATATCCAGAATTTTCTCAAGGAAAATTCCATCAATATCCAGTCAAACTATCATGTGGTGGATGATCTGTCCACAGTCGCTATGGTGGCAAATGGATTTGGAATCTGTCTGATGCCTCAGATGGTGATGCGGGATATTCCTTATGAAGTGGACTGCTATCCGGTACAGCCATATGCAGAGCGTGTGATCGGTCTGGCAACCCTTCATCCGGAGTTTATGGCACCGGCAGTACGTTCCATGTACAATCATATTTTAGAAAATTACAAAGAAGACTTTTAATGCAAAACACAAAAGTCAGATATATAATAAAATAATAGCTTTGCCAGGAAAAATTTTCCTTAATATAAAACGGCAGATGTCCCTGTTTTCGGACACCTGCCGTTTTGTTTTCTCAAACAGCTTTATTTTACGAGGATCTGCGATTTCATTGGTTTGTCATTCCGCTTGCGCAGCTTGATCTTTTTTACATTGTATTTCTTGCCATCAAATACCTTGATGTCGGTGTCCGGCTGAACCAGTGCACCATGCAGTACTTCATCATTGTCGGCAAGGGAGATTCCCTTGAGACCGCGGCTTGTCTTTTTGAATTCATTGACCTCGGAGAGTGGGAAGCCTAAAGACATTCCCTTCTTCGTGATCATGATCACCTTGCGGTCGCCAAAGATGGCATCCTCCGGCATCACCTGCTCCACGGCAACTAACAGATCGTCTGCATCCAGCTTGGAAGCATTGACCATATAACGGCTTGTCTCAAACTCGATGCCGGATACCTGCTTCACATAGCCCTTTTTGGTGATAAAGAGGAGCTGTGAGTTGAAAAGTTCTTCAAAGGAGATCATCAAAAGACCATTCTCCTCGTTGTTCATCTTGCAGAGATTGTGAACGAGAGTTCCTTTATCCCGGGCTTTGCCCTTCGGAATATCCTTTGCCTTGATCTGGTACATATTACCCTGATCCGTGAAGACACAGAGCTTGTCCGTATTCTTCATCATAACCGTATGAGGAATCTCCTGCAGCGTTTCCGGTGCCAGACGGCCGTAAGCGGCACTGTCCATGGATTTTGCATATCCAAAGCGGTCAATTAATACATAGATATCTTCTTCTTTGACCTCCTCTACATAATTGGTCACCGTAAGATTACAAAGTTCGGTACGTCTTGGTCTGCCAAACTGCTTTTTATATGTGGTTAAGCGTTTCTTGATCACCTTATGGAGCTTTGTGATACTGCCGAGAACATCCTCATATTCAGCAATATTGGCAAGGAGTGTTTCGTTCTCCTGATGCAGCTTCATCAGTTCCAGACCAACGAGACGGCTCAGTGGCATAGCAAGGATCGCGTCTGCCTGACGTTCCGTGAAGGTCAGGGTCTGTGCCTCGTATTCGGAGTCCGGATTGCGGAAGTTGATACCGTCGGTAATGCCAAGAGTCAGACACAGCTTTGCCTGCTTGACGGAATTACTGCCACGGAGTATCTCAATGATCAGGTCGATCACATCTGTGGCAACGATCAGACCGGTAACAATTTCCTGACGATCCTTAGCCTTGGCAAGGAGATGCTCATACTCCTTTGTGTACAGCTCCTCCTGAAAGTGAACGAATTCGTCGATCACGCCTTTTAATGTGAATGTAAACGGCTGTTTATCCTTGACGGCAAGGAAATTGACACCGTAGGTATCCTCCAGAGCTGTCTTTTTGTAAAGTCCGTTGAGAAGGTTTTCCACATTACGGTCCTTTTTGACCTCCACCACCAGACGGATACCCTCCTTGGAAGACTCATCCCGCACATCGTAGATCTCATCAAATACCTTGTCTTTGGTAAGGGTCAGAAGGGATTCTAAGAGCTTTTGTTTATTGCCGGCTACGGTGTAAGGAATCTCTGTGATCACGATGTTTTTGCGGCCGTAATCACTGTCCTCGATCTCGGTCTTTGCCCGGAGCTTTAATTTTCCTTCGCCGGTTTCATAAATCGTGCGGATATCATCTGCATTCGTGATCATGGCACCGGTTGGAAAATCCGGTCCCTTAATATACTGCATCAATTCATAAGTTGAAATATCAGGATCATCCATATATGCGATCACGCCGTCAATCACCTCGGAAGGATTGTGCGGCGGGATATTGGTTGCCATACCAACGGCGATACCTGTGGTGCCGTTTAATAAAAGGTTTGGAAGGGTTGCCGGCAGTACCAGCGGCTCCTTTTCGCTTTCATCGAAGTTTGGCCCAAAAGGAACAAGTCCCTTGTCCAGATTATCTAACATGGTCATGGCACCGGAGGAAAGACGTGCCTCTGTGTATCGCATGGCCGCAGCACTGTCACCATCGATGGAACCAAAGTTTCCGTGGCCGTCCACCAGTGGGATCGACAGGGAATAATCCTCTGTCATATGTACCAGGGCATCGTAAATCGAGCTGTCACCGTGTGGATGGTATTTACCCATGGTGTCACCAACGATACGGGCACTTTTACGATGTGGCTTGTCCGGAGCCAGTCCCAGCTCCTTCATGGCGTAGAGGATACGTCTCTGCACCGGCTTCAAGCCGTCCCTGATATCCGGCAGGGCACGGGCAATGATAACGCTCACGGCATAGTCACGGTAGGAATTACGCATTTCCTCAGAAAAATCTAATTGTATAATGGATGAATCCGTTGTTTTCATAATCATAACCTCATTTTCAAATGAATCGAAACTCTATAAATAATATGTATTATTAAATGCATTGCTTAAATATCAAGATTGGCATATTTGGCCTCTGACATAATAAACTCACGTCTCGGTGGAACATTGCTGCTCATCAGCGTGGTCGTGACTTCGTCGGCATCTACGGTATCACTGATGGAGATCTGTGCCAGAATACGGCTTTCCGGATCCAGAGTGGTTTCCCAGAGCTGCTCGGCGTCCATTTCACCAAGTCCTTTGTAGCGCTGGATGCCTGTAATCTTGTAGGATTTATTCTTACGGAATTTTTCCAGCTCAAAATCATTAAATACATAGCGGGATAATTTCTTTTTGCCCTTTTTCTTTTTGGAAACGGGTTCTTCCGGTTCCTCGTCCGGAGAGATAAGCCCCAAAGCGATATCCTCCTCCCGCTGCTTGGCTGCCTGGCTCACGGTTTCATAATCTACCTTATAAAGAGGAGGCAGACCGCGGTAGATCTTACCGGCGTAGATCAGCTCCGGCATAAACCGGTAGAAAAACGTCAGCAGGAGAGTACTGATATGGGCGCCGTCTACGTCGGCATCGGTCAATATAATGATCTTATCATAGCGGAGTTTGCTGATATCAAAATCATCCCCGATTCCACAGCCGAAAGCTGCGATCATAGATTTGATCTCGTTATTTAACAGAATCTTTTCCAGAGTTGCCTTTTCTACGTTCAATATCTTTCCACGAAGAGGAAGCACGGCCTGTGTCTTTCGGTTGCGGGCTGTCTTTACGGTACCGCCGGCGGAATCGCCCTCGACGATATATACCTCGCATTCCTCCGGCTTGCGGGAGGTACAGGAGGCAAGTTTGCTTTTGGTGTCCACATCATTGAGCTGCTTCAATACAGCCGTTCTTGCTTTATCGCTTGCTTTACGGGCGTTGTAGGATTTCATGGAATTTTCCAGAATGGCCCGCAGGATCTCTACATTTTTATCGAAGTAACGCTGGACTTCCGTGCTAAACACATCGTCTACTGCTGTTTTGGCATCGGTATTGCCAAGCTTTGTCTTGGTCTGGCCTTCAAACTGTGGATCCGGGTGTTTGATGGAGATAATGGCAACCAGACCGTTTCGGATATCCTTACCGTCAAAATTCTCATCCTTGTCCTTCAGGATGCCAAGCTCTCTGGCGTACTGGTTCATAACACGGGTCAGTGCGGTTTTAAAGCCTGTTACAAGTGTACCGCCGTCCACGACATTGATGCGGTTGCAGTATGGATTGATCTGCTCGGAAAAGCTGTTGGTATACTGAAATGCAACCTCAACCTCGATATCGCCGCTGGTGCCTTCAATATAGATCGGAGTCGGATGAAGCGTGACCGCTTCCCGGTTAATGTAGCTGACAAAGCTCTGGATACCAAACTCTTCCTGATATGTAATGGTTTCATTGTCGTTTTCATTTTTGTAGATCAGCTTGAGATTTTTATTAAGGAAGGCAATCTCCTTTAATTTCTTTTTGATGACCTCCGGTTTGAAGGTGATGGTTTCAAAAATTTCGGCATCCGGATAGAAGGTTACTTTGGTACCGGTATTGGATTTTGCACATTTTCCGATGACCGGGAGCTGGCCGTTTTCCAGTTTCGTTACCGGGTGCCCGCCATTTTCATATTCGTCCCGGTAAACCTGTCCGTTACGCCGCACCTCGACGATCATGTGAGAGGAGAGGGCATTGACTACAGAGGAGCCAACACCGTGGAGACCACCGGATACTTTATAAACCGTACTGTTGAACTTACCACCTGCATGGAGAACGGTATAGACGACACGAACCGTCGGTATCTTCTGAGTCGGATGGATATCCACCGGCACACCACGGCCGTTATCCTCGATGCAGACGCCTCCGTCCTTCTGGAGGGTGATATGGATCTCGCTGCAAAAGCCTGCCAGCTGCTCATCAATGGCATTGTCCAGAATCTCCCATATTAAATGATGAAGTCCACGGGAACCTGTGGAACCAATATACATGCCGGGACGCTTCCGGACTGCTTCCAGTCCTTCCAATACTACAATTTCTTTTCCGGTATATTCACTCATACTGCTCTCCCTTTCTGATTTCGTACAAACATATATTCGTCATCCACCATACCATAAATAATAAAGAAATGCAAATAACCACCCTTGAAACTATCCTTCGTTTTTGGTATCCTATCAAAGATGAGTCACTCAAGCTTTTCAACTGAGAATATGTTTGGCGTCGATAATATTTCTTATGTCCCAGGAAAGGAATTGGAATTTTTGCATCAAAAATCCGGATTACCGTGAGACTATGGCTGAAAAATTGACGCAGATCAGTAGGATTTGTGAAAAGTCTTTGCTTTGCGATGTTTCGATAAATACGTGTCTGGACGACCAAGCCTCTGAGGTGGGCTCAGTTATTTCAGCGGGCACGCTTTCGCTACGTCGCACTACGCAGTGGTGCATAACATCACAAAGTACGTGATGTAAGCACCAGCGAGTGCGAAAGTGCCCTTTGAAACATCTGAATCCCACCTTGAGGCGAGTACGGTAAGACACGTTTATCAAATATCGAAACAGCAAAGCAATTAGACTTTTCTAAATCCGTAAGTGACAAGACAATTTTTCGGCTATAGCCCACGGATATTCAGAGATTACAGGCAAAAATCTATTTCAAGATCATTGGACATAAGAAATATTATCGACAGATTCTGTCGTTTCAGGGGAAAGCCGGAGTAAATAAACTTTGAAAACAATATCAATTAAGGAAGGAAGTTTTACGGATGAAAAAGATACCATTTGTAACCAAGGAACAGGTCGAGGAGATCACAAAGACATATCCGACCCCTTTCCACATCTATGATGAGAAGGGCATCAGAGAGAATGCAAGACGTCTGAAGGCTGCATTTTCCTGGAATAAAGGATATCGGGAGTATTTTGCGGTAAAGGCAACGCCCAATCCATTTATTCTGAAGATCCTTCAGGAAGAGGGCTGTGGTGTTGACTGTTCATCCCTGACAGAGCTGATGATGTCTGAGAAGTGTGGCTTCTCGGGCAGTGACATAATGTTTTCTTCCAATGTGACACCGGCAGAGGAGTATGTAAAGGCAAAAGAGCTGGGAGCATTTATCAATCTGGATGATATTACCCACATTGATTTTCTGAAGGACTGCGCAGGTATTCCGGAGACAATCTGCTGTCGTTACAATCCGGGAGGAGTATTCCAGCTTGGTACGGATATCATGGATAATCCGGGAGATGCCAAGTATGGTATGACCAAGGAGCAGATGATCGAGGCGTTCAAGAGATTGAAGGAACTCGGTGCAAAGCGTTTTGGCATCCATTCCTTCCTTGCCAGCAACACTGTGTCTAATGAGTATTATCCGACTCTGGCAGGTATTCTGTTTGAACTTGCCGTGGAGTTAAAAGAAAAGACAGGTGTGGAGATTGCATTTATTAATCTTTCCGGCGGAGTTGGCATTCCGTATACACCGGATAAGGAGCCAAACAATATCGAGATCATCGGTGACGGTGTCCGTCAGAAATTTGAGGAGATCATGGTTCCGGCAGGTATGGGTGATGTTGCAATCTTTACAGAGCTTGGACGTTTTATGCTGGCTCCGTATGGCGGTCTGGTGACAAAGGCAATTCACGAGAAGCATATTTATAAAGAATACATTGGTGTGGATGCCTGTGCGGCAAATCTGATGCGTCCGGCAATGTACGGTGCTTATCATCATATTACCGTGCTTGGTAAGGAGGATGCACCTTGTGATCACAAGTATGATGTGACAGGCTCTCTCTGTGAAAATAATGATAAATTTGCCATTGACCGTATGCTTCCGAAGATTGATATGGGAGATTACCTGTTTATTCATGATGCGGGTGCCCACGGTTTTTCTATGGGATACAATTACAATGGACGTCTTCGTTCCTCAGAGCTGCTTTTGCAGGAGGACGGCAGCGTGAAGATGATCCGCCGTGCTGAGACTCCGGCAGATTATTTTGCCACATTTGATTTCTGTGATATCCTGAAATGATTATAGGAAAATCATATTGAAAACCGTGCCACATCAGAAACAGTCTGGGTACTGTTTATTTTCTGGTGTGGAAAGTCTGAGTCAATAAAATAGCGTAAAATTGAAATTTAACACCTTTTTGTAAAAGAAGGTGTTAAATTTTTTGCAAATATTTCCGATACACATATAGAGAAAATGAAAATGCAGAATATTTAGGTGGTGATTATTATGAGAATTGATGCATACAATCAGATCAGTCAGATATATCAGGCAAGCAAGCCAAAGAAGATCACAAAGAAAAATGAAGCCACTGTAAGGGAGCAGTATACCGTATCCAGCAAGGGGCAGGATTATCAGACGGCGAGGAAAGCACTTGCAGCAGTACCGGATATCCGCGAGGAAAAGGTTACAGCACTGAAGGAGCAGATTGCATCCGGCAGCTATAATGTATCTGCACAGGAGATTGCAGATTCTGTTGTGAGCAAGTTTTTTGATTCCAGTATCTGATAAGGAAATGAGGTAGCCCATTGGCCAGTTTAATGGAAGAATTGATCACGGTACTTGGCAGAGAGAAGGAGATTTACGAGAAGCTGATCCCAATCTCTGAGAGGAAAACCGTTGTGCTGATCCGGGAGGATCTTCAGGAACTTCAGAAGGTTACGGATGAGGAACAGCAGCTTTTGGATGCTGCATACGCAGCAGACAGGAAACGGGAGAAGATCATTGCAGACATCGGAGTGGTATTAAACCGCAAGCCGGAGGAGCTTGATCTTACTACATTGGCGAAGCTTATGGCAAGGCAGCCACAGGAAAAGAAAAAGCTCAGCGAGCTTCATGATTCGTTAAAGCTTGTGATGGACAGACTCGTCAATGTTAACCAGAAAAATAAAGAATTAATTGAAAATTCCCTCGAAATGATTGAATTCAATATGAATTTTATTCAAAGTACACGGATGTCACCGGGGAGTAATAATTACAATCGCAATGCATCGAGCAGCTACGGTGTTGATATGGGACCGGGAGCTTTCGATGCGAAGCAGTAATTGTTGGAGTCAGTTATGTGACTGGCTTTGTCCGGTTATATGACTGGTTTTTATCAGTTATACAACTGGATTTTGCCGAGAACTCGGCACCCCGGGGACATTCTTTTTTTGATTTTCAGGGGGATCAGACAGATGACATAAACAGAAAGGCATAGGTATCAGCATGGGAAGCTTATTTACAAGTTTTAATTCCGGTGTGTCAGGACTTCATGCGGCACAGTCCGGATTAAATACCACATCCCACAATCTCGCAAATGTGAAGACGCAGGGATATACCAGACAGCAGAATATCCAGGTAGATTCTTACTATCAGAATGTAAAGGTGGCTGTGGATGGTTCCTTGATCCAGACCGGTATGGGTACTACTGTGTCTGCGGTACGCCAGATCAGGGATATGTTTCTGGACAAGGAGTTTCGTCTGGAGACCGGACGTCAGGCTTTTTATGAAAAATTATCCGAGACAGCCGGAGAGATCGAGGATATCTTTGGAGAGACGGAAGGGATGGAGTTTCGTGAGAATCTGCAGGCTCTGTGGAATGTGATGCAGGAAATGGCAAACAATCCGGAGGATATCACTAAGAGACAGCTTTTTGTCTCCACGGCACAGTCCTTTCTGGAGACTTCCCAGAATGTATATAGTCAGATCAACACCTATCAGGTCAGTCTGAATACAGAGATCAGCGATCAGGTAGACAAGATCAATGAAATAGGAGAAAAGATTGCCTATTACAATCAGCAGATCGTCAAGATCGAGGCAGCCGGTGTGGAGAATGCCAATGACTACCGGGATGCGAGAAATCAGCTTCTGGATGAATTAAGCACCTATGTAAATTTTACCTTCCAGGAGGATGAAAAGGGTGGCATGCAGGTGTATATTGAGCAGGCTCTTTTTGTGGATGGCGGGCTGAACTATCACCTGGGATGTGAGACCATGCCTGGGACAGGATTTTATAAGGTGCGCTGGCTGGACAATGGTTACGGGGATGCGTTTGACACATCAGAAGCATATTCCAACGACAGAAAGACCGATGTAGGCTCCCTGCGGGGAGTGCTGACAGCGAGAGGGTTAAAGATTGCCGATTACTCCGATATGCCGCAGATGCCGGTGAAGGATGATTACACCAATGATACGGGTGTGTTTGATGAGACTGCCTACAAGGTGGCAATGAAGGATTACAATGCACAGGTAAAGCGTTACAATAATACCACAGGTAATTCGATCATTACCCAGATACAGGCACAGTTTGACCAGCTTGTTCATAATGTGGTGAAGCAGATCAATGATGCCTTTGCCCCGAATGTTGAGATATCCGGAGATAAGGTGGATCTGGATGGTGCAACCACCGGAACGACAGAAAAGGGAGACGTTTTTGATCTGACAAAGCTTACCAATGGCACCTATAAGATATTGGATGTACGGAATTGTCCGGTGGGCACCGATGACAATGCGACTATCGGTACGGAAGTATTCTCCAGAGGTCAGGTGGACCGCTATCAAAAGATCACTCTGGACAGCCAGATCTATACCACAGATGCCGATGGCAATCAGGTCGGTCTGGCTCAGAAGACAGTGGATGCCGATGGCAATGAGACATACACTCTTTACTTGTATAACGAGGAAAATGAAAGTGACATCGACTGGATGTACACCTTAAACAGTCTGGTGATCAACAAGGATCTGCTGGCAGATTATTCCCTGCTGGAGGTAAAAGCCAATCCGGAGCAGGGTCTGGAGGGAGCGTATGCCTTTGGCGGCAATCTGTTTCAGGATCTTTTAAATTCCTGGAATAAGGAACTGGGAGTGCTTGATCCGAATTCGCTGGCAGCATATGATTTTGACGATTATTATACCAATATGATTGGTGGTCTTGGTGTCCGCGGAAACGGCTGGAACAGTATGGTGGATTACCAGAAGTCACAGGTGGAAAGCATTGAGGATAAACGGCAGCAGGTCAACGGAGTATCATCCGATGAAGAACTGGTCAATATGATGCTGTATCAGCATGCATATAATGCAGCGTCCAGATATATCAATACCATTGATAGTATGCTGCAGTATCTGATCGAGAGACTGGGATAGGAGGACAGTGTGAAAAATAAATTTTCACACGCGAGATTTGTGTCTGCGCGCACTTGACACAAACTCGGTATGCGCAAAAACGTGCGCAGAAATGAGGAAGCATATGCCATCTACATTTTTTGGACTAAACATTGCCACATCCGGCATGAATACATATAACGCCGGGTTAAACACCACGGCACACAATATTGCAAACCGCAACACCAAGGGGTATACCAGACAGACGGTGGAGCAGCAGGCAAAGATCCCGTTAAGTCTCGGCACATCCTATGGTATGTTGGGAACCGGTGTAAATGCGACGGATATTGTGAGCAGCAGGGACGTTTATTATGATTATAAGTACCGCAAGAGCAATGCGGTTTATGGCAGATACGATACCATGAATCATTATCTGGCCAATATACAGAGTTATCTGTACTCCAAGGACTCAGAGTCCGGCGGCATTACAAATGCACTGGATGAGTTTTTTAAGACCATTTCCCAACAGACGACGGATGCCTCTGATACAACGATGCGCCGGCAGGTATCCGGAGCAGCAGATACCTTGATGAGCTTTGTGCGGGAGACAGCGAATAATCTGCAGACAGCACAGAAGGAGATCAATACACAGATCAAAAGTGCCGTCGACAAGATCAACACTTACGCAAAGCAGATCGCATCACTGAATAAGCAGATCAATACTCTGGAAGTAAACGGCGGCACCGCAAATGATCTCCGTGACCAGAGAGCGAAGGCAGTGGATGAGCTTTCGGCACTGGTAGATGTGGAAGTCGTTACAGACTCGCCAAAGGATGGAAACGGTGTGGAGGAGTTTCTGGTATTTATCGGGGATGGTGTTCTGGTGGATACCTATATGACCAACCAGCTGCAGATTGAGACGAGTACCACAAAGGCAAACCAGACTGACAATGAGGGTCTTTACAATATCAAATGGAGCAATGGCCAGGACTTTAATATCCGCAGTGGGATTCTCGGTGGAGAGCTTCAGGCACTGCTGGAACTGCGGGATGGCAATAATGCAGAGAATTTCGCAGCAACACTGACCGGATATGATGCAGGAGGAAATGGAACCGCAGGAACGATTAAGCTGAAAGCCTCCCAGAGTGATTCCAACTGCAGTGCCAATGCATGGGATCTGTCCAAGTTAAATATTCCGGAGAGCGATGGCAAGCTCCGGATCTATAACTATGAGTTTCAGTATGATTCCTTTGAGGTGTCTGTCTGTGCCGATGGCAGTTATGAATATACCTTTACTTTAAAGGATACCATTAAGGATGGAGAGCAGAAGCATCTGGATGTGGCAATGGCGAAGGGAGAGACAACCTCTACCGTGGGAGACAGCGTAGACTTCCGTGGGATTCCGTATTATATGTCCCAGTTAAACGAGTTTGTCCGCACATTTTCTGCAAACTTCAATCAGGTGCAGAATGGCGGTTATGATCTTTATCAGGAAAAGGGCTGTGATCTGTTTGTGGCTGCACCGTTAGCCAACGGTGGACAGTTTGATATGACAGAGCTTTTGTATAACAAGACGGACGGATGCTATTACCTCAATGGTGTGGCACAAAAGGGACTCGGTGGGGCGGATGTGGTTTATACGTTCACCTCCAAGGCAGAGAAAGGTAAGTCATTATCTTATTATAATATGACAGCATTGAGTGTCCAGGTGTCCGATGATATATTAAATGATGGAAAGAAGCTGGCATTTTCGACAGAGGCCAATGCCGGTGTGGCATCCCGTGAGAATCTTACGAAGATGTCAGCTCTGCGGGAGGACAACAGCATGTTTAAGCAGGGCATCCCGTCCAACTTCCTTGCAGTTATGACAGCGACGGTCGGCGTAGACGGAGCCAAGATCGATGACTGTACGACCAATTCCAAAAATATTCTGGATGCCGTAGAGAACCGCCGTCTTTCCAAGTCCGGTGTGGATGAGGATGAAGAAGGAAAGAACATGATCGAATATCAGAACCTGTTGAAATACCAGTATCGGGTCATATCGATCATGAATGAAGTCTTAGATAAACTGATCAACGGCACCGGCGTATAAGACCAGAAAGAGAGTGTGAAATCATGAGAGTAACCAATTCGATGATATCCAATAGTGCACAGTCGCATATTGGCAATGCAAAAAGCAGTCTGCTCAAGTATGAGGAGCAGTTTACATCAGAGAAAAAGATCCAGAGACCTTCGGATGATCCTACCGTGGCAGTACGTGCACTGAAATACCGCAGTACCGTGTCACAGATCACACAGTATGTAGAAAAGAACGTCAAGGATGCTATGTCATGGATGGACACCACAGAGTCTGCTCTGAAAAATATCAACTCAGTGCTGGTGGATATGAAGGGATATCTGAATCAGGGAGCCAATGATTATCTGGCACAGGATGAGAGAAATTCGGTTCTCTCTGTGTTAAAGCAGTATGTATCTTCTATTTTTGAGGATGAGGCAAACTCCGATTATTCCGGCAGATATGTGTTTACCGGTTACCGGACAGATACTTCTCTGCTGTTTAGTGAGGCAGCCAAAAATCTTACGTATGACATTAAGGAAAACTTCAAATATACAGATATCGGTACGGTAAATGTGGTTACAGGAAATGTCACCTATCAGGATGGTAACAGTGCACAGGATTATGCAGATCAGATGACAAAGATCAAAAAGCAGTCCTTCTATAAGATTCAGCTGGCATACAAGAACTGCTCCAAGGCATCCTATGCTTCCGTGAAGGGTGGCACCAATACACAGGAAAATTATGTTACTTTGACCAGCTCTTATAAGAATGCAGCGGGACAGAGTGTCACCAAAACCTACAATACTGTCACAAGAGCTTCCAGCGATGCGAGTGCTTATGATGTCGGGGATGATGAGGTGGTTTATCTTTATGACACCGGTGAAGTGCTTGTGGGAAAAAATGTCTATGGGGAGCTTCAGGAAAATCAGGCAGAGTTTCAGGTGAACTATTGCAAGTCGGAGTTTGACAAGAGCGATATCCGGCCGGAGATGTATTTTGAGTGTCAGAGTTACAATCAGGTATCCAAGAAGGAGATCACCTATTCTGATCCGGCGGAACAGACCATTCAGTATGAGGTAAACTTCAGTCAGAATATGACCGTCAATACACAGGGGATGGATGCGATCGATACAGACATTTACCGTGTGATCGATTATCTTGCCAATGTTATCAATGACGTGGATGATGCAGAAAAGCGTATCGCCGATGCAGAAAAGATGATCGCAAACTGCAAGGATCCGGCAGAAAAGAAGGATCTGGAGGCATACAAAGAATCCCTGGAAACAGAAAAGTCTCTTCGTGTGACGGTTATGACAGAGGCTTTTGGTAAAGGACTTAGTATGGTGGATAAGGCACAGGAAAAGTTAAATGTGGCAGTGGCAGATCTGGGTACGAGATATTCCCGCGTCAAACTGACTTACGATAAGCTGTCCGACCAGAAGGTGGACGTGGAGGAGCAGTTGTCCAATAATGAGGATGTGGATATCTCCGATGCTTATATTAATATGACACAGGCAGATAACTTGTATCAGTATGCATTAACGGCGACATCCAAGATACTGGGCAATACATTGCTGGATTATATTTAATGTGATAAAGGTATTTGCAATTATTTTGCTTAGAAATGAGGGAAAGCTATGAAGATTAAGACAAGATACTTTGGGGAGATTGACCTGGACGACAGCAAGATCGTTCATTTTGAAAACGGTCTGTTTGGTTTTGAGGAATATAAAGATTATACGATCCTGTATGATTCCGAAGGAGAGGAAGAGCCGTTTTTCTCCTGGCTGCAGTGTACCACAGAGCAGAGCCTGGCATTTCCGGTGGTAAATCCGCAGAAGGTGCGGGAGGATTATGATCCTGTGGTCGAGGATGAACTGCTTCAGGGACTGGGAGAGTTTGGCGAGGACGATCTGGTAGTGCTTGTGCTGGCTACGATCCCGAAGGAGGTAGAGAAAACTTCCGTGAATCTGAAGGCTCCGTTGATCATCAATGCGGGCACCAGAAAGGGAGTGCAGCTTGTGGCGGATAATCAGGATTATGAGATCAAACACTTCATCATGAAAACGGACAGGGAGGTGTAAATATGCTGGCATTAGCAAGAAAAGTCAACGAGTCCATTATGCTGGGCAATGACATCGAGATCACCCTGCTGGAGATCAAGGGAGATCAGGTAAAGATCGGCATCAGTGCACCAAAATCTGTTCCGATTTACCGCAAGGAGATCTATCTGCAGATCCAGGAGGAGAATAAACAGGCTGCCGGACAGGAAATTGATGTGGAGGCATTGAAAAATGCATTTCGTGGAAAGAATAAGAAATAAACTGTTTGTACGTCTGATGGGCAGCAGGAAAAGCTGAATATTTGGGATTTGACAAGTTTTCGGAGGGAGATGTAATATTTTCCCTCCGTTTTGCCGATATAACATTTAGAAAAAGACAACAAGGCGATTCATAAGCACACGGAGGTGTTAAGGATGAAAATTGAAGCAATAGCAGGTGTCACGTCTAACACGGAGGGAGACTTTGACACAGCGAAACAGGCAGATACGACAGGGAAGAGCAGCAGTTCTTCGCCTATTTCGGCGCCGATCGTAACGAAAGTTCTGACAAATGACAGCACGGCTGCAGATCCGATGCAGGATGATGAAACAGATGGACAGAATCCGGGATTAAAGGATCCCACCAAAAAGACCATTGATGCCATGATGTCTGAGGCCAATCAGAAGCTCAGCAGGACACGCTGCGAGTATTCCTATGATGAGCCGACGAGACGTGTTTCGATCAAGGTGTATGACAAGGATACCGACAAGCTGATCCGTGAGGTTCCTCCGGAGAAGTCATTGGAAGCATTACAGAAGATCTGGGAGCTTGCGGGGATTATTGTAGATGAGAAGCGATAATATAGAATAATATCGAAATGGAGGTTTATATATGGCAATCAGAATGACAGGTCTTACTTCCGGTCTTGATACAGAGTCTATCGTAGCGGCTCTGATGGAAGCCCAGAAGAGCAAAAAGACCAAGGTAGAAAATAAGAAAACCAAGTTAGAGTGGACACAGACCATCTGGTCCGGACTGAACAAGAAGCTCTACAGCTTTTATACCGATTATGCCGGTAAGATGCGTTTCCAGTCCAGCTATCTTACCAAGAAGGCTGCATCTTCGGATTCCTCTGTGCTCACTGCGACGGCCAAGTCTTCCGCAGCCAATGGTTCCTACAGTGTTAAGGTAAGCCAGCTGGCGGCAGCACAGTATGTCACCAGTGCAAAGCTTGGCACCTATAAGACAACGGATGAGAACGGTAAGCAGATTGATACGGCTGTTACCTCTACGACAAAGCTCGCTGACCTGGGATTTGATACCTCCGGCAGTTCTGCCATCGAGATTACATCAGGAGATACCAAGGTCAATCTCTATGTGGATCAGGATACTACCGTAGGAGATTTTGTACAGAAGTTAAAGGACGCCGGGTTAAATGCTTCCTTTGATGAGAAGCAGTCCCGTTTCTTTATCAGTGCCAAGAACAGTGGTGCAGACAGCAAATTTACGATCACCAATACTGCTTTGTCAACAGATCAGACAGCGGCAAAGGATGCACTGCTTCAGGCAATGGATTACAGCAGCCTTTCTTCTTCGGATCAGAGTACGGTCAAGCAGGTACTCAGTGATCTGCAGAATTCCCAGAGTGCAGATACAAAGACTGCAGCTTATAAGAGTCTGCAGGATATTGCAGATACGGCAGCCAGGACAAAAGTGACTGATTATTATTCAGAACAGTTAAAGGACAAATACACCAGTCAATATATTACAACAGAGACTACGACAGACGCAGATGGTCATCAGGTGACGGTAGAAAAATTGACAGATGCGGGTCGTCAGGCGCTGAAGGATGCCAATCTGGATAATGATATATATACAGATACCGACCGTCTGTCGGTAGTTAAGGATAAACTGATCAGTCAGAAAGTTTCTGAAGAAATTACTGCTGATGACTATAAGCAAAAGATTGAATCTGCCGTTGAAAATGGTTCTGCAGATGCCGGTGTGGACAGTAAAGCTACGAGAGATTCTGATATTATCGTGGCAGTGGATAACTATGCTACCCAGATCAGCAGCGGAACTGGTGCAGCAGCATCTTCCGGTCTGACAAAGCTTGGAATGGACAATGTTGATGGTTCTACCGTAAAGGAGAATGCTTCCGGATCCGGTATGGCAGTGATCGCAGCAGCCGATTCCGTCGTACAGGTCAACGGAGCGACTCTCACCAGCAGCAATACTACACTGGATGTCAACGGTCTGACTTTGGATCTGGTATCTGCTTCCGATAAGGAGGTAAAGGTCACGGTATCCAATGACAGCAGTGCTGTGTATGATTCGATCAAGGATTTTGTAGAGCAGTATAACACCATCCTTGCGGAGATGAACAAATACTATTACGCATCTTCCTCTAAGGGGTATGATCCGCTGACGGATGATCAGAAAAAGGATATGTCTGATGATGAGGTGGAGAAATGGGAGACCAAGATCAAGGATTCCCTGCTTCGCCGCGACAATACATTGGGGGGGATTATGCAGACCATGCGCTCAGTCATGACCAGCACGACAGTGACGGCTTCCAATGGTAAATCATATTCTCTGGCCAATCTGGGTATTACGACAGGTAGAGATTATAAGGAATATGGCCTGTTACATATCAAAGGTGACGAGGATGACGAGGATTATGCAGATTCTACCAATACCTTGGAGAATCTGATCAACGAGGATCCTCAGGTTGTACAGGAGGTTCTGTCCGGAATTGTGACAAATCTGTACAATGATCTGACCAAAAAAATGACTGCAACAACCATGAGCAGTGCATTGACCTTCTATAATGATAAACAGATGACAACACAGCTGACGCAGTACAAAAAGGATATCAAGTCATGGGAGAGCAAACTTTCCGATATGGAGGATCGTTATTACAAGCAGTTTACCGCCATGGAGAAATCACTGGCAAGTCTCCAGTCACAGCAGAACTCTCTGGCCAGTTATCTGGGTGGCTGATGATCTGTTATGACCGGACACGGATGATACAAACACACACGTGCTCAATGGATTTAGCATGTAATTATAAAGAGTATAAATAAAACAGGGATATTTCTGTTAGAAAATGGAGTGGAGTTATGGCAGTATACAATAAAGCAGCACAGTTATATCAGAAAAATTCAATCGAAACAGCATCACCGGCCAAATTGACCTTAATGCTGTATGATGGAGCAATTAAGTTTTCGCATATCGCCATCGAAGCGATTGACGAGGGCGATATCGAAAAAGCACATAAGAATATCGTAAAAGTACAGAACATTATTGTGGAGTTCCGTTCTACCCTGGATATGAAGTATCCGGTGGCAAAGGATTTTGATAACGTATATGACTATATTTACCGCCGTCTGGTGGAGGCCAATATGAAAAAGGATAAGGCAGTTATGGAGGAAGCGTTAGAGCATATCAAGACCATGCGGGACACCTGGAAGGAAGTTATGAAGTTAAACCATGTATCCTGATGGAAACTCATGACATAAGACGGAGCAATCTGTGGCAACCGCCGGAGCAGAGTATTTGCTGCTCCGGTATCATAAAATTAGCGGGGATGGAGCATGGATGATAATACTGGAGTATACATATCAGCGTTACAAGAGTCGCTGCAAAAAAAGCTGGAGGTATTAAACAGCTTGTTGAAATTGACGAATGAGCAGGGCAGAATATTATCTGCACAGGAGCCGGATATGGATCGTTTCGATTCCATTATCGACCAAAAGGACAGTCTGCTTCAGACAATGGAAACTCTGGACCGGGGATTTGAGTCACTGTTTGCCAGAATTGGTACAACGATTAAGGACAACAAATATCAGTATCAGCAGCAGATCACAGAAATGCAGAATCTGATCCGGAGCATTACCGACACGGGACTGCAGATCGAGGGGCAGGAGCATCGGAATAAGACGGCATTTCAGAATTATCTCACAGGTGCCAGACAGGAAATTCGTGAATTTACTGCAAATAACCAGATGGCAAATGCCTATTATCATAATATGGCAAACCAGCATCAGTCATGGCAGTCTTATTTTGTAGATCAGAAAAAATAAAAAATTACCAAAAAATTAAAAAAATGTGTTAAGTATTTCGGAATCATTCCGATATATAATACAAGTAAATTTTTACTTACTGTTTCGAACAGGATGTTGTCCAGGAGGACGTAATCCCAGGGAGCAGGGAAACAATTTAATATCACATCATTGGCATGGATGCCAATGTATATTCAAGGAGGAATTACTATGATAGTACAACACAACATGACAGCGTTAAACGCTAACAGACAGCTTGGAATCACAAACACAAACCTTTCAAAGAGCACAGAGAAGCTTTCTTCTGGTTACAGAGTAAACCGTGCAGCAGATGATGCAGCAGGTCTTTCTATTTCTGAGAAGATGCGTGGTCAGATCCGTGGTCTGAATCAGGCTTCTACAAACGCTCAGGATGGTACATCACTCATCCAGACAGCTGAGGGTGCTTTAGGCGAGATGCATTCTGTAATCCAGAGAATGCGTGAGTTAACTGTACAGGCATCAAACGATACCTATGTAACAGCTGACCGTGTTGCAATCGCTCTTGAGGTTCGTGCTCTGACATCTGAGATCGATCGTATTTCTTCTCAGACAGAGTTCAACACCATGAAGCTTCTTTCAGGTGGTTTCAAGAATAAGGTTCTTCAGGTTGGTGCTAATGCAAATCAGCTGATCACATTTGGTATTTCTGCAATGAGTTCTAAGGCACTTGGTCTTCAGAATACAGAAGTAGCTGCTAAGATCTCTAAGGCTGAGAATGGTTCCGGTGCAAAGATTACTGGTATTATTTCCAGAATCAACAGTGCATTGACAAAGGTATCTCTTCAGAGATCTACGCTTGGTGCTATCCAGAACAGACTGGAGCATACCATTACAAATGCAGATAACACATCTGAGAACCTGCAGTCTGCAGAGAGCCGTATCCGTGATCTTGATATGGCAAAAGAGATGGTATCTTACTCAAAGAGCTCCATCCTTCAGCAGGCAGGTCAGTCTATGCTGGCACAGGCAAATCAGGCTACACAGGGTGTGCTGTCACTTCTTCAGTAATTATTTACTGGTTGGATTATCAAAACGATATGGGGTCTGCTATGTGGCAGGCCCTATATTTTTCTTGAATATGATATCAATGATGAAAGGATAATTAGCAGATGGATAATTTAAAGAAAAATATAGAAAAAGTGATTCATGAAATTGATGATGTGGTGGAGATGTTTTATCAACAGAAGACCAAGGAAGCTTATACCCGGCTGGATTCTGTACTGGCAGATTTATTGCAGGTAGCTGATCCAATCCATGGTTATGCAGAGGAGTATCCGGAGGAGGGAGTGGATTCCGAAAGTCTGACGGATGCACTGAAGGAGACATTGTCTGCCATGGAGGAGAAGGACGCGATTCTTACGGCAGATGTTTTGAAATACGAAGTGAATGAAAAACTGGAAACGATTATGAATGCAATTCGGTGAATGGAGTAGGGGCGGTTATGGATATTTATCAGCATAATATAGAGTTATTGAAGGAAAATCGACCAAAGTTATATGAGTTATATCAAAAGGCAGTTGAAAAGAAAGAATATAAATATCCTTGCGAGCATATTCAGCAGGCAGAGGCGAGGGATGGTTCTGTTATCTTTACTGTGACGAGAGATGGAATCGAAAAGCGGCTGAACAGTCCATATCATCCTTTGAAAGAAGCGGAGAGATGGGCATCACAATTTCATGGCAATAATGTTATGGTCAACGCCATGCTTTTTGGGTTTGGCAATGGAATGTTTGCCGGTGCATTGTTGAATCTGTTAAAAGAGGATGCAAAGCTTTTTGTTTATGAGCCTAATCTGGAAATATTTAATATGGCAATGAAGTATATTGATCTGCAGGATATTATTCTTGATGACAGAGTGTTACTTTTTCTGGAAGACATCAATCCAAAGGAGTTTGAGGGACTGCTTCGGGAGAATACCCACTGGACAAATCTGGAAACGCAGATCTGTTGTCATCATACAGGATATGAGGAGCTGTTTCCGGAGGCGTACCGGGATTTTTTGATCACGGTAAAAAAGACAAGTGAGATGGTTCAGATCAACAAGGATACGCAGGCGTATTTTGCGGAAAAAATGGTACCTAATATGCTGAAAAATATGAAATTTATCCGGGAAAGCCGTTTCATATCAGATTATGTGGGAAAGATTCCAAAAGACATTCCGGCAATTGTTGTGGCTGCCGGTCCTTCGTTGGATAAAAATATCGACCGTCTAAAGGAAGCAAAGGGAAAGTCTTTTATTTTGGCAGTTGATACGGCTATGAGGCAGCTTATAAAGCATGATATCATGCCTGATGCTATGGTGACACTGGATGCGGCAAAGCCATTTAGCTATATGCAGGATCCAGCATTAAGGGAGATTCCTCTTTTTTGCATTCTGGAGTCCAATCATGAGATTATGGAATTTCATGAAGGGGTCAAGATATGGTTTCAGGGAAGCAGCTTTCTGGACAAGCTTTTTGAAAAATACGATAAAAAATTTGTTCCATACAGTCCGGGAGGTTCCGTTGCAACGGCAGCGTTTATGATCTGTGCATCTCTGGAGTTTGAGAGGATTGTATTTGTCGGACAGGATCTGGCATATCAGGGGGATATTACCCATGCAGGAGGAGAAGTTTCTCATGTTTTAAATGAGGACAAAGGGATCAAAATGATTGATGGCATTGATGGAAAGCCGATTCGCTCCCGGCATGACTGGATCATTTACAGAGACTGGTTTGAGGAATCTATTGAGGATATGAAGGACAAAATTGAGGTTATAGATGCAACGGAGGGTGGTGCTCTGATTCATGGTACGAAGCTGATGTCTCTGCAAGAGGTGATTGAGGATTACTGCCACAGAGAGGTTGATGTTGTTGATATATTAAACAAGCAGGATCCGGTTTTTAATCAAGAAGAATATGCAAGGGTACAGCAAGAAATACAAGGGTATGTTGGTGAGTTAAAGGAGATTAGGGAAAAAGCACAGTCAGCGGAAAAAGTCTGTGATAAAGCATTGAAACTACTAAAAAAAGAACCGGAAAACCGGAAAATTACAAAATTACAGCAGAAGGTTTTATGTGCCACGGAAGAAATTGCAGACTATACGATTTATGACCTGGTAGATATTTATATGTCCAAAACTGCAAATAAATATTTATCCGGTGTTTTTGTGGTGAGTGATGACAGCCATAAGGACGAAGTGAACATGTACCTGAGTTCCAAAATGATCTTTCAGGATCTTGCAGGGAGTGCAGACAAATTGCTGCCCTTGTTTGAAGAGGCTGCGGCAGAGGTCTAGTAAGGAGACCGGACCGGATTTAAATCGAAGGAGCGAATATGAGGATACTTTATGTGATCGGAAAATCCCAGTATGATTCCACAGCGATATTTATGGAACAGATGGCGGAGCATATGGAAGCCTGTGGCTGGAAGGTGACTGTTCTGGATGGCAGAAAAGAGGATGGTTATGCAGAACAGAGAAAAAAAGTGCTGCAGGACGACTATGATGTTGTACTGACCATTAACGGGATGCTGCTGGAGGAAGATTCAGATCTGGGAAATCGGCTCCTGCAGAATGAAAATGTATTATATTGTACCTATTTGATGGATCATCCGGTGATTCATTATGAACGGTTAAAGAATCCGTATCCCAAGATGTTTGTATTATCTCCGGATCGAAATCATGTTGCCTTTATGGATCAATATATGAAAAATATATATGCGGAGGCTTTTCTGCCTCATGGAGGCTGTAAAAGCGGTAAATGTATTCCATATGAGCAGCGTAAATATGACATTACATTTATGGGATCTTATTCTGCTCCGGAGGAAGTATTAAAGCACTTTCATGATTTTCCGCTTCAGATGGCGGATTTGATGAGGGATACTGCCAGGAGAATGATTGATGATACCATGATGACAATGGAAGAGGCACTGGGGCAGTGCCTGAATTCTTGCGGAATCGAAGTAAACGAAGATGAGTTTGCACAGATACTTTCCGAATTTCGGGAGGTGGACCGGTATGTGAGAAGTTATTTTAGGGACAGGGTGATCCGGACTCTGGTGGAAAATGGAATTGTTGTCGATGTGTTTGGGGATGGATGGGATCGGTTCATTACGCAGAGAGGGGAATGTCTGAGGGTACATCCTTCCGTTAGTTATCAGGAATCGTTAGATTTTGTCGGGGATTCCAGGATATCTTTAAATGTAATGCCCTGGTTTAAGGATGGAGCCCATGACAGGATTTTTAGTGCGATGATGTGTGGTGCTGTCTGTCTGACAGACAGCAGCCGGTATCTGACGGAACAGTTCCGGGAGCAGGAACATATCTGTTTTTATTCTTTGAAGGGATTAAAATATTTACCGGCGAAGGTACGAAAGATTCTGCAGAATACAGATCAAAGTGCCGGGATTGCCAAAAACGGAAAACGGCTGGCATTACAGAAACATACCTGGGCAGCACGGGCAGACGAAGTCATGGAGTATCTGCAGCAGGTAGTACCGGTGGAAAGTGGCTTGGATCCGGACAGGGATGCTGCTTTTAAAAAGGAAGTCATCCTTCCGCAAAGTGGTTTGATCAAAACGATAGACAAGGTGATCGCATATTTACACCGGCAGGAGTATCTGTATGCAATGCGTGGCATGAACACAGTGCTGGATGAGATTGGAAGATTGATCCCGGTTTATGAAAAGTGGACAGAAAGGATACCGGATCAAAATGTCCTGCTGGAGATTTTGCAGAACCTGGTTCAGGCACAGGAAATAAAGGATTACGTGCTTTTGGCAGATATTTTGCAGCTCCGATTATTGCCGTTTATAACACAAATTCAGGAATCCTATGCATTGGATTCTGGTATGGAGATAGAAACACCGGATGGTTATCAGGTAGAACTGACTTCCACAGGAAGTTATACCCTTGCCGTTTATGGGAAAGAGAACCAGGTGTATCTGCATAGTAATGGGGATCCGTTTAAAGAAGCGGCAGAGATTGCAGCGGCATGGTTTGACAGAGAACATTATGAGTATGTGGTTTATGGGCTTGGTCTGGGGTATCATGTGCAGGCATTACTGGATATTGATGAGACCATTACAGTTACCGTTTTGGAGCCGGATGAAAATGTGATCCGTTTTGCGAAGAAGTATGGTGCAGCGGCACAGGAATGCTGGAAGGAACGTGTTCGGATTGTTTCCGATACGGATTTTCAGTATTTGACGAATCTTTCCGGTTCTTTGAGGAAGGAGCAGCAGTTTGTTGTATATTATCCTTCACTGTGCGTATTAAAAAATGAATATTATAAACAGCAGCTGGAGGAATATTTTATTTCGTACAGTTCTGCAAAGACACAGGAAACAAGACTCCTTGGGAATTTCGTGAAAAATCGTTCATACTTTCAGCATGAGGTGACGGAGCTTTCCGACGGATTTTTGGGAAAAACGGTGTATATCATTGCAGCAGGTCCGTCTCTGGATCAAAATATGATGGAACTGAAAAATGTGAAGGAAGGAGACATTATCCTTTCTACCGGAACGGTGTTGAAAAAGCTTCTGGAGGCGGGCATTACCCCTGACTATGTCATCATAACCGATGGAGGTTCGTTCACATATTCCCAGACAGCAGGTTTGACACAGAAAAATATACCGTTACTATATCTTTCTACGGTATATTATAAGATATTACGGGAGTATCCGGGAGCAACTTATCTGATCTGTCAGGAAGGCTTTCAAAAAAGTGAAGAATATGCTGCCAGCTGGCATTGTCCTGTTTATGGGACAGGGGGATCGGTGACCACGACGGCACTGGATGTGTGTATTCGGATGAAGTGCCGCAGGATTGTGTTTGTCGGACTTGATCTGGCATATACCAATATGCAGAACCATGCGTCGGGAACGGCAGATGTTCGAAGGAAAGCAGAGGGAAACATGGTAGTGAAGGATATTTATGGACATGATATTACGACGGCAAAGAATCTGAATTTATACCGCAAGTGGATTGAGCAGCGGATTCAAAAGGCGGATGCGGCGGAGATGGAATTTATTGATGCAACGCAGGGAGGAGCCCAGATAAAAGGAACGACAATACGAGAGCTTCATGAAGTGATTTTTGACTAACATCTGTGGACGGAGAGAATGAAATGGCAAAGGAATACGAGGTAGAGATCAATGGTCAGCCTGCCTGGTATAGCAATCAGGTTAGAACATTTAAAATGTATTTTGCAGAACCAGACAATCAGGTAAACAGCGAAACCGGGATTTTACTTTTGATTGCAGGTTATGGAGGAAATGCAAATTCGCATGTTTATCGGAAGATGAGACAGAAATTTGCTGATATGTATAATTTCGTTACATTACAATGTGATTATCTGGGATGGCAGTTTATGCAGGATGATCAGCACCTTACAATTACGGAACAAATGCTCCGCCGGGAACTGTCCCCCAGAGAGTTTCGAAATCTGGAAAAAGATTATGCAGGGAATCAGGAAATATTGAATGGTAAGGTGTTTTCCGGGGAAATCGATCTTGGGGAAAATGCAGACCGGTTTAATGAAATGGGAATGTGTCAGGCTATGGATCATCTGATGGCGTTGCAGGTGCTTCGGGACATTCTGGAAGAAAACGGTCTTGCTTATTGTAAGGATCGTGTCTATATATATGGACAGTCTCACGGAGCATATCTGGCATATTTATGCAACCGTCTGGCACCGGATATGTTTGCTGGAATTATTGATAACAGTGCATATTTGCTGCCCTATTATCTCAATCATGACAGACAGATCACAAAGGTAGGACCGGTATTTTCCCTGCAGAAAATATATCATTATCTGATCGCGGATCAGGAAATTGACCGGGAAAGCTATGATCTCAGGTATTTATACAAAGGATTTCATAATATGGCAAGGATCATATGTTATCATGGCATGAATGATGAGATGATTCCGTTGGAGGAAAAACGGCTTTTTCTGGCAAATGTCGAAAATGTTACATTACATGTGGTTTCCGGGAAGGATGTAGATGGAGAGGTTTTTCAATCGACGGGACATTCTTTGGGAGCAGATATGTTAAAGGTATTTGAAATGGCATTGCCTGAGCTGGAAGGGACAAAACGAAAGGGAAAACATGCAGGAAACGTTCCGGATACAAAGATTATCACGAATCAATATATTTACCGGGTAGACAGAACAATGGGGGTACCTGTTTTGTATCGGGAACCTGTCAAATAACCGGAAAGGAGAAGTACAATGATTGAATTTACAGAGGCTTTTAATGATTATCTTCAGAAATATGAAAATGTAGAACTTCCTGATTTTAATGCATTTAATAGGGAATTGCTTGCTTGGAGGGAGAAACTGGAAATAATATATCCGTATCCGGAAGAGGACAAGAGACATTTTGCGGAATATATGCTTACGCATCTGGGAAATTTTCATGAAATTCTTCAGATTGCAATCCTGTCCATTTTGTCCTATTTGTTTGATGGCGGTGAATATGCGGAAAAAATGATAAAACTTACGAGATTTAGTCCGTTTTTACAGGAGGATAACAAATATTTTATTTATCAGCAGATCAACAGTTATAGTTTCCGATATAAAAACTTTTTGAACGAAGAAGCCACATGGCAGACCAGAATGTTATATCGTGATATATATACAGGTTACCGGGAGAAGATGAATATACAAAAAAATATAGTTCCCAAAGAAGACAGGAATCAGGACAAAGTGATATTTTTTATCGGACAATTTCTGAACGAGTCGCATGGCCCGACAAAAACAGTATTGGACCGCTGTGAAATTATGGCGGAAAAAATGGGATGTCAGGCGATTATTATTAATACAAATGAGTTACGGGGGATTGCAGGATATATTCCATATTGTCTTCCTTTTTTTGGAAATACCATGAAAAATTATGAGGAGTACAGTTCGATCAGCTATCAGGGGAGAAATTATCCGTATGTTCAATGCAGTGAAGATATGCCCAATATTCCGGAAATGGAATCGGTTCTGAAACTGGTACGGCAGATCAATCCATATTGTGTGTTTATGATAGGGGATGGCAGTATTTGTGCGGATCTAAGCAGCAATTATTACCCGTTGATCGATGTCAGTACGGTTCCTTCCGGAATCTTAAAGACGGAGGGACAGTTTTTGTTGAAAGGCAAGCCGGTCACAGATAAGGATAGAGAATATATCAAAAGACTTGGAAAAAATGAGGATTATCTGCAGTATTGTCTGTTTACATCGTCTATAATGCCACAGGCCACACAAATGACAAGACAGCAGGTACAAATTCCACAAGGAGCGTTTGCAGCATTAGTAGTAGGTGCACGATTGAATTACGAGGTGGATGACTGCTTCATACAGCAGGTATTGCTTCCTTTGATGAAACAGGGAGTTTTCGTTGTGTTCATGGGGGTATTTGATAAATATGCAATGGCTGAGGAAAAATATCCTTTATTAAAGTCACAATCTGTATTTGTTGGATTTATTAAAGATGTATTGGCTGTAAATGAACTATGTGATATATACATTAATCCGAAAAGAAACGGAGGGGGGACCTCTGTCATTGAGGCGATGGTGAAAGGACTGCCCCCGGTTGCATTAAATGAAGGAGATGTGTCGTTAGGTGCAGGAGAGGATTTCTGTCTGCAGGATTATTCGGAAATGGTACAAAGAGCCTTGAGATTGAAGGATGATGAGGAATATTACCGGGCGATGAGTCAGAAAGCCCGGGAACGGGCAGCGGTGATGCTGGACGGAGCTTCTGCATTCTGGGAGACATTTCAGAGGATAGAAAAGCTTCCGGATTTTCAATAATACAAGGTTTTGTGACAGGGAGGAATATATGAAGAAAATAAGTGTGATCATTCCGTGTTATAATGTGGAAAAAGAGATTGACCGATGCATACAATCGCTGGTTGACCAGACGATATTATTATCACAGATGGAATTGATCTTTGTGGATGATGCGTCAGAGGATGCAACCATGGAGAAACTATCTAAATGGGAAGAACAGTATCCGGAAAGTATCCTTGTGATCCATTGTGAGGAAAACGGAAAGCAGGGGACGGCCAGAAATATCGGAATGCAGTATGCCACCGGAGAATATATCGGTTTTGTCGATTCGGATGATTATGTGGAGCCGGAGATGTATCAGGAAATGTGCCGCATTGCCGATCAGGAACAGGTAGATGTGGTGGGCTGCTTATATGTGAGGGAAGAAGAAAACGGATCCGTTGTTATGGATGCGCAGGAAAGGGAGGATGCCGGCCGGAGTATCCGGATCAAGTCGGAGGAGGATCGGAAACGATTGATGACTGTGGGTCTTCCCGGAGGAGTCTGGAGTGCCATTTACCGGCGGGAGATTTTGATGGATCATCAGCTCTGGTTTCCTGAAAAGATACGATATGAAGATAATTATTGGGGGGCATTTCTACTGCATGCCATATCCGGATATTATATTATAAATAAACCGTTTTATCATTATGTGGTTCACGACTCGTCTACGATCATGCAGAAGGATTCCTTGCATCATCTTGACAGACTGGTGATAGAGCTTATGAAGGTGGAGGAGTACGAAAGAAGGGGGCTTTTGGAAAAGTATCATGATGAGATAGAAATGGGATTTTTGCAGTTGTATTTCATTAATACAATACGGATTCTGTTTGTAAGATTTCGGGAAATACCGTACGATATTATTTATACGATGCAGGACAATGTGAAAGAATTATTTCCCGATTATCAGAAAAACCCATATTTAGAAAAGCTTCCGCAACTGCAGAGAGAGCTGCTTAAAATGGTTGAGATTCCATTGGACAAAGAAAAAATTGATATTCTTGCCCAGGGTTACAGGAAAGTGCTCTGGGACTGGCAGAAAGAAAACGGAATGCTGGGTTGAAACTTACCGGAAAGGGGATTTAGCATATGAAGATGTACAATAAGATCAATAACGGGGATGTTTATATTATTGCAGAAATGTCAGCAAATCATGCAGGAAAGCTTGAAAATGCTTTGCGGATTGTGGAAGAGGCTGCAAAAGCAGGTGCAGATTGTGTGAAGATACAGACATATACTGCGGATACATTGACTATTGACTGTGATGACGATCCTTATGTGATCAAGGGAGGTCTTTGGAACGGATATAATTATTACCGTTTATATCAGGAAGCATTTACACCATGGGAGTGGCAGCAGCAGATCAAGGAGAAATGCGAGGAAGTTGGCGTTGATTTTTTGTCGACTCCTTTTGATCCGACAGCCGTTGATTTTCTGGAAGAACTGGGCGTAGATTTTTACAAGATTGCTTCCTTTGAGCTGGTTGATATTCCTTTGATCGAATATGTGGCCGGTAAGCATAAACCAATTATTATGTCCTGTGGAATGGGAAGTGTGGAGGAGATCCAGGAAGCTCTTGATGCATGCAGCAGACAGGGGAACGAGGATGTTGTTTTGTTAAAATGCTGCAGTCAGTATCCGGCACAGTATGAAGATATGAATATTGCAGTGATACCGGATATGACAAAAAGATTTGGAAAGCCAGTGGGACTTTCCGATCACTCCTTTGGATCGCTGGCACCGGTGGTGGCCGTTTCCATGGGGGCAAAGGTGATTGAAAAGCATGTATGCCTGAATAAGGAGATCGAAAGTGCAGATTCCGGATTTTCCATGACTATGGAGGAGTTTGCACAGATGGTAAAGGATGTCCGAAATGCACAGATCATTAAGGGAAATGCAACCTACGAACTGACGGAACATGAAAAGAATGGTCTGGGTGGAAGGAGATCTCTTGTTGCAGTAAAGCCGATCGCAGAGGGAGAGGAGTTCACCGGGGAGAATGTAAGAAGCATTCGTCCGGCAATTGGGATCAAACCTAAATACTATCACGATCTTTTGGGAAAAAAAGCAAAAAAGGCATATCGTTTTGGTGAGCCGATCGTGATGGATGAAATAGCATATCGTTAGCGGGAAGGGGGCTAAGTGTTACTTAACACGGTGAAATGGAAAAGAGTCAATTCATGGAACAGATCAATAAGGTCTCTATTATTATGGTGACATATAACCAATTGGATTATACGAAGGTGTGTGTTCAGTCGATCCGGGAAAATGTGGCGGCGGGCACTTATGAAATGATCGTGGTGGATAATCGATCGGAGGATGGCACCAGAGCATGGCTGAAAGAACAACCGGATATGAAATGCGTCTTTAATGAAGAGAACCGGGGATTTCCGGCAGCGTGCAATCAGGGTGTATCGATAGCAGAAGCGGGAAATGATATTTTGCTGCTTAATAATGATACGATCGTATGTAAAAACAGTATCTATAATATGCAGAGGGCATTAACCGAGGAGAAAACCGGGGCTGTCGGGGCATGTTCGAACAGCGTCGGAGCGAGACAAAGAATAGACGAAAGCTTTCAGACAATCGAGGAATATATTCAATATGCGGAACAAAATAATGTATATGATCCGTTTCGACATCAAAAAAGACTTCGGTTGATCGGATTTGCCCTGCTGATCAAAAGAGATTTATGGGATGACATAGGCGGCTTGGATGAAGTTTACGGTCTGGGGAATTTTGAGGATGATGATATCTGTCTGAATATTTTAAAGAGAGGATATCATTTATGTTTTTGCCCGGATGCCTTTATCTTTCATTTTGGCGGAACTTCTTTTAAGCTTTATAATGAGAAAAACGGAAGTCATTCATATGATGATCTGTTACTCCGCAACCGGGATGTTTTTGAAGAGAAGTGGGGAATCCGGTGGGGGTATTTTTCACATCCACGAAATGAAATTGTGGAATTGATAAAACGTCATCCGAAGGTGAGATTTCGTGTACTGGATATCGGGTGCGGACTGGGAGGAACGCTTCAGGAAATAGGCAACCGATATCCCAGAGCTGAGTTATATGGAGCGGAGATCAATCAGGCAGTGGTGGATATTGCCAGTCATTATCTGAATATTTGCTGTGCCGATATTGAGCAGGACGAAATTCCGTTTGAAACAAAGTTTGATTATATTATTCTGGCAGATATTCTGGAACATACAAAGGAACCGGAAAAAGTGTTACTAAGGTTAAAAAAACATCTGACAGCCTCGGGGGCTTTTATTATCAGCTTGCCAAATATTATGCATATTTCCATAATGCATCAGTTGTTACATGGACGATTCCGGTATACGGATGAGGGAATCCTGGACCGCACCCATCTTCGTTTTTTTGCACTGACGGATATGCTTTGCATGCTGGAAAAATGTGGATTAAGGGTGGAACGGATTATGAATACAACAGTTACATTGTCCGCAGAGCAGGAGCAGTATCTGGATCTGCTTTGTCAGATGGACCCTGCGATCAACAGAGAAGAAATGCTGGCATATCAGTACCAGTTTGTATGCAGAAATGTTTAAGGTGCACTTGATGAAGCTGTTTCGAAGGAAAGATAATATCATGGGCTTAAATGAATCCCATGATATGCCGATATAATATACAGTTAGATTATTGCATGGATGCAATAGTACTTTGCAGGAGGCAGATGAATGTTAAATAATAAAACAATTCTTGTTACCGGTGGAACCGGTTCTTTTGGAAATGAGTTCACGCAGTATGTTTTGGAGCATTATGATCCAAAGAAAATCATTATATATTCCAGAGATGAGTATAAACAGTTTGTGATGGCAAACAAATTCAAAAAATATAAGGATAAATTGCGCTTCTTTATCGGGGATGTCCGGGATAAGGAGCGTCTTTGCCGTGCCTTTGATGGAGTGGATTATGTGGTACATGCTGCGGCATTAAAGCAGGTTCCGGCATGTGAATATAATCCGATGGAGGCAGTCAAGACCAATATCAACGGAGCAATGAATATTGTCGATGCGGCACTGGACTGCGGTGTAAAGCGGGTTGTGGCATTGTCCACGGATAAGGCGGTCAATCCGATCAATCTTTACGGTGGAACGAAGCTGGTATCGGACAAGCTTTTTATTGCAGCCAATGCTTATGCAGGAATGAAGGATGTCTGTTTCTCGATTGTCCGTTACGGAAATGTGGCAGGCAGCAGAGGTTCGGTCATCCCGTTTTTCCGTAATCTGGTCAATCAGGGGGAGACAGCTCTTCCGATTACCGATTACCGTATGAGCCGTTTCTGGATCAGCCTGAATGAGGGCGTGCAGCTTGTCATTAAAGCATTGTCCGAGGCAAAGGGAGGAGAAACCTTTATTTCCAAGATTCCTTCCTTTAAGATTACCGATCTGGCACAGGCGATTCTGCCGGGCTGTGAGATGCCGGAGGTAGGTATCCGCGAGGGCGAGAAGCTTCATGAAGTCATGGTTACCAAGGAGGATTCCATGCTTACATACGAGTATGACAAGCATTTTATTGTGTATCCTCATTTTGACTGGTGGAATCCTTCCAAGATTCAGGAGGGTGGAAAGCGTGTAGAGCAGGGTTTTGAATACAGCTCCGGTAACAATACGGAGTGGCTGACGGTGGAGCAGATTAAGGAACTGTTAGAAACAGTACAGGAGCATTGATCAACAGGGGAATGGGAGTGACAACTTGTTACAAGGAGGTGACAAGAGCATGGCATATTATGATGACTTTGGAAAGTACGGTGACAGTACTGCAGTGATTGATGAAAACAGACAAAAAATCTCATATCAGGAAATGGATGCTCTTTGCAAGAATATGGGTAGAGAATTGACTGCCAGAACGCTGGTCTTTTCTTTTTGTGAAAATGGGATCGGATCCATTGCAGGGTATCTGTCTTTTTTGCAGAACCGGGTTGTTCCGGTATTGTTAGACCGTCATATCGCACAGGAGCTGCGGCAGAATCTCCTCGGGATATATCAGCCGGATTATCTCTATGTTCCGGCTGATATGGCAGAGGAATTCTCAGAGTTTACGTGCATCTGGGAGGGCTGGAACTACCGGCTGCTGCGGACAGATTATGAGTCGAAAGGGCAGTTGTATCCGGACCTCGCCCTGCTTTTGACGACGTCGGGGAGTACCGGCAGTCCGAAGCTGGTACGTCAGAGCTATGAGAATATCCAGTCCAATGCGGAATCGATCGCAGAGTATCTGGAGCTTGATGAAACAGAGCGTCCCATCACAACGCTTCCCATGAATTATACCTATGGATTGTCCATTATTAACAGTCATGTATTGTGTGGAGCGACGTTGATCGCGACAAGGCATACGCTGATGGAACGGGAATTCTGGAAATTGTTTCAGGATGAGCAGGCAACTTCCTTTGGTGGAGTTCCTTATACCTATGAGATATTAAAAAAGCTGCGTTTTTTCCGGATGGATCTGCCTTCTCTGCGTTATATGACGCAGGCAGGAGGCAAGCTGGTGCCGGATCTTCATAAGGAATTCGCAGAGTATGCCAGAGATCACGGCAGGAAATTCATTGTCATGTATGGACAATGTGAAGCAACGGCTCGAATGGCATATCTTCCGGCACAGAAGTCTCTGGAGAAATATGGCAGCATGGGTATTGCTATTCCGGGAGGCAGACTGGAGCTGATCGATGTGGCAGGAAATGTGATCGAGGAACCGGATCAGGTGGGGGAACTGGTTTATTATGGAACCAATGTGACGCTGGGATATGCACAGGAGCGGAAGGATCTGGAAAAGGGAGACGAACGCTTTGGACGGCTTGAAACCGGTGATATGGCCAAAAGAGATGATGAGGGGTATTTCTATATCGTAGGCAGGAAGAAACGATTTCTCAAGATATATGGAAACCGTGTGAATCTGGATGAAGCGGAGCGGATGGTGAAAAAGTATCTGCCCGGTGTAGATTGTGCCTGTGGTGGAGTAGATGATCATTTATATGTGTTTGTTACCATTGAGGATGAGACAAAACGGGATGAGATCAGATCGTTCTTATCTGAGAAGACCAATCTGCATCCGTCGGCGTTTACCATCCGCTATCTGGAGCAGATTCCAAAGAATGAGGCAGGAAAGACATTATATCGCAGATTAGAGGATTTTTATGATGGAATTTGATGAGATTGTGCAGATATCTGGAGCAGATTCCAAAGAATGAGGCAGGAAAGACATTATATCGCAGATTAGAGGATTTTTATGATGGAATTTGATGAGATTGTGCAGATTCGTCCCTATTCTCTGGACAGACAGCAAAAAAGAGCTCTTCTTTGTGAGAGAATGAACACACTGACAAAGCATCATCAGGAAAAGTGTGCAGAATATGCAAATTTGCTCCAATGTCTGGGAAAGGACAATGTGGCAGAGGAGATAGAGGATGTTCCTTTTGTACCGGTCCGGATGTTTAAGGATATGGAGCTTTGCAGTGTAGAAAAGGATGAGATCATGAAGACCATGACATCCTCGGGGACGACAGGGCAGCAGGTGTCCAGGATATATCTTGACCGTACCACGGCAGCGAATCAGCAGAAAACCATGGTAAAGATCGTCAGCGGGTTTACCGGGCGTGGCAGGCTGCCGATGCTGATCATAGACAGTCCTGCTGTGGTGAAGAACCGCAAAATGTTTTCTGCCAGAGGAGCAGGAATCCTGGGATTTTCGATACTGGCATCTGACCGTAAATATGCCTTACGGGAGGATATGAGTATTGATTACGAAGGGATTGAGGAGTTCCTTAAGAAGCATGAAGGGAAAAAGATCCTGTTGTTTGGATTTACCTTTATGATATGGCAGCATTTTTATAAGGAGTTATGCAAAAACACCCACAGGCTGGATCTTTCCAATGGGGTACTGATCCATGGAGGCGGATGGAAAAAGCTGAAAAATGAAGCGGTTGAGCCGGAGGAGTTTAAGGCGCGGCTCAAGGAAGTCTGTGGTATTTCCTCGGTGCATGATTATTATGGAATGGTGGAACAGACAGGGTGCATTTATATGGAATGTGAATGTGGACATCTGCATGCCAGCATCTTTTCCGATGTGATCACACGCCGGGCAAAGGATTTCTCGGTCTGTGAGACAGGAGAGGAAGGAATGATACAGGTTCTGTCCACGATTCCGGAATCTTATCCGGGTCATTCTATTTTGACCGAGGATCAGGGCATTATTCTGGGAGAGGATGATTGTCCCTGTGGCAGACTGGGCAAATATTTCAAGATAACGGGCAGAATCAAAAATGCGGAAGTCAGAGGGTGCAGTGATACATATGAGCAAAAATGATCTGATATATTATGTGGGACAAGAAAATATCGAACAAAAAGCATTGCCGGTTTATGATGATTTGGTTCTGGCATTTCTGAATGATCTGTCGAAGGAGCTTCGAAATGATCCGGAAGCCAGGAGATATCCGGATATTATGACATTTGCGTTCTGGTGCCGTAAGGCAAATCTGGTCCGTCTCAAGGAACAGTATACAGATACCATCGGAAGGATAGGGAAAGGAATTGTTTTTCATATTGCACCATCAAATGTGCCGGTTAATTTTGCATTTTCCCTTGCTTTTGGACTTCTGGCAGGAAATGGAAATGTTGTGCGGGTATCCGAAAAACAGTTTGAACAGGTTTCCATTATTTGCCGGAATCTGAATAAGCTTTTGCAAAAAAGCGAATACAAAGTGCTGCAGAGGCAGAATCAGGTAGTATCGTATCCGCATGATTCCCAGTGGAATGATCATTATTCCCAAATCTGTGATATGCGTGTGATATGGGGAGGCGACAGGACGATTCAGGAGCTTCGAAAGTCACCGCTAAAGTGCAGGGCAACCGAGATTACCTTTGCAGACCGCTATTCCTTCGCTGTCTTTGATGAGGATCAGATCAGCAGGCTGGAGGATGCAGAATTACGAAATCTGGCAGAACAGTTTTATAATGATACCTATCTGATGGATCAGAATGCCTGTTCCTCTCCTCATTGGATTTTTTGGAAAAGCGAAAAGGGAGGCAGCGAGGGACGAAACAGATTTTGGCAGGCATTGGGGGATCTGGCAAAGCAGAAGTACGATCTGGCGGAAAAGAAAGTCATGGACAAGTATACCATGCTGTGCGAAATGGCAGCATCCCATCCGGACTGGAAATTAAGCAGGCAGACAGACAATGTATTATATGTGGTTTCTGTGAGGGATATATCAAAGGATCTGGAGCAGATCCGTGGAAAATTTGGTCTCTTTTATGAGACAGAGTGGACCGGATGGCAGGAGCTTTCCGGAGTATTGTCAGATAGAACCCAGACATGTGTGACCTATGGAATAGACCGTCAGGCACTTCTGCAGGAAATGATCCGGTCTGGAAAACCGGGGATTGACCGGATCGTACCGGTTGGAAAAGCCATGGATATTGGTGTGTACTGGGATGGATATGATATCATCGGCACATTGTCGAGAAAGATCATGATAGAAGAATAAGGCAGCATTTTGTATGAAAGCTGCGGTTAAACAAAGGGGGAAGCGAAATGTCTGAGAAAGTGATTGCAATCATTACCGCCAGAGGAGGAAGCAAGCGGATTCCCAAGAAAAATATCAAAGAATTTTGTGGGAAGCCGATCATTGCATATTCGATCCGGGCAGCATTGGATTCCGGAATCTTTGATGAGGTTATGGTTTCCACGGACAGTGAGGAGATTGCAGAGATTGCCAGAGCATATGGAGCCAAGGTGCCGTTTATGCGGAGTGCCAAAACATCGGATGATTTTGCTACAACAGCCGACGTTTTGATGGAGGTGCTGGAGCGGTATCAGGAGATGGGCAGAACCTTTGATGTGATGAGCTGCATTTATCCGACGGCACCCTTTGTGACACCACAGAAGCTTCAGAGTGCATATGATACGCTGAAAAAGGAGCAGGCAGTCATGGCAATGCCGGTCGTGGCGTTTTCTTATCCGCCTCAGAGAAGCTATGTTCTTAATGGAAACATGCTGGAGATGAAGTGGAAGGAAAATTACAATAAAAGATCCCAGGATCTGGAAAAAATGTACCATGATGCAGGACAGTTTTATATGTATCAGGTGGAATCGTATGTCCGGTTAAAGGGACAGATTGACCAGTCGATCGTTCCTGTGATCGTAGATGAAATGGAAGTGCAGGATATTGATAATGAGACAGACTGGAAGCTGGCAGAACAAAAATACCGATTAATGACAGAATAACGTATAGATAGCAGGGATATAAGATGGATAAGATTAATGCATATTGCAGAAAGATACAGGAAAAAGATTTAGAGAAGTTAATGCAGTGGAGAATGCGTCCGGATATTACGAAATATATGAATACGGATCCAAAGCTGACCATAGAGGGACAAAAAAAGTGGTTTGAACGTATTATGAAGGACTCAGAACTTTCGGTAGAAGAGGGAAGGAAAGGGTTTTACTGGCTGTTGGAGGTAGATGATGTTCCGGCCGGGTTTGTCAGTCTGGTCAATATTGATCCTCTGAATCAAAGAATCCACACAGGAGTCTATATTGCCGAAAAAGCCAAGAGATCATTGCGATTAACATTAGATCTGCAATGGAATTTATACCGGTATTCTTTTGATGTATTACAGATGCACAAAGTATGCGAGGAAGTCTTTGCAGAAAATAAAGCAGTGAACCGGATCTTGGATATGAATGGAAGTAAAAGAGAGGGAATTTTACGGGATCATATTTATAAAAATGGGACTTATCATGACGTGGTGGTTCGAGGGATCCTGAGGGAAGAATGGGATCAGATGAAAAAGACACTGCAGTATAACCATATTGATTTCGAAGAGTAGATGGGGAGGAAAATGAAAAATGCTTTTAAAAGGGAAAACAGCAATTATAACGGGCTGTAACCGTGGAATCGGCAAAGCGATATTAGAAAAGTTTGCCCAGAATGGTGCAATGGTTTTTGCACATGCACGCAGCAAAACGGAAGAATTTCAAACAATGTGTCAGGAACTGGCTAAGCGGTATCAGGTAGAGATTATACCGGTGTACTTTGATGCGAGGGATTCGGAACAGATGAAGCAGACGGTCAAAGAGATTGGAAAGATTTCGAAACATATTGATATACTTGTGAATAATCTGGGAGTTGTTCAGAGCGTGAAATTATTTCAGATGACAAAGATGGAGGAGATCAAAGAAGAATTTGAAGTAAACTTTTTTGCTCAAATGGAATTTACACAGTATATTTCCAGGTATATGGTTCGTAACAAAGCAGGGAGTATTATCAATATTTCATCCTGTGCCGGGATCGATGGGAATATGGGAATGCTTCAGTATGTTTCCAGTAAGGCGGCGATGATCGGGGCAACCAAAAGACTGGCAATTGAGCTTGGTGAGCATGGCATCCGGGTGAATTCAGTAGCTCCGGGATTGACAGATACGGACATGGGTGGTCAGGTAAACGAGGAACTGGAACAGGATAATCTAAGACATCTGATCATCAAAAGAAAGGCAAAACCGGAGGAAATAGCAGATGCAGTGATGTTTTTTGCATCGGATATGTCGAGTTTTATTACCGGACAGACGTTAAGAGTCGATGGCGGTATGTTAAATTAGGAAGGAGAAAAACAAAATGAAAGTATGTGAATTAGCATTTAAACAGGCGTATATTTATCCAAATGGAGATGTGAAAGTGGGGTGTGGATGGACATACCAATGTGTTGGAAATTTATTGGAATCGTCATTGGAGGAGATATGGAATGGAGAGATGGCGAATAAAGTACGTCAGACCATATTAGATGGTTCTTATTCATGCTGCAACAAAGTGGCATGTCCTCATTGTGCGAATGATTCTTTGCCAGATCTGACAGAGGAGGAAGTTGATAAAATTAAAGCTGTGGGAAAAGTGCCTACGGAGTTTGATGCTGCGTTTGATTATATATGCAATCATGCATGTCCGTCCTGTCGGCATGAGGTATTTTGTCCAAGTAAGGAATACTTATCAAATATGGAGACAATTATAGAAAAATGTTATGATGCATTTGTTCATGCTGATCTTTTATTACTTAACGGAAATGGAGATTGTTTTGCAAGTAATAAAATTATGGATTTATTATCTAATTTATCACCTGAGAATGATAATTTTAAACTTGAATTGCAGACAAATGGTGCATTATGTGATACAAAGCATTGGCAGAAAATTGAACATTTAGAGAAATATGGTATTGATATTATTGTAACGCCAAACAGTTTTGAACGTCAGACTTTTAAGTATTTAAGCGGTGGTTTTGATAATGTTGATAAAGTGATTCAAAATCTTTATTTTCTCAAGGAACTTCGAAAGGAAAATCGGATTAAAAAGTTTGACATCTCTATTGTAGTGCAGGATACAAACTATAAAGAGCTTCCTGCTTTTGTACACCGCTGTATTGAGGATTTTGAATGTGACAGAGTCATAGTTAAGCCGGTATATTACTGGTTTGCTTTAACTCCGGAGGAGTACTGGTTTAAAGATATTTTAAATCCAAAGCATCCATATTTTAATGATTACATGGAAGTATTAAAAGATCCGATTCTGCAGCATGAAAAGGTATTTTTCTGGGGTGGAGCGAAAAATATACATAAAGCGAAAGAGCATCCGGCACATAATTTCAAAATGTATTTTGATGTATTTGCCAATATAATGAAAAATGATGAACCGGAGCAGGCTCTGGAAAAAGCTTTATTGAAAAAAGGTTGTGACAGGGTGGCTTTGTATGGCGTAAATGACATGTCCCAGATGATGTATCGGTTATTAAAAAAGACCCGGATACAGGTGGTTGGTTTTATTGACCGGGATGCGAAGGTGGATGAATTTTGCGGTATGAAGGTTACAAAATTTGATACTTATGATCCTGAGATGGTAGATACGATTCTGGTTTCGAATTTTGCTTTTTTAAGTAATATTACAAAGGATTTACGTTTTCGTGAATTTAAAGGGCAGATCATACCATTTGATGAGATTCTTTAATGAAGCAGTATATCAGGAAGGAGGGGTTCTGTGTTTCAAAGAGATCGGATTGAAAAAATGGCGGCAGACATGCGGGAGGATGCACTGACCATGGCACTGTGTGCGGGGAAAAATGCAGCTCATCTCGGAGGAGGCGTATCGCACATTGATATATTGGCAACATTGTATGGGGCGGTTTTGAAATTGAATCCACAGGATCCTGCCTGGCCGGAAAGGGATCGTTTTATATTAAGTAAGGGGCATGGTGTTTTAGGGTATTATGCAGCTCTTTGCGAGGTGGGATATATTGCGAAGGACGAGTTATGCAGTTTTGAAAAGAATGGAAGCAGTTTGCTGGGACATCCGGTCCAGAACGTGTCAAAGGGAATTGAATTCACCACAGGAAGTCTGGGACAGGGGCTTCCAATCGGTGTCGGAATTGCATTGGCACTGCGGGAGCAGAAGATTGACTCCAAGGTTTATGTATTGATGGGGGATGGCGAATGTAATGAGGGATCTGTATGGGAAGCAATGATGGCAGCTGCTCAGTATCGTCTGGAGAATCTTGTTCTTATCATCGACCGTAATAAATATCAGTTAGGTGGTCTGTCAGAGGAGATCATGGGACTTGGTGATCTGAACCGGAAATTGAGCTCTTTTGGATGGCAGACACAGGAGGTCGATGGACATGATGTGGAAGCGTTGTATGGAGCTTTTACGTGTGAAAGGGAAGACGGAAAGCCGTTGGCGGTGATTGCCAATACCGTAAAGGGACATGGATTTTCCTTTAGTGAAGGAAACAATGGCTTTCATCATGCCGTTATTACAAAGGATTTGTATATGCAGGGAATGCAGGAACTGGGGAAAACAGGAGACCCGGAGAAATGGCTTACACTTTCCGAGAAATGGAACAATGTGCATAAAAGCAGATTGAAAAAGCATGCATCCGTAAAACAGGACAGCGATATGGATACAGTGATCCAGCTTTCTCCAAAGTTGGCAAGAAGATGGTCTATGATTGGTCAGAGAGCTGCCTTTGGTATGGCTGTTATGGAGTTACGGGAGCAGATTCCGCATTTAAAGGTATTAACAGCAGATGTGTCTACATCAGCAGGCTTAGAGCGTTACCGCAAAAAATACCCGGATAGTTATTTGGACGTTGGTATTGCGGAGCAGGATATGATGGGGATTGCCACTGGTTACAGTCAGATGGGATATTCAGTCATCACAACGACCTTTGCTCCATTTCAGAGTATGCGCTGCCTGGAGCAGATTCGTGTCAACGAAGGATATATGGGAAGCAAGGTTGTCATGGTCGGACTGGCAAGCGGTCTGGTGCTGGGAACATTAGGAAGTACCCATTGCTGCTTTGAGGATATCGGTGTACTTCGTTCTATTCCAAATATTGCGATCATTTCTCCGGCAGATGCAGGTGAGGTGGGAAAAGCATTGGAGGCAGCCGTTCATTATCCGGATTCGGTGTATATCCGTCTGATGGATGGAGGAAACTGTCCGGTAGTATATGATCAGGATTATGATTTTGAGATAGGCAGGGCGATAGAGCTGAAAAGATCTGTGGAAATCAGTCAGAATCACATTACCATTTTTGCAGCAGGAACTATGGTGCATAGGGCTTTGCAGGTGTCAGAGAGTCTTGAAGAAAATGATATTTCAGTGGTTGTATATGATATGCATACGGTGAAGCCGGTTGACCGGGAAGTTGTTAAAAAGGCATGTGAGTCTTCTAAGTACATTGTGACCATGGAGGAACACAATATTTACGGAGGTCTGGCAAGTGCTGTGGCAGAGGTGATGGCAGAGGAACCATGTTCTGCCGGATTATTGAAGTTTGGAATTTCAGATTGTTATAACGGTGGTGGAGAGTATCAGGAATTATTGGAATGTTATGGATTAACGGTAGATCAGATGGTAAATCAGATCAAAGACAAAATAAAGGAGGATTATCATGAGTAATTTAGAAAAATATATTGAGGCATTTGTGAATTCTTTGGAGATCAGTAAGGACCAGGTAAACGAAAATTTATCCTATCAGGGAGTAGAAAACTGGGATTCCGTAGGTCATATGAGCCTGATCGGAGAATTGGAAGACACATTTGATATTATGTTTGATACAGATGATATCATCGATTTTAATTCTTATTCCAAGGGAATTGAGATCCTGAAAAAGTATGATGTGGAAATTTAGATATCTTTAATCCGGTCAATGCAGAAAGAGGAAACAAGTTGAAAAGACAAGCTAAGATCAGTGTGATTGTTTTAACGTACAATCATGAAAAATATATCAAAAGGGCTTTAGACAGTATTTTGAATCAAAAAACAGATTATTCGTATGAGATACTGATTGGAGATGACTGCTCAACAGATAATTCATGGAATATACTAAAAGAATATAAAAAGAAATATCCGGATATTATCCGGATATTTCAGACAAAAAAGAATATGGGAGCTACCAGAAATCTATATCATCTGTTAAAAAAAGCATCCGGGGAATATATTGCTCAGTTGGAAACGGATGATTATTGGTCAGATGAATTAAAGCTGCAGAAACAGATTGATTTTTTGGAAAAAAACAGAGAATATGTGGGGTGTAGCCATCATTGTACCGTGGTGGATCAGAAGGAAAATCCAATAGAAAGATTCAATAATGCTCAAAAAGAAACATATTGGAATTTTTGTTCTGCAAAATTTACTCTGAAAGATTGTGAAATGGGAAAGTATCCCGGACATTTTGGGACGATGGTATATCGGAATATTTTTTTGGAAAACAGACAGGATTATCGTGTGATTTATCGGGCACATGGAATGATTGGTGACAGGACAATTATATGTTTGTTGTCACTTGCAGGGGATATTTATGTGTTGAATGACAATATGTCGTGCTACAGAATGATTGAAAGCAATAAGGCGGAGAATTGGCAGTCTCAGGCTAGACAGAAGAATAAGCGATATGAAGAGTTTCATTATATTTGTGAATTAGAAAAATATATGAATGTACATTGTGAAAGAGCTGTTTCAATGAAAACAGTGCGGCAGGAAAAGATTGTGTGTGCCTCTGTCTATATGCTGGATCATTTTAATTGTGAAAATTTCAAGGTTGTCCTTCAAATGTGTTTGGATAATAAAAGTACCATAGGGGCATTCGTGTTGGCTTGCAGCAGTATTTTTCAGAAAATGTTTTATCGGTTTATTTGTGGTGAGGACAGGCCAGTAGTATATTAAAAAGGTGGTTGAAATAGTTGGAAGAAAAAAATATATATGTAACTCGTTCGACAATGCCATCCTATGAGGAGTATATACAGGCGATTAAACCTCTTTGGGATTCGCATTGGATGACGAATATGGGATGTTATCATAAAAAATTGGAAGAAAGTCTCAGAGATTTCTTGCAGGTGACAGAAATTTCTTTAATGGTAAATGGTCATATGGCACTGGAGATGGCAATTCAAATGATGGGATTTCCAGAGGGTTCGGAAGTGATCACAACGCCGTTTACTTTTATATCTACGACGCATGCAATTGTTCGTAATCACTTAAAACCGGTGTTTTGTGACATTAAATTAAGCGATGGAACAATTGATGAAAATAAAATTGAGGACTTAATTACAGAAAATACAGTTGCAATCATACCGGTTCATGTTTATGGAAATATATGTAATATTGAGGCAATTCAAAAAATTGCAGATAAGTACAATTTGAAAGTGATTTATGATGCTGCACATGCGTTTGGAACAAAGTATCATGGAAAAGGAATTGGCAATTATGGAGATGCTTCCGTATTTAGCTTTCATGCGACCAAGGTTTTTAACACGATTGAAGGCGGAGCAGTTTCTTTTGCAGAGCACAGATATTATGAAAAATTGTATAATTTGAAAAATTTTGGTATCCGAGGAGAAGAATTAGTAGCGGATGTGGGTGCAAATGCAAAAATGAATGAGTTTTGTGCGATTATGGGACTTTGTAATCTGCAGCATATTCGTGAAGTATTGGAAGAAAGAAAAAAAAGGGATCAATATTACCGCAATGCAATTTCAAAAATAAAAGGTATTCGTTTGTTTGAAGAGCAAATGGATGTGCAACGAAATTATGCATATTTCCCAATGATTGTTGAAGATGATTATAGTATGTCCAGAGACGAGTTATATGATGTATTTAAAGAGAATGGAATATATGCCAGAAAGTATTTTTATCCGATCACAGCGGATCAGGCATGCTTCAGAAATAAATATAAAAAGGATGATCTTGCAAATGCCAGAAAATTATCAGAACAGATTTTGACAATTCCATTTTACGATACGCTGGATTTTGAAGTGATGGATCGAATTATCAATATATTGCATTAGCGAATTGGGGAAACTGACATGATAGTATGGATAAAGGAACATGAAGGGGTTTTTAATCAAAAATCAATATCAATGTGGTTTAGAAGCGATATACCAATCAAAAAATTTACAGATATATCTGAGATTGAAGAACAGGATATATTGATTGTTTGTAGAGTGGATTTTGCGGAAGTGGCTCGGTATCGCTATCAATATAATATCTATGTATATGAGGAACTGGTTCAAAAAATATACGAGAATATTATTCAGGAATATTTATATAATTATGATTATTATTATCTGCGTAACGCAATAAATGCATGTATGGAGCAGAAGATTGATACATTGATTACGGGTTCTTCGTATGGATTATTTGGCATTTATGAACCTTATTTAAAGGGACAGATTAATATGTCATTACAGTCACAGGATTTATTTTATTCTTTTGAACAGATAGAATCGGTTTGCAGCAGAAATGAAAATATAAAGAACATAGTTTTATGCATTGGATACTGGCATTTTTTTTGGGATCTATCAAAGACCCGGGATATGGGAGAACTATCCAGAATTTCCCAAACTTATATCCCGGTATTTCAAGAGGAGTATGGTATGGAATGCATTCATAATGCCCATATTCTTCCGAAAAAGTTTTCTGTACTTTATACAAGTGATATATTTGATTTTGAGAAAATTTTAAAACATTATTCGGAAAGCGAATTTTTATCAGGTTATTGGAATGAAAAATTTAAGAATCGTATGGATCTTGCAACAAGAAATTGGAAGGATTCTATGAAAAGATGGATAGATTTGTCGGAGGAAGAAAAAGTAGAAGCAGCAAACATTAGAACAAGATTTCATAACAAATTATCCAGAAGGCAGTATACAGTACAGGAAAATGAAAGGCTGTTTTGTAAATTAGTGGATTACACAGCGAAGAGAAATATACGACTTTTAATTGTTGTACCTCCGGTTACTTCTTTTTATCGTGATCGGCTCAATGCGGAAATACAAAATAAGTTTTATGAAATACTTGATAAGATTGAATCGGAGATTCATTTGCTGGATCTTACGAATGCAGATGTTTTTGAGGACAAAGACTTTATTGATACAGATCATTTGAATGATATTGGTGCACAAAAAATGACTACACTGGTATTAGAGGTATTAGAGGAAATCAGCAATAGGTGATCAGATTGCAGGGGATAGAGAATGAATAGTTTTTATAGTGATGATGAGCTTGAAAAAATAGGTTTAAAAAAATATGGAAAAAATGTTTTAATAAGCAAAAAAGCAAGTATTTACAGTCCTGAGAAAATTATAATAGGAAATCATGTCAGAATTGATGATTTCTGTATCTTGAGCGGGAAAATACAACTTGGAAGCTATATACATATTGCGGCATATTCCGGCTTATATGGTGGGGATGATGGAATTTTTATCGGCGATTTTGCTAATCTTTCTTCAAGAGTTTCGGTATATAGTATAAGTGATGATTATTCAGGAGAAAGCATGACAAATCCTATGGTTCCAGAAGAATTGAAAAATGTAGAAAGTGCTCCGGTAACGATTGAAAAACATGTTATCGTAGGTAGTACCAGTGTAATCTTGCCGGGGGTCGTGTTGAGAGAGGGAAGTGCATTTGGAGCATTTTCATTTATCAATAAAAGTTCTGAGGCATGGAGTGTTAATGCGGGGATACCGTTTCGAAAAATAAAAGAACGGAAAAAAAGAATTCAGGATCTGGAAAAGAGAATAGAAAAGAGAACAGATTATAAAAGAAAATCATAACAGGGAGGATAGATCAGAATGATGAGTGATTTAAATGGTGGTGACAATTCAAAAGAAGAGTTGAGTAAAATATCGTTCGAGAATCTTCTCACGCAGTGCCTGGACGGCTACGAAACAGAAGATTATGCTTATATGCAAAAGTATGCTCAAGAGGCGAAATTAAGAAACCCATATCATCTAATGGCCGTTTACCTCTCTGCAATTGCAAATTCCTGTACGGATCATTGGCTGGAGGCCTATGCAGATCTTCGCTTTCTGGAAAACTTACAGAATACATATCAGGAGAATGTTATCTCAGCAGAGGAGTTGCAGCAGATGATCATGCAGGCAAAGGAAATGGTGCTGCAAAGGGATGATCATGAGCAGAAGGAGCAGCTTCAGCAGATTGATGATCGTTACGTGCTGTTACAGGCAAATCTATTTACTTCTTATAAGCCGATAGAGGGATATTTTCGTCCGTTATCATTGGATGGCAGATTTTATTATATGGCCGGATATCTTACCTGGGGGGATTCTTATATGAATGTGACTGATTCAGGAAGCTGTCTGACCAATAAATTTGATATATATCAGATTGAGGCGATATCAAAAGATAAATCGTATGTTGATTCATTTCCATGCATTGTTCCGGTTGTTGCAAATACAGATGTAGAAAATTATCCGAATAAATTTGAGATAAAAACTGGTACAGACAGGTATTCTTTTCCGGCATATGGTTTTAAAAAGTATGATTATTACAGGATAGATGAACCGACTGCTTTTACAGCAGAAAATATAACAGTATTTGGTAAAACAATTCCGTTACATCATGATCCAAAGCGGAAAAAACTGGTTTTGTCCATTTTTTTGGACAGCTTTAACTGGAAGGTGATCAAGGAGCATTCGTTAAAAGAGTGTATGCCAAATACATATGATTTCTTTCAGGAAGGTCTCATATGCGATGAATTTTATGCGGGCAGTGAATTTACATATCCCAGTATCGCCAGCTACTGGACAGGACTTCGGTCGTCACATCACAAGATGCTGAATCAGAGTGTGAAAAGGGCGATGCCGGCAGATCGGAAGGTTTTTCCGGAAATCTTTCAGGAGGCAGGATATTTTACAGCCAAGATTGGCGGAAATGATTCTGTGATTCCGGACTTTGGTTATATGAGAGGAATTGACCGTTTTTTGTATCAATACTGGCAGGAAGACTTTTTTGCACATGAAGCAGTACATCAGACGATAGAACATATGGAAGCATTTCAGGAGACGGATCAGTTTATCTGGCTGGATATACCGGATCTGCATGATGTGGCGGGGGTGTGGGACATGCCATTGTCGGTGCAGACATCGTGCCCGATCCATGTGAATGAGATTGATTTTACGGGAAGATATCCGGGAACCTTATACCAGACACCAAGTCCGAACCGGAGAGAGGTGTATTTAAAGGAAATGGCATATATTGACCGTCAGCTGGGCGTTCTGTATCGTTATATTAAGGAGCATTACAGCAGGGACGAAGTGGTTGTTACATTATTTTCGGATCACGGCAATGGATTTAACGTGGATGCGGGACAGCCGTTTTTATCCTGGCAGAGGGAGAATGTGCCGTTAATGATCTATGGACCGGAGTTTTCACACAATATTTGTGATGAATTGGTGGAATCTGTGGATTATGGACATATTTTGTGTCATCTGGCAGGACTGGAGGATCCAAGTCTTGTAGAGAATGATGGAAATCTTCCGGCATTTTGCGGTGGGACAGAGAAGGAATATGTTTTTGCCCAAAGCCAGCACCCGGACCGGGAATATGCGGCATTTGTTGGGACAAAGGATTATCGTTTTTATCTGGAAAGCTATCAAAAGGTGGACAAGGACTGCCGGATAGAAATATCTGCGGGGGCTTATGTGAAGCTTGTGGATATGGAGGATCAGGAGTTTCAGGATCCGGACATTATGGAGAAATGCAAGGCAATTGTTATGGAAAATATTCAGGATTTTGCATACTGATATGGCAGTCTGGCTATACGTATGAAGGAAACATGGAGGTTAAAAATGCAGGGGATTATTCTGGCAGCGGGTATGGGAAAGCGTTTGAAGGAGCTGACCAACGAGAACACAAAATGCATGGTAAAGGTAAATGGAGTTACCATGATCGAAAGAGCACTGCGTATTCTGGACAAAAAGAAACTGTCTCAGATCGTCATTGTTGTTGGATACCAGGGACAGAAATTGATCGATTTTATAGGTACATTACAGGTTAAAACACCTATTATATTTATAGACAATCCGGTTTACGATAAGACGAATAATATTTACTCGCTGGCTTTGGCAAAGGAGTATTTGTGTGCGGAGGACACGTTGCTTTTGGAGTCGGATCTTGTTTATGAGGAGAGTGTGATTGATGCTTTGTTAGAGGATGAGCGTGCCAATCTTGCTCTGGTTGATAAATTTGAAAGCTGGATGGATGGAACCTGCATGGAACTGGATGAAAATGATTACATTGAAAATTTTATTCCGGGGAAATATTTAAAATTTTCTGAAAAAGAGAATTATTATAAAACAGTCAATATTTATAAGTTTAGTGCTGATTTTTCCCGAAATATCTATGTGCCGTTTTTGACTGCCTATGAGAAAGCAATGGGAGAAAATGAATATTATGAATCTGTGATCAAGCTGATCGCTATGCTGGAGACCAGGGAAATACAGGCGAAAAGATTGACGGGACAGGTATGGTATGAGATTGACAATATTCAGGATCTGAATATTGCAGAATCGTTATTCAACGAAAGTGAATCCGAGCATTATGAAAAAGTAGCAAGACGTTATGGCGGTTTTTGGAGATACCCGAAACTGTTGGACTATTGTTATCTGGTAAATCCGTATTATCCGCCGGTCAAGTTAAAGGAGGAGATGAAATCCAACTTTGAGACTCTGCTTACGGAATATCCTTCCGGGATGGAGGTAAATGCACTTCTGGCGGCGGGAGCCTTTGGAGTAAAACCGGAGCATATCATTGTGGGAAATGGTGCAGCCGAGCTGATCAAGGGACTGCTGGAATATTTATCTGTAAGTGCAGACGGGAAGGTGGGATGTATTTATCCGACCTTTGAAGAGTATCCGAACCGGTTAAAGAAAGAGAGGATCGTGCCATTTGTGCCGGCAGGCGAAGCGATGCATTATACCGTTGAGGATCTGATGCAATTTTATTCTGTCCACAAGATCAATACTCTGGTGCTGATCAATCCGGACAATCCAAGTGGAAATTATATTTCATACAAAGAATGTATCCGGCTCATAGGCTGGTGTAAACAGCAGGATATGGCGGTTATCCTGGATGAAAGCTTTGTAGATTTTGTGGATATCGGACCGGAGGAGGATATTGCGGATGTATCCCTGATTCGGGACAGTGTTTTGGAAGAATATCACAAGTTATACATCATAAAAAGCATTTCAAAATCCTATGGAATCCCGGGAGCCAGATTAGGTGTGCTGGCCAGCAGTGATGAGCAGCTGATCCGATATTTAAAAAAGGATGTATCTATCTGGAATATTAACAGCTTTGGCGAATTTTTTATGCAGATCAAAGAGAAATATGACAAGGATTATGTGGAGGCATTGGGAAAACTGAGAGAATGCAGAAAACAATTGGTACGGCAGTTAAAGGATATTTCTTTTTTGGAGGTTTATCCGTCCCAGGCTAATTTTGTGATGTGCAGATTAAAGGGGATTACTGCGGCAGACCTTTGTACCTCGTTATTACAAGAAAATATTTTTGTGAAGGATCTGACGAAGAAGATCAAAAACGGTTATCAGTATATCAGACTTTCTATTCGTAGCGAGGAGGACAATGACCGTTTGATCACAGCATTGCGGCAGCTTGAAAGATAAGAGACAGCAAACATCAGCGTCCTGTGTTATTTGTCAGTTTTTGAAATGATATGGAGGAAATGAATGGATGGATATTATGATCGCAGCGGACTTGAACTATTTCTCACCGGCGTTGACCCTGATCGTGTCTTTGTTTCATAACCATATGGAAAAAGATATGAATATTTATTTTTTATGTTCCGAATTTGGCGAAAAGGAATTTGCAGTGCTTGATAAGATTGAGAAAAGATATAAAAACAAAAAGATTATCTGTTTCAACATTTCTGAGGAGCAGACAGAGGGTTTACGGTCATTTGGCAGATTTTCGGTAGGAGCTTTTTATCGAATACTGGGATTGGAAATGATACCGACGGAGGTAGAGCGGATATTATATCTGGATGTGGATATGGTTGTGACAAGAGATATTACCGGATTGTTTGAAATGGACATGACGGAACCGGTATTGGTATGTGACGATATCAATAATATTTTGCAGGGAAACATGGAGTATCACAAGGCTATTGTACATCTGACACCAGAGGATAAATATTTTAATTCAGGAATGATACTGTTTGATATGGAATACGTTCGCCAAAAGCATGTGCGGGAGAGGCTGCTTGATGATATCAAAGATAATTTTGACAGATATAAATTAGTGGATCAGGATGCGTTAAATCGCTATTATCATGGTATATCCCGGTTTATTCCATGGGAAAAATATAATTGTCCCTGTGTCCCGTATTTATCATTAGACACCGGGCATGTGATCGGAGAAAGGAATCTGCTGACTTATGCGGAACTTCAGAGAATGCAGGATCCGGAAAATGGATTACAGATTTTTGATGTTACCGCAGGGATACTGGCAGAGGCATCCATTATTCATTTCTGTTCCGAAATGAAGCCTTGGAAAGATAGAGAATTCTATCAATGTAATCAGAATATGCAGCAGGTATACAAAATTTATAACCGGTATGAAAGACTGGCTGCAAGATTGATGAAATAATGGAAATATTGTATCTGTCAGAAAAGATTATAGATATATGAGACAAATAGAGTAACTAATAAAAATTATAGGAATAATTAATTTGTTGAAGGAAGGAATCTACGGGATTTATTTCGGTAAATCACCTGAAGTGAAAGATATGTTTGATTTAAATCTAAAATTTGATGAAATTATAAAAAAATATTTGCCAAATAAATATGAATCTGGTAATAACGATTTAGTATACAGCAAAGTATATGCAATTTTACGGGAAAAATGCTTAAACAAAAATGTTGCTATGTGGGGAGTGGGAGATATTAATAATATATCTCAGACATATGTGGCAAAATTTTTAGAAGTATTTGCGGATTCATTGCAAAATACAAAATGTGTGATAGATGCTAGAAAAGAATTAGAAGGGAAAAAAATATTAGGCTTACCGATCATTACGGCATCCGAAATTGCTAAATACGACATTGATATAATATTGATAACTTCTTATAGAAGTAGAAAATTTATTGCAAAAGAATTAAAGCTGCACCATCCGGATATTACGTATCTTGATGTGTATGAAGAACTGGAAAAAACAGGTTTACCATCAGATGTTGATATTTTTTCGGATAATGATAAATATATTGATTTATATGATCAAAGGATGAAGTATAATAACGCAGTCACTATAGAAGATAAAAAAGAACAATTTGATAAATTGTTATTAATGTATGCGGATATTAAAGACATATATTACATGTGTAAGATGATTGATGAATGCGAGATTACTGATTTAATATATAGAGATAAATTAGATCATTTAAAGAAAGAGTTATTAAATTTACTTGAAACAATTAGGAATAATATATATAACAGAAAAGACATCATAGTTTGGTTTCAGGATGCTTTTAGAAATATTGACTGGTATGATTCAGAAAAGAAGCAATTTAAAATGTTAAATAACCTGTCTGAAAAAAGTGTTTGTTTTGTGAATAGTTTTTCGACGGCACCGGTAACATATGAGAGTGTATATTCAATTATAACAGGTAAATTACCTTTTGAAGGTGATGTATATGATTCTGCTTTTAAATTTGATGTTGAACAGTTTGAATTTTTAAATATGGCAGTTCAGCACGGCTATAATATAGAATTTTATACAGATGAATCATTTGATATATTTAATCCAAATAAAAAATTGAGTACGCATTATAAAAAATATGTTTCAGAAATAATTTGGGCCATATTAAATAAAATGTGTGATCAGCATGATAAAAGTGCACTTCATTTTACATATGCACTGAAAGAATTGCATGTTCCGTTTATGTGTGGTTATTTCTCTGACAAACCGGTTAAAACTATTTTTTCAAAAATGGGATTAGAGGATGAACAGACTAATTGGAAGGACATAAAAAGACAATTTAATGATTGTTTAAATTATGTGAATGAAGAATTGGAAAGTTTCTTCGGATTGCTGGGTGAGGAATCAAGCATTATTGTATTTAGTGATCATGCACATATTGTTTATGATCAATACGAAAATAAACCATTTTATCTATATTACGATAATGTAGAAAAAAGTGTAAAGAATGTTTTCATGATCTATAATAAAAAATGGAAACCAGAAATCCATAACGAATTGGTAAGTATGATCGATTTTAATGAAATAGCATGTCAAATATATGAAAAAGACTCGTTTGAACTGCCAAACAGAAAAGAAGTATATTGGCAATATTATCCTATATACAATAAAACCATTAGAGAAAATGCAGCTTTTTTCAATGGTGAAGATTATATTGATGGAATTGAGTGTTGTTATGATGGAGATGTTGTTAAAGTAAGTACTCCGCATAGTATAAAACAAATAAAAAAGGTGTGAATTAAAATTGTGTATATCTGACAGTACTTTATTTTTTATATGTAAAACATTGAATGTTCGACGAAGTGATATAACCTATTTGGCGGAACAAAAAATAGGAATGACAAATCAATCCTTTCTTGTAATAGAACTTTTCAGTGCGGTTGAAGGAGGCTATATTAAAGTAATGTGTTATCCTTTCTGAATGATATCCAGTATTTCCTGAAAACGCTGTTCATAGGTATGCTCGGAAAATACTTTTTGCTGACCGGACCGGGCGATTTCATTCCGCTTGGCAGGATTTGCAAGATAGTAATCAATTTTTTTGATCATATCATCAAGATTTTCATAGTAAACATAATCCTTACCGGCGGTAAAATGACGATCAAAGTCCCTTTGGTAATTGGTCAAAAGAAAACCACCGGCACCCATAATATCCATCGCCCGTAAAGGTATACCACTCTGAATACTCCGGAGGGAAATGTTTAGATTGATCCGTGAGCACTGGAAAACAAGCGGCATTTCTTTTTCGTAGTGAACGGTTCCCATGTTTTGAATGGTGGTAAACTGGGGCGTTGGATTAGGGGTATACAGTTTTACATGAAGGTTTTTATGAGCATCTAAAAGTTTCATACATTGGAAGCGTTCTGTTTGTGTGATCTTACGGCATAAAAAGTAATTTGCGTAAAGGTAACGGAGTGTTTCGTGACCGTCTCTGGATGGCTCCAGAGGAATATGCATTTGAAGTTCTTCTAAAATTTCAGGAGTCAGACAATCTTCTAAGAAAAGCTGTCCGTAAATTTGCTGCTGGGCAGCCATGATGCCCTCCAGATATCCCTTTGTATATGCAGGAAGATCAGAAAAACGGTCGTATAAATTATGCTTTTCGTTGTATAATGAACCGACAAAGGCAACATCTGCATCCAAAAGCTTCCGATGCTCCGGGGAAACGGTTAGTGTGGATAATCGTTTTGAATTCACAGCCATAGGCAGATAGTAGACCTGTTTTACGCCTAATGCTTTGAGGTCTGTTACCATTTGACTGTCAAAAATAAAAATAAAATTGCAGCTATGAAAAATGGTGTCAGAGTATGTCAGAACCAATGGGCTGTCATAACACCAGCTGACATAAGGGATTTTAATGTCGTTGCATACATTAGAGAGGATTGGGTAGTAGTTGGAGGAAAAAATCAGATCGATATGTTCCTCTTTTATATAATTGCGTAATTCGGAACGGAATCGGGGATCCTGCCGGTAATTTCGTGGTTCCTTTTGATAGACGATGACTTCGTTTCCAAGATTTACGAGTGCTTCCCGGATATCATCCCTTCCAAAGCTTTTCCAGTCAGGAATTAATATTTTCATGGTGATCCTCCCAATGTAATGAATTTAATGTTGAAACGATATTTTATATTATAACAGTTTCGGTCATTCGAGAAAAGGGGGAAAGGGATAAGATTATGAAATACCATATAAAAACGACGGGAAGTATTTGTAAACTATGGGCGGGGACGTCATTTATATACATTTGAATATCTGTGTAAACAGGAGCCATCGTTGACATTTGGGGACGAGATCTTATATGAAAATTTTTATCATCTGCCGACTATCCGACAGATACAGGGGCCATAGGTTTATATTGAATAAACGTAGAGAGTATTGTATACTTAATATGAAGAGGCATACAGAAACGGAAGGTTATATTGAAGAGATATGGGTATAGATATTGTTACAGGAAAGAAAAAAATGGGCAAAGTAAGGATGAATATTCATATAATAACAAATAGTGTTATTGCCCGGAAATTTAAAGGAGGTATGACTTATGTTAGCAGCCGTAAAGGGAATTGTACAAGGCAACACAGTTGTTATTGAAGATGAAGATATTAGGGATTATGATGGAGCAGAGGTTATTGTCACGCTGCTAAATTATCCGCAGAAAAAGGTAAGGAAAGCACCTGTTGATTGGGATAGTTTTGTTATTTCAAGTGAAAGAGGAAAGCATGTAGATGAATATATGAGGGAGATGCGAGCGAATGACAGATTATAAAAAAGTATTTGTTGATACGGCACCATTCATATACTTCATTGAAAAAGATGAAAATAATCCACAGTATTTTGACAAAGTAAAAAAATTTTTCAGTAATGGATATGAGACAGATAAAAAGTTTGTGACATCTGTAATTACAATGGAAGAATATTTTGTATTTCCATACAGAAATAAATCAAGAGATTGCCAAAAAGGCCGCTCAAATCAGAGCAGAATATAAAGGTTTTAAGGCTATGGATGCGCTTCAGTTAGCAGTAGCATGTTTTACTAAGTGTGATTTATTCTTGACGAATGATAAGCAGTTAAGACAATTCAAGGAATTAAAGTGCATTACGGTTGATGAACTGGAATAACTAACAACGCACCAACTCTCAAGGATAATTTTTGATTATTAAATCTGATAAGATGATATTTATGAAATATGCCCAAAAATAATTTCAACCATAGAGAACTACAGAATTATTGATGTTCTAAAAATTCTGCAATTCTCTGTACTCCCTGGCCATCGACCAATGCATTCATACGGGCAGCATATTCCTTTCGCAGGTCATCATTTGTGAGGTATACATCCAATGCCCGGAGAATGTTTGGTACAACGGGATCGAAACGGGCATCTCCGGCGTGGAGCATAATATGCTGGTCATCCATTTGTTTGACGCCATCTACTTGATTGTCGGCAAAGGAGAAGCAGACCGTAGGTGTGCTGCAGGCACATAATTCTAAAAGCGTTGTACCGCCTGCTGACACAGCGAGTTGATTACGCCGCATGTAGTAGCTCATATTGTTGACATTTTTGTGAAGCCGGATCTGTGGAAAACGGGCAGCCATAGCGTGCAGCTGTGGCTCATCCTGATTCATACTTCCTACAATTACGTCAAAGGAAAAGCCATTTAGAGAGTCAGGGACGGCAATCGTTTGTTTGTCATGGTCTAAACAGGCTGAGAGGATCTGCAGAGACACATGGTAAGGATCGGTGCCGCCGGTTGTGATCAGAATGCTTTTGTCCCGGATAACAGGGGCTGTGGGTGTCTGAAATTCCTCGCGGAGAGGAGAATATTTTGTGCCGGCCAGCACTTTTGTGTCAGTGCCGAAATAGCGTTTGAAATAGTCATCATAATCCGTGCGGAGACCGTAGTGCAGCACAGCAGAGACCGGATAGGTATCGATCTCCATGTCATCGAGATATAATACAGGGATCCTTTGGTTTAAGGTGGCAAGATAAGAGAGCGTGATCTGATAAGAGTCAACAACCAGCCATTTCAGAGGATATTCCTTTAGAAGTGGAAGGAATATATCGTATTCGGATTCCATATGTCTCCAGTCAGTATGGAGTATTACATAGGGAATATTGGCAGCCTTTAGACGTGCCGTTTCTTTTTCTTCCGCAAGAAAAAAGATACATTTGATCCCTCTTTTGATAAGCTCAGTGGCAATAGAAATACAGCGGACAAGATGTCCGGTAGCAATTTGTTCATTTGCGTCAACGCGAAATCCGATCATAACGATAACCTGCCTTTCCGGGGGATATATTCTGATATTAGAATATTCTAAATGCAGTATACCACAAATCAGCTGTATTTTCTCTGAAATGTTGAGATGGAATGGTTGGTTTTTTTCTTGTGATTCCGGTGAAATCGTGTTACACTTACAACAAGCAGATCAGTGAAAAGGAAAGGTGACATTATGTATATTCCATATGGAAGGCAATCAATAGATGATGCAGATATTGAGGCGGTTGTGAAGGTGTTGAAATCGGACTATCTGACAACGGGACCGGCGGTGGCAGCTTTTGAAAAGAAAGTGGCAGATTATGTGGGGGCGAAGTACGCTGTGGCAGTGAGCAATGGAACAGCGGCTCTTCATGTGGCGTGCCTGGCAGCAGGAATTGGTGCGGGAGATGAGGTGGTTACGACACCGATCACTTTTGCGGCATCTGCAAACTGTGTGCTTTATTGTGGTGGAACGCCGGTATTTGCAGACATTGACCCGGATACATACAATATTTCCCCAGTGGAGCTGGAACGAAAGATTACTTCCCGGACAAAGGCCATTATTCCGGTACATTATACCGGGCAGCCATGTGACATGGATGCAATCCTGGAAATTGCACATAAGCATGATCTGTTGGTTATTGAGGATGGAGCACATGCACTGGGAGCATCCTATAAAGGAAAGAAGATTGGAAGCATTGCCGATATGACCTGTTTTAGCTTTCATCCGGTGAAACCTGTGACGACAGGAGAAGGTGGCATGATCGTTACAGATAATGAAGAGCTATACCGCAAGCTGGTTTTGTACAGAAGCCATGGAATTACCAGAGATAACGATATGATGCAGCAGTATGAGGATCAGCTGAGGCAGTCCACGGATCCGGCATTGCAGGAGGCTGCAGATATGCTTCGTGGAGACGTTATGGATCCGGGAGGATGGTATTATCAGCAGCTGGAGCTGGGATATAATTACCGGATTACAGATATTGCCTGTGCTTTAGGTGCCAGCCAGATGGACAAACTGGATCGTTTTCTGGAACGCCGGAGACAGATTGCCGGGAAATATGATGAGGCATTTGCGGATATACCGCAGATCAAGACACCATGGCAGCAGGAGGGCTGTCAGAGCGGCTGGCATTTGTATATGATACAGACGATGGAACGCAGCAGGAGAGAAGTTTTTGATGGGCTGCGTCAGGCAGGGATTGGTGTAAATGTGCATTACATACCGGTTTACAGACATCCTTATTACCAGAGAAACGGCTATGCCGGAGTTCATTGCCTGAATGCGGAGGCATTCTATGAGAGAGCAGTCAGTCTGCCGATCTTCCCGGGATTAACAGGATCACAGCAGGATTATGTGATCGAGCATGTGATTAAGGAATGCACAGCAGATTAGATGGATTCCGGAAATTGTTTATCCGCACGAAGGCAAAGTGAGGATGGAAAAAGCTAAGTGATACCCCGCAGCTTGCTGCGGGGTATTTAAGTATAAGAAACAGTATGGGCATACTACATCATTCCGTGTGAGAAGTCTGGGTTACAAAATTGTAAGAAAGAAATTCACTGAAATGTAAGGATTCTTTGGTAAGATATATAACATAAAAAAGGGAGGTGTATTATGTGAAACAGACAGGCTATTATGCAATGCTGGCATTCCGCTATCGCAAAAAGCATCCCATGCAGACTCTGTATTCTGTTTTGGCGATCATGGTTTCTGTGATCTTATGTTATTGCAGCATTACGGTAGGTTTTACGATCATGAATTATGGTTATGAGTCGGCAATGGCCAGGCAGCATGGGTGTGAATTGGAGATATCTGAGTTTCCGGTAGGTGTCGATGAAATTTCGGGCGAGGATACATGGAAACCGGCAGATTACCGGAGGATGCAGAAAAAGCTGGAGAAGCTTCCGGAGGTCCGGGAGACATATTTAAAGAAAAGCTATAGTAAAGAATATGATGAGGATGGCGATCAAGTCAAAAAAATGTATATGTCTCTTTTTATCGGAGCTAAGGATACCTCGGATCTGTATGGATGTGCCAAAAAGATTCAGGAAGATACGGGGTATAGGGTATATGTTGACAATGACATTGCAACGCATCTGGGACAGGGGAGAGAAGAGGATACAGTGGCGCAGGCACTTGGCAACACCATTGTGGCACTGATCGGTGCCTTGTTTGCATCATTTGCCATGCTGGTGATCCGCAATACCATGATGCTTCCGGTGCTGGAGAGAATGAAGGAATATGGGGTGCTGCGTTGTGTAGGAATGTCGAAGAAACAGCTATATTTCATGCTGGCAGTGGAAGGAATTCTGCTTACGATCATTAGTACCATTTTAGGGACAGGAATCGGATTTGGCATGTTAAAGGGGTGTCAGGGATGGGTGAACCGCTGTCTGATGGCAGATGTTCCGGTTGTCTTTCGATTTTATCCGAAGGCGGTATTGTACAGTGGAGTGTTGTGTATTGCCGTGACATTGTTTGCATTGTTAGAACCGGCGAGGCAGGCGGGAAATCTTTCGGTCAGCCAGGTGCTTCGTGGCGGTGCTTATGGAATCAGGGGAATGAAAGCAAAGAAAAAGGGGGAACGCCACCGGTTCAGTCATTTTATGGGCAGACTTTTTGGGGTGGAGTGGGAGTATGCCATGCGCAATATGTCCCGAAATCCCGGAAGCCAGATTTATCTGTTTATGGGGCTTTTTATCAGCATGATCTTATTTACCGTTATTTTCTCGTCCGTGGAAACGACATATTCCACCCTGGAAAATAGTATGCAGGGAAAAAATGAGGAATATGCGGAGGCCATTGCCATCAGGGGAAAATGTTCTCAGGAGCGTGAGGAGCAGATCTGTCAGGAGGTGCAGAAGTTAGACGGGGTAAAAAAGGCAGGAATTTTGCAGCTTGGAATGTTGTTGGTGCAGGACAGGAGACAGCTTCGTCATTACAAAAAAATGACGGAAAAGGACCGGAAAACAGCTTTCAATTTTATGACCGCCGTCGGCTATGACAGGGAACATTTGGATCAACTAAAGAAGCAGATTGTTGAGGGGGAGATTGACTATGACAGTCTGGTACAGAAGCATGGTGTCATTCTGTGCGATTATGAATATAATCCGAAGGACGATACCGCAAATGTTTCCAGCACAGATGTACGTTTGACGGACTATAAAGTCGGGGATGAAATACCGGTACTGAACGAAGAGGCTCAGAAAAGAGTTATACATATTTTAAACGAGATGGAAGATGCAATTGGAGAGGAGCCACAGGGATCCTCTGAATGGAAGCCGGAACAGACCAGGAAAGCAGAAAAAAAACTGATAAAGAAAAGAACAAGATACTGGGAAAAAGCAGAAAAATTCATTCAGGAAAAGGGATATCCTGTGGATGAATACCGTTGGTGTCTGAAAAAAATAAATACCTATACCAGCCTTTTTGCACAAATACAAAATATATTACAGCAGTATGAGCTGGATCAGGGACATTCCGTAAAGTTTCCGATACAGGCAATTATTAAGGAGGATACTTACAATTCGTTATATCTGACACAGAACTCCGCCCAGGGAACCGGCGTGATCATGGCGGATAAAACCTATCACACATACAGTAATTCGAAAGAAACAATGTTGTCGGATGTTGTTCCAATGGGGGAAGGAGAGGAATATATCGGGATCGTTCGGGATGTACGAAAAGCAGGATCGGATCTGATCACATATGTGAAAAAGCTCAATGACGAAAGTGGCGATACCAATTTTATCTTGCTGGAGGATACATCAGGACAAGGATATCCAATAGACGAAGGCCAGACAATTGTCAATATCAGCCGCAATATGGAGCTGATACAAAAGGGAGGAATACTGGTAGGAGGTTTTATTCTGCTGATCAGTCTGCTTCAGATCATTAATGTAACAGCAGCAGGGATAAGTATGCGGCAGGGGGAATTCAAACTGCTTTCTGTTGCAGGGATGTCAAGGAAGCAGCTTCAAAAAATGCTGATTCTGGAAAAAGCAGTGACATGTCTCCTTGGTGTTGGCACCGGTGTTGCAGCCGGTTATGGACTTAGTTATTTCTTTATAGAAACACTTCTCAATCAGGATGGAGGAGCTGCGGACAGCTCTGGAGGAATCTGTTTTACCTGGCCATGGAATAAGATCGTTCCGGCAGCAGTAATCGTTTATGTACTTTGCCTGCTTTGCAGTTATTCTGGCAGAAGATACTCGAAACGTAAATAATGAAATGATCAGGGAAAAGTGGGGAAACAAAAAAAGATAAATCGACCGGGATATAAGGAAAGGATGTGGAATATATGGCATTTTTGGAGGTTCAGGATCTCACAAGAATATATGGAAAAAAGGAAAATCAGTTAAAGGCACTGGATCATGTGAGCTTTATTGTGGAAAAGGGGCAGTTTGTAGCGGTAACCGGAGCCAGTGGTTCCGGAAAATCCACTTTGTTAAATCTGCTGGGAAGCATGGATGATGCCCAGGAGGGATCGGTCAGGCTGGAGGGAGAAGATGTCGTTGGCATGAAAGAGAAACAGAGGGCGGTATTCCGGCGCAGAAAGATAGGCTTTGTTTTTCAGGAGTATAATCTGGTGCCGGTGCTGAATGTGGAGGAAAATATTCAGATTCCGGTACGCCTGGATGGAAAACAGATCGATCCGGATTATCTGGCACAGTTATTGCACATTTTGGGACTGGAAGATCGCAAATATCATTTGCCGGAGGAGCTTTCGGGTGGACAGAAGCAGAGAGTAGCGATTGGCAGAGCACTGGCCAATCATCCGAGCCTGCTTCTGGCGGATGAACCCACCGGTAATCTCGATCACCAGAATGGGTTAGAAGTGATGGCACTTTTAAAGGAGTCTATCAAGCAATTTGCGTTGACAATGATCGTTGTAACCCATGATCCGTCCATCGCATCTATGGCTGACCGTGTGATCACATTGTCGGATGGAGTGATCGTTTCGGATACTATGGTAAAACATGTGCTCGCTGCACAGAACGATAGAAAAAAACTTTAGCATTAAAGCAGAGAGAGGATAAGCAGGAAGGAGCTGCTCGACTTTTATGAAAGTTATGGTTTTAAAGAGAGGAGTACAAATGGGAAAATCAGCAATTTTGAAGAAGATACATAATGCTGCGAAGAATTATCAGAGATATTTGGCTGGAAAAACTTTTATGTATGTATATGAAGGATAAAGCATTGCAGTACATGAGACTTTTACTTCTGGGATTCGAGAAATTACCATGGAGCCGGCATTGTTTGAAAACGTCTTGGAGAAAGATGGAAAGTATTATAAGGTCGGAAGCGAGCGATTAAAGGTCAAGGACAGCAAGGTGGAGGATGAAAATTATTATCTGCTTTCATTAGCTGCGACAGCCAAAGAGTTAGACCGGCTTGGAAAGAGAACTGCTAATGTCTACTGGGCAGTGGGACTTCCTCTTACCCGTTTTGGCAAAGAGAAAGAGGCATTTAGTTGCCAGTCAGATCAGTACAAGGACATTATTCCGGAAGAACTTCACAAGTATTGTGAGACGATCACAAATTATATCAGAGAGCTTGGTTACAAGAGTAAAAGAAGCTGAAGAAAGAAAAAAGAGTGGTTATAACTGTGCACAGGCCGTTGCATGTACTTATTGTGATATGCAAAGATGGCTCGAGGTGAAATGGTTCGATATATGGCAGAAAACAATATTGAAGATCCTATGGATATTCAGAAATTTGACAGACCCGGCTATTCGTTTAGAGCTGATCTATCATCAGATAATGAATATGTTTTTGAACGAAATCTGGCAAAATTATTTAGATAAAAGATGCTCTATGTGGGCATCTTTTATCTAATAATAGGAATAATTACTATTTTTCTTGACATCGGCTGAAAAGTAATATATAATCCCTATTAAGAATAAATCCTAATAAGGAGGTCGAATAATTATTAGAAGAAATACCATTCAAAAAGATTTAGTAAGAAACGCTGTGTATGAGATGAAAAGGCATGTTACAGCAAATGAAGTGTATGAATTTATAAAAGAAGCATATCCTACAATTGGAAAAGGGACTGTATATAGAAACCTTGATATATTGGTAGAAGAAGGTGCTTTAAGAAAGGTTGAAGTTCCGGATGGACCGAACCGGTTCGATTTCACATTAAAAAATCATTACCATGTCAGGTGTGTAAAGTGTGGTGAGGTTTCAGATGTGGATATGGATGAAATACCGAATTTACTAGAAAGAATTCATGACACACATGGAATCGAATATTTGGATTATGATATTTCATTTAAAGGCATTTGTCCCAAATGCAGGGAGGAGGAACAGAATGAATAAGAAAGCAATGTATAAGTTGAGTTATGGACTGTTTGTATTGACTGCAAAAGAAGCAGAAAAAGATAACGGATGCATTATTAATACAGCGATTCAGGCGGCCTCAGGACCAAATCAGTTAAGTATCTGCGTCAATAAGGCAAATTACACGCATGATATGATTCAAAGAACTGGAAAATTTACAGTATCAGTCCTGAGTCAGAATGCGCAGTTTGAATTATTTAAGCATTTTGGATTCCAATCAGGAAGGGATACCAATAAGTTTAAAACATTTGAAAAGTGTGCCAGGGGTACAAATGGTATTTATTATATTACAGAAGGTACCAATGCATATATTTCTGTAACAGTTAATAAAACAGAGGATTTGGGTTCGCATACAATGTTTATCGGTGAGATAACTGATATGGAAGTGTTAAGTGATATTCCTTCTGTCACATATGAATATTATCAGAATAATATCAAGCCCAAGCCGGAGGAAGTTGGAAAAACGGAAGATGGTCAGACGATATGGCGTTGCAGAATTTGTGGATATGAATATGTAGGTGAAGAATTACCGGATGATTTTATATGTCCTATATGTAAGCACCCGGCTTCAGATTTTGAAAAAATAGTAAAGAAAACGGAGGTATAGAAATGGCAGCAAACAAATACGCAGGAACACAGACAGAGAAAAATTTACAGGAGGCATTTGCAGGA
>ERZ779840.22-NODE-22-length-174025-cov-13.400195_pt1 | contig 174025 bp, 151 predicted proteins | sample MGYA00511561_ERZ779840 | MGnify/ENA primary metagenome ERZ779840 (study PRJEB29588, sample SAMEA2162036) | human gut metagenome | biome: human gut; feature: human-associated habitat; material: faeces | place: Denmark | collected 2008/2010 ...
AGTGGGTATTTTACTTTTTTCGGGAACGGTATTTTTCTTCTGCGACCAGAAAATTGTATCTCGTGCCAGACGTCATATTCTGCCGAAGGGGAAACGGCAGAGAAAAATACGGGGGTATCGTTTATTTTACGGGGAAACAAAAAAGATACTGTATTATCAGAGCGTGTTTCTGATGGTATGTGTGTTTGCAGGAGTGGTCTGGTGGAACTATATGCCGGTGCACTCGCTGTATAATGATGAATCGGATGTTTACTATAAGGAGTATGTGGATCAGGTGTCCGGACCGTATACGAAGGCTTCCGCCCAAAAAATAAAACAGTGGCGGGAGGAGAGGCTTGCTCTGGAAAAGCAGATCCATCAGGAGAAGCGGAAGGCGGCTACGGATGAGCTGAAATCGATCGTGGAATCAGGATATACCAAGGAGCGGAAAAGAACAGAGGGCTTTCAGGTACTGATGGATCATCTCGGCTATATTTCCGGTATTCCAAATGGCGGTCTTTTTTATGAGAGAGGCTACGAGCAGTTGACGGGGTATGAGATGGCATGGAAGCGGGATGCGATGCTGGCACTGGAGGGCGTTCTTATGGTGATCCTTACGGTGGCGGGGATTTATTCCCGGGAGTATGAGACTGGAATGATGCGGTTGCTGAGGACAACGTCCCGGGGAAGGCAGGAGCTGCGGAGTGCCAAGCTGTGGATCGGCGTAGGAATTGTTACGGTGATCTATGGAATTATCTATGGAAGCGAATTTTATCGTATATTAAGTGCTTTCGGAACAAAGGGCTGGAGCTGCTCCGTGGCAAGTATGTCTCATATGCCGCTGTATCTGTCGGGACTGGCGGTGGTGGATTATCTGGCGTTGATCCTGGTCATGCGTTATCTGGGGTTTTTGCTGGTGATGGCGGCGGTTTACCTGATCTCCAGCCGTGCGGAAAGCTTTATTATGACGGTGGTATACAGTATTTCTATATTTGCATTGCCGTTAGTTCTGTATCTGAGTGGGGTGAAGGTTTTCAAATATGTACTGCTTGATCCGCTGCTTTTGGGAAATATATTTTGATGATGCTGGGTGCTAAGTGTTTTTCCATTTAAGGATGGAATAAACGGGAAAGGAGTTTAAAGCGTATGGAGATTACAATATCTCATCTGACAAAACGATTCGGGGATAAAACGGCACTGGATGATGTGAGTCTTGTGCTGGATCCCGGTGTACATGCACTGCTTGGCCCAAATGGAGCCGGGAAAAGTACATTGATCAATATCCTGACAGACAGCATTGTACGGGATAAAGGGGAAGTGCTGTACAATGATCATGAGATCACAGGGCTGGGGGCTAAATACAGGGAGCTTCTGGGATATATGCCACAGCAGCAGAGACTTTATGACAATTATACGGCAGAGGAGTTTTTAAAATATATGGCGGCGGTCAAGGGGATTGCACCGGGAAAAGCCGGAAAGCAGATCGGAGAGCTTCTGCAGGTGGTCAATCTGTGGGATGTACGGCGCAAAAAGGTGGGAGGATTTTCCGGTGGAATGAAACAGCGTGTTCTATTGGCACAGGCTCTTCTGGGGAAACCACGTCTGCTCATTCTGGATGAACCCACGGCGGGACTGGATCCCAGTGAGCGTATTAATATCCGGAATTATATTGCTGCTGTGGCACAAAAAATGATCGTGCTTTTTGCGACCCATGTGGTCAGCGATATCGAATGTATTGCGAAGGATGTGATCCTGATCCGGGATGGAAAGATCTGCCGGCAGGGGACGCCGGTGGAGCTGATCGAGAGTATTCAGGGCAAGGTGGGGGAACTGCCATGTGATCTGGATAGTCTGGAAAAGCTGCAGGAGCAGTACTGCACCGGAAATGTTTATCAGAGGCGGGAAGGGCTTCGTGTGCGGATCGTCGGGGACAGGCTGCCGGAGGGATGTCTGCCGGTGAATGACAGCATTGATCTGGAGGATGTGTATATGTATTGCATAAATAGGTGAAAGTTCTATATTAATAAAATCTTAAATATTTCATTCGCTTATTTTAAGAATCCTTCCCTATACTGATAGATAACAGAATGGGGAAAGGAGAACGGCTATGAAAAGAAAAATGTTATATAGTGTTTTGTGTGTACTTGTTCTGGCATCTTTATCCGGGTGTGGAAAAAATAAAACACCTTCCAATGATCGGGTTAATCTGAAGGAATATCATCAGCAATATCAGCAGGATACCTTGGAGGTCAAGAAGAGTTCTTATGAAAAGCTGGATTTTTCCGGATGTACTTTCGCAGATCTGCCGGACAGCGATACGGTCTGTGTATTGGATGTGGAAAACAGAGGGATTGGTGTGGAGGAAGGGATTTCTCTGGCAAAAAATTGGTTGAAAGATACGGGAAACACAAAGATTGACTTAAGAAAAGAGCTGCGGGATGCCAGTGGCCAGATACAGAGGAACGATACGGAGGAATATCCATATAATTATCCTTCTGTGATGGAGAATCGGAAGAAGCTGAAATCCGGAGATGGTTTTTTTATCAATACGAAAGAGTGTTATCTGCAGATGGGAGCGGACGGATTTTATTCGGTCAGTGACGGAAGCATCACCAAATATCTGAAACAGGATGGTCATGCGGCAGCGGATGCACTGGGGAGCAATGAAGAAAATATTGTCGCTGAAGGAAGCTATGAGGAGATGGCGGACAAATCCTATGAGCTTTTGTCGGGAAAGATTTCGGTGGCAGAAGCGGCAGACATAACACGGAAGTTTTTTATGCAAGGGATACCGTTTGAACCAGAAAAAAATGTTTCCTGTGACATTCCGTATGTGTCGGTATTTTCTATGGGAGCCAAATACGGATATGCGTTTACCATGCGGCGCACATATCAAAATATTCCGTTTGCATATTCGTCAAGCAGTTCTATCGTTCCAAAGAGCAGATATTATGTTGTGGAGGATGATAAAACTGCTTATGTAGTAAATAAGAATACGGTGGCAGCGTATACGGGAGATAATGAGGGACAGCCCCTTTCTGTCCAGAGGGAGGAAAAGGAGATTTTGGGACTGAGGGATGCGGTGTCCCTTTTAAATGACAAGCTGGCAAGGGAGCTGCAGATGGCGGTGGATCATGTGGAACTGGTTTATTGCCGGGTGGCACTGGATGAGAAAAATGAAAAATATGTCGTTTATCCATGCTGGGAGTTTGATGGAAAGGTTCAAAATAACAATAACCGTCTGCGGGTTTACCTGGATGTGCTCACGGGAGAACTGCATTTATATGCTTATCCCGAAAAGGGGACACAGAAGAGTGATGGGGGAGTGGAATGATGCAGAAGGGGAATAATAACAAGAGAAAAGAACGCGGGAGGAGTACGTTATTTCGGACAATAAAAACGGAACTAAAAAAGGCGTTGAATTCTCCTGCCACCGTGATTATGATGTTTGCAGCAGCTGCCGCCTGTACCCTTAGTGTGGCATATATCGACACGGATTCCCGGCAGAGGACGGTACTATCTCTGCTGATAGAACAGGACGCAGAGCTGTTATTATCCGATACAAGATTTCAATGGATGGAAATATGGAGACTGGGATTTGGATCGTGGACATATATTTTATTTCCACTGCTTTTGACCGGGGGCTACCTGCATATGCTCAGTGAAGAACGAAGCTGCGGAGGAACGCGGTTTTTTCTGGTCCGGGAGGGGAGAGTGCCCTATTGCATTGGAAAAACAGTATCTATTATGATATCCGGCGGTGTGATCTTATTAGGGGGATATCTGATATATGGTTTGATCACTGTGCTTGGATTTCCGGGTTTTTCTTTGCATTCCCTGACGGACATCACAGTGGCAGGATATATTTTGTGCCGTTTGGGCCGGACCTTTCTTTATGGAATGATGGTGGGGATCTTTGGTTATCTGGTATCTGTGTTTTGTACCGAGAAATATATTGTGCTGTGTTTTCCGATGATGCTGTCGTATGTTTAATCGTCCGTGTATGACCGGATCGAGCAGCAGCTGATCGCCGGGGAAAAGTGGAAACTGCAGGAGTATTTTCAGATATTCCGGATCAGTAATCTGGTGGACGGTGTGGATATGAAAAGCAGGCTTTGTACGCTTTTGTGTGTACTGGTCTGGTATCTGCTTGGAATGCTTTTGTTTATTCACAGGATCCGAAAGGAGGCAGCATGATATGGGAGAAGGAAAGAAAAGAATATCCGGCGGAATGAAAACGGCAGTACATATTGCGGCAATGGAGTGGAGGAACCTGTTCTGCAGTACGAAAATATTCGTGTTGGGAATATTACTGATCTTTTTTAATGAGCAGATCGTCCGTCCGCTGAGGCAGTGCAGTGGTCTGATGACTCAGAAGGTATCCTGTTTTGAATCCTATGCAGCACTTTGTAATTCCGGAGCGGTCATGCTGGTGCTGCCGTTATTTTATCTGTCCATGATGGCTGATTTTCCGAAGGAGGGTGGCATCAGTCTGTTTTTTCATATCCGGTGCAGCAGGCTGGCATGGCTTTTGGGGGAACTATTGTTTGTTATATTGAGCATATTTACACTTGTTTTTTATATGATGGCGGCAGGGATCCTACTGATCCTGCCATGTGGGCAATGGATCCTGCATTTTTCGGATGCCGTCACAAAATACATATCCGTTTTCCCGGACAGAGCTGGGGACTATGTGACGCAGCTTTTGCCGGAAAATTTGTACAACCAGATTCCGCTTCGGGAGGTTATGCTTCACAGCACGGCACTTCTGGCATTATATCTGGCAATGCTGGCACTGGTTCTGCTGTTGTTTACACTTGTAAATCACAAAAAAGCAGGGATCTTTCTGGATGGCATTCTGATCCTGTTTGGTGTTGTTTCCTGCGGAATGCATCTGGATACCATGTGGATGTTTCCCATGGCAAATACGGTAGTATGGCTGCATTACACAGGTTATCTGGCGGAGCCCGTGTATCCGGTGTGGGCATCGTATCTTTATTTTGGAATTGCCGATATAACCTTAATAATATGTTGTATCACTGTCCGGAAAAGATATCAGATCCGGGCATAAATACACATATCATGAAAATCTTGTATGTTTCTAAAATTCCTTATATTTACCCAAAAACTGCCAGCTTTTATAATGAATTTATCAAATCAATACAGCAGAAATGAAGCTGCTGCATGAAAAAGAATGAGGAGGAATTCGTTATGAGAGCGAAAAAATTATGTGCGTTATTGCTGACAACAGCAATGATTTCATCCGTATTTGCCGGGTGTGGCAAGACATCTTCAACAACAGATAAGGCCGGTTCTGATACCAGCAGTGCCAAGACAGAGACAAAGGATGTGAAACTGACGGTGTGGGGACCGCAGGAGGATCAGGCAAAGATAAAGGGATATGATGACGGTATCCTCAAGGCGATGTGTGATTCCTTTAATGAGCAGCATCCGGAGTGGAATATCACATTTGAGTATGGTGTATGCTCCGAGGGAGATGCCAAGGATGTGGTAACGAAGGATGTGGATGCGGCAGCAGATGTTTATATGTATGCAAACGATCAGATTCCGGTTCTGGTTGAAGCAGGAGCTCTTTCTAAGCTGGGTGGATCTACCGTAGATGAGATCAAAGAGAATAACGAAAAAGCAATGATCGATTCTGTGACATATGATGGCAGTGTATACGGAGTTCCGTACACATCAAATACATGGTTCATGTACTATGATAAGAGTAAATTCAGTGAGGATGAAGTAAAATCTCTGGACAAGATGATGTCCAAGAATCTGGGCAATGGTGTTACAAACTTTGCATTCCCATTAGATAACAGCTGGTATATCGAAGCATTCTATTACGCAGCAGGCGGTTCTCTCTTTGGTGACGGAACAGATGCATCTGCAGGCTGTGACTGGGATAGTGAGGCCGGCGTGGCAGCAACAAAATATATGGTAAATCTTGCAAAGAATAAGAAATTCTCCTGTGAGAAGGACGGAAGCAGTATTGCCAAATTTAAGGACGGCAAGCTGGGTGCATATTGCAGCGGTTCCTGGGATGCAAAGGCGATCAAGGAAGCTCTTGGAAAGAATTTTGCAGCAGCACAGCTTCCTACTGCAACCATTAACGGACAGGAAGGTCAGATGAAGTCCTTTGCCGGAAGTAAGGCAGTTGGTGTAAATCCGAAATGCGAGGATCAGGAGGTTGCTGTAGCACTTGCCCGTTATCTTGCAGGTGAGGAGTGCCAGAAGATACGCTTTGAGTCAAGAGGAATCGCACCGATCAACAAAACACTTGCTGCAGATGAAGCAGTAATGAAGGATACCGTAATTAAGGCACAGGCAGATGAAATAGCAAATGCAGCAGCCGTACAGCCGCTTCTTTCTGAGATGGGCAGCTACTGGACACCGGCTGAGACGATGGGAAAAGAGATCGTACAGGGGGATGTTACAGAGGCAAATGCCGAGAAGAAGACAAAGGAAATGGTTAAGGGTATTCTGAGCAACGGACTGTAAAAAATAACATGGAAACAGTCCGGAAGGCAGAATAAATTAGTAAGGTAAAAGGAGAAATGTCCTATGGCAAATAAGGTGGAGAATGCAAAGGTCATTTCCGTGAGTAATGCACTGAGGCACGGGGATATATTTACCCGCCTCAGTGCGGTTATCATGGGGACTGGCAATATTTGCAGAAAGCAGATCGTGAAAGGTCTGTTGTATCTGGCAGTAGAAATTCTGTTTATTGCCTTTATGGTCATGAGTGGCTTCGGACTGCTTGGTGGTCTGACAACGCTGGGAACCAATGAGGGCGGGGAAGTATTTAATGAAGCGAAGCAGGTGTATGAGTATACTGCCGGTGAAAATTCCATGTTGATCCTGCTTTATGGAATTCTGGCGGTCTTTGCGATCATCGCATTTGTATTTGCCTGGAGATCTTCTCTGAAATCAGCTTATCAGGCACAGGTTTTGAAGGAAGCAGGGAAGCCTCTTCCGGGTTTTTGTGAGGACGTAGCATCACTGTTTGATCAGAACCTGCATAAAACCCTGTTGACAGGGCCGATCATATGTATCTTTGCATTTACGATCCTGCCTCTTGTTTTTATGGCAGCGATCGCATTTACCAACTATGACAGAAATCATCAGCCGCCGGGAAAGCTGTTTGACTGGGTAGGACTGGCAAATTTTGGAAAGCTTTTAGACAGCTCCAGCGGACTTGGCACAGCCTTCTGGCATGTGCTTGGATGGACCATCGTCTGGGCGGTTTTTGCTACATTTTTAAATTATATTCTGGGAATGATCCTTGCGATCGTAATTAACCGCAAGGAAACAAAATGGAAGGCAATGTGGAGATTTATCTTCGTTCTTTCCATTGCCATTCCACAGTTTGTATCACTGTTAGTTATCCGGACTATGCTGCAGCCGGAGGGTTCTATCAATGTTCTGTTGAAGCAGCTTGGACTGATCCAGAAGAGCCTTCCGTTCTGGACTGATGTTACCTGGGCAAGAATTACCATCATCGTGGTGAACTTATGGGTTGGTGTTCCGTACACAATGCTTCAGGTTACGGGTATTCTTCAGAATATTCCGGCGGATCTGTATGAGGCAGCCAGAGTGGATGGTGCCAATGCAGTGGTACAGTTTTTCAAGATCACACTTCCGTATATGCTGTTTGTGACGACGCCGTATCTGATCACACAGTTTATCGGAAATATCAATAACTTTAATGTTATTTATCTGCTGACAAAGGGTGCTCCGGCAGCGTTAAGCTACAATAATGGTACTGCCGGTAAGACGGATCTGCTGGTAACGTGGCTGTATAAACTGACCATGGACTTTAAGGATTACAACTACGCGGCGGTGATCTCCATTGCAGTATTTGTATTGTCAGCTGTATTTTCTCTGGCGGCGTACCGCAAGTCAGGGGCATTGAAGAATGAGGAGGGATTCCAATAATGAATAAGTACCGCATTAGAAAGAAATTGACGAATTTTATCGTACATGCGTGTCTGACCATCCTGGCGCTGGTCTGGATATTTCCTCTCTTCTGGGTGATCATGACATCCTTCCGTGCAGGCAAGGGATCCTATTCCAGTACCTTCCTGCCGGATAAATTGACGATTCATAATTATATGTCCCTTTTTACGGACACAGATGTATTTAACTTCCCACAGTGGTTTTTAAATACATTGATTGTAGCGATCTTTTCCTGCATTTTGTCTACATTTTTTATTGTATCGATCGCTTATGTGACTTCAAGACTTCGCTTTAAGTCCAGAAAGCTTTTGCTGAATGTGGCACTGGTGCTTGGAATGTTTCCGGGCTTTATGGCAATGATCGCGATCTATTATATCTTAAAGGGAATTGGAATGACCCAGGGCGTTCTCAAGCTGGTATCTCTGGTGCTTGTGTATGCCGGAGGCTCCGGTATCCTGCAGTTCTATGTGGCGAAGGGATTCTTTGATACGATCCCCCGCAGCATTGACGAGGCGGCATACATTGACGGAGCAACAAAATGGAACGTATTCCGGCTCATTACGATCCCGCTGTCAAAGTCCATTATTGTGTACACTGTGCTGACCTCCTTTATCGCACCGTGGATCGATTTCGTATTGGCAAAGGTTATCATTGGAACCGATGCAAAGTATTATACGGTGGCCATTGGACTTTGGAATATGCTGGAAAAGGAAAATATTTACCAGTGGTATACCCGGTTTGCTGCCGGAGCGGTCTGTGTATCCATCCCGATTGCTGTGTTGTTCCTGTTTATGCAGCGTTGTTACACGGACGGGCTGACGGGAGCAGTAAAAGGCTAATATAAAAAGTGCTTCTAGCGCAGCTAGAGACGCTGCTCAAGAAGCACTACTGTTTTATATTGAAAAACGCAAATCCAGCGTTTTTCTGAGTAAAGAGAATTTCTAAGGTTGCGTAAAACGCAACCAAGAAATTCTATGCTTTACATAGCAACTTTGAGCCGGTGGCTCAAAGGTTGCGAAAGACTTCTAAATGACATAAACAGCCTCTATAAATGAACACGATATTACAGATTTCCTGATGATGGGAGACTGTGATATCGTGTTTTGATGTCTGAGAAAGTGTGTAAATTATACACATTACACTGTTGACTAGTGTGTAGATGATGTGTATAATACAGATAGGGAGGAGGAATGCTAATGAAGCAAAGAGATTTAGTGAAAAAGCTGGAAAGTGCAGGCTTTGAGTTTGTGCGTCATGGTGGAAACCACGATATATATCAAAGGGGTGACGATGAGGAAAAGGTTCCGCGACATCGAGAACTTAATGAGCGGCTGGCAAAAGCGATATTAAGAAAGTGGGGATTATAAGGATATTATTTTAATTTACAAATTGTTATTGGAGGTTGATAATATGAAGGTAACATATCCAGTGATTATTACAGATGTTGATACGAATATTTTAATTGAGGTACCGGATCTTGGGATATTAACAGAAGCTAATGAGGAGGGGAAACCGAAGGGGACTATGGCAGATGCAATAATGATGGCGAGAGATGCCATAGGTCTGAGTTGTATTACTGCGGAAGATGAGGGGAAGAAAATAAAAGAACCTTCGATGATGTCTGAAATAGATATTTCCCAGGGAGCATTTTCGGAGGAAGGAAAAGGGATTCTTTCTTTGGTTGATGTGGATCTGACAGTGTATCGGAATCGATTGGATAACAAAGCGGTAAGGAGAAATGTTACCCTTCCAAACTGGTTAAATCAGGAAGCAGAAAAATCCCATTTAAATGTATCTAAGGTTTTACAGGAAGCACTTATGGCGAAGTTAGGAGTATCAAGATAGTGATAAAAGATATATTAAAAAAGATGATGGCGTTATCTCTGACCGGATGTCTGATCCTGACCGGCTGCAGTAAACAGCCGGTGGAGAAGAAGGATACGGTGGATCATAAGAAGGGGTGGAAGACGGCAGAGACGACACCCTTTGGACGGTATCCGGAGGAAGTGACATATACTCTTGGAAAGATGACTGGTCTGAATAATTCCAATCTGCCGAAGGGGGATACTTATGAGGATAACGGATATACAAGATATCTTAAAAAGAAACTAAATATACAGAATAAGGATACCTTTGAGGCTGGGGAGGGTGACAATTATCAGGAGACGTTATCTATGACCATAGCCTCCCGGGAGCTGCCCGATGTGATGGTCGTGAATGACATGGATCTGCTGCAGCTTCTGGTGGACAATGATATGATTGAGGATCTGACACAGGTATATAGAGACTGTACCAGCCGCCGGATCAAGGAGATCTATAACAGCTATGGCAGCGAGATCCTTGACAATGTGACCTTTGACGGGAAGCTTATGGCACTGCCGGAGACGAACATTGAGGATGGACCGAGTCTGTGCTGGCTTAGGAAGGACTGGATGGATCAGCTGGGATTATCTGCACCGGAGACCGTGGAGGATGTGGAGCGCATTGTCCATGAATTCGTACAGAAGGATCCCGGAGGAAATGGAAAGGGACAGACGGTTGGTCTTGTCTGTGATGATGAACTGACCGGAGGCTGCGGCTACAGCTATGAGTATCAGAATGATATTATATTTGCGAGCTGTGGTGCATTTCCAAAGCAATGGCTGTACAATGAGGATGGAAAGGTTGTATATGGTTCTGTTCAGAAAGAGGCGAAATCCGCATTGCAAAAGCTGCGCAAAATGTACCGGCAGGGGACATTAGATAACCATTTCCTTATGAGGGAAAGTAATAATATTATTGAGCTGATCGTTTCCGGAAAATGCGGTTCTTTCTTTGGTCCGTGGTGGTCACCGAATAATCCGTTGATGTCTGCCATGCAGAAGAATCCGGAAGCAGAATGGCAGCCGTATCTGATCCGGACAGATTCCGACGGAAGCACCGCCTATGCTTCCCAGAATCCAAGTGATAAATGTGTTGTTGTCTGTAAGGGATATGAGCATCCGGAGATCGTTATGAAGATTGTCAGTGTGCTTTTTGACGATCTGCGTTATGGTGAGGAGGATGTCGGCGAAATGGAACGATATTATCAGGATAATGTCGATCCTACGGCACGTCCGCTTGCGATCAATGTAGATTATAAGGATGCTCTGATGCGTTGCTATGATGCTCTGAAGGATGCGATCCAGGGACGGAAAAAGCTGGATGATCTGGGACTTCTGGAGGGAGCCTATTATATTTCCTGCAGTAATTATCTGAATAAGAAAAAAGAGGAGGAGCCTCAGAAATCCTGGGAGGACTGGGCCGCTTATACATCCCGTATGACGGCTTGCTCTGTCCTTGGAAAGGGACGGACGAGACAGGTGAAATCGTTATTTTTTGGCGAAACCGAAACCATGAAAGGAAACTGGTGGCGTCTGGAAGAGCTGGAAAAGAAGGCGTACCTGGAAATCGTGACCGGCCAGAAGCCATTGTCCTATTACGATAAGTTTGTTGAGGAATGGAAACGCCAGGGCGGGGAGAAGATCCGGAGCGAAGTGGAAAAAGAATTGAAAAAATAGAACTGTCCGATTAACAGGACAGTCGATGTAAGATAAGGGCTGTGGTTCAATAAAAATAAAAAGGAATGGTGATCCTATGCAGGGTAAAAATGATTTCAGAACAGATCACAAAGGGACAGAGGAGATCCTGGAACGGGAAAAGAAAATATTTCAATACAAAAGAGCGAATGCAGAGCTACAGACGAGGCTTGGAGAGGAATCTGCCATAAGGAAAATAATTCCGTATATTATTTTATTGATGGGTTTTATCGCTTTACAGTTTATGGAAAACTGGATGGGATATTATATGGATATTTCAGGACAGGATTATGTTCCTCTGTTGATCATTTTTGTAATTTTACTCATCCACAGATATCTGAAAGACAGGAAACGGCAGGTGCTGCGGGAGCAGATGAAAGCGAACCGGCAGAAGTGTGACCAGCTGCAGCAGGAGATTGATGAGATCCGAAGGGAAATGCAATAGATGCAGCATAAAACAATAGGGCATTGGTTAATGCAGAAAAATTGTCGTGCGACAACAGCTATAACATTGAAAAATTGTGTGTATTGCGGTATAGTGTGCTGAGATATGGTTAGGAAAGGCATGGGTTACAGAGATGATGGATAATACAGAGATCACAATACAGGAATTAAAGAAATGGCGTCCGGATGAGTATCATCTGGTGGATGTCAGGGATGAAATGTCTTACTCTTACGGACATTTACCGGGAGCAGAGCACATTCCAGAGCAGCAGATCCTTGACGGATGGGTACCGGAGGACGATGGTAAAAAGACAGTCCTTTACTGCAAAAAGGGAGAGACAAGCCTGGAGGCAGCGGGATTTCTGCAGGGGAAGGGATATACCGTATACAGCCTGCAGGGAGGATATCTGACATGGCTCATGAGTACCATGGACGAGGAAAATGAGAAGGAGCAGGAAGAGGAAACTCCGTTTTATCTGGAGGTGGAGCAGAGCATACGCAAGCGGTTCAAGAAAAAGATCTGGTGCCGTTTTACCAAGGCGATCAATGATTACGAGCTGGTAAAGGAAGGGGATAAGATTGCGGTATGTATTTCCGGAGGGAAAGATTCCATGCTGATGGCAAAGCTTTTTCAGGAGTTGAAGCGTCATCATAAGTTTCCGTTTGAGGTGGTTTTTCTGGTAATGGATCCGGGATACAGTCCGGAAAACCGCAAGGTTATTGAGAATAACGCCAAGAGACTGAATATACCGATCACGATTTTTGAGTCAAATATTTTTGAGGCTGTTTTCCATGTGGAGAAATCGCCGTGTTATCTCTGTGCGAGGATGCGCCGGGGGTATCTTTACAGCAAGGCAAAGGAGCTTGGCTGCAATAAGATCGCACTGGGACATCATTATGATGATGTGATCGAGACGATCCTGATGGGGATGCTTTACGGTGCGCAGATGCAGACCATGATGCCGAAGCTGCACAGCTCAAATTTTGAGGGAATGGAGCTGATCCGTCCTCTTTATCTGATCCGCGAGGATGACATTAAGGCTTGGCGTGATGCCAATGGACTTCATTTTATCCAGTGTGCCTGCAAATTTACAGATACCTGTTCCTCCTGCGATAAAGACGGACAGAGCAATTCCAAACGTCTGGAGATCAAAAAGCTGATCCGGGAGCTGAAAAAAACAAATCCTTTTGTGGAGGGCAATATCTTTAAGAGTGTGGAAAATGTGAATCTCAGCACCGTGATCGCATATAAGAAGGATGGAGTGAAGCATCATTTTCTGGAGAACTATGACGGGGAGTTTGATGGGAGACGCATATGATCTATATTTTTACAGCGTTATATCCGGAGGCGAAGCCTTTGATCCGTGCTTTTTCTTTGAAAAAGGCGGTGACAGGGCTTCCTTTTGATGTGTACGAAAATGCGGACAATGACCTGCGTCTGGTGATCACTGGTGCAGGAATGACTGCGGCGGCATGTGGGGTGTCGGCTGTGCTGGGCAAATACGGAGCAGGCGAAAGAGATCATCTGATCAATATAGGAACCTGTGCGGCAGAGAATCTGGCAGGTGAGAAAAACGATGATACGAAGAAGGGATATCGTGAAGTATATTTATGTCACAAAATTACGGATCGAAATACAGGACATACTTATTATCCGGACATGCTGTATCATCATTCATTTGCAGAGGCACAGATCATAACGGAACCGGTCGTGTGGAAAATGAGCGGGGATAATCGTGATAAACTTCGCTTATCGGGAAAGCAGCATATAAATGATTGCAGGGTTCTCCTTCATGACATGGAAAGTGCTGCGGTGTATCAGGCTGGGGCTTTCTGGCTGGGACCACACCGGATGAGTTTTATAAAGGTCGTGTCTGATGAGGGAGCCGGGGAGAAAATAACACCACAGACTTTGGAGTGTGTCGTGGAAAATAACATAGAACAGATTAAAGCATATGTGTCAGATTTGGGACAGGCACTGGAACCGGATGAGGAGCGTCTGAGAAGAGAACAGTATTGCATGAACACGGCGGAGCAGCTTTGTCAGGAGCTTCATTGTTCCCAGACTATGAGAGCGGCTGTGGTGCAGTGTGTCAGATATTGGACACTGGAAGATGTAAATTATCAGAAAGTATTAGACACAATGAGAGCAGACGGTAAATTACCGTGCCACGACAGGAGAGAGGGGAAGAAGCGTTTTGAAGAGCTTAAACAGAGATTATTATAATAAAGCGTTTTCTCATATTTATGTGGAGGAAGCGGTAAGAGAGCATCCAAGGACGAAGACGGTTCTGGAGAAGTTTCCGGATGCAGTACAGATACCGATTCATCATTATAAGGATGTGTTCTGCCGCAAAAAGCAGGATGTTGCCTTGCAGGAGAATCGGCTGGCGCTGATCCTTGCGGCAAAGGAGGGGCGGCTGATCTACGAGGGAGCACCGGTCTGTCAGAGCTTTGGCAATGAATATTTTTATTATACCTCCTGTGTAATGAACTGTATTTATAATTGCGAATATTGTTATCTCAAAGGAATGTATCCCTCCGGTCATATTGTGATCTTTGTGAATCTGGAGGATATTTTTGCAGAATTGGAGGAAATTTTACAGAAACATCCGGTTTATCTGTGCGTGTCTTATGACACGGATCTTATGGCGTTGGAGGATCTGACCGGGTTTGTGGAGAGCTGGCTGGAATTTGTCCGCAGCCATGCGGGGATCCGTATTGAGATAAGGACGAAATGCGGTCGGACCGATTTATGGGACAGACTGAAGCCGGATGAAAATGTAATCTTTTCCTTTACTCTTTCGCCGGAGCGGATCTGGCGGGAGTGTGAACATGGAACGGCATCTCTTGAAGGGAGAATCCGGTGTGCTGCAAAAGCAATGAAGCAGGGATTTCCGGTACGTCTCTGTTTTGATCCGATCATTTACTGTCCGGATTGGCGGACACAGTATGATGCAATGCTGGATCAGGTGAGGAAACAGATTGATATGGAGAAAGTATGGGATGTCAGCGTGGGGTCTTTCCGGATCTCGCAGGATTATATGAAAAAACTGAGACGGAGTCAGAAGGATTCTGCAGTGGTGCAGTTTCCCTTTGTAAATGACAAAGGTGTGTACCATTATCCGGACAGTCTGATGAATGAGATGGAGCAGCATGTGGTGAGCAGGCTTTGCGAGTGGATGCCGGAGGAGAAGATCTTTCGATGGAGGGAATAGTTTGAAAACTTTTATCAAAGTTTGCGGGCTGAGTAGAAAGGAAGGTTAGACGGGTATGAAAAAGACAGCGATTGTGACAGGAGCCTCCTCGGGAATCGGCAGGGAGATCAGCCGTGTTCTCGTGGATATGGGATATGAGGTTTACGGATTTGGGCGGGAGTTTCCAGAGGAAGGGTATGAACAAATTAGAACTAAGCAGGATCCGGCTGAAATGATAGGTACGGAAAATGGGACAGATAAGCAGAATCAAGAGAATGGAATGCTTCACCGGATTGTCTGTGATCTGCTTGATACGCCGGAGCTGGAACGGCAGATTAAGGAAATACGTCGTGAGAACGAAGTATCCTTATTGGTCAATAATGCCGGTGTGGGTTATTACGGAATTCACGAAGAATTAAATGTGCAAAAGATACAGAAGCTGGTGCGGACCAATCTGGAAGTGCCGATGGTTTTAACGAATCTGTTGCTGCGGGATCTGAAAAAATATGGCGGGACAGTTATCAATATTTCTTCGGTGACAGCACAGCTCAGTAATCCTCACGGTTGTGCTTACGGGGCAACGAAAGCGGGACTCAGCAGTTTTTCCCGGAGTCTTTTTGAGGAGGTGCGAAAGTATGGAGTCCGCGTTGTGACGATCCAGCCGGATATGACAAAAACAGATCTGTACCGGAATGCGGACTTTGCACAGGGCGAGGAGGAGGATTCCTATCTGCTTCCGGAGGAGATAGCAGAGACGGTGCGGGATATTCTTCAGATGAGAAAAGGCGTCGTTGTGACAGAGATCACATTGCGGCCGCAGCTTCACCGTATCCGGCGGAAATGATCCGCGTATAACCGCAAAAACCGGAAAATATCAGTTATTGAAGCCGGAAGGACAGATATGTTATAATGGGCAGAACAGTACATAGAAAAGGAGGAAGATCAATGAACATAAAAAGTTTGAAATTACTGGCAGGAGCGTTTTTGCTGGGTGTGATATTGTTTGCTGCAGGACAGTTTGAAGCCGGACAGGCAGCAAAGGCAGCGGAATCACAGGACGTATATGGTACTGCGAGATATGATTATGCATTCCAGGTGTTGGAGATCGTAAATAAAGAGCGTGCCCTTGAGGGGGCGGGACCGCTGACTATGGATAAGGATCTGCTTTCTGCAGCAATGCTTCGTTCGGCGGAGACGGTTGTCTCTTTTAGCCATACCAGACCAAACGGAGAGAAGTGTTTTACCGCCAGCAGCAAAATGTCCGGCGAGAACATTGCCATGGGAGGTGGATCGTCATGTGCAACTCCGGAGCAGGTAATGATTCGGTGGATGAATTCTCCGGGACATAAGGCAAATATATTGACAAAAAGCTATCAGTCTATTGGTATCGGCTGCTTTGTGACCAATTACGGCACATACTGGGTACAGTGCTTTGGTCGTGGGACGGCACAGACGCTTTCGCAGCCGGAAAATGAAAAGGCAGGATATCGTGTAGCGGCGGACACAACGTCGCAGACGGTGATGATCAAAGGAACGGATGTCGGAAGCAGTTCTGCCAGTATGTCTACGGCTTCGCCAATGCCATCGGCTGCACCGGCAGAAGCGACAGAAAACCCGGCAAGTACAAAAATACCGGCATGGGCACTTAACGCGCTTTCCCAAACAAAGGATCCATTACAATTTAATGCGAAATGTTACCTGAAGAAGATCACGTTAAAGTGGAATAAACTGGCAGATGTCAGTGGATATGAGATACAGATTTCCAACAAGAGAAATTTTAAACAGAAGCAGATTTATTCTCTGAAAAAATCCAAGACACAGAAGGTGATCAAAAAGTATAAGGGAAAGAAGCTGGAATTGGGGAAGGCGTATTATGTGCGGATCCGAACTTTTAAGAACAATGATGGAACAAGGGTGTATGGTTCGTGGAGCGACAGGATACGGTGTCAGATGTAATATGTTATGATCGGGCCTCATTATATCACAAATTCGCAACGCAAGGGAGCTTGTTCACTTGCGCAGAATTTGTGAACGACAAAATCTTAAAGCACAACGCGCGACAGATGCGAAGCATCTGGATTTTGGAGATATTATATCATAGGAGTCATATATAGTGGCAGATATAAAATCCCATCCTGATACTTCAGATCCTTTGTGTATATGATATAACGGTCCTGCATTTTCAACTGATATTTTTCAATCAGATAATCGAAGGATTTATGCGAGGTGTAGCCGGAGGATTTCACTTCGATCGGACAGATTTTCTTTTTTTTGACAGTCATAAAGTCAATTTCGTATTTCTTTTCTCTGGCCGTTCCCTTCGGTGTGTACATATATTCATGGAAGTAAAGGTCGTGCCCGGCAGCACGCAGCATTTGAGCCACAATATTTTCAATTACCATGCCCTGATTGATTCCAAGCTGGTCAAAGATCAGAGATTTGTAGATATCTTCATCGCTGTCTTCCTGGGTTTTTAAAATTTGTGTCACTAAAAGTCCGGTGTCACCCATGTAGAGCTTAAAATTGCTTCTGTCAGCAAATAATTCCAGAGCCACTTCCGGTTTTGTAACATTGATACATTCATTGCCGATCATAGATTCCGCGACAAAGCTGACAGCATTGACATAATTCTGATAGCGGGCGTTTTTATCGATCAGCGAAAACTTAAAGTGTGAGTTTTTATTTTCAAGCTGCTCCGGAATGGTTCGGAATATAACCGAAGCACGCTGGCCGTTTTCAGAGTCAAATCTTGCCAGATCCTCTTCATAGAGGTTCAAAATATTTCGCTTGATAAAATCAATTTGTGCAAAGGCTTTCCCGTGAACATAGGCATCTACCGCCTGTGGCATACCGCCAACGACCATGTAAGTGCGGAATATCTTCATGATCTTTCGATGAATGGCGTCTCCAAGAGGCTTACGGGTGTCAAAAGCATGCTGGATGGCATCGTAGGTGACGGTATCGCCGATTGCCCATAAATATTCCTCGAAATCCATAGGATACATTTTTAGCTTGGTCTCCTCGGAAGGAATCAGGATGCCCTCTGTATTTTTGCGGATAGAGATCAGGGAGCCGGTTTCAATGTAATCATACCGGCCGTCTGCCACCAGATATTTTATTGCCTGTCTTGCCTGAGGAAACAACTGCACTTCATCGAAGATGATGGCACAGCGTTTTCCCTTTAACTGCTTTCCTTTGAGCAGAAACAGATTACGAAAGAATGTGTCCGGATCGCCGATGTTTTCAATGAAATTGTTTTTGACATCGGTATTTTCTTTCGCAAAATCTAAAAGGATATAATCGCTGTATTCATTTTTGGCAAACTGTTCCACAACGGTACTTTTTCCGATACGTCGTGCGCCCTCCAGCAAAATGGCGGAGGAACCGGCGGATAATTGTTTCCATTTCAGAAGCTTGTCATATATTTTTCTTTGAAATACCATGATAATGTGCACTCCCTTCGCAATCTGCAAACATTGTGTCAGTGGTTTATGGTTATTAGTATAGCACAAAAGCGGCGGAATTATAACGGGAAATCACGAAAAACAGAAATGTTTCTCTGTATATATTCACGAAAACAGAAAATGTTTAATGCACAATGTTCACGAAAATAGAAAATGTTTTAGTGCAAATTTTCACGAAAACAAGAAATGTTTCACCTAAATTGTTCCTTTTGCCTGAATTTTTGCTTGAATATAACAGATGATATGTGCGAAAATAAAAGAAAAGCCTGATACATTTCAGAAAAAATGGGGGATTAATGATGAAAGCAATTACAGACCGCAGAAGCATACGAAAATATAAGAATATTCCATTGGAAGAGGAGAAGATCAATGACATTCTCCGGGCAGCACTTCTGGCGCCTTCTGCCAAAAACAGACAGCCGTGGAAATTTATTGTATATCAGGGAGGCGCAAAGGAGCGGCTGGTGAAAGCCATGGAGAAAGGCTTGGAGCGTGAGAAAAAGGGTATCACCGATCTGCCGGGATTTGCCTACGGCTTGCCGGATGCGGTTCATACGCTGGAGATTATGAAGGCCGTTCCGGTGCTGGTGGCAGTTTTAAATACCAATGGTGGGACATTCTATGAGGAGATCGGGGCGGAACAGAGAATTGTGGAAAGCTGCGATTCTCTTTCGATCGGGGCAGCAGTGGAAAATATGCTGTTGCGTGCCACGGAACTGGGAGTCAGCTCTCTGTGGATCGCCAATACCTGCTTTGCCTATAATGAGCTGGTTCGGGAGATCGGAACGAAGGATCAGCTCACCGGTGTTGTAGCACTGGGGTACGGGGATGAGGCTCCGGCACCGCGGCCGCGGAAGGCTTGGGCTGACGTGGTGGAGTACCGGTCATGATCCACCGGTTGACCGGGCTCTCTGTGGATCTGTAAAAAATCTGTCCGGTATGTGGTATTTTCGTTGACGGTGTTTGCGAAATGGAGTAAACTATTTAATGATATTTAGGCGAAAACGCAACAGAAAGATATAAATTAACACAGGAGGAGTAAATATCATGATGAGTCAGGAAATCCCTTACAAAATTTACCTGAGTGAGGAGGAAATGCCGAAGCAGTGGTATAACGTCCGTGCAGACATGAAAAATAAGCCGGCACCACTTTTAAATCCGGCAACCCATGAGCCAATGACACTGGCAGAGCTAGAGCATGTATTCTGTACAGAGCTAGCAAAGCAGGAGCTTGACGATACGACACCGTATTTTGATATTCCGGATGAGATTCTGGGATTCTACCGTATGTATCGTCCGTCACCATTGGTGCGTGCGTACTGTCTGGAGAAAAAGCTTGATACACCGGCAAAGATCTATTATAAATTCGAGGGCAATAATACGAGCGGAAGCCACAAGTTAAACTCTGCCATTGCACAGGCATATTATGCGAAGCAGCAGGGCTTAAAGGGTGTTACCACAGAGACCGGTGCAGGTCAGTGGGGTACAGCACTTTCCATGGCATGTTCATATTTTGATCTGGATTGTAAGGTATATATGGTAAAATGCTCCTACGAGCAGAAGCCGTTCCGTCGTGAGGTAATGCGTACATACGGTGCCAGTGTAACACCGTCTCCTTCTATGGATACAGAGGTGGGCCGCAAGATCCTGGCAGAGCATCCGGGAACCACCGGTAGCCTTGGATGTGCCATTTCTGAGGCAGTAGAGGCAGCAACAAGCACCGAGGGTTATCGTTATGTATTAGGAAGTGTACTTTCCCAGGTGCTTCTCCATCAGACGGTGATCGGCCTGGAGACGAAGGCTGCTCTTGATAAATATGACATTATTCCGGACATCATCATTGGATGCGCCGGTGGCGGCTCCAACCTTGGCGGTCTGGTATCTCCGTTTATCGGAGAGATGCTCCGCGGCGAGAAGAAGTATCAGGTGATCGCTGTTGAGCCTGCTTCCTGTCCAAGTCTCACCAGAGGTAAATATGCATATGACTTCTGTGATACCGGAAAGGTTTGCCCTCTGGCAAAGATGTACACGCTGGGCAGCGGCTTTATTCCTTCACCAAACCATGCCGGCGGTCTTCGTTACCATGGTATGAGCTCTGTACTTTCACAGCTTTATGATGATGGTCTGATGGAAGCACGTTCCGTAGAGCAGACCGCAGTATTTAAGGCAGCAGAGCAGTTTGCAAGAGTAGAGGGAATTCTTCCGGCACCGGAGAGCAGTCATGCGATCAAGGTGGCCATTGACGAGGCGATGAAGTGCAAGGAGAGCGGCGAGGAGAAGACGATCGTATTTGGTCTGACCGGTACAGGATACTTTGATATGTATGCATATGAGAGCTTCCATGACGGTACCATGAAGGACTATATTCCTACCGATGAGGATCTGCAGCCCGGTTTTGACAGCCTGCCAAAGATGTAATTTAAAATAGTTATTTTATGACTCCCGTAGAGATAAATGTTTCTGCGGGAGTTTTTTAACAGTCCAGGTATTTTTCTAACATTTCCCAGCATACCATGATGAAAACCCCGCACAATAAAAGTGGGGGTGATCAAATGCTGTTAGATGTGGCGAGCGGCGGATTTGCTTTAAATCTTGCGCTGACTAACCGGACAGATCTGGTGTCTGAGGACATGAATCCGGAAGAGCGGCGGGAGATGCTGGAAAAGCTTCGAAGTGAGCAGCTTGAAAAAGAGGTAGGACTGTTAGTGAACCAGATTGGCAAGATCGATCAGCCGCCGGGTTAATGATGGCAATAAAGTTTTGTATAATAGGGTGGCTTTGTATATACAAAAGCAGGTGATTCATGGTAAAATATCTGTAAAGGCAGGATCTTGCCACAGAGTAAAAACAACTTGCGTATAATATTTGTATAGGAGGAAAATGAATGAAAAAAAAGAAAAAGAATAACGGTCAATTACAGAAGTATAGTGATTTGTTTACTAAGATCATCAACCGCAATATCTGCATTATTCTGGTACTCGCACTTGGAATCGCATTTGTCGGTGTCACCATATTGTCTGTATACAGAGGTAATGGGGCAATCAATTCTGAGGCACAGGAATATCGGGCAGAGATTGAGAAATGGGTGCTGAAGCAGCAGAGCATATTAAATATGTTTGTCAATAATATGGAGGCACAGGGAGATCTCTATAAGGATTATGATGCTGCTGTGAAGTATCTGGATCATATAACACAGAGATATGAGGAGATTTCCTGTACATATTTATCGGATCCGTCTTTGCCGGCTGTCGTAATTATGAATAATGGCTGGAAGCCGGATGCAGATTTTGATGTGACACAGCGTTCCTGGTATTCGGATGCCATTGACAATGATGACATTGCAGTCAGTGATCCGTATCTTGATGAGCAGACAGGGAACTACTGTATAACTATGAGTAAGCGTGTTGTGATCGGTGGAAAGACGATTGGGGTATTTGGCATTGATTTTTATATGGATCAGTTGACGGCGATCCTTTCCGACAGTTATAAGGGACGTAATTATGCGTTTTTGGCATCAAAGGATGGGATGATCGTGACGCATCCGTCAGAGCAGCTGCAGCTTGGAGATGGTGTTTCCGTAAAGGTCAGTGACAGTGTTTATGCAAAGTGCAAAAAAGACGCTTCCGTAAAAATGATCGTTGATTATCAGAAAAAGGCCAAAACGGTTACGGCGATGACCACAGAGGACGGCAATTTCCGTGTCTTTATGGTGAAGGACTGGCTGCAGGTGTATTCCTTCCTGGTGGAAAGTACAATATTTTATATTTTTATGTTTATAACCTGCGTCTGGGGCAGTATCCGGTATAACCGCAGGGTTATCGGTAAATGGTTTCAGCCTCTGGAGGAGTTTGCCAGAAAGATTCCGGCAGTGGCACAGGGGCAGCTGGATATTGTTTTTGATGAGGATGAGATCTGTCTGGAGATTAAAGTACTACAGGATTCGTTGAACCAGATGGTCACGTCGTTAAATATATATATTAATGATATCGTTCGTATATTGGAGGACATTGCGGAAGGAAATCTGGCGGTGACTTCGGATATTGAGTATCGGGGAGATTTTGCAAGGTTACAGCAGGCAATTCAGAAGATCACAGGCAATTTAAATGGATTAGTTCGTGACATCGAGCATAGTGCAAAACAGTTTCAGGGAATTTCCCGGCAGGTTTCCGATGTGTCCGGTCAGGTGGAACAGGGAGCGAGACAGCAGGCGGACAGCATTGATGATCTTGCACAGAATATGGATCATCTGCAGAAAGGCATGGTGCAGGCAACCGGAAGCGTACGGGAAGTGATCGTGGCGGTAAATGCCAACAACGAAAATCTTCGCGATATCACTCACAACCAGATCAATCTTCTCAGTGACAAGATGAATGAAATTGCGGAGAGTTCCGCGAAAATCGGAGAATGCCTGGAGCTGATCAACAGTATTAACAGTCAGACAAATCTTCTTGCATTGAATGCTTCCATTGAGGCAGCCAGGGCAGGAGAGGCAGGAAAGGGATTTGCCGTTGTAGCAGAGGAGATCCGGCAGCTGTCGGAAAATACAGCGGATGCCAGCGGTGAGATCCGTGGAATGATCCAGAAAAATAACGAGTCCGTTCGGGAAGGAATTGACATCACAGAGCATACGGTTCAGATTCTTGAGGATAATCTGAAGAGCTTTGAAGAAGCCCGTGACGAGATTACGAAAGCAGCGCAGATCATAGAAAATCAGGAAGAATACATGAATAACATTTCCCAGTCCATGGGAGCGATTGGCAGTATTGTAGACAATAATACCAGTGTTTCCAGGGAAAATACGGCGGCAGCAGAGGAAATGACACAACAGACAGACCAGCTTTCCGGTCAGATCGGTAAATTTCATCTGGCAGAGTGATGAAATCCCTTTGTTTTTTGGGAAAAAGGGGATGGAGGCAAAACCGTCAAAAACTGCCGAAAACGGGCAGGATCATTGACTTTTTGCACCTGATATGATAAATTTAATCTATGTATTTATGTGTATTGGAGAGTTAAATGCAAATGATATTTGCAGAAATGGAGATGGGGCATGGACTATACAAAATTAACAAACCAGGATCTGGAGCAGTTGATCGGGCAAAAGGACGTAGAAGCCACCTGTGAGATGGCAGACAGATGCCTGAATGGTACATATGGGGTTGAGCAGAATTTAAATAGAGCGTATCAGCTTTATCACAGGGCGGAGAGCAAGGGAAGCAAGCGTGCTTACGTTGGCTTAGCGTATATGTACGAAAATGGCATTCTCTTTGGACAGAATATAGAGCTGGCCAAGAAGTATTATGCGATGGCCGGCGTGGAAAAGACAGAATTTGCAGAGGTACAGGAGCGGAAAAAGCATTATGTTGAGATGGAGTCCGGACCACGGGAGCCGGTTCGTGTCGGTGCGGATGGTCAGGTGATCGACCGGATCGTCAATGAAGCGATGGGGATCGGTGATGAACCGGTTGATGAGTCCAGACAGCATTTGATGGAGATGGCTGTGAGCCGTGCCCAGGAGGCGGCAGAGGCAGCACGTATGGCGGCAGTTAAGGCACAGGAGGCAGCCGCAGCAGCAGATAAGGCAGCAGAATATGCAAAAAAAGCCTGTCTGTAGACATGGAGGATTAAATGAAAAAGTATCGGGGAGCATCGGGAAAAATATATAATATTGATCCGGAGCCAATCGCCAAGGGCGGTGAAGGGACGATATGTGCCGTAGAAGGGGCAGACGATATCGTAGCAAAGATATACAAACAGGAAAAAAGAACAAAGCGTCGCTTGGAAAAGCTCTCTCTGATGATTCGCTATCAATTAACGGATATTCAGCGCCGGCAGGTTACATGGCCATTGGACGTGATCTATGAGGAGTCCGGGTTTGCGGGGTATATCATGCCGAGGCTTCATAGTGCGGAGGACTTTACGGTGGTATGTGGTGCCGGGATTGAGGAGATCAATCTGGAGGATCGCTTGTTTATCGGGTATAATATTTGTGCAGCGGTAGATACGGTACATAGCTTTGGTCAGGTCTGTGGTGACCTGAATCCGCAGAATATCTGTGTCAATCTGGATATGGATGATCCGGGAGCATTGATGGTTACTTTGGTAGACACAGATTCATATCATATCGTAAATGGTCAGATGATGTATCGCTGTGAGGTAGGTCAGGCGAATTATATACCACCGGAGCTGCAGAAACGTTTGTATGGCGGGCAGAGCTTATCGTCTATGCCACTTCCGACATATAGCAAGGAGACGGATCGTTTTGCGCTGGCAGTTAATTTATTTTCATTATTTATGAATGGCTGTCATCCTTTTGCGTGCGCGATTGACCCGGAGGAGGCAGAGCAGATGGATGAATCCTTGGATATACCACAGCCTTCCGACAATATCCGCAAGGGATTTTCTCCTTTCTTTTACAAGAAAAAGGGAATCACGTACCCGACATATGCGCCGGACTTTACGTTCCTTCCGGAGAGTTTTCAGAGATTGTTTTATCGCACCTTTGTGGACGGCTACAAGGATCCGACGGTACGTGCCAGTGCCAGTGAGTGGATGCAGGCGATCATGGAGGTCTTACAGAATAAGGACTATATTAAATGTCCGCATGGTCACATCTACTTTATCCACAAAATGGAGTGTCCTTATTGCGAGATGATTCGGAAGCATCAGGAGAGACAGCGGAAAGCGGAGGAAGAGGCAGCCGCAGAGAAGAGAAGGATTGCGGCCAGTCAGCCGATCCATCCGAAGGAGCATATGGCAGACAATTATATGGATGTACGTCCGAAAGAGCCGTCGTTTTTTGAGTCACATTTTGTATTTATCATATACGGAGTAATTGCACTTTTTATCATTTTATTTATTGTATGGTATTTTAACAGTTGATAGAGGTACACCAAGGGGTAGCAATGAAAAGGAAACAGGAGGAAGGAAAATGAGTGAACAGATCACAAAGGAGCAGTTGTTTGGGGGGATTGCAGCACCGAGCGAACCGCATATGGCATGTGTGCTTCTTCTGGATATTTCCAGTTCCATGAAAGGAGCACCGATCCAGAGTCTGAATGAAGCAATTGCAAAGTTCAAGCAGCAGGTATGTCAGGATCCGCTTGCGAGAAAGCGTGTCGAGGTAGCGATTGTTACATTTGAGACACATGTAGAAATTGTCAGTGATTTTATGCCGATCGATCAGATGCCGTCGATCACATTGGAGCCGGGTGGACAGACACATATGGCAGAGGCGATTCAGGTAGCGATTGATCTGGTCAAAAAACGTACCAGAGAATATCAGGGAGTCGGGGTTCCTTGCTTTAAGCCTTGGATCTTTATGATCACGGATGGCGTTTCCATGTCTACACCGGAGGCGATGCAGGAGGCTGCCGCCAGAATCCATGAGGAGGAGTGCAAGGGAAGTAATGGACGCCTCAAATTCTGGGCATTAGGTGTCGATGATTATGATAAAGAGGAACTTTTTAAGCTGACAGACCGTGTGATCGAACTGCAGCAGCATGAATTCACAGGTATTTTTGACTGGCTGGTAGACAGCATGAGTGCAATTTCTAAGAGCCAGGTAGGAGACCGGATTGAGCTGGATAATCTGCCGGAGGGGGCAGGCATGGCAGCGGATATCGAGGAGAGGGATGTCAGCGAGTGGTAGGAGACCATTTCTGACATTTGAGAAGGGGCGTATGACATGTTAAGCTATGGATTTTCTATCAAAGGAAAAGCACATATAAATGCAGGGGTTGTATGTCAGGATGCCAATATGCATGGGGAGATCGCACCGGGATTATATATCGGCGTAGCTGCAGATGGGGTTGGCAGTGCACGTCATTCCGATATCGCATCCGGCATTGCGACAGAGAAGCTGGTAGAATATTTAGAACATCATGTGCAGACCGGTTATGGGATCGATGAGCAGCTTGTCTGTTTGAAGGCTGGATTTCAGTATGCGGAGAAAGCCATTGAGGAATATGTGCAGGACTGCGATGATACGTTGAATGAATATGATACAACTCTTCATGTGGTGCTCTATGATGGCAGGACGGTTGTATATGGTCATGCCGGTGATGGAGGGATTCTGGTCCGGACCATATCCGGAGAAACAAAGGTGGCGACATTTCCACAGAAGGGATCTGACGGGGTCTCGGTAATGCCTCTCCGGGCAGGGGAGAAATCATGGGAGTTTGGATATTTTCCGGAGAGAGTGGCAGCAGTTATGCTGGTGACCGATGGAATCCTCGAAAGAGTGATCCAGCCACAGTTATTAAATCTTCCGGCGACCAGAGAGGAAATTCAAAATTCTGACAGACATAAGACAAATGTGTATCTAAGTGCAACGGAGTTTTTTATGAATCCGTATTGTGTGCTTGGCAATAAAAATCTTCAGGATCCCATTGATCTGTATCATTATTATATTAATGGAGAGTTTCTGGATGCAGCGCAGGACTGGCAGTTATATCTGGACTGTATGCGCCGGGGCTACCAGAGCATGTATGATGCAGCTACGGCGGAAAAGATCTGCAGTACTATGACAGCAAGTGTGCCGTTGTGGAACATCGAGGACACCACGGATGATAAGACGATCGTATGTCTGATCAATGAGAATGCACAGATCAAGGTGCCAAAGCCGGAGTATTTCTATGAACCGGATTGGGCAAAGCTTCGTCAGCATTATGAGCATTTGCTGTATCCGGCAGGATTTGGTGGAGAGGATCCGCTGGCACAGCCGCAGACGCCGGGCGGGGAGGAAGAAGAAAGCGGCAAAAACAGAAAAAAAGGCGGTTTTTTAAAATCGGTATTTCGAAATAAATAAAAAGAAGTACGGCGAATTAGTAATGGAATCCCGGATGATTATGATCATCCGGGATATTTTGATGTGGAAAATTTGGTCAATATAAACTCTGTATCTATAATATCAGGGGATAATCTGATAATTGGTGCAAAGTTTGTGTTGATAAAACGAACCGATTTCATTCGTGGTTTGTCTTATATATAGACACATAAATAATGTACATGAAAATTGTGTTTGACCATTTCAAGTGGGGGAGCAGATTTAAAACATGGATAAAAAGGGATGTGCAGTGAATGCACAATATTTTACACAGGTTGTGGAAGAAGAGAAGGATCTGTTGTATCGGCTGGCATTTAACATTATGCAAAATACGACGGATTCCGAGGATGCTGTTGCGGAAGCTATATGTAAGGCCTGGGAAAGCCGGAAAAAATTAAGAAAACCGGAAAACTTTAGAAGCTGGTTGATTCGGATTACTATAAATACCGCCAAAAATATGACGATAAAAAGAAATCATATGAGACCGGTAGATGATATAGAACCATACTGTCAAAATCAGCAGGAAGTGTCAGGTGATATTTGGTATTGTCTGGAACAGTTAAAGCAAAAGGAGCGAATTGTTGTTATCCTGTATTACTATAAGGGGTTTTCAGTAAAAGAGATTGCCGGGATTTTGCGGATTCCAGAGGGGACGGTAAAGTCGCGGCTTTCCAAAGCAAGAGAAAATTTAAGGAAATTGATATGAGGAGGAAGAACATGATGGATCAATTTGAACAGGAAATTTCGGATCGTTTACAGCAGGAGGCAAAACCATTGCCGTTAGAATATACAGAAAAGATAGACCGTGTATTAAAGGGGATTTCTGAGAAAACGGAAATCCGCCGTAAACCGGTTTTGTATCTGAAATATGCTGCGGCGTTGTTGCTGTTTGCGGTGTTGACGACAACGGGAACACAGGCGGCGGTAAATTTGTATAGTAAACATATGACCGAAATGAACGAGGGGGAGAAGAAGGATATAAACAGAAAAACACAATCAGCAAAAACCGACGAAGACAGTTTTTCGAGAGAATTAACAGGAGAAGAGCAGGAACGGTTAGAGAAGCTGCGGAATAAATACGAAACAGAAGGTGTATTTCCGCAGGAAAAACTTTTGGAAGTAGAGAAAATCAAAGATGTACCGAATCAAAGGCTGGTATATTGTTATGAAAACAGCACATTTTATTTGCCGGAAGAGATGTTGACCAGACAGCAGATGCTGCAGATAGTTGATTTCTGGGAAAGAAGAGATTATGCGGTGTCAATGGAAAATAAGCAGGCGGAGGAAAAAAGCAAAGATCAGAATATTTCACAGGAAAAAGCAATTGAAATTGCAAAAGAATATGCGGAGAAGTTGTATGGCGTGGATTGTGCAGATGCTGTGTCAACCACAGAGTATGATGAGACACAATTATCAGCTGATGCGGAAGTATCCAGTTATTATGTTACTCTGGAAAAGGAGGCTTGGAAATATAATATAACAGTGGAAGTTGACTCAGAGAACGGATCGGTAAATCAGATTGACTTAGAGAATAAGGAGGGAGAGGAATGCGTTGCCGGGGTGATGCCGGATGAGAAATTGTACCGCAAGAATGTGAAAAAGGTATTGCAGTATTTTGATAAGCTTAATCTGGAGAAAGATATTTCAAGCATTCGGGTGATATACAAATTGAAAAAAGATGGTACTTTAAACAGGGGAAATGTAAAGTATATGGTACGGTTGCGGGATGGCAGTGCAGGTGTTGTAATGTACAGTGCATCCACAAAAGATTTGTACAGATTTTATAGAATATCAGATTATAAAGTGGCGATGCAGATGGAAGACCAGGCGTGTGAAAAACAAAGGGATAGGGGATTGGTTATTTATAACAAGTTGATTATGAAGTGAAATATAAAATACTGGCGGAAGACAGCTCTATGTGAAAAGAGAAAAAACGGTTTTTAAGGTTGATTTAAGGTACATCACTTATCATAGGCTTATCAACAAAACAGATCAAAGTATTTGGGCGTTTTGAAAAACGCTTTTGGAAAAGGGGGATAAGCCTATGAGAAAGAGATGGATCAAACGATTTGCAGTGGTTGCACTGGCAACAGCAGTATCTGTATACACAGTACCAAAAACAGGTCTTCTGGCAGCGCTGGGTCTCAGTCAGACTACGGAGGCGGAGGAAGCTTTCTCTGATCAGAAAGGACCGGGGGGAAACGGAACACCGCCGGAGCCACCGAGTGGAGCCGCATCGGGTGGGGCAATCGGCGGAGGCCAGCCGGGAGATGCACCGGGGACACCGCCAAGCGGAGCACCGGATGGAGGTCCGGGAGGACAGGGACAGCCGGGAGGAGCACCGGGCGGAACATCTTCTGGTGTTTCTGATTATTCGGCTGTGAATAAGCTGACTTCGGATGCCGTTCTGGATGGACAGACCATTACTTCAACGGGAACAGATGAAAATGCCGTGAATGTATCGGAAGGAGCCAATGTAACGGTAAAAAACTCTACGGTATCCCGTGAATCCTCCGATAGTACCGGCGGCGACAATTCAAGCTTTTACGGTGTGGGATCCGCACTTTTATGTACCGATGGAGTATTGAATGTGGTCAAGGATACCATTACCACAAACGCAGCAGGCGGAGCCGGAGTGTTTGCTTACGGCGATGGCACGGCGAATGTAGCAGACACAACGATCACCACAAGCAAGGACACCTCCGGCGACATTCATGTTGCCGGAGGCGGCACCCTTCACGCATGGAATGTAACCGCAGAAACCAGCGGTCAGTCCTCGGCAGCGATCCGGAGTGATCGTGGAGGCGGTACTATGGTAGTGGATGGTGGAACCTATACCTCCAATGGCAAGGGTTCTCCGGCAATCTACAGCACAGCGGATATCTCGGTTCACGATGCCAAATTGACAGCAAACGGTTCCGAGGCAATTTGCATTGAGGGATTAAATACCATTCGCCTTTACGACTGTGATCTCATCGGAAATATGAAGGACGACAGCCAGAATGACTGCACCTGGAATGTGATCCTGTATCAGAGTATGTCCGGAGATTCCCAGGTGGGAAACAGTACCTTTGAAATGCAGGGAGGCAGTCTTGCCGCAAAGAATGGCGGCATGTTCTATACTACAAACACAGAATCTACATTTACTCTGAAGGATGTGGATATTACCAATGCGGGTGACAGTGAATTTTTCCTGAAATGCACCGGCAACAGTAATCAGAGAGGCTGGGGAACCAGTGGAAGCAACGGTGCAGATTGTCTCTTTACAGCAATTTCCCAGAAAATGAATGGCAATATTATCTGGGACAGCATCAGTCAGCTTGACCTGTATATGACAGAGGGAAGCAGTTTGAAGGGTGCCGTGGTTCAGGATGAGAGCTGTGCAGGGAATGGCGGCAACGGATACAGCAGCATTTATATTGACAAGGATTCTACCTGGACCGTTACCGGGGACAGCACCGTAACAAATCTTTACAATGCAGGAACCATTCAGGATGCAGATGGAAAGACCGTTACGATCAAAAACTCTTCTGGCAAGGTGTACGTAAAGGGAAGCAGCAGCTATACCATTACCGTGGAGCAATATTCTGACACAGCCGATATGAGTGGGGCTTCCAGCGTCAGCAAATGGAGTGATCATGCCGTTGACCAGTCAACAGCCATCAAGGAATCCGGAAGCACAGTGACAGCAGCTCCTTCTACAACAGTAGCACCGGCCGGAACGACAGCCTCTGACAAGACAACAGGAACCTCTGCAGCGACAGCTTCTGACAAGACAACAGGAACTTCTGCAACAGCGGCGCCATCCGGAACGACAGCAGGAACGTCTAACAGCGGTGGAACTGTATCATCCGATTCCGCGACATCTGTCAAAGCTGCGGGAAAGACAACGGTTTCTTCTGCAAAACGCACCGCAGATGGAAAGAAAATAAAGGTTGCTCTGAAAAAGGTGGCAGCAGCCGGTGGTTATCAGATTCGCTATTCTACGGATAAAAAGTATGGCAAGAGTAAGACGAAAACATTGACCACGACAAAGAATAATGTTACCGTAAAGAAAGTGAGCAAGAGTAAAAAATATTATATCAGTGCAAGAACCTATAAGGTCGTAAATGGTAAGAAATACTGGAGTGCATGGTCACCAAGTAAAAAGGCATAAAGAGATGACGGCAGTATAAAGCGGGGGAAGCGCAAGCTTTCCCTGCCTTTCGTTAATCAGAGGCGATATGAGAGGAGGGATCGGGATGCGGTTGTTGCTTGCGGAGGATGAAAAGGATCTGTCGGAGGCGTTGACAGCAATTTTTGAGCATAATCATTACGAAGTGGATGCGGTTTACAATGGCAATGATGCGCTTGATTATATTCTGGTGGGGGATTATGACGGTGTCGTGCTGGATGTGATGATGCCGGGAATGGACGGCTTCGAGGTACTGCGAAAGGTCCGGGAGCAGAAGAATGATGTCCCGATTTTAATGCTGACCGCAAAAGCGGACATTGACGATCGTGTTTTTGGCCTGGACAACGGAGCGGACGATTATCTGGGGAAGCCATTTGCGGCAAAAGAGCTTCTCGCCAGAGTCCGTGCCATTACCAGACGCAAAACCGAAGCGTTGGACGCAAAGATCACCGTAGGAAATCTTGTTCTGGATGATGCCACGGGGATATTGAAGGGGCCGAAGGAAGAAATCCGTCTGCCCAATAAGGAATTTCAGATGCTGGAAATGCTGATGAGTAATCCGAAACAGATCATTTCGGCGGACCGCTTTCTGGAGAAGGTCTGGGGATATGACACGGAGTCGGATATCAATGTCGTATGGGTTATGATCTCTTATTTGCGGAAAAAGCTTGTAAAGATCGGAAGTGATGTGCAGATCAAAGCCGTACGGAATCAGGGATATACTTTGGAAATTGAAGGAAAGGGGGATAAAGGGTGATAAATAAACTTCGGAGACGATTTATTCTGGTGGCAATGCTTTCTACAGTCGTAGTGCTGATCGCTATTGTGGGTGGCATGAACATCATGAATTACCGGCAGCTTCAGGCAGATGCGGACCGGATCAATAAAATGATCACGGACAATAATGGAACTTTTCCGAATAACAATGGAGGGGACAGGAATGCTCCGAAGCCGAGAGACGACAATCAGAGCAGCGATGGTGGAAGCACAGATCAGCAGGACACCACCGGAAAGTCGGGCAATGGAAGTGCAGATCAGCAGGACACCACCGGAAAGTCAGGCAGTGAGGGCACAGATAACCAGAGACCCGATGGAAATCAGCCGCCGCAGCCGCCACAGGGAGGAAAGCAGAATGGTGGTTCTAATCCGGGACAACCGGGAGCTCCGGGCAAGCAGCCTTCCGGCGATATGGGCGAAATGTCACCGGAGGCTCCGTTTGAGACAAGATATTTTTCCGTGGTGCTGGATGCCTCCGGAAAGGTAACCTCCACTAATCTCAATAATATTGCAGCGGTATCGGAGGATCAGGCAGAGGAGTTGGCACAAAAGGTAATGAAAGCGGGAGAGAGCAAAGGCTTTATAGGAATCTACCGTTATGCAAAGGCAGCGCAGTCGGATGGAACTTTGATCGCCTTTACGGATTGCAATAAGGCATTGGATACATTTTATAAAAATGTACGGATCAGCGGCCTGGTATCCTTAGCGGGTGTGGTGGCTGTGTTTGTTTTAGTGGTGATCTTTTCGCGGCTGGTATTTCGACCTGTTGCGGAAAGCTATCAAAAGCAGAAGCAGTTTATTACGGATGCCAGCCACGAGATCAAAACACCCCTGACGATCATTGATGCCAATGTAGAGGTGATTGAGATGATGGCCGGGGAAAATAAATGGACCAAAAGTACAAAAAATCAGGTGAAACGTCTGGCATCTCTGGCAGGGCAGCTTATTACTCTTTCGAAAATGGACGAAGGAGACGGCATGGCTGATAAGATGAGATTTTCTATGACGGATGCAGTGATCGATACGACCTCCTCCTTTGAAAGTGTAGCAGAGACAAAGGGGCAAAAGCTTGTGTGTGATATTGAAGAAAACTTATATTTTGTCGGGGAAGAAAAGCGGATCCGGGAGATGTTCGGAATTTTTCTGGACAACGCAGTAAAATATTCTACCGAGGGCAGCGAGATTCACGTTTCTCTGGAGCGGAAGGGCAGGAAGCTCATTTATCAGATCAGCAATGAGACGGATCAGATCGCAAAAGGAAATCAGGATGTGCTGTTTGAGAGGTTTTATCGCAGTGATGCCTCGAGAAATTCAGCAACCGGCGGCAGTGGTATTGGCTTGTCTGTGGCGAAGGCAGTGGCGGAGGCACATCACGGCAAGCTGACGGCAGAGAGTAAGGATGGCAAAAGCCTTACGATCACGTTGACGGTAGGATCGGCTGTATAAGGGGATTGTATTTTTGAAGATTGAGAGTATAATAGGAGCCGAAAAAAGAAATACGGATATCGCAGAGAGAAGAGATATCTTCAATAAAAAAAGAAAAGAGTGATAATATGTCTGCTACACTGAAAAAAATTCCAAGGGAAACAGAGGTTGAGGAGGTTTTTGGCAAAATACTTCAGTCACCGGAGGCTTGTGGACGGTTGGAAGAAATCTTTTATGACCGTTTTTCGGAGGAGAATATATCTCCGGATACGAGATCACAGCATTTTGCAAAAGCTCTTTTTTCGGCATATGAAAATCAGGATATCAGCGCTCTTCTGTTGGAAATCTGTCAGCGGAGTATGTTCGACCTGCTTCGGGAGGCATATCTGATCCCGAAACGATTTCATGGTAAAGCGGGGGACAATCCGGTGTTGCTTACAGATGTGGATGGAAATAAGCAGGAAACAGAAAAACGCAAAATTTCTTCTCACGAATGGAATAAGTATCAGGAGATATTGAAAAATCATGTCTGTGCTCCGAGATCAAAGATCTATCTTGCAGATGGATATGATATTGTGCGCCGTTATACGGATGACCTGGATATTAAAGAGGACTATGTAAATCCAAAGCGGGGCATTTTTATCCTGTATGCGCTTCCGGATACGGCGGCTCTTGGAATGAGTGAAGCACAGGCATATGCGATCATATGGGATGCTTTTCAGCAGATTCAGAAATGTGCCCTCTCGGCAATGGTGTATTATGGTCAGGAAACTGGCTTGAAGAATGAACGCAAATTTGATGAGATTGGTGTGCTTCTCCCGATCAGCCAGTTCGAAAAAAAGATATTACATCATCTTACGGAAATTGACGGCATTGTGCTGGCAAGCAGAGAAGAACTGATGAAAAAAGCAGGAAAAGATAGTCTGGAGCTATGATTGCAGAATCAGATCCTTCAGTTTTTTTGCCGCACTACTCAAAGGTCTTTGAAAGTCTGAAACCATACAAATGTGACGACACGGAATGGTTTCCTGTAACTGTATGGGAATCACCTCATGGCTTTGAATAGCAGGAATTGTCATAAATTCCGGAATAAAAGCAAGTCCCAGCTCGGACTTGACGAGAGGCAGGATCTGGTCTGTCGTTGCAGCCTCTGTATCCGGTTCCAATTCCAGGCCATAGGAAAGAAATAGCTGATGATAAAATGCAAAGGTCATGGTTTCTTTGCCCAGACAGATCAGGGGATAATTTTGCAGCTCCCACAAGGACAGAGTCTGGCTGCTTAATGCAGTAAATGTTTTACCGCCGATCAGAACCTCCCGGAAGGATTGGAGTTTTACCTCCTTCAAGGGAGGTTTTGCCGTTGTAGGAGTAGTAACGACTGCGAAATCGATTTCTCCGTTTTTGACCGCATCAACTGCCTGAGGGGTAGAATGATTGTAAATTTTAAGACGGATACCGGGGTATGTCATATGAAAAATTTTCAGCCGCTCCAACAGGTAAATGCTGAGTGCGGTTTCGCTGGCGCCGATGGAAATGCTGCCGTGCTCCAGACCGGTGCTTTCGGTAAGTTCTTCCTCTGCCCGTTGTAATTGTGCCATGGCAGCAGATACTCTTGCGTAAAGACGTTCACCCTCCGGTGTGAGCCGGACACCGCGGTTTGTCCGGATAAAGAGGGTACAGTGGATTTCGTTTTCCAGACAATTCATGGCACGGGTAATATTTGGCTGGCTGTTTCCAAGAACCCTTGCGGCTTTCGTGAGACTGCCGTATTTGGCCACATAATAAAATATCTTATAGTATTCAAAATTTATATTCATAAAAAGCCTCATTTCTGAGCGTTTATCGCACGTATTTCTTGCTGATATATCAAAATGTTATATCAGTCATATCAATAATAGCTTTTACATATTTCCACAGGGTCAGTATAATAAATCTTGAAGAAAAAAACAAGATGTTTTGAGACTTGTAAAGTCCATAAACACAGAGGAGGAAGAATTATGCTGACAGCTGTAACAGGAATAAACTGGGGCGATGAGGGAAAAGGCAGAGTGATCGATCTGCTTGCCGGACAGGCAGATGTGGTTGTGCGTTATCAGGGAGGAAATAATGCCGGGCACACCGTAGTGACAGAGCAGGGAAAATTTATTTTGAATCTGATTCCCTCCGGTATTTTACATTCAGGTGTGACCTGTGTTCTGGGAGATGGAATGGTCGTTGATCCGGAGCATCTGGAAAATGAGATCCAAAAGCTGCGGGAAAAGGATGTGGCAGTATCACCGAAAAATCTGAAAATTTCCACCAGAGCCACAATTTCTATGCCCTGGCACCGGATACAGGATGAATTGGAGGAGGATCGTTTGGCCAGAAGCGGAGCGGCATTTGGTTCTACCAGAAGGGGGATTGCCTATGCTTACAGTGATAAATACCGCAAAAAAACATTGCGTATGGGAGATCTGCTCCGGTTAGACGAAGAGAATATGAAGGCACGTCTGAAAATGATGCTGGATGCCAAAAATATGGAGCTTGCAGGCTGCTATCACCAGGAACCCATGTCGTTTCCGGCACTTTATAAATGGTGTGAAGAGCAGGCAGAAAAATTCAAGGCTTATATTTGCGACACTGGGGAATTTCTGGATGAATCATTGAAGAAAGGCAAAAAAGTCATTCTGGAGGCACAGCTTGGAGCGATGAGAGATATTGATTATGGTATCTTTCCGTATACTTCCAGCTCATCTACAATTGCCGCATATGCTCCGATCGGGGCAGGGATTCCGGCACACGTTCCCGATCACATCGTCGGCGTGCTGAAAGCATATTCTACATGTGTAGGAGCAGGACCTTTTGTGGCTGAAACGGCAATGCCGCAATCCTGGCTGGATATGCTGAGAAGGCTGGGAGGAGAATATGGTGCAGCCACAGGAAGACCACGGCGGGTAGGTCCTGTGGATATACCGGCCAGCCGTTACGGCTTAAAGTGTCAGAATGCAGATAAAATTGCGCTTACAAAGCTGGATGTGCTGAGTGCGTTTACAGAAATTCCGGTAATTACCGGATATCGATACGGAGATCAGATGACAGACAGATTTGATCCGGGCTGTGATCTGGAAAAATATGAACCGGTAGTGGAAACCATACCGGGGTGGCAGCAGAGTATTTCCAAGTGCCGCACCTGGGAAGAGCTTCCCGACAATGCAAAGGCATATATTGCATTGCTGGAGAAGCTGCTGGATCACGAAATCCAATTTGTTTCCGTAGGAGCTAAGAGAGACGAATATCTCCTGAAGGGATCGTGGATCTGATTCAGGTGCAGTAACGGAATGATTTATCCGTGATAATGCGGGCGAATATCAAACCAAGAGGCAGGGCCATAATGATCAGCATTGCAGATGCAAACCAGGAAGCTGAGGTGGTCAGAGACATAATGCCCAGATTATAAACTGCCTTGTAAAGATACAGACCGGGAACCATGATCACGATGGCGGGAACTGTGATGGAGATTCGTGGATAGCCAAGTTTATTTTTGAGCAGAGATGCTAAAATACCGGCAGTCAATGCCCCGATGAAAGCAGCGGCAGCAGGCGGGATTGTCACGAAATCTACCAGTTCCAGACGAAGTGTATTTGCAATGGCGCCAATAAAAGCAGCGGCGGCAGCAATGGACCGGGGGCTGTTAAACATAATAGAGAAACCGAATACACCACCAAAGCTTGTGATCAGCCGGAATAATAAAAGTGTTCCGGCTGATAACTTTAATGGCGGAAAGTCCATTGGCTTTAAATGGAACAGCAATGCCATGATCCAGGCGGTAATGGTTGCCACCACAATGATCACGATGGCATATGCCAGACGTTCCAGACCGGAACGCATATCCAGCTTGGCGAGATCAATACCGCTGGTGATAAATGGAAAGCCCGGAATAATAAACAGCATTGAACAGATATATCCTGCTTCATGCTGCAGCGACACGGAGAAAAATGTTTCGGCCAGCTTGAGAGCCCCCACATAAATCAGGCAGGCGGCAGCAACGGAGGACACAATGCACAGAAATAATGTAAAATGATGCTTTGTCAATTTACACCGCAGAAAATTACCGATACCGGCACCGAGAAAAGCGAGGATCATTTCATTCAGATCGCCTCCCAGCAGAAATGTAAAGCATCCACATGCCAGAGCGGCAGCGAATCCCAAAGCCACAGGAGAATAAAGTCCGTGGAGCTGTTCGATCTCGTCCAATTGGGCGTGAAGCTGTTCTCCGGATAAAGTATCACATTTTTGGGGGAATTCCTGAATAAAATGCTCCAGCCGATTCAGTTTGGAGGTATTTACACCAGTGTTGGTCAGACAGAGAGACTGGGAAAAACAATGATCGCCGTCAAAACAGGTGTAATCAATAGACATAAGTCCGATATTGGCGGTGCATGTGATATTCAGCAGTTTTGCCAATGAATTCATAGAGCTTCGAACTCTCCAGGCTCCTGTTCCGCAGGATAACAGCATAAGACCGGTTCGGCCGATAATGGAAGCCTTTTCGGTGAGGCTTGCGCTGCGGATATTGATATTTTCCATCTGGCAGGCATAATCATGCCAGTATATTTCCATATGATTCTGAGGTAATGTGTTTGTCTGCATTTCATCACTTCCTTGACAGTAAGTTTATTATTTATAAATCGATTGATTTGTATTTAGTATAAAACGAACCGGAGAAAAGTCAAGAAGCATTCTCATCCTTTGTTTTACTCCTGCCGCGAAAAATTTTGAAAAAAATATGGACAATCGCATGTTATACTACATCATCCGTAAATGGTGCGGAAAAAAAACAGAAAGGATGATAGTGAATATGAGAACAATGAAAAAAGCAATTATCAGGGTTGTGATATTTTGTTTGCTGATCACGCAGATGCCGGTATACGGGGCGAAGGCAAATGAGAAGAACAGCCTGACAACAGTTCCTGCCGGATACACAGCGATCCGTACTGCGGAGGAGCTTCGTAATATTGATGGAAATTTAAGTGGAAAGTATATTCTGATGAACGATATTGATCTGTCTAAGGTAACAGCGGAAGGGGGAGATCTGGACGAGGGAAATGGCTGGAGACCGATTGAAAAGTTTCGTGGAGTTTTGGATGGAAACGGCTATCAGATCAAAGGACTCCATCAATTTGGAAATGCAGGTGAAGCAAATAATTACTGGTGTGGTTTTTTTGCAGATACATCCGGAGCACAAATTAAAAACTTAGGATTAACAGGATGTGATATTACTGTACAGCAGACGGGATTTTATATTGGTGTTCTTATTAGTGAAGCAAGCAGCACTGACATAACAAACTGTTATACAACCGGTACCATGCGAATCGTAGATTCTGAAGCACGAGATACCATTTACGCAGGGGGAATGGTTGGGTACGGAAGTGGTTCTACAATCAGCAATTCCTTCTCGACGTGCAATATAATCTGTGATAATGATCAGCTTCAGGTCGGAAGGGATAGTGCCGTTGGAGGAATCTGTGGAAGTGGTGGATTACTTGATCATTGTTATTACGCAGGATCCCTTGCTGCCACACGTATACGATATTGTCATCCGATTAATGGAGACAGTGGGAGTGGAAAAAATACATATTATTTGAAAGGATGTGCATCTTTAGATGGCGAGAAAGTAACCGGTGGATTATCCGAAACACAGATGAAGCAGAAGGATTCTTTTGCGGGATTTGATTTTGACAGTGTATGGGTAATTGATGAAAATGCAAAATACAAATATCCTCAGCTTCGCTCCAATCTTTGTTATAATCTGTTGGCGTTGAAGATTAAACAGCTTCCGCAGGAGCAGACGTTCGAGTGCCGCGATGAATTTAAGGCAACGAATGGTGTCGTTACATTAACATATGACAATGATTATACTTGTGACATTCCGATCACAGAGGATATGATAAGCGGTTATGATATGCAGAAGGTGGGAACATATACCGTTGCCGTATCCTATATGGGATTTGTGGATCATTACGATATTGAGGTTAAATACGTACCGGTATCGTCGATCGTATTGTCTGAGTCTGGTGAGGTTGAATTAGAAAAGACAGAGTCCTTAAAGATGACCGCATCAGTATTGCCGCTGAATGCGACAGAACCGAATGTGACATGGAAATCTTCGGATAATCGTATCGTGGATGTTGAGAAAGATGGCACAGTAACCGGTGTGGGAACAGGAAGTGCTGTTGTTACGGTATACTCCTGTGATAAAAAGGTTCGGGTACAGTGTGCGGTAAATGTTGTACTGAGAGAGCATCAGATTCGATATGTACTGAATGGTGGTAAAAATAATGCGGATAATCCATCGTCGTATACCGTGGATGATGATATAAATCTTTTACCGGCAGTAAAGAAAGGATATGACTTTACCGGCTGGTATACCGATGCGGAATTAACTGATAAAATTTCAGAGATTGATGTACAGAAGCGGTCGGATTATGTTCTTTATGCCGGATGGGCGGAAACGCCATATACCGTGACTTATATGGATCAAAAAGGGCAGGGATATACCCATCAAAATCCGAATACGATCACGGTTGGCATGGGAGTTCTGCAATTAAAGGATGCAACCCGCAGAGGTTATGATTTTATCGGTTGGTATCTGGACGAAGAATTAAGCAGTAAAGTTGTGAAGCTGGATTGCACTAAGGCAGAAAACGTAAAGCTTTATGCCGGTTGGAAGGAAATTCCGTATACGGTTACTTATGCAGGTCAGGGAAAGCAGGGATACACTCATGATAACCCATATACGTTTACGATTACAGAAGGAAAAATTCCATTAAAGGATGCTCAGAGAAAGGGATACACCTTCAAAAACTGGTATAGAGATGAAGAATTGACTGAGCCGGTGTTTGAAATTGATTGCACGCAGGCAGAAGATATTACACTATATGCTGGCTGGGAGGAAAATATATATCGTATTATTTATGCGGACGAGAGTGAGCAGGGCTATACTCACGAAAATCCGGACACCATAAAGATCAGTACAGGAAAACTTGTGCTAACGGATGCTCAGAGAAAAGGCTATGATTTTACCGGCTGGTATCTGGATAAGGAACTGACCAATAAGGTTACATACGTTGATTGTAGTAAAGCGGAAAATGTGACTCTTTACGCTGGCTGGACTCCAATTAAATACAACATTACGTATATAGTAAATAAAGGACAAAACAGCAAGAATAATCCCGACAGTTACACCGTTGCCGATGGCGAGGTTACATTAAAGGATGCAGTATTCCGTGATTATAAGTTTTTGGGCTGGTATGCGGATGATGATTATAAGGAAAAGATCACTTCTATAGATACTTCACTTATGAAAGATATAACCGTGTATGCAAAATGGGAAGAACCGGAATATCAGATTCATCTTGAGGACGAACTGGGGGAACATGATCCGATCGTCTACAGGGAATCCCAGGGAAAGGTTTCTTTGACGGATATCGAGAGAGCAGGTGCCGTATTTGACGGCTGGTATCTGGATGATCAGTATACGGAACGTGTCACAGAGATTGACTGTACGCAATGTAAGGATGTTGCGGTTTATGCGAAGTGGATCCTCACAAAATACAAGATCGAATATAAATTGGACAAGGGAATCAACGATGCGGATAATCCAAGTGAATATACGGTGAAGGACAAAGAGATCACATTAAAAGCTGCAGTCAGAGGAGGTTATGTTTTTGATGGCTGGTATTTAGAGTCGGATTGCATAAACAAGGTAGAAAAAATAAACACAGAAATTATGACGGATCTGGTTTTGTATCCGAAATGGAACAAAGACGAGAGTGATATTACTTATCGAATTAAAAGTGATTCCGTGACTCTGAATTTCAGGCCGTCGGGATTCGATTATAAAATGATCGTACTTCCGACTCGTGGAAAGCTGCAGTTTGCTCCGCACGATTCAAGCTATTGCAGATTTAGTTTTTTGACATCGTCACAATGGAATATTATTACCAAAGGAGATAGTGAGGAGATCGGCAATCTGGATATCAAAGATTATTACCATGTCAGTGATCTGTCAGGGGAATATGCAGCAGGAGTCTATTATTTATACATGGTACCGTCTGTAATAAACTGGAGTTCTGTCACGAATAAGGATGAAGAGATCAATTATACTTTTTATCCGAAATGTACCGTTTATTATTCGCTTGATGATAAACAGACTGCAATAGCTTCTTATATTCTTCAGGAAGATTCAGAGGAAATGGATATTACCCTTCCGGATATAAAAGGCTATACGGTGGAAGGCTTGTATTTCGATACGGATTATAAAGAAAAGGCACGTATTGATAAGTGGTTTGGAAAGGACTGGGTGGTATATCCAAAAGTGACGCCTGTGACATATACGGTTTCCTATAAATTAAATGGAGGGGAAAATGCCGAGGGGAACATTTCGGAGTACACGATAAAGGACAGTACATTCCAGCTATTGGATCCGGTCAGAGACGATTATGATTTTCAGGGCTGGTATACAGATGCCGCTTTTCGCAATAAAATTGATAGCATTGATCCTTCCGGATGTAAAAATCTGGTCTTATATGCAAAGTGGAGTGCGAAAGAATACACGATAACATACGATATGGCAGGAGGAACCTGCACATCTGCAAACCCGGCAAAGTATACCATAAATGATAGTGATTTTAAACTGAACGAACCTGTTAAAACAGGATATACCTTTGACGGCTGGTATGACACAGATGGAAATAAGATTGTTGAAATTGCCGCTGCAGAACGCAGAAGCTACAGTCTGATGGCGAAATGGAAGGTGAATACTTATAATATTACCTATAACATGGAAGAAGGAAGTGTCAACGATGCGGGCAACCCGCCAAGCTATACGGTAGAAGATGAAAATATCGTATTGAAAGCACCGGTTCGAAAGGGCTATGTATTTGACGGCTGGTATAATGCCAGCGGGAACAAGGTGGGGACGATCAACGTATCAGGATGCATCAGCCTGGTTTTGACAGCAAAATGGACTTTGGCGCGGTATACGATCCGGTATATTGGTGACGGTGCGGATACCATGCCGGACAATCCGGCAAGCTATACCGTGCAGAGCAGTACATTGCCATTGCAGGCTCCGGCAAAGAAGGGATACACCTTTGATGGCTGGTATACTTCCGATGGGGAAAAACTTGCCGGCATTGATCCTTCTGTGTGCAGCGACCTTGTACTGACGGCGAAATGGATCAAAAAAGATGACAGCAGCAATACAGGAAAGGATCCTTCCGGAGATGTGGATGACAACAGTGGAAAGACAGATCAGAATCAGCCGGGGGATGACAACAGCGGAAAGACAGATCAGGATCAGCCGGGGGATGACAACAGTGGAAAGACGGACCAGAATCAGCCGGGAGATGACAACAGTGGAAAGGCAGATCAGAATCAGCCGGGAACGACCGATAGTGATCAAAAGACAGATACCAGCAAAACGGATATATCTGCCGGAGCCGGCAACAAATCAGATGTAACAGCAGGAGATGATCAGAACACAACGGATACGGATGACGATGAAATTACCGATGATGATGACGAGGAGCAGATCATAGTACCGGCAACATATATTTGCCGTAAGCTTGTGAAAAAGAAAAGTATCACTGTTTATATGAAAGCGAAGGGGGTTAAAGGGTATCAGGTCCGCTATTCCCTTAAGAAAAATATGGCGGCATCGAAGATGAAAAATTCGATGAAAAATAAGGTTGTGATCAATAATCTGAAGAGAAAGAAAATGTATTATATTCAGGTGAGAACCTGGAAGACCAGAAATGACCAAAAGAAATATTCTGCATGGTCGAGGACGTACCGGATCAAAACAAAGTAGATCAAAGCAGATCAAAGCAGATCAACAGGCCAAATGTATTCGGGCATTTGTAAAAGAAAGGGTATCTGCCGTTTATGCGGCGGGTACCCTTTTTCAACGGTATGGGAAAATGCTTGTAACGCAGAGGGGATCCATGGCAAAAGGCCTGTTTTGATGTTTTTTGGGATTTTGGGAAAACCATTGACAGAAGGAATTATTATGTTAAAATAACAGTAACAATTACTATTATTTTAATGAAAGGAGAATGAGATGGCTGCAATACGTTATAGTAAACAGCGGGAGGCGATACGGACGTATCTGCTCTCGACAAAATCTCATCCTACAGCGGAGGCTGTGTATAATAATATCAAAAATGAGCATCCTCGTATTAGTCTGGGAACCGTTTACCGCAATCTGAATCTGCTGGTGGAGCAGGGCGAGGCGTTGCGTCTGGACTGTGGTGACGGGGTCGATCATTTTGACGGTGATACAAGACCCCACTATCATTTCGCATGTCGTGGGTGCGGCTGTGTGATGGATCTGGAGATGGATCCTATAGATCATATTGATCAGATCGCAGGGGCTGGCTTTGATGGAGAAATTCAGGGACATAGGGTGTTGTTTTATGGGCTATGTCCGGATTGCAGGAAGTAAATTGAATGAATTTGATCAAAAAGATGAGTTTTTTGAAAAAATGTGTTGACAATAAGAGAAAGATTTGTTATATTCTAATCAGAAACAGTAATCATTACTGTTAAGGAGACAAGGCAAACAAATGTTATAAAATTATAAAAGAAAAGGAGATTACGATTATGGCAAAGTATGTATGTTCTGTATGTGGTTATGTTCATGAAGGAGATCAGCCACCGGAGAAGTGTCCACAGTGTGGAGTTGGTGCAGAGAAGTTCATCCGGCAGGGAGATGACAAGACATGGGCTGCTGAGCACGTGGTAGGTGTTGCACAGGGTGCACCGGAGGACATTATGGCAGATCTTCGTGCAAACTTCAACGGAGAGTGTTCTGAGGTTGGTATGTATCTGGCTATGGCTCGTGTGGCTCATCGTGAGGGATATCCTGAGATCGGACTTTACTGGGAGAAGGCAGCATATGAGGAGGCTGAGCATGCAGCGAAGTTCGCAGAGCTTCTTGGTGAGGTTGTTACAGACAGCACGAAGAAGAACCTGGAAATGCGTGTAGAGGCTGAGCATGGTGCAACAGCAGGTAAGTTTGATCTTGCAAAGAGAGCAAAGGCACTGGATCTGGATGCGATCCATGACACAGTTCACGAGATGGCACGTGATGAGGCTAGACATGGTAAGGCATTCGAGGGTCTTCTGAAGAGATATTTCGGTTAAAAAATGCACAAAAAATAAAAATGGATCGGCAAAAGATTGTCAAAAATGAAATTGGACAGATCAGAAATAAGGTACTATAATAAAACTATGGTGCATAAAACGAAAAACCGATTCGATTTGGACTTCTACTACACTAAAAACCTGTGTGGTGGAAGTCTTTTTTGCTTTATTCGTGCGAAGGTAAAGTGAGGATGGAACAATTAAATTTGTTTCATCTGATAAAGCAAAAACATTCCACGGGGATGCAGTCGGATCAAGCTTTGCTTTACGCATGTGAAGATCAGCAAAAAGAAGGAGGAATCATTATGATGACATTAAACGCTGAGAAAAGAGACATGAGTGTAAAGGCGAAAAAGTTACGGAGAGAGGGATATGTCCCAGGCAGTTTATGTGGAAAAGATCTGGAGGAGCCGGTTGCTTTGAAGATTTCTGAATTTGAAGCAGAGCGTTTCATGAGAAAGAACATGAAGGGCAGCAGAACAGTCCTGCAGGTTGGAGACCAGAAGTACAATGCAATTATAAAGGATGTGGATTACAATCCTTTGCTGAAAAAGATCATGTTCATTGATTTTCAGTTACTGGTTGCCGGTGAGAAAATTTCTACGACAGCACAGGTCGTATTGCTGAACGAGGAGCTGGCAAAGGGATCCGTCGACGAGGAGATTTCTGAGATTCATTATAAGGCAGATCCGGCAGATATTGTGGAAAAGGTTTATATTGATTTCGAGAAGCTGGGAGATCAGAAATGTGTCAAGGTAAAGGATATCAAGGAATTGATGAACGACAAGATCGAACTGATCACTTCAGAGGATGCAACGATCGTAGATATTTCAGAGGGATCTCAGTATGTGGAGGAAGATGAAGCTGCTGAGGGAGAAGCTGAGGCTGTTGTTGCATCATAGTTGCGATATGATCATGGATAAATACAATTAAAAAAAGGAACTACCGCATCAATGGACAAGAAATGATCTGTTGGTACGATAGTTCTTTTTTTCTTTTGTCTTATATTCTAAATGAATATTCTGTTGACATAACAGATTGTTTGGTATAACTTATGTTTGTTGATAAAAATTATCATTAGACAATGCGAACTGTGGGTGGTGGAAGGAAGAAAAAATTCATCGTCAAATGGTATCACATGAGATAAAGAGGGCATATGTTATGACATTAAAGGAATTAGAAATCGGAAAGAGTGCCGTGATCCGGACGGTAGGAGGAAAAGGGGCATTGCGCCAGCATTTTCTGGATATGGGAATGATCCCCGGGGCAGAGGTGACGGTAGTGAAGCTGGCACCGATGGGAGATCCTATGGAGCTGCAGGTTCATGGATATGAGCTGACACTCCGGCTGGCGGAGGCAGATCAGATCGAAATTGCGCCGATCGATCAGAGAACCAGGAGTCATGCAGGACAGGAGCGGCTGCAGGCGACGGAGCATCCCGGTCTTGGTGAGGAGGGAAAGTATCATTCCAAGGAGGATGAAAATCCGCTGCCGGAGGGAACGCTGCTGACATATGCGTTGGTAGGCAATCAGAACTGCGGAAAGACGACGCTTTTTAACCAGCTGACCGGTTCAAATCAGCATGTGGGCAATTTCCCGGGTGTGACGGTGGACCGGAAGGACGGCACCATTAAAGGATATGCGGAAACGGATATTACGGATCTGCCGGGCATTTATTCCATGTCTCCCTACAGCAGTGAGGAGATTGTATCCCGCAATTTTGTGCTGGAGGAGAAACCGCGGGCACTGATCAATATAGTAGATGCAACAAATATTGAGCGAAATCTCTATCTGACCATGCAACTTCTGGAGATGGATATTCCTATGGTGGTTGCACTGAATATGATGGATGAGGTGACGGGCAATCAGGGAGCGGTAGATGTTAATGGAATGGAAGCACTGCTGGGGGTGCCGGTCATCCCTATCTCGGCAGCCAGAAATGAGGGTGTGGACGAGCTGGTGCGTCATGCACTTCATATTGCAAAATATCAGGAGAAACCGCTGCGTCAGGATTTTTGTGATAAAAATGATCACAATGGTGCCGTTCACCGCTGTATTCATGCCGTTATTCATCTGATCGAGGATCATGCAGAGCATGCAAAGATCCCGGTGCGTTTTGCGGCGACAAAGGCGATCGAAGGGGATCCACTGATCTTGGAAAAGCTGGCACTGGATCAGAACGAAACAGAAATGTTAGAGCATATTGTACAGCAGATGGAAGCGGAGCGGGGACTGGATCGCAGTGCGGCGATCGCAGACATGCGGTTTGATTTTATTGAACGTCTGTGTGAGCAGACGGTTGTGAAGCCGAAGGAGAGCCGGGAACGGATTCGCAGTGAGCGTATTGACCGTGTATTGACGGGGAAATATACAGCAATTCCATGCTTTGTTGGAATTATGTTACTTGTTTTTTACCTGACCTTTAATGTGATCGGGGCATGGCTGCAGAATATTCTGCAGATGGGGATAGATGCTGTGTCCGGTATTGTGGACACAGGACTTACAACGCTTCAGGTCAACGAAGCGATACACAGCCTGATCATTGATGGTATTTTTACCGGTGTGGGAAGCGTGTTGAGCTTTCTGCCGATCATTGTAACGTTGTTTTTTTTCCTGTCCCTGATGGAGGACAGCGGTTATATTGCCCGTGTGGCATTTGTGATGGATAAGCTGCTGCGTAAGATCGGTCTGTCCGGCCGCAGTATTGTGCCGATGCTGATCGGGTTTGGCTGTACCGTGCCGGCGGTGATGGCTACCCGTACACTGACCAGCGAACGTGACCGTAAGATGACTATATTATTAACGCCGTTTATGAGTTGTACGGCGAAGCTGCCGATCTACTCCTTCTTTGTCAGTGTATTTTTCCCGGGGCACGGGGGACTTATCATGGCGGGGCTTTATCTGTTTGGGATTATGATGGGAATTCTTGTGGCGTTTTTGTACAAGGGGACGCTTTTTCAGGGAGAGCCGGTGCCGTTTGTCATGGAACTGCCAAACTACCGTCTGCCGGGAGCAAAGAATGTGGCACAGCTCCTGTGGGAGAAGGCGAAGGACTTTTTGCAGAAGGCGTTTTCGGTCATTCTGATCGCAACGATCGTTGTATGGTTCCTGCAAAGCTTTAATCTCCGTCTGAACATGGTGGAGGATTCGGCAGGCAGTATATTGGCGGCAGTCTCTTCTCTGCTGGTACCGTTGTTTGCGCCGCTTGGTCTTGGAGACTGGCGGATCTGTACGGCACTTCTCAGCGGTTTTATGGCAAAGGAAAGCGTAGTATCCACGCTGGGAGTTCTGTTCGGTGGAAATATTGGTTCGGTAATGTCTCCGGTTTCTGCTGCTTCCCTGTTGGTGTTCAGTCTGCTGTATACGCCGTGCGTGGCTGCGATTGCTTCTATTAAAAGAGAGCTAGGCAGTAAATGGGCTGTGGGTGTTGTATTCTGGCAATGTGCGGTAGCATGGATCGCAGCACTGCTGGTAAGGCTGGTGTGTATGGGTGCGATGGGATGATCGTGTAGGTTACGGAAGTTTGTGTGTGAAAGTTTCCGTCTGAAAAATGAAATAACGGTGACAATCTATGATGAATATGGTACAATTCGTAAATAAAAGGAAAGGGAGAGATGTTATGGAATCGCACCGGAAAAAGAAAATTGCACCGGTCATTATCACGCTGCTTGTTATTTTATATTATCTGCTCTATTTTTGTCTGGTCATCAGCCTTGTACCGGTAGTGCTCAAGGTGGTGCTGGCAGTAATCCCGGCAGCACTGGGCGGAGCGATGATATATGTCTGTATAGAGAGAATCAAAGAAATCGATGGAGGAGAAGAAGATGATCTTAGTAAATACTGATTATATTACCGGGAAGGAACTGGAAATGCTGGGTCTGGTGAAGGGAAGCACGATCCAGTCCAAAAATGTTGGAAGAGATATTACACAGAGCCTGAAGACTCTGGTGGGCGGCGAGTTGAAGGCGTACAATGAAATGATGACGGAGGCGCGGGCACTTGCCACCAAGAGAATGGTGATGGAGGCGGAGAGCATGGGTGCAGATGCCGTTGTGAATGTGCGCTATGCGTCCTCGGCAGTGATGCAGGGAGCCGCTGAGGTGATCGCGTATGGCACGGCAGTAAAGTTTAAGTAGACAAGGGGAAATTATGCGCCAGATAAAAATGATCCGATTTTATATAGGAAGAATAATGAGAAATCTCGCAGTTTTTATACGCTGGGGGATTTTCTCTGCATTTGTAGGCCTTTTTGTGGGAAGCTTCAGTACGTTGTTTGCGTTCTGTCTGCGTCAGGTGACAGCGTTTCGGACAGAGAATCCATGGCTGATCCTGTGTCTGCCTTTGGCGGGTGTTATGATCGTCTTTTTGTATGGAATATTTCGGTATAAGAACGACAAAGGAACCAATATGGTGCTTTCCTCGATTCATGCGGAGGCAGAGGTACCCTTCCGGATGGCACCACTGATCTTTATTTCCACGATCATCACGCATTTGTTTGGTGGAAGTGCCGGACGTGAGGGGGCAGCGCTGCAGCTTGGCGGCAGCATTGGGCAGCAGCTTGGCAAGCTGTTCCGGTTTGATGAGAAGGATCAGCGGGTTGTGGTCATGTGTGGTATGAGTGCGGCGTTCTCGGCGATTTTCGGAACGCCGATCGCTGCTTCGATCTTTTCTATGGAGGTTGTCAGCGTCGGCGTGATGTATTATGCTGCGCTGGTTCCCTGTGTGTTTTCCTCGCTGGTGGCTTCTAAGTTTGCAACCCATATGGGCATTGGCCCCAATGTATTTAAAATACGTCATATGCCGCTTTTTGAGGTGGTTCCGAGTCTGAAGATCATTGGTCTGGCACTTTGCTGTGCCGCTCTCAGCGTCGTGTTTTGTATGGCACTTCATTCTCTGGGAGATTTTTATAGGAATAAACTAAAGAATCCGTACATCAGAATCATAGTATCTTCTCTGGTGATCATTCTGTTGACGATCATTCTGCAGACCGACGATTATATGGGAGCCGGCGTGCCGGTGATCCAGCGGGCGATTCAGGGGAATGTGGAGCCGATGGCATTTGTATGGAAAATTGTTTTTACGGCGTTGACGCTGGAAGCGGGATTTAAAGGTGGCGAGATCGTACCGTCGTTTTTTGTGGGAGCGACCTTTGGATGTCTGTTCGGTCATATTCTGGGGATTTCTCCATCGCTGTGTGCGGCAGTGGGTATGATGTCTGTTTTTTGTGGTGTGACCAACTGCCCTGTTACGTCAATGTTGATCGCGTTTGAGCTGTTTGGGTACCATGGAGTGCCGTTTTTCCTGTTGGGAATCAGTGTGAGTTATCTGATGTCGGGATATTATGGGCTTTATCATGATCAGACCATCGTGTATTCGAAGTATAAGACAGAATATATTAACAGAAAAGCCCGCAACTAGAGTAAAAAGTACTTCTATAACAGCAAAGTACGCTAGTTAAGAAGTACTACGATTTTACTCCTGAAAAACGCAAAATCAGCGTTTTTCTTTTGTATAGTTTATAGGATTTGTGCCTGCGGCCCAAAGTTTGCGGTGCTGAGATAAAATGCAGTTAATACTTCTATACCAGCAAAGTACGCTTGTTATAGAAGTACTACGCTTTTAACTCATTCTTTTATTCTCTGGATGTGATCGGCTCGGTGAGTTCATCTAAGTGACCCTCGTAAATAAAACGCAGGAGATTGTTGGTTTGGCGCAGAGCCTTTGCCAGAAGTGGAGCCGGTAGAGTCAGGTTTTCTGTAAAGTCCGCAAATTCATCGAGATCCACGACTTCAACGTGTTTGTCCGGGTAGATCAGGACGTCGATCAGGAGATCGTGAAAGATGTATGTATTTTCCTCCGGACGGTACTCCGTCTCGATAATATCGCAATACCAGTACACAAGCTTGTCGTTGGAATCAAAGACCTTGCTGATCTTAAAGCCGTCCTTCATATAATACACAGAAATACCGTGGTCAATATCTTTGCGCGGTTTCAGAATATTCCATTTTGTCACGAGAATATTGTCATCCCGGTAAAGGATCAGATCGTCCTTTAGTTCCACTGTTTCATCCGGCATATAGCGCCTACGGTACAAATGAATTGTTTCCATGGTATTCTCCTTTGTGAATAAGCGTTTCGTTCACGTCATTAAATTATTACAGATTATTATAACGGGCTTGCGGGGGATTGTAAATGATTTTTTGAGCAAATCAGAATTGAAATGGGTGATCAGGAAGAAGTATCCTGTGGACTTTTTGTACAATTTATTGTATAATAAACTCGTATATGTAGATTTTTTGTGCAATCTTTCGGGACTGCGAAAGAATTTGAAAATGGTGTTATAGTCATGAACAAAAAGGAAAAAAATATATTGAAGGCATTTGCGATGGTATCGCAGATCAGTATTACGATCTTGGTACCGATCTGTCTCAGCGGCTGGATTGGCTGGTGGCTGGATGGGCAGTTTCATACACAGATCTGGTTTGTTGTTATGATCGTGCTGGGAATCGGAGCGGCCTTTCGCAACGTGTATTATCTGACAAAGTCCTTTTATTCCGACGATATGAAGAAGGAGCATGAGCGTCTTCAGTATATAGAAGAGTTAAAAAAGCAGGGTCGGGAACATGCCGGCAGGGAGAAAGCAGAAAACGTCTCCGGAGAGCAGTCGGACACGATTAAGAAGTAATATCTGGTTCCGGCATAAATACAAGGATGGTGAAACGGCATAAGCTCAGGCACAGATTTTAGCGGAAGTTTTATTCCGGGCGGAGCAGTTTTTAAATTTTGAGATTACGGGATTTGGAGGATTCGTATGAGACAGGCAAAGCAGACCTTAAAGGAACTGATGGCAGGTCTGGCAGTATGGGGGATCCTGATGTTTGTGATCCTGATGATCGTATCCCGGCACAGGCTGGCTGTGGCATGTGGTCTTTTGGTGGGACTGGCTGTGGCAGCATGGCTTCTCTGGCATATGTACCATCATCTGGATATTGCGCTGGATATGGATGCGGCTCATGCAGGGAGGCACATTCAGGCTTCCGCGATGAAAAGGTTTCTGGTTATGGCGGTTGTTCTGGCGTTGGCCATGACACAGTACCGATACATTCATCCCGTTGGAACCGTGCTTGGGATGTTTGGAATGAAAATATCTGCCTTTATGCAGCCGAAGATTCACAGGCTTATGGCAGTGCACAAGGGTTCGTCGGTGAAGTCATAACAATGACAGATCGTGATGAGTATTCACCGCTATGCGGTGGTTTACACATATAAATGATACGGCAAAGGGTGATAGTCCGTATCAACGGAAACAGTTGTTTCCAACAAAAACTAAAAAAGGAAGGTGAGAATGTGGGAATCAGGGTCTTAGCCATTTCACAGGGGCTGGGCAATGCAATGCCTGTCTATGCTGACAGCAGCGCACAGGTGGATTTCTTTATCCACGGATATACAAAGCTGCGGTTTATGGGGCAGGATGTCTATCTGACGACAACGCATATATCTATGATCATCGTTATCTTGGCGATCCTTGTATTTGCGTTATTTGCAAACCGTGCTATCCGGAAAGCAGATCCAAATGAAGTACCGGGACCATTTTTGAATGCGATCGAGTTGATCGTAGAGATGCTGGACAAGATGGTGGCGGGTTCCATGGGCAGCAAAAATGCTTTGAAATTCCGCAACTATGTCAGTGCACTCTTTATATTCATTCTGGTCTGTAACCTGTCCGGGCTTTTAGGACTTAGAGCACCAACCGCAGATTACGGAGTCACGTTTCCGCTGGCGCTGATCACATGGTTTATGATCCAGTTTAATGGATTTAAGTATCAGAAGTTCGGCAAGATCAAGGGATTGTTTGAACCAATCTTTTTGTTCTTCCCAATGAACCTGATCAGTGAGTTTTCAACGCCGATTTCAATGTCTCTCCGTCTCTTCGGTAATATCTTATCGGGAACGGTTATGATGGGACTGCTCTATGGTTTGCTGCCAAAAGTTCTGACGTTGATCTGGCCGGCGGCACTTCATGCGTATCTGGATGTTTTTTCCGGATGTATTCAGACGTACGTGTTCTGTATGCTGACCATGTGCTTTGTTGCGGATGCGATCGGTGAAACAGAGTAATTCAAAAGGATTTTAAATTAAGGAGGATATTATAATGAATATTACAAACGAAGGTTTAGTTTTAATGGGTTCTGCAATTGGTGCAGGTCTTGCAGTTATCGCAGGTATCGGTCCTGGTGTCGGTCAGGGTATTGCAGCAGGTTACGGTGCTTCTGCGGTTGGACGTAATCCGGGTGCAAAGGGTGATATCATGTCTACCATGCTTCTTGGTCAGGCCGTTGCCGAGACAACAGGTCTTTATGGTCTCGTTATTGCACTGATCCTGTTATTTGCCAATCCTTTATACAGCAAGCTGTAATTTCACGATAAAAACTGTTGAAAGGAGGCAGAACACAGGTGAGTGTAATGAATGTAGCTTTAGCGCAGAGTGGGCTTGGTGATTATATTTTCGGACTGGATCCGCAGTTGATCTTTGACAGTCTGATCACCATTCTGGCTATGTTTTTCCTTTTTCTGTTTTTGTCCTATTTATTATTTAATCCGGCGCGTAATCTGATGCAGAAGCGTCAGGAAACGATCCGTCAGGAGATGGAGACAGCGGCAAAGGAAAAAGCAGACGCGATTCAGTTTAAAGAGGAGTACGATGAGAAACTGAAAAACGTTGATAAGGAATCCGAGGAGATCCTTTCTGAGACCAGAAAGAAAGCTCTGAAGAAGGAGACAGCCATCGTAGGTGAGGCGAAGGAGGAGGCAAACCGCATCCTAGAGCGTGCAAACCGCGAGGTAGAGCTGGAAAAGAATAAAGTCAAGGACGAAGTGAAACAGGAAATGATCTCTGTTGCAGCGGCAATGGCCGGAAAGGTCATCGAGGTTTCTCTTGACGAGGGTAAACAGTCACAGTTGATCGAGGACACTTTAAAAGAGATGGGTGATGAGACATGGCTAAGTTAGTATCAAAAACCTATGGCGAGGCTCTTTTTGAGCTGGCTGTTGAGGAAAACAAGCTGGACGCCCTGATGGAGGAAGTGGAAGCGGTCATACAGGTGTTAGACGACAATGAAGATTTCGTGAAGCTGATGTGTCATCCGAAGATTAGTGTGGAGGAGAAATGCTCTGTGCTGGAAACGGTTTTTCATGGCAGAGTGAGTGATGAGCTGACGGGATTTTTCCTGACCATCGAGGATAAGGGCAGATTTAAGGAAATTTATGATATTTTGTCCTATTTCATCGATGAGTGCAGAGAATATAAAAAGATTGGCGTAGCACATGTGACATCGGCAGCACCTTTGAAGGATGCGGAAAAGGACGCTGTGGAAAAGAGACTGCTTGAGACGACAAAGTATGAGTCGTTTGTGATGAAATATGAAGTTGATCCGGCACTGATCGGAGGAATGAAGATCCAGATCGGTGACAGGGTAGTGGACAGCAGTATAAAAACAAAGCTGAATAATATGGCGAAATCCTTGTCGGAGATTCAGTTATCGAATGAAACAGGCAAATGCATCGAATGAAATAGTGACATTTAGCGTTTGTCGAAATAGCAAGTTGAATGGAGGAGTATCATGAATTTGAAACCGGAAGAGATCAGTTCCGTGATCAAGGAACAGATTAAACATTACAGTACCAAATTCGATGTATCTGATACCGGTACTGTCATTCAGGTGGCGGATGGTATTGCCCGTATTCATGGTCTGGAAAATGCCATGCAGGGCGAGCTCCTGGAATTTCCAAATGATGTATTTGGAATGGTACAGAACCTGGAGGAAGATAATGTCGGTGCAGTACTCTTAGGTGATCATAAAAACATCAATGAAGGTGATGTGGTTAAGACCACAGGCCGGGTGGTTGAGGTGCCGGTAGGCGATGCCCTGCTGGGCCGGGTTGTCAATGCACTGGGACAGCCAATTGATGGAAAGGGACCTATCGAAACTGAGAAATATCGTCAGATCGAGCGTGTGGCATCTGGTGTTATTTCCAGAAAGTCCGTAGACACACCGCTGCAGACAGGTATTAAGGCGATTGATTCCATGGTGCCGATCGGAAGAGGACAGCGAGAGCTGATCATCGGCGATCGTCAGACAGGTAAGACGGCCATTGCCATCGACACGATCATCAATCAGAAGGGTCAGGGCGTAAAATGTATTTATGTAGCCATTGGCCAGAAAGCATCTACTGTGGCAACTATCGTAAAGAAGCTGGATGAGTACGGTGCGATGGATTATACAACGATCGTTGCAGCAACAGCAAGTGAGCTGGCACCGTTACAGTATATCGCTCCGTATTCAGGATGTGCCATCGGTGAGGAGTGGATGGAGTCAGGAGAGGACGTGCTGATCATTTATGATGATCTGACCAAGCATGCAGCAGCGTACCGTACCCTTTCCCTGCTGCTCAAGCGTCCACCGGGACGTGAGGCATTCCCTGGAGATGTATTCTATCTGCATTCCCGTCTGCTGGAGCGTGCAGCCAGACTTTCTGACAAGCTGGGCGGCGGTTCCCTAACAGCTCTGCCGATCATTGAGACTCAGGCAGGCGATGTATCAGCATATATTCCGACCAACGTAATTTCGATTACAGATGGTCAGATCTATCTGGAAACAGAGATGTTTAACTCCGGATTCCGTCCGGCAGTAAACGCCGGTCTGTCTGTATCCCGTGTTGGTGGCGCAGCGCAGATCAAGGCAATGAAGAAGATTGCCGGACCGATCCGTATCGAGCTGGCGCAGTTCCGTGAGCTGGCAGCATTCTCCCAGTTCAGTTCCGATCTGGACCCGGAGACAAAGGCACAGCTGGCACAGGGAGAGCGTATCCGCGAGATCCTGAAGCAGGATCAGTACAATCCGATGCCTGTAGAAAACGAGGTTATGATCATTTATGCAGCAACCAAGAAATATCTGATCGATATTGAGCTGGATCAGATCCTTGAGTTTGAGAAGGGACTCTTTGAGTATGTCGATACCAAGTATCCGGAAATTCCGGAAGAGATCCGCACGAAGGGCGAGATGAGTAAGGAGATCGAGGAGAAGCTTGTAAAAGCCATCGAGGAGTTCAAGGCAGACTTTGTAAAGTAAACTGCGGTCGCAGATGTATCGTAGAAAGAAAGTAGAATGGAGGAACAAATCATATGGCCTCTATGAGAGATATTAAACGGAGGAAGGAGAGCGTACAGAGTACGGAGCAGATCACCAAGGCGATGAAGCTGGTGTCTTCGGTTAAGCTGACCAAGGCAAAGCAGAATGCCGAGGAGTCCAAGCCGTATTTTGATACGATGTATGAGACGGTAGCCGGGATGATCGCAAAGTCTGGGCAGATGTCTCATCCTTTCCTGCAGAAAGGAAAGTCGGACAAAAAGGCTGTGATCGTTGTGTCATCCAACCGTGGTCTGGCAGGTGGTTACAATTCCAACATTGTTAAAATGATCTCCAAGGATGATCGTTTTACCCCGGATAATACCAGGATTTTTTCCGTGGGTACCAAGGGACGTGACGCACTGGAGCATCTGGGATATGAGATCGTAAATGATTATTCGGAAGCCATGAATGGTCCTATGTATGATGATGCAATTGCTGTGGGAAAGGATGTCCTCAGCCAGTTTACCATGGGTAACATTGGTGAGATCTATCTGGTTTACACCATATTCAAAAACACCGTGGTACAGATTCCGACGATGGTCAAGCTTCTGCCGATCGATGCTGACGATATTACATCGGAGAGCGAGGAGGCAGCTGATCCTCTGGAGCGCATTACGCTGATGAATTATGAGCCGGTGGCAGAGGAGGCTTTGGACGCCATTGTGCCAAAGTATATCAACAGCCTGATCTTCGGCGGTCTGACCGAGGCGTATGCTAGTGAGAACGGAGCCCGTATGCAGGCGATGGATTCTGCAACGAGCAATGCGGAGGATATGATCAGTGATCTGTCCCTGCGTTATAACCGTGCCCGTCAGGCGTCTATTACACAGGAGCTGACAGAGATCATTGCCGGTGCTTCGGCGATCCAGTAATGATCCAGAATGAAAAGATGATTAAAATAGTACTTTGCTGAAGGAGCGGCAAAGTACAGCAGAAATATAGTAAAAAGGAGTGAGATAAGAAAGATGGCAGATTTAAAGACAGGTAAGCTGACGCAGATTATTGGTGCCGTCCTTGATATCAAATTCCCAGAGGGTGGACTGCCTGAGATCAACGATGCAGTAAATGTCCCATTGGAAGATGGGAAGAAGCTGGTGGTTGAGGTGGCACAGCATCTGGGAGATGACACCGTGCGTTGTATCGCCATGGGTCCTACCGATGGATTAAAGCGTGGTATGACAGCGGAAGCTACCGGCGGTCCGATCAGTGTACCGGTTGGTGAGGCAACGCTGGGACGTATGTTTAACGTACTGGGTGAGCCGATCGATGAGAAGCCGGCACCAACGGACGTACAGTATGATCCAATTCATAGAAAAGCACCATCCTTTGAGGAGCAGTCCACAGCCACAGAGATCCTTGAGACAGGTATCAAGGTCGTTGATCTTCTGTGTCCATATCAGAAGGGTGGTAAGATCGGTCTCTTTGGAGGTGCCGGTGTAGGTAAGACCGTGCTGATCCAGGAGCTGATCACAAATATCGCACAGGAGCACGGTGGATATTCTGTATTTACCGGTGTAGGAGAGCGTACCCGTGAGGGTAACGATCTTTATTATGAGATGATCGAGTCCGGTGTTATTGACAAGACCACCATGGTATTCGGTCAGATGAATGAGCCCCCTGGAGCACGTATGCGTGTAGGTCTGACAGGACTTACCATGGCAGAGAACTTCCGTGACCGTTCCGGTAAGGATGTCCTCTTGTTCATTGATAATATTTTCCGTTTCACACAGGCTGGTTCCGAGGTGTCAGCACTTCTTGGACGTATGCCTAGTGCCGTAGGTTATCAGCCGACGCTGCAGACCGAGATGGGTGCACTGCAGGAGCGTATCACTTCAACCAAGAAGGGATCTATCACATCCGTACAGGCTGTATACGTGCCTGCCGATGACTTAACAGACCCTGCTCCGGCCAATACCTTTGCCCATCTGGATGCAACTACCGTATTGGCACGTTCTATCGCAGAGCTTGGTATTTATCCGGCAGTAGATCCGCTGGAGTCTACGTCGCGTATCCTTGATCCGCATATCGTAGGAGAGGAGCATTACAAGGTAGCCAGAAGCGTACAGGAGCTTCTTCAGAGATATAAGGAGCTGCAGGATATCATTGCCATTCTTGGTATGGACGAGCTTTCCGAGGAGGATAAGCTGGTGGTAAACCGTGCAAGAAAGGTACAGAGATTCCTGTCACAGCCGTTCCATGTAGCCGAGCAGTTTACAGGACTTCCCGGCAAATATGTACCGGTATCTGAGACGATCCGCGGTTTCCAGGAGATTCTGGATGGTAAGCATGATGCGATCCCTGAGAGCTATTTCCTGAATGCCGGCAGCATTGATGACGTCGTAGAGCGTGCAGCTTCGGCATCCAAATAAGGGGGGCTTCGATGGCTGAAAAAACATTTAAATTGCAGATCATCTCTCCGACCCGGGTGTTTTTTGATGAAGCTGTGGATATGGTAGAGATGAAGACCACAGAGGGTGAGATCGGTGTGCTGGCGGGACACATTCCGCTGACGACGATCCTGGAGCCGGGTGTGCTGCGGATCAAGACGGACGGAAATGTCCGGGAGGCAGCGCTTCATGATGGTTTCGTGCAGATCCAGAAGGACAAGGTCACTGTGCTGGCAGAGTCATGTGAATGGCCGGATGAGATCGATGCCAACCGTGCCCGGAAAGCGAAGGAACGTGCAGAACGCAGACTGACAAGCGGTTCCAAAGAGGTCGATATGGTTCGTGCAGAGCTTGCACTGAAGAAGGCTTTGATCCGGATCGATCTTGCCGGAAAGCATTAAATAAAATCTCAAGAAATTTGTAAGAATTTAAGAGAGATACGAATAAGAAAGATCGAATAATTCGTGTACTTTAGATTTAATAATTCGTGCAACTAAAAAAATCACTGTAAATTTTATGAAATTTGCAGTGATTTTTTTTGCTTTTTTCTGTGATAGGATTGATATAGTGAAATGGACGAAAGGAGAAACGATATGGCAGAGACGATACTACGGCTGCAGAATATCAGCAAATATTATTATTCCGATACATCTGTCACGCAGGCACTGCGTAAGATCAATCTGGAATTTTCCATGGGAGAGTTCGTGGCGATCACCGGAGAGAGTGGAGGAGGTAAATCTACGCTTTTAAATGTGATCAGTGGAATGCTTCCTTTTGATGAGGGAGAAATGTACTTCCGGGGAGAGCCGACCTTTCAATATGATGATCAGGACTGGGAGGAGTACCGGCGTAATAAGATCGGATTTGTATTTCAGGATTACAGTCTGATCAATCATTATACGGCACTAGACAATATTCTTGCAGCACTGGTGATCCAGGGGAAGGATCCGGAAAGTGCAAAGGAAGAGGCAATGGATTATCTGGCACAGGTTGGTCTGACGGAACAGGCGGCACAGAGAGCTTCACAGCTTTCCAGTGGACAGAAACAGCGTCTTTCCATTGCGAGAGCGCTGGCAAAAAATACGGACATTATTGTGGCGGATGAGCCCACCGGCAATCTGGACAGTGAGACGGGGGAACAGATCGTGGAGATTCTGGAGCAGCTTTCCCATCAGAAGCTGGTGATCATGGTAACGCACAATTATGATCAGGCAGAACCGTATGTGACCAGACGGATCCGGCTTCATGATGGAGAGATTGTAACAGATGTTCCCGTGAATAAGCGGGATCAAAATGTGGATCAGGAACCTCAAAATCCCTCCGGATGTGAAAGGAACGACAAAAAAAGCTGCATAGACGGTGCAGACAACAGTGGGGCAAAAAGCAAAAAGAAAAAACAGCATATGGCGGATTTTTTCGCGCGAAAAAATATAAAAATGCAAAAGGGACGGGCAGGACTCTTTTTCACGTTTTTTCTGATCACTGCAGTGGTTTCGTTTTTGTTTATCGGAGAGCTTCTGGTTTATGCCGATGACCGGATCACAAAGGAATATGACCCGGATGCCTATCTTCAGAAAAATGATACCAGACTGGTGGTCCGCTATCCGGACGATAAGGTGTTGACCGAAAAGGATCAGGCGGCGATTTCCGATGTCAAATATGTGGATCAGGTAGATTTATATGATTATGCAAATGACGTCAATTATTACATCGAAAAAAATAAAGATTATGAAATAAAATACGGCAGTCAGGACGATCAGGTCACAAAAGTAAATGAGGATGGTGAGACGGATGCGGAAAGAGATCAGGGAGTCCGTCTGTTAGACAAGACTCATTTCATGAAATCTTCCACTGCGATCACAAAGGATGATCTGTCCGCAGGACGTCTGCCGAAGGAACGGAATGAGATCGTGCTTTATTCTACAGATCAAAAGAAGCTCAACAGTACGATCCGGTGTTATTTTTCGTCAGACAACCTCTGGAAGGAAGGACAGAGTTGTTATCAGGACCTGAAGGTTGTGGGAATATTAAAGGATAAAACCAGACAGGTATATTTTCATCCGGAGCTTTGCCGGATGCTGACCTATGGCATCGACAATTTTGTGGTATGGGGAGAGTACTGCTGGGACATGAAGTACAAGAAATATTTTGGAACCATGAAACCAGCATATGTGGTGGTTTCCGATGATCTGAAAGACAATGAGGTACGCGTTTCTTCTAATTACATCATAACCTCTACCGGCTATGGAACTGTGGCTGTCCCTGATAAACTGGATAGGGCATTCCCGGGAAACGGACTTCTCCATATAGGGCATAAGGATACCGAGAGCGACAGTAACAGCAGTCAGCAGGAACAGATCGAACAGGATCTGAAGGCAGCCGGACTGGAAGATACCTCGGAAGAAGCGAAAAAGAATGATGATAGCACAACGATTGAAATTAAGTATGTAAATGATTTCAGCGAGCAGGGAGGAGATTTCATAGAGGTAAGCCCGGAGGTTTATCAAAAGCTGCGTGACGTTTACAACATCGGAACTACACAAGCAAGTGTATATATTACAAATTACAGTAAGACAAACAAGGTGATTCAGGCACTGAAGGAAAAGGGCTATGATGTTATTAGTACATATCAGGTGAGTACCACCAAATACGTGCAGGAGAAAGTGTATAAGAGACTGGAGGTTATCGGTATTTCCTGTCTGATCCTGATCGTGCTGGCGATTCTCCAGATCCTGATCGTGCGTTCCATTCTTAAGATGAAAAAGAAGGACTACAATGTGCTTCGGTTTATGGGAATGAAGCAGAAGCAGCTTAGCAGGATCACCTATGAGGAAATGGGGATTCATGCAGCGGCGGCAGTAGTGATTACTTTGCTTATTATGTTTGTGCTTCGTCAGGCAGGCATATCCTTTATCCGAAATATGATGTTTTATTACAGTGCGCCAGGAGTTCTTGCGTACTTCCTTTATAATGCAGTGCTGCTTTTTGCAACCGTATTTTTCTTTCATCGTAAGCTGCGTTATGCGGAGGGATAAAAAGGGGGAGTTTACATGGAGAAGGGGAAGAAAAAACAAATATCTGATTGGAAGCGGGCAATCTTTTTTGTTTCCCGGGATCTGCGGGGACAGAAGGGCAGGACGATTTTTCTTGCCACCGTATTTGTGACAGCGGCCGCCATTTCTTTTCTGTTTATCGGAGAATTGTCTGTGTACCGGGACGACCGAATCACCAAAAAGTATGATAATTCGGCATATATACAGCAAAATGACAAAAGGCTTTCGGTGCGCCGTTATGATGGAAAAGCGTTGACAAAAAAGGACGGGGAACAGATTCAGAAAATAAAAAATGTCACAGAGGTGGATATGAATGATTATGTCAATGATATCCGCTATGGCACTTCCAAAAAGAAGAATAACGGTTTTATGCATTCTGACTCCGGTCTTACCGGGGAGGATTTAACGGAGGGGAAAATGCCTGAGAAACGACAGGAGATCATTGTTTCTGCCGACAGCCCGTTAAAGGTTGGCTCCCGGAAGCGTATTTATTTTTCCTGCAAAAATTTATGGGGAGCAGGGAAAAAGTGCTGGTTTGATATGACAGTGACCGGCAAATGCAGCAGAAAAGGGGAACAGATTTATTTCACCCCGGAATTTTGTCATATGCTGACTCCGTCGATGGATGGATACAGCTATCGGCTGGATTATGACCAGGACGACATGACAAGAGTATATACAAAAACCAGAAACTTTTACCCGGTGATCGCAGATGATCTGAAGGATAATGAAGTACGGGTATCCAAGAACTATAAATTTCCATCTGCGCTGGATTATCAGGGAAACTATATGACGGTTGAAAGCGCACTTTGTGGAAAAATATTACCGTATCATGTGTACCGGACCCAGGGGAGTTCCGTGGTTGAGGTAGGTGCAAAGAAAGATGATACGGAGCCACAGCTTAAGTTGAGAAATAATGGATATCTGGAACTGCAGATGGATCCCGGTGATCAAGGGGGAGCATTTATTGAGGTGAGTGCGGAGTTGTTTGAAAAGCTGTATCCGGATCCCTGTGCACAGGCTAGCGTATATATCCGTCATTATACAAAGACCGATCAGGTGATCAAATCCCTGAATAAGAAAGGATATGATGCGGTCAGCACATACCGGGTCAGCACGACGGAGTACATTATGGAAAAGGTATTCAAGCGTCTTCGGATTATTGAGTTTTCCACGGTTGTGCTGGTAATGCTTGTGTTCATGATGGTGTTACTGCTGCGTCAGAATGTGAAACAGAAACAAAAGGAATTACAGCTGCTCCGTTTTATGGGAATGCAGCAAAGACCGTTAAGGATCATGGTATATCTGGAATTGTTAGGTGTTGATGTTTTGGCGTGTCTGGCGGTAATGCTCCTGTTCTTCTGTTTCGGACACCGGATCCGGTCCATTGACAGAATTTTGGATTACCAGAGCATTTGGAGTGCAGCAGGATATTTTGTTTATAATCTGTCCGTTGTCGTGATAGGAGTTACAATGGCTTTGAATAAATTCCGGTCATCCACAGGATGGCAGAAAGGAAGGAATTAAATGATTAAAGTAAATAAACTGGATAAATATTTTAATAAGGGAAAGAACAACGAAAATCATGTTCTGAAGGAAGTCAGTCTGGAGCTGGGCGAGAAGGGGCTTGTATGTATTCTCGGAGAGAGCGGTTCCGGCAAAACAACGCTTCTGAATACGATTGGCGGTCTGGACACGTTCCGGAGCGGATCTGTGGAAGTGGATGACGTGGTGCTGAAGAAATATGAGCAGAAGAAAATAGAGCGTCTGCGTAACCAGAAATTTGGTTATATCTTTCAGAATTATTATCTGCTGCAGGACTATACCGTGGCATATAATGTCAAGCTGGCACTGAACGTGTTCGATCTGACGGAGGAGCAGAAGGATGAACGCGTAGACTATGTACTGGAGGCACTGGGAATGTCACGTTATAAGAAAAAACGTGTTTCACAGCTTTCCGGCGGACAGCAGCAGAGAGTATCCATTGCCAGAGCCCTTGTAAAATCTCCGGATATTATTCTGGCAGATGAGCCTACCGGTAATCTGGATGAGGAAAATACCCTGAATACCATGAGCATTCTGAAAAGTATTTCTAAGGAATGTCTGGTGATTTTAGTATCTCATGAAAAAGCCATTGCCAAATTTTTTGCAGACCGGATCATTGAGATCCGGGACGGCGAGATCGTAAAGGATTATGAAAATAATGCCACCGGCGGTTACCAGAAGATAGATGATTCCAATATTTATCTGCGGGATATGCAGGAGCAGACGGTCGAGGAAGATTTTGTTAAGCTTTCCCTGTACCGGGAGAGCTTCGGCCAGGATGATCCGGACGGAATAGAAAACCGCAAGCTTCATATCAATCTGGCATGGAAGGATGGAAAGCTTTACATACAGACAGGGGATGATATCAATCTGGTGCTGACCGGTGAGGAATCCGGCTGTGTGATGCTGGATCAGAGCAAACCGAAGCTGGATCAGAGCCAGATGGAGGAGGTTTCTTATGATCTGCCGAAAATGCAGGCGGGACGAAGCCGTGGACTGCCGTTTCGGGAAATCCGGAAACTGGCATGTGAAAATATCCGGATGATGGGGAAAAAGCATCGGTTTATTGCAGGGATCCTTCTGGTAACCTCTGTATTGTTGGTGTTAGCCCTGGCTGATTTTATGATGCAGCATGATATCAACAAGCAGGAGATTGTGACGCAGGATTCCCATTATGTCACGGTGAAGCTGGAGCAGGGCAAAGGCGTAGACGGCAGTGAATTTTATACACAGGCACTGGAATACTGCAAAGAGACATTAACCTCTGATGTTAATTATAATGCACTGACCCAGGGAACATTAAATATCGGGTACGATGGATTTCGCCAGTTAAAGCAGGTAAATGCGAAAATGGAAGATTATTCTGCAGTGGATTATAATCTGCTGAAAAAAGAGGATCTGATCTGTGGACGGCTTCCGAAAAATCGTAAAGAGATTGTTATTGACAAGTGGTTGTTAAATACATTCCAGAAATCCGGCAGTGTTGTGGCATCCCTCTACAATAATGAGAAGTCTCTGCTGGGGCTCACGGTGATCACGATGGTATCAGATCTGCAGCTGAAGATCGTTGGAGTATCGGATACCGGAGAACCGTCTGTTTATGTCAGTCCATATGTGGCGTTTGGAATGAACTATGGAAATAAGCAGGTCATGCCGATAGAGGAGCTGCAGGAATTATATCCAAAAGAGTTTGGTAAGATGAAGCTTGGGGAACAGCAGATTCTGATTGATACAGATAAATATGAGGAGTATGAACACCAGAAACGCTGGGAGAGCGGCGAGATGATCACGGCGCAGGCGGAGCAGTATCTGGGAGTATCTCCCTGCAAGATCGTTGGAAAATTTCCGAAGAGCAGTGGGGCGGAATACGTGCTTCCAAAGGAAAGATGCGATCAGATCAAGCTGGAATATGTAGCGGATGCAAAGCAGTTTCAGGTGTATACAGATAATGTAGAAGAAACCATACAATATTTCAAAAATAAAGGAAAAGCATATTCGCAATATTTTAAGGTAAAAGCACAGAGTAATGCACAGGCTCAGATTGATAAATACCAGAAAGACCAGAAAGAAAGCGGATTAAATGCAGGATATATTGTTACAATCGCGGTTGCAGTATTGTCATTAATTATGATATATTTTACTATAAAGTCAAATGCAATGGCACGAAGCGAGGAGCTGACCGTTTACCGTCTGATCGGAATTGCTCCGGGCAGCATTCTTAAGGCATATATGCTGGAGATGATCATGATGACGGCATATACCTGTGTTCCGGCAATCCTGCTCACCTGTGGCGTGATCAAATTTATCACTTCGATCCCGTCGCTGGAGATTTATCTGCTGTTTCCATGGTGGATGGCAGTACTGCTGATCGCCGCTATGTTTATTGTCAACACGATCATCAGCATTCTTCCGGTACACAGGATCCTGCATACACCACCGGCACAGCTGGTACAGTAGCATAGGGCAGAAGCGGCAGATTATTTTTCGTGATGATATTGAAGAGTTATGGGAGAAGATTGTGTGTCTGCATTGCATAGAAAATGAGTTATAGAAATGAGGAACAGGATGCAGATATATTTCGCCCCTTTAGAGAGCATTACCGGATATGTATTCCGGAATGTGTACGAAGAGTATTATGGAGGAATCGACCGGTATTTTACACCTTTTATCACGGCAACGGATAGCAGACGTCTGAGAAACAAGGAAATGCGGGATATCCTGCCGGAGAATAATCAGGTGGGGTGTCTGATCCCGCAGATCATGAGCAACCGTGCAGAAGAGTTTCTACGGGTAGCGGATCAGATGGCAGAGCTTGGTTATGACACAGTAAATCTGAATCTGGGCTGCCCCGCCCGGACTGTAGTGTCCAAGGGGAAGGGCTCCGGCTTTTTGGCGAGAACTGTGGCACTGGACCGGTTTCTGGAGGAGATCTACCGGGAATGTCCACTGAAGATATCTATTAAAACAAGGCTGGGGGTGGATGATCCGGAGGAGTTTCTGGAGATTGTTGACATTTATAATAAGTATCCGGTAGAGGAACTGATCATTCATCCACGGGTGCAAAAGGATTATTACAAAAATACACCAAATCTGGATATGTTTGCGGAGGCAGTCAGACGCTGCAATATGCCGTTGTGTTATAATGGTGATATCTGTTCTTTGGAGGATTACGAACGGATCCGGAAGCGTTTCCCGGTGGTGTCCCGTATGATGATCGGACGGGGACTTTTGGCGCATCCGGAGCTGGCGCTACAGATACAGGAGAGGGAAGCGGCCCGAACGCCGGAGAAAACGGTGGATCCGCAGGAACAAACCACCGGTATCCCGTTGGACAATGGTGTAGAGAATGAACAGGGGAGTGTGTCCGGAGCTGACAGGATGAGTGAGGCGTCCGAAAGGGAACGTCTTAACCATATTGGGGCATATGCCAATGCTCTTTGTGAAGCGTACTGTGAGGCGTATGGTCCGGGACAGCCGGTGCTTTTTAAAATGAAAGAGTTGTGGGGCTTTCTGGCAGACAGCATGCCGGATGGCAAAAAGCTTCGGAAAAAGATACACAAGACACAGAGGCTGGATGGATATCAGCGGCTGATGCGTGAGGTTTTTCCGGATATCTGTTTTTAAATAAGAAAGGAGCGGCAAATGGAAAAGATGAAAAAACGTATTGGGAATGGGATTGTAGCAGCGATTATCGCAGTTGGTGCAGCCGGTCTGATCCTTGCCGGGATTAGTTATAAGGCACTGACAGAAAAGAGGTCTGCTTCCGGGGCAGGTGCCTCTGTAGCCGGGATAACAGGAACCGTTAGCGGGGAACTGACCAAAACAGCACAGGCAGCAGGGGCAGCTCCGGTGGAGCAGCACGGTGCACTCCACGTATCCGGAACGGATCTGAAGGACAGTCATGGTGCCAAATTCCAGTTGAAGGGTGTCAGTACCCATGGCATTGCCTGGTTTCCGCAGTATGTAAATAAGGATGCATTTCAGACGCTCCGGGATAACTATGGCATCAATACGATCCGCCTGGCAATGTACACAAATAAGTCTGAAGGATATGGTCCGGGTGCGGTCAAAAAGGTTCAGGAGGGTGTGAAGTACGCTACAGAGCTTGGGATGTATGTGATCATCGACTGGCATATTCTGAACGACGGTAATCCAAATCAGCATAAATCAGAGGCAAAGAAATTCTTCACAAAGATGTCAAAGAAATACGGCAGCCAGAAGAACGTTATTTATGAGATATGCAATGAGCCAAACGGCAATGTTACCTGGAATAAGCAGATCAAACCGTATGCAAAAACAATGGTCAAGGTCATCCGGAAGCACAGCAAAAATGCCGTGATCGTGATCGGAACACCAACCTGGTCACAGGATGTGGATATCGTAGCACAGAGTCCGCTGAAAGGGAAGAATCTCATGTATGCGCTTCATTTCTATGCCGGAACACATAAGGAATGGAATCAGGAAAAGCTGAAGACAGCCCATAAAAAGGGTCTGCCGGTGATCGTGACAGAGTTCAGTATCTGTGATGCTTCCGGAAACGGCGCCCTTGACAAGGCGTCCGGCAATCAATGGCTGCGTTTGCTGGATAAATACAATATCAGCTACACGGCATGGAGCCTTTGTAATAAAAATGAATCCTCAGCACTCATCGCCAGCACATGCAGCAAAACAAGCGGCTGGACGTCCGGCGATCTGTCAGCGGCAGGAAAGTGGTATTTTAACAAAACGAAATAAAGACAAAAAAGGAGGTCACCCGGGGGAAGTGGGTGGCCTCTTTATAAAGGGGAAACAAATAAAAGATAATATGTAAAGTTAACTCTTCTTTTATAAGTTATAATATATTACCGAAAAATTCAATACCTTTTTTGAAAATATTTTGTGAAATTTCGAATAAAATTTTAATAAAATATGAATGAAACGTAAAAATGAGTTGTCTAAGACGTACTGTATATTATATAATATAAACAAATTCATAGCGCAAATGGGCGCGGAAAGAGGTAACACATGATAACATGGACGAGGGAAGAATTAAAATCCAGGGCAAAGGCAGCAGTAAAGATGTACTATTGGAAGCTGGTACTGGTTTCATTGATCTTATCGGCAATCACAGGTGGAGCTACAAATGCCGGTAGAAACGGAGTGAAGAATTCCGGCACTGCGGGAAATGGGAGTGCTGTTGATGTATCCGGTATTTTTAGCGGCTTTAATATGATGGCGGTACTGGTGGCATCTGTTGTGGCATTGGTGATCCTTCTTCTGGCGATCGCACTTCGTGTATTTGCACTAAATGTGCTGGCAGTGGGCTGCAAAGGTTTTTTTAGTCAGAGTATGACAGGGGAACCTGAGTTTCAGTCGGTTGTTAACGGTTTTACTGGTAATTACTGGAATTGTGTTAAGACCTGCTTTTTAAGAGATTTATTTGTGGCACTGTGGAGTCTGCTTTTTGTGATCCCCGGTGTGATTAAGAGTTATGAATACCGCATGGTGCCGTATCTTCTGGCAGAGCATCCGGAGATGAGCAGCAGTGAGGTATTAGCACGGAGTAAGGAAATGATGGACGGCAATAAATGGGCGGTCTTTGTACTGGATCTGTCCTTTATCGGATGGGTACTTCTGGGTGCGATCACCATGGGACTTGTATTTATTTTCTGGACTTCTCCATATATTAATGCGACAGAAGCGGCATTATATCACAGACTGAGTGGTCAGGACAGTTATGGCAATGATGGTTATGGTCAGACCGGTTATGCTCAGACCGATTATGGTCAGGGTGATTACGATCAGAACAGCTATGGTCAGACCAGTTATGGTCAGGAAAATTATAATCAGACCGGTTATGATCAGGGTGATTACGATCAGAACAGTTATGATCAAAATTATTTTTCTGATAAATAATTTAAACTTCGCATGTGGAGGATATCATTGCGTCCGCATGGCGTATGGGGATACAAAGGGGGGAGCGTATGAAAAAAGAGAGAAAAGGTATCAAGCGGCATTTGCTTTTGATGGTGACATTGCCTACGGTTATTTTATCCGTTTTTATTCTGATCTTTGGAGCGATGCTGGTGTATCATTTTTATTGCGACAGTATCCGGGATGAACTGGTATCTACCACGAATATGATGGTAGACTGTCTGAATCTGACAGTCCGGGGAGATTACCAATATGAGGATGGTCTGCTGTTAAAGGGAGACATGAATATTACAGACGCAACCATGCTCTATCGTGTCAAGGAAAAGTCCAATATTGATACGTCAATATTCTGGGACAATATTCGTGTTGTGACAACGGTAGAAGATAAAAACGGCGTTTCTGCGGCAGGGACAACGGCGGCGGATTACGTTACGGATGTGGTGCTGGGACAGGGAGAAGATTATTTTTCTGACCATGTGAAGGTGGATGATACAAAATATATCGGATACTATAAGGCACTGCAAAATGATGATGGGACTGCTGTCGGCATGGTTTTTGCCGGCAAAAAGAGAAGTGTGGTATATTACAAGATTTTTTGGATCCTGACCGGGTTTCTTGGGTTTTCCATGATAGCCGTTCTGGTGGCTGCCGTGTGTACGCAGAGATATTCTGCGGGGGTGATCACAGACATCAATGCCATCAATCATTTTCTGCAGACGATCGCCAACGGGACGTTGGGGGAGACTCTGGATGAACGGATCAGGAACCGCCGGGATGAGCTTGGAGATATCGGTATCTACGCAGATAAAATGAGAGGCAATTTACAGAAGCTCGTGGAGATGGATGCTTTGACATCTTTATACAACCGGCGCAGTGGCAATCATATGCTGAGTGCCTTGGAGGAGCAGAGGGTTGTATATACTGCTGTCATGTGCGATATTGATTTTTTCAAAAAAGTGAATGACACATATGGTCATGCTGCCGGAGACCAGGTGCTGATCGAGGTTTCTGCATTAATCCGTGATAGTGTTGGTGCCGGGGGATTTGCCAGCCGCTGGGGCGGAGAGGAGTTTCTGGCGATATACCGCATGGATCTGCCGGAGGCGAAGGTGTGTGTGGAAGCATTACAGAAGAAAATACGTGAACAGGTCATAAGCTATGGAAGTTTTAAGATACAGATCACCATGACTTTTGGATTGACAGAAAGTGAGCCGGCAGAGTCTTATGAGCAGGTTGTAAAAAGAGCTGATGATAAACTGTACATAGGAAAAAATGGTGGAAGAGACCGGATTGTAACCTAGTTTTTAGAGGAAAGGAGGGAGAAGATTGAAAAAAACGATTATTATACTGATAGCATGTATGCTGATGGTCAGCGGCTGTGGTAAAACGAAAAACACTGTTAATTCTCTCGATGATCTGGAAGGAAAGACGATAGGTGTACAGATGAAAACCACGGGAGACATATATTCCAGCGATATTAAGGATGCACAGATCAAGAGATTTAATAAAGGAGAAGATGCAGTAAAGGCACTGCGGAAGGGTGTTGTAGATGCTGTGATGATCGATGATGAACCGGCAAAGGTTTTTGTGGAGAAGTACGAAGATGTCAAGATCCTTTCGGAGCCTTATGCAGAAGAAGAATACGGCATTGCTGTCAATAAGGAGGAGCAGAAACTTCTGCGGCAGATTGATCAGGCACTGGACGAACTGAAAAAAGAAGGAACTCTGGACGAGATCAAGAAAGCATGGCTTCAGGATGGGGAGAAGAAAACGGCGTATTCTTCCAAATCCTCAAAAACCGGGCAGACGGAACTGATCATGGCGACAAATGCAGAGTTCCCGCCATATGAAAGTAAGGACAGCTCCGGGGAGATTGTTGGAATCGATGTGGATATGATGAAGGCGGTCTGTGACAAGCTGGATCGGAAGTTGAAGATTACAGATACGGCATTTGATTCTATTGTGGTGAATGTTGAACGTAAGATGGCAGATGCAGGGGTTGCAGCAATGACCATTACAGAGGAACGGAAGAAATATGTAGATTTTTCGGATTCGTATATGACAGCAACACAGGTGGTCATTGTGAGAAAATAATGATCATAAGGATGGTGGATTTACAGACGGAAAAGGGTTGCCACCACAAAGGTAGAAGAAATGTTTCTGGAAACATTTCACAATAATATCTACATAGGTAGAAAGCTTTGCTTTGTTTGGAAGCAGAGCTTTCTTTGGTTTTGTGGATACTGAATGATGGAATTTGCACAGAAAATCGTAATAATTTCTTGAAAAATTAACAAAATGCCGGTTGACAAATTAGAGCTATGTTACTATAATTGTTAATAACGTGTAACATTTATGTAATAATTTGATTGGCGTAAACTTTATACAGCATAAGGAAAACATAGAAATAAGTGAGAGGTACGATTTAAAGAAAGGATTTTTAGTATGTTAAAGTCGAGAAGATTTAAAAAGAAAGCAGTTTGTTTAGGACTTACAGCGACATTGATCGCCGGATTTACCGTGACATTTGTAGTTCCTACAGCAGCGAACATCTGCCGTGAACTGAATATGGCAGGGATTTCTCTTTCTCTGGACAAATTTTCATCTAATAATAAGGATTCCATTATAAATTCATCGGTTTCCCAGCCGGCAGAGACTGCCACAGAGACGGCGGTATCAGCTACGCCTGAGGCGACAGCACAGACAACAGCAGAGCCTGCCAAGGAGACAGAGAAGAAGACACCGAAAAATAACGGACAGCCAAAGCGTGTGGACAGAGGTCTTGTCACAGATATGGATGTGAAAGCAATCTCTACCGCCAGTGATTATGTTCATATCCGTAAAAAGCCAACAACACATAGTAAGATTGTCGGCAGACTGTATAAGGGTTGTTCTGCAGATATTTTAAAGACCAAAAAAGGCTGGGTTAAGATTCGTTCCGGTAATGTAACCGGTTATATTAAGAAAAGCTATCTTGCGATCGGTGACAAGGCAAAGAAGATGATCGGCAAGTATGGTCAGAAATATGTCCGTGTTAAGACAACGGTTGTTACTTTGAATGTTCGTAAGAGACCAAGTATTAAGTCTAAGATCCTGACACAGATTCCGATTGAGGAAAATTACGACGTACTCAGATCAAACGATCACTGGTACAAAATTGAGATTGATGGAGATACCAAGGGATATGTCCGTAAGGAATATGTAACACTTCACGTGAGATTTAAAAAAGCAAAGTCTATGGCAGAGATCAAGGCAGAGCATCGCAGAAGGCTTGCGGCTAAGCGGGCAGAGAGACAGAGACTTGCAGCACTTGCAGCATCCCGTTCTTCCAGCAGCTCAAGCAGTTCTTCCTCAAGCAGCAGCTCAAGCTCCAGAAGATCTTCCTCACGTAGCAGCTATAGCTCACGCAGAAGTTCAAGTTCCAGCAGCTCCTCCTCAAGCAGCAGCTCAAGCTCCAGCAGCTCAAGCTCCAGCACGGCTTCAGCAACAGGATCGACAGGATCTGATATTGCAAATTATGCATTGAAGTTTGTAGGAAATCCGTATAGATGGGGAGGCACAAGTCTTACCGGTGGTGCAGACTGTTCCGGATTTACCATGACAATTTACGGACAGTATGGATACGGTCTTCCTCATTCCTCTGCTGCACAGGCAGGGTGTGGAAGAAGTGTTAGTCTTTCCAGCGTACAGCCGGGAGATCTGATCTTCTATAAGCATGGTGGCAGTATTGGACATGTTGCAATGTATATTGGTGGTGGACGTGTTGTACATGCCCAGTCAAGACGTACCGGTATTACGACATCCAGCATGTATTACAATCAGCCGGCATGTGCAAGACGTATTGTAGGATGATAAATTGACAAGAATAATGAAATATGCTATATTTTATTTATACGAAGGCGTAGTTTTTTAAAACTGCGCCTTTTTTCTGATGAAACAAAAAATAATTAAGTGATGTACATAAATTTGGACGTCCAGGGAATGGGAGGTTATTGCGAATGAAGAAAAATGAATTGGATCATATTGATTACGAAATATTAAAAATGCTGCAGGAGAATGCAAGAATACCATTGAAGGAGATTGCGGCACAGGTGTATCTTTCTTCTCCGGCAGTATCTGCCCGCATAGAGACGCTGATGAATAAAGGATATATTGAGGGATTTCATGCACAGATCAATCCCCAGGTCATGGGATATCATATTAAAGCTTTTATCAATCTGGAGGTTACTCCTCAGGATAAAAAGAAGTTTTACCCATTTATAAAGGAGTGTAAAAATGTTGTGGAGTGCAATTGCGTCACGGGAGATTATTCCATGCTTCTGGAGGTGCTTTTTCACAGTACAGCGGAATTGGATCAGTTTATCGGAGAACTGCAGGAATACGGAAGAACGAATACCCTGATCGTGTTCTCTACATCTGTAGAGCATCGGGGAGTGATCATCGAGTAGATCTAGAATTGTGGAGGACTCCTGTTACATATGAATCTGCAGTCAAAGGATTACCCGGAAGATCTGTCCGGGTACACCGGATATCAGCAGAGGAAGAAACGAAAATTTGATTTTTTTGAATTATTGTATATAATAATAGATATCTAGCAGAAATGTATTGGATCAAAGTGCTTCCGGAGATGACGGGAGCATTTTTCACAGGAGGTAATGATTATGGCATTTTTTGACAGTATGAAGGAGACTCTGACCACGGCGGGCAGAGATGTGAGCCAGAAGGCAAAGGAAGTGTCCGGAGTAGCAAAGCTGAAACTGGATATTAAATCTAGGGAGGATGCATTAAATAAAGAGTATATTGCTCTGGGCAAGCGTTATTATGATATGCATAAGGAAGGCGAAGTGGCAGATGAGCAGATGGCCAGTATCAGCTCGCTTTTAAATGAAATTGCCGATCTTAAAGAGGAAGTTGCACGGATCCAGGGTGGCAGCAGTTGTCCGCAGTGTGGTGCGGTCATTCCGGATGGTGCGGCATTCTGCAGTAAGTGCGGAGCGAAGATACAGTAGTGAAACGGGATGGTCAGAATACTGTCCCAAGGAAATAGATATTAAGTGTGCAATCGAATCGTTGCTGCACGAAGAGTTTATACAAAACAATCTGGAATAGTTCGAAAATATTTCAGATTGTTTTTTGTTATTCGATTTTGAAACCTGTATCATCATATTATTTATATTTCGGGAAATAATAATCATGCTATGAAGTGTCTGGCAGATTGCAGTGCTGCTGGGATCAATAAAGTTGTCTGTACTGTTTTATGGACAACGAGAAAGGGCTGGTTAGAAATATGAATAGTAGAAAAGTAGCAATTATCGGATGTGGATATGTAGGAGCAGCGACGGCATTTTCCATTATGCAGAGCGGTTTGTTTTCGGAGATGGTACTGCTTGATGTGGATCAGAAAAAGGCGGAGGGAGAGGCTATGGATATCATGCATGGCATGCCGTTTGCCATGCCGATCCATATTCATGCCGGAAATTATGATGATATCGCAGACAGTGCCATTATTATTGTTACCGCAGGATGTAATCAGAAGCCGGAGGAGTCCAGGCTGGATCTGGTTCACAAAAATATTGGGATTTACCGCGAGATCATGGGGGAGATCGCAGCTAGGGAGGTTGAGGGCATTCTTCTGGTTGTGTCAAATCCCGTAGATATTCTCACCTATGCAGCGTGGAAATTCTCGGGCTTGCCGAAGCAGCGGGTGATGGGATCCGGTACGGTGCTTGATACGGCACGGTTAAAATGTATGCTGGGGAATGAACTGGGAGTGGATGCGAGAAGTGTACATGCGTTTATTATCGGAGAACACGGGGATAGTGAGCTGGCGGTATTTAGCAGTGCAAATGTATCCGGGATTGACTTGAAGGATTTTTATGATATGTGCCAGCCGGATGAGTATCAGCATGATACGGAACGAATCTATGACCAGGTAAAGGCCAGTGCTTACAAGATCATTGAAAGCAAAAAGGCGACGTATTTTGGTGTGGCAATGGCGGTGTGCCGTATCTGTGAATGTATTATGCGGAATGAGCATTCTATACTGACGGTGTCCGGGGTTGTGGAAGGGCAGTACGGAGCCAGCGATATGGCTTTGAGCCTGCCTGCAATTGTGGGCAGCCAGGGGGTGGAACAGATCATTCAGATCGAGCTGGATGAAAAAGAAGAGCAGCAGCTTCAGGAGTCGATCCGTGTGCTGGAAGACGTGCTGGACGAATGCATGTAAAGACCTGGGGCTGCTGGTTCCAAAAGGACTATTAATTTTTTAATGCGGTGACAGGGACTACAAAAACACCATCCTCCCGCTGATAAGCGGCGTTGGATAAGCCGCAGACCACGCAGAGGGAAACAGGTTCTTTGCCGCCGTCCTTCCGGATATCCTGACGGATCTTGAGAAGATTTGCGGCAGCGGCATCGATCTGATGGGCGCCCAGTTTAATCTCAAATCCGCACCATTGACCATCCGGCAGGGAGATCACAGCATCCATTTCATTGCCGGCGTAGTCCTGATAATGGAAAAGCTCTGCGTCAAAGGATTCCGCATATATTTTCAGATCCCGTTCACAGAGGGATTCAAACAAAAATCCAAGGGTGTTCAGATCCTGTAAAAGCATATCAGGTGTGGCTTTGAGCAGGGAGGCGGCAAGGGACGGATCGGACAAATGACGTTTTTCTGCCTGTTTGACACGGACGGACGAACGGAGTTTTGTTTCGTAGGGTTTTTGGTTATCAGTCAGAAAAAGGCGGTCGAAAATATCCAGATAACCCGCAACGGTCTCTACATCAATATCTTCATCATCGATCTCCTTAATGTCGTTTTTCAGTTTTTTGTTGGTGGCGGTTGTTGCTTCGTTTCGGGCGAGAGAGCGGAGCAGCAGTTCCATTTTGTGTTTATCACGTTTGACATTGTCGATCCGGTAAATGTCATCATCAAGAACAGCCTGCAGATACTGGGCGGGCAGATGGGCAGCCTGCTTTAGCGGGGTAGTCTGATTGGCGGGCCAGCCACCCCGGATAATGTAGTCGATGATCCGGCGCAGATCCACTTCGCCGGATAATACCGGCGTGATCGTTCCATGGCAGATATCTGCAAGAGATACCTGTCCGCTGGAGCCGCCGCTTTCGAACAAAGACATTGGGCGCATGCGCAGTTTGGCAATTCTTCCGGCACCGCTGTGAAGAATACCCTTATGCTGAGGGGTTGCCGAACCGGTCAGAATGAATTGTCCTTTATCGCTGGTCTGATCCACCTTGAAGCGTACTGCATCCCAAAGAGGTGGTACTTCCTGCCATTCGTCGATCAGACGGGGGGCTGCTCCCTCCAGAACAAGCGAGGGGGTCATCTGGGCGAGCTGCCGGTTTTGGAAATTGCCGTTTGGATCTCCCAGCATGATCCGGCTGCCACAATGATGGATGGAAGTCCAGGTTTTACCACACCATTTCGGTCCCTCAATGCAAAGCGCACCAAAGGTGTCAAGATATTCTGATATTAAGCTGTCGATCAGACGTGGTTTGTAATTTTTTGGTTCCATGATAATCCTGTCCTCCATCCTTTTTGACACCGCTGTGTCTGTTTTGCAGTATATGTGATAATAAGTATTTGCGGGTTTGGTCTATTTTAAACAAGACACTTTAAGACTGTAATTCTAATAAATAGTATAATCCAATCCGACAGATTTTGCAATGTCAACCCGACAGATTTTGAAGTTTCAACCCGATAGATTTTGTGAAACCAACCCGACAGATTTTGAAGTTTCAACCCGACAGATTTTGGAATATCAACCCGATAGATTTTGATATATCAACCCGACAGATTTGTTAAAGGGAGTGAAATTTGGCGTAAAATTTAAAAAAATGCTTGACATAATACTCGGATAGAGTATAATAAACCACATAATACTCAAATTGAGAATTGCGAAAAAAAGGGGAGATTGCATTTGGACATGCGGGATCGAAACGGAATGACAGAGACGGAATTTTTACGGCAGTATGACCCGGATCGTTATGAGAAGCCGGCCGTGACAGTGGATATGCTGATCTTTACGGTAAATCCGGAGAAGGACTACTCGCTGGAACTGTTGATGATCGAGAGAGGAGGTCATCCTTATCTGGGAAAGTGGGCAATTCCCGGAGGCTTTGTGGAGATGGATGAGTCTCTGGAGCAGGCGGCAGCCAGAGAGCTGAAGGAGGAGACGGATCTGTCGGACATTTATATGGAACAGCTATTTACTTTTGGGGATGTGGGAAGAGATCCCAGGATGCGCGTGATCTCTGTGGCATATATGGCTCTGGTACCCAAGGACAAGCTTCATCCGGTGGCAGGGGATGATGCAGCAAAGGTCAGATGGTTCACGGTAAAGATGGTGGAGGATGGAAGCCTGGTTTTGCTGACAGACAAAATGACATTGACGGAGGCAGACATTGCCTTCGATCACGATAAGGTTATTAAGACTGCACTGCAGAGGCTGAAAAATAAAGTAGAGTACACCGACATTGCCTTTGAACTGGCTGGAGAGGAGTTTACATTAACACAGCTTCAGTCGATTTACGAGGCGGTTCTCGGAAGAAAACTGCATAAGTCAAATTTCCGCAGGAGTATAGCAGACCGTGTGGAAAAGACCGGAGAAAAGGAGACCAAAAGCTCAAACCGCCCGTCGTGTCTGTATCGTAAGAAAAGTGGAGAATGGGAGCATCGTTTTTGACAGAGAGGAGATCAGTTATGGGTAAGGTGTTAGTTGTAGTAGATATGCAGAATGATTTCGTTTCCGGCAGTCTCGGGACAAAGGAAGCACAGGCGGTCGTGCCGGCAGTTGTGGCAAAGATCAAAGAGTATCAGGAAAAAGGAGACCGGGTGGTATATACATATGACACCCATGAGGAGAATTATCTGGAGACGCAGGAAGGGCGAAACCTGCCGGTAAAGCATTGTATTCGTGGAACTTGGGGCTGGGAGCTTGCGGATGAGATTGACGAACTGGCAGAGGAGGCAGACAAGTATGAGAAGCCAACCTTTGGAAGCCGCCGGCTGATGGAGGATCTGGCAGAGTGGAAGCCGGATGAGATTGAGTTTGTGGGGCTGTGTACGGATATCTGTGTGGTATCCAATGTGCTTGGGACGAAAGCGTGGCTGCCGGAGACGCCATTGGTTGTGGACAGCAGCTGCTGTGCCGGGGTTACACCGGAGAGCCATGAGGCGGCACTGGCGACCATGCGGTCATGCCAGGTAAAGATAGTATAAATACTGTGTGGACGAGGGGTGAAGATAAGCAGCAATGGAGTGATCCGTGACATCAGTTGAAGAAGGAAAGTGTTTATAAAGACGGGCAGGGTGCTATATAGAAAGGTCGTGATAGCGATGAAACAGTTTGATAAACGTAATTTAACCATGGTGATGGATTTTTATGAGCTGACTATGAGTAACGGGTATTTCCGGGAGCAGGACAGAGATACCCGTGTGGCATTTGATGTATTTTACCGCAAAAATCCCGACGGCGGCGGGTATTCCATTTTTGCAGGACTGGAGCAGATCATAGAATATATTCAGGATCTTCATTTTGATGATGACGATATCGCGTATCTGCGGGAGCAGAAGATCTTTGAGGAGGATTTTCTGGAGTATCTGCGGAATTTCAGGTTTGAAGGAGATCTCTATGCATTCCCGGAGGGTACGATCATGTATCCGAATGAGCCGATCCTGACGATCGTAGCACCGCTGATCGATGCACAGCTTGTGGAGACGGCAGTGCTCTTGCAGGTCAATCATCAGTCTCTGGTGGCGACCAAGGCAAGCCGTATCGTCCGGGCGGCGCAGGGCAGAGCTGTCTCTGATTTTGGCGCCAGACGTGCCCACAATATGGATGCGGCAGTATATGGTGCCAGAGCTGCATATATTGGCGGCGTCAATGGAACGGCGACAGTGCTCTCCGGAGAAATGTTTGGGATTCCGGTAGGCGGAACTATGGCGCACAGCTGGGTAATGTACTATGAGGACGAGTACACGGCATTTAAAAAGTATGCGGAGACATACCCGGATGGAACCGTGCTTCTCATTGATACCTATGACGTATTAAAGAGCGGTGTGCCAAATGCGATCCGGATCGCCAAAGAGGTGCTGGAGCCGATGGGCAAGCGTCTCAAGGGCGTGCGTATTGACAGCGGTGACCTGGCATACTTGTCCAAAAAGACTCGGAAAATGCTGGATGAGGCCGGGCTCATAGACTGCCAGATCGTAGCCTCCAATAGTCTTGACGAATACACGATCTCTTCTCTGATCGATCAGGGGGGCTGTATTGACAGCTTTGGCGTGGGGGAACGTTTGATCACATCCAAGAGTGAGCCGGTCTTCGGAGCTGTCTACAAGATATCTGCCGTAAAGCGTGATGGCGTATATCAGCCAAGGATCAAGGTTTCTGAAAATGTGGAGAAGATCACGAATCCGGGACTGAAAAAGGTTTATCGTATCTATGATGAGACAGGAAAGGCGGTAGCGGATCTCATCGGCAAATATGATGAGGAAATTGATCTCACCAAGCCGTTCCGCTATGTGGATCCGGTTGCTCCATGGCGTCAGCGTACCTTTGATAACTGCACGGGCAAGGAGCTTCAGGTGCCGATCTTTAAGGAAGGAAAGCTGGTTTATAAGCTGCCGTCTCTGGAGGAGATCCGTGCCTATGTCAAGGAGCAGATGAAGGAAGAGATGTGGCCGGAGGAGCAGCGTTTTGAAAATCCTCATGTGCATTATCTGGATATGACACCAGATTATTATGATATGAAGATGGAACTGCTGTATGAGGTGCAGAAGTAGTTCTGGCAGCACAGTCAAATTTCCCGGAATGGTTGACAAATCGGGGGAGGAATACTAAAGTAAATAAGATAGGGTTATTATAAGAAAATTAGGAAAAGAGGGACAGCAGATGGCAGAGAAAAAGAGATTTTATCTGACAACCGCGATTGCGTATACGTCAGGAAAACCACATATCGGTAACACATATGAAGCCGTTTTGGCAGACAGTATCGTGCGTTTCAAGAGACAGCAGGGATATGATGTCCGTTTTCAGACAGGGACGGATGAGCATGGGCAGAAGATCGAGCTGAAGGCAGAGGAAGCCGGAATCACACCAAAGAAATTTGTAGATGATGTTTCCGGACAGATCAAGACGATCTGGGATCTGATGAATACGTCTTATGACCGTTTTATCCGTACGACGGACGAGGATCATGAGAAGCAGGTACAGAAGATCTTCAAAAAGCTTTATGACCAGGGCGATATTTATAAAGGATTTTATGAAGGCATGTACTGTACACCTTGCGAGTCCTTCTTTACACAGTCCCAGCTTGTGGACGGAAAGTGTCCGGACTGCGGACGTCCCTGCCAGCCGGCAAAGGAGGAGGCATATTTTCTGAAGCTCAGCAAATATGCAGACCGTCTGATCGAGCATATCAATACACATCCGGAGTTTATTCAGCCGGAGTCCCGCAAAAACGAGATGATGAACAACTTCCTTCTCCCGGGACTGCAGGATCTGTGTGTCTCCAGAACTTCATTCAAATGGGGTATCCCGGTAGATTTCGATCCGGATCATGTGGTATATGTATGGCTTGATGCACTCAGCAACTATATTACAGGACTTGGCTACGATGTGGACGGGGAGAACCGCCTCGATGAGAACGGAGAGGATCTTTATAAGAAGTTCTGGCCGGCGGATCTCCATCTGATCGGAAAGGATATTATCCGTTTCCATACAATTTACTGGCCGATCATTCTTATGGCTCTGGGTGAGCCGCTGCCGAAGCAGGTATTTGGTCATCCGTGGCTGCTGCAGGGCGATGGCAAGATGAGTAAATCCAAAGGAAATGTAATCTATGCAGACGATCTTGTAGATATGTTTGGTGTCGATGCTGTCCGTTATTTCGTACTTCATGAGATGCCATTTGAGAATGACGGCGTCATCACATGGGAGCTTATGGTAGAGCGTATGAACTCTGACCTTGCCAATACACTGGGCAATCTGGTCAACCGTACTATTTCCATGACGAACAAATATCTTGGTGGTGTTGCAGAGGATAAGGGTGTTACAGAGGCGGTAGATGATGATCTGAAAGCCGTGGTACTGGCAGCACCAAAGAAGGTGGAGGAGAAAATGGATAAGCTCCGTGTAGCCGATGCCATCACAGAGGTATTCACCATCTTTAAGAGATGTAACAAATATATTGACGAGACAGAGCCTTGGATCCTTGGAAAGGATGAGGCGAAAAAGGATCGTCTTTCTACAGTGCTTTATAATCTTCTGGAAAGCATTACCATTGGTGCAAGCCTGTTGGAGTCCTTTATGCCGGATACAACAGAACGTATCCTCGCCCAGATCGGTGCCACAAAGCGTCCGTTGGAGGAGATGGATCATTTCGGCGGTTATGTAAACGGTACAAAGGTAACAGAGAAGCCGGAGATTTTGTTTGCCCGTCTTGATATGGATGAGGTAAAAGCAAAGGCAGAGGAGATTCAGAAGGCACAGGTAGCAGCCAACGGCGGCGGTGTTCCGGAAAATGTTATCGATATTGAGGCGAAGCCGGAGATCACCTTTGACGATTTCGCCAAGATGCAGTTTCAGGTAGGCGAGATCATTGCCTGCGAGGAAGTAAAGAAGTCCAAGAAGCTTCTGTGCTCCCAGGTGCGTATCGGCAGCGAGGTCAAGCAGATCGTATCCGGAATCAAGCAGCACTACTCAGCAGAGGAGATGGTGGGCAAGAAGGTTATGGTTCTGGTAAACTTAAAGCCTGCGAAGCTCGCCGGAGTTTTGTCTGAGGGAATGCTTCTTTGCGCAGAGGATGCGGACGGTAATCTGGCACTGGTAACACCGGAGAAAGAGATGCCGGCAGGTGCGGAGATCTGTTAAAAATTAAATGATATAGAATAGAGTCAAAAGGGAGCTGTCACGATGTGGCAGCTCCCTTTTGCAAAAAAATAAAAGTTTGTCTTGTTTTCTTTATGTTCTTTATTTCCAAATTTTCCGTATCTTTCCCGCAATCCAGAATCCCACCTCAAATACCGCTATCCCCCCAAACACATCCACGATCACATGTTGCTTGATCAACAGGGTTGATGCAAAAATGCCCAAAGACATCAAAACCGTAACGACTTTGTAGGTGCGGTTTGATTTTTTTAAGAGAAAGGCGGCACGGATGCATGCCCAGCTTTCCAGACAGTGAATAGACGGAAAAAGATTGACCGGTGCATCAATGGTGTAGATCAGCTGTACCAGACGGTTGCACAGATCGGTCCCTGTGATCTCCGGACGGATGAGTGTGGTTGGAAACAGCAGAAAAAAGAAAAGACAGATTATTTTGGCACAGATATTACCGATTGCAAAGCGATAACACAGCTCCCGGCTGTCTCTGGCAATGAGAATATAACTGATAACCCATTGTGCGAATGCCAAAACATAAAAAAGCACAAAAGGAGCCACAAAGGGAAGGACCCTGTCGATGGGGGTCTCCCAGATGGAAAAGGTCAGAAAACGGCGAAGCTGTCCGACTCCGGTATAGACGCAGGTATTGACCAGAAGGGCCAGTCCCAGTGGGAGAATCGCATATTTTGGTATCAATGATTTAAGCCTGTTTTGCATGTCCGATCACCTCTCCTAATTTTACCGGGGTTTCTTTTCCGAGCAGAGAATGCTTCAGGAGATCCTGACGGATCCGTACCTGATCCGGTTCGATCAACACAATGACCGTGGAACCGCCATATTGAAAAAATCCCTTTTCTTTGCCACGGACGGCAGTTCCCTCACCCTCGTGATTTACAATGCGTCCTACCAGCATAGCGCCTACCTCCATCTGGGTGACAGTACCGAAATGAGAGGTCCGGATCAGGGTGTATTCCCGGCTGTTTTCGGTGAAAACAGGTACCTGCTCCAGGGCAATGGGACGTACCGTGTGAAGGATGCCCGGGATAAAAAAGTTTTTGCTTTTGGCTCCGGAGTCCACATAGCAGTAGCGGTGGTAATGATCAACGCAAAGACGGAAGACAAGACAGTATCCGCTTTGATAGCGGGCTGCCAGCGTATTGCTGTGAAGCAGAGATGGTAATGTGTAATGGCTCTGCTTGATGGGCAGAACTGTGTCTCCCTGAACCGGCCAGACTGATAAAAGACCGTCACACGGGGCGATCAGATGCTCCGGATCCCGGTCGATGGGGCGAAGTCCATCCCGGATCTTTCGGGAGAAGAAATCGTTAAAGCTATGCACATTGTCCATTTCATAGTCCGAAAGCTTAATGTGGTTATGACGGGCAAATGGTCTGACCAGAAAATGGGACAGAGTGGAATCCAGAAAAACACCGCAGGCTCTGGATAGTGCTGGGGCAGTCAAGGGCTTTAGGAGCAGTCTGCCCGGTGTCGTATGGTAAAGAAAGTGAAGAGTGTCCATAATATCCCCCCATTTCTGAGCAATTTGCTGCGAAGAGGCGAAGTGAAATTCGCAAATGTGATTTCACTTCTGTTATCATAGTTATTTGATTTTGCGTCAATGACTAATGTCTCAGCCACAACAGTTTTAAGATCAGAATCACAAACTCCACGGCACCAAATCCGATCAACAGGAAAATTCCGCGGTTCTGCGGTTTTTTGATCTGTATTTTGGACAGGAAGAAAAGCCCGGTCAGGATCATTACTCCAAAGTAAAGAAGTGTCAGATCAGCGCGGAGCAGAAGATGGAACAGCAGTACCGCCGGGAAGATCAGGGCTGCAGATGTGACAGGCAGACCGGTGTAGATCTTGGCTCCTGTTTCATCCCTGTTCTGGTCCTCTTCCTCCATAACATTGAAATATGCAAGGCGGATCATTGCTGCCAGCACATATAGTACAGCGATAAATGTCAGGACGATCTGTGTCGGTTTCTGATAATGTGTCAGCACATAACAGGTAAATCCGGAAAGTCCCGGTGTACGGATGGCGTATCGGAGCATGGAAATCCCAATACAGGCAGGAAGCAGACCAAATGCAATCAGATCCGATAAAGAATCAATCTGAATACCGAAATTTTTCATTTGATCCGTGCGATCCTTTTTGGTGCGGGCAACCTTGCCGTCGAAGGTATCACACAAGCCTGAAAAAAGCAGGAAGAACATTCCAAGATAAGGATGTCCAATTCCGTTCAGACAAAGCATAATGCCGGTAGCTCCCGACATCAGTGAAAGGTAGGTAAGAACAACCGTGTAATCATAAAATCCAATCATTTTCATTTCTCCATTTTCATTTTTCTTTTGCGAAGTACAATATAACCTGCGATTACCGTGATCAGGCTCACGAGAATACATACATAGAAGGAAAGTCCGCGGCTTAAGATCTCCAGCCGGAATGCCTCTTCCCTCGGCATAAGCCGGCAATAGCCCTTTAGCATCAGATAATCCGTGACTCCCATGCCTCCAGGGATCGGTACGCAGTTTGATCCCAGCACCACGTAGATCTGTGTAGCCAGCAGATGAGGCAGCTTGTGCAGATCACCATGCATGGCACCAAAGGAAAACAAGGTCACAATGATCTGGGACATTCTCTGCAGCACATTGAGAAGATATACTTTCCATAGCATTTTGCGTCCCCCGAGTACGGCATTCACACAATGGCTGTATCTTTCCAGTGAAGAGGAGAGTTTACGCTCGATGCGTCCGGCAAGCCGGTGGCAGTGAAGTCGATGTAGTAATCCGGAAATACCAAGGCAGATAGACTTCATAAGTGCCTGCTTCCGGAGCAGCATATAAAACAATATGCCAAGTCCGGCCAGGATTACGCCTCCCGCTACGATCAGAATACGGCAGGCAATGCTGAAATTCAGAAAGATCTTTGGAAAGATCAGAATGTCCGCGATGCTGATGCTGATGATCGCCAGTGTGTACATGATCAGATTCAGCAGGAGGGCAGTCATAACTGCTGTCACCGGAATGCCATCCTGTACCATAAAGAATGCACTGGCAGGCTGTCCGCCGGAGGCAGAAGGGGTAATGGCAGAAAAATACACATCAGCTGCGGAATAAATAAATCCCTGTGTCCGTTTCACGGGATATCCCATATGTCGCAGGATTACCCGCAGAGCATCTCCCTCAAACCAGATAAATCCAAGCATACTGATACCGGCCAGTACGATGCCTTCCCAGGATGCCTCCCGGAGACTGATGATCAGTTCATCCAGAGAAATACCGCTTCCCTTAAATACAGCGTAGATGGTGATCAAAGCGAGAATCAAAGTGACAATAAAACAGATAATTTTATTTCTATTTTTATGTATGATTTCTTTCATATATTAACGTTTGTGCAAGGGCACGATCCCTTGTGATGAATAATGATAACAGGTTACCATATTACTATAACATAAAACAAATGATAAAGGGGTATTATCATTAAAAAGCAGAAAAATTTAATAAATAGAGAAAATGTTAATGAATCCATCAAAGATATTATGGCAGCAAAAGAAAAAGCAGGCAAATGAATTGATATTTGCCTGCCTCAGTGAAAGCCCTTTTTGTTTAACTTTTTCTGTACCGCTCTGACTGTGGAGGCTTTATAATATTTGGAAACCTTTGTGACAGTCTTGTGAGTGGTGGCTGTGGAAGAGTATGGACAGACGCCGTTCGGATGTAAATGGGCAGGATGACCGCCGCAATGGTAATGATAGCTTCCTAAACCGCTGACATTGCGATAATCATGATGACCGCCGTAAGCATCTGTTCTTCCGGAATGAGCACCGCATATGGTGTAGGGAATAAGCAGGAAGACGCAAAGTAACGTTACCATAAGTTTTCGTAATCGTTGATTATTCATAATATTCCTCCTTTTTCGATAAATCAGTATATATTCGATTATGCTACAAGCAAAATAGTATTGCAACTTTACAGTGAAAAAAGAAATAAATATTCCTTATCGCAACACGATAATTAATTGTTGACAAATATAAACATCCTGCTATAATGTAATTATCGTAATACGATAAATAATGGTTGTGTCATATAAAACCGGCCGGTGTAGATATGGCACATCAGGGGGATGATTTTTCATATTGAAAGCAGACATATTAAAAACAAAAATAAAACAACGCTCGAAACAAAAGGCATGGATTTTCATTGCATTTTTGTCAGGTGTACTGATCGCAGGGATATTTATATCGGAGCGAAAAACATTGCAGTCGCAATTTCCGTTAGAGGAGGATGCCATATGCTTCCGGGATACGGGACAGTATCAGGATGTGGTGAGTTATAAATATAAGAGCCGCATTTATGTTCCCTATGGGAGACGAAAGGACAGCCGGGGGAAGCCGCAGGGTCGGGAAATTGACCGGTGTATTGGATATGTGGAGGACGATGCGGTTCCGGAAAAGCAGATGAGGGATACGAATGCCGTTGACAGCGGAGTGCGCATTTATACGCTGAAAGGGGACAAAGAACATAATTTTTTGATGGAGTATGTTGAAACCGGATTGATGGATGAGCCGACGTATCTCCGGGCAGTTGATACAAAGGGGGAAGCTGCCGGACAAGTGGGACTTCCGGATTATGTAGAGCCGGAGGAGACAGATGCCATGGCGGCAGTATGGAGATAGAGATAGAGAGCTTAGTGAAAATAGAGACCGGAAATCGAAAGACAATAAAAACTACATACGGAAAGGAATGGATGATTATAATGGAACAAAAAACATTGGCAGGATGGTTAAAAATTATTATTATCGGTACAGGGATTTGCAGCATCGTGATCGGTGCTCTGATTTTGCCGGAGGCAGGACGGGAGATTGTTGCGGCCAACAAAGAGTTTTCTTCCTGGCTGATGCCGTGGCTTGTCTTTCTATGGCTGGGAATGATCCCATGTTATGTGGCGCTGGTATTTAGCTGGCAGATCGCAGACCGGATCGGGAAAGACCGGTCCTTTACCATAGAGAATGCATTGCGTCTCGGCTGGATATCCCGGCTGGCAGCGGGAGATACGGCTTTCTTTTTTGGGGGAAATATAGTATTGTGGTTATGTGGGAAAAATCATCCCGGAATTTTGCTGGGAGCATTGTTTATCTGCTTTGTGGGGATTGTGATCGCCGTGGCAATGGCGGTGTTGTCGCATCATACGAGGAAGGCGGCTGCGCTGCAGGAGGAAAGTGACTTGACGATCTGACGATACAAGAAAGGAATGAACGGCATTATGGAAGAATTATTACCGGGAGAGATTATATTTAATATTGATGTGATGCTGGCAAAGCGGAAGATGAGTGTGACGGAGCTGGCGGACCGGGTGGGGATCACCCTTGCCAATATGTCTATTTTGAAGAACGGCAAGGCAAAGGCACTAAAGGTGTCAACGCTGATCAAAATCTGTCATGCGCTGGACTGCCAGCCGGGAGATATTTTGGAATATCGGGAGGAGGGATAACAAATGAGACGTTGTATGGATTCGGACAATCTTCACAGAAGATTAAAAAAGATTATAGGCCAGGTCAAGGCCATTGACCGGATGGTAGATGAGGATGTGCCATGTGAGGACGTACTGGCGCAGCTCAATGCGGCAAAGTCCGCACTGAATAAGTGCGGTCAGGTTGTGTTGGAAGCATAGTTGTTTTACGATGATTATTATAAGTGAGAAAAGATGGTTATTTGATAAAGATTATCAGATAGCCATCTTTTTAGTGTGATCAGCAATGAACCTGTTGACAAGCCCATACCCATGGGGGTATGGAAAGGATGGTTTGATGAAACAAAAAATCGACGATATAGTAGAAAAAATCGAAGAAATCATGGAATGGGGAGGAACCGCAAAGGATATTACATTGCTGGTGATCTCAGCGCTGGCATTGCTGATCAGTATCTTTCATCTGGTACCGGGACTGCCCTTTGATGCGGCATGGGTTGCGATCATTCTCTGTGGGATTCCTATTATTATGGAGGCGGTCATTGGTCTGGTGACGGCATTTGATATAAAGGCGGATGTGCTGGTGTCGCTGGCGCTGATCGTTTCGGTCTGCATCCATGAGGATTTTGCGGCGGGCGAAGTGGCGTTTATCATGCAGCTTGGAGCACTTTTGGAGGGTCTGACCGTAGCAAGGGCAAGAGCCGGGATTGAAAAGCTGGTGCATCTGACGCCAACCACGGCGAGACGCCTTGTGAACGGAGCAGAGGAACTGGTCTGCATGATCGGAGATGGTGTCAATGATGCACCTGCATTAAAAAAGGCAATGATCGGTATTGCCATGGGCGGTGTGGGAAGCGATATTGCCGTAGATGCGGCGGATATTGCACTGGTGGACGATGAGATCAAAGAACTTCCTCATTTATTTGCACTATCCGGAAAAATGATGAACAAGATCAAGTTCAACTTGTCCTTTTCCATGCTGTTAAACTTTGTGGCGATCATTCTCGCCATGACAGGTATCTTAAATCCTGTCGTAGGTGCGCTGGTACATAATTGCGGATCTGTGTTTGTCATTATCAACTCTGCATTTTTAATGAGTTATACTTATCGGAACATATAAGAGAAATACGCTTCCTTAAAGGCGGCATAATTATTCCGGGAAATTGGGATGTTTGCTCCGGTTTTGGTACGGATCTCCGTTTTGGTAAACTGTTCTACATGGTTTAGATTTACAATATAACTGCGATGGCACTTAAAGAAGCCCTTTTCCAGACGGAAGATTTCTTCACATTTGGAAAAAAGCTCTCGGATCTCTATGACGGTATCATTGGACAGGGATACCAGGACTCTTTTGTTCTGAGCCTCCAGATAATCCACATCCTCCAGCGTGATCCGGCAGAATCCGGTATCCGTCTGGGCGGTGAAAAACTCATGGGCGGAGAGGAAAGTTTCACGGAATTCATCCAGTGTATCAAACAGACGGTCTGCTTTGATTGGTTTCATCAGGTAATTGAATGCTTTGACCTCATAGGAATCTACGGCATATTCACGGGAGGAGGTCAGAAAAATAACCGGGACGGACTGGTGGTCATGGCGAAGCTCCCGTACGGTGTCCATTCCGTTGAGAAGAGGCATAATGATATCAAGCAGGATCAGATCCATACAATAAGACTGATGTGCCTGGATCAGGTCGTCTCCGTTTGAAAAACGATATATAGTTACGTCAATTCTTCGTTGATCTGCCCATTGTTCTACAAGTTTTTCAGTTTCTTCTAAATATGATAATTCATCATCGCAAATGGCTATCTTCATAAGCTGATACCTCAAAAAATAAACATGATGCAGGATCACGGAAATGCCTGGCGTTGAAGCAAACCGTGGCATCAGATGGGGTGAAATACTGTTTGAACCTGACATCATACGATAATTCGTAGTATAAATGTATGGTTCAGTACAGAAAAGTGATACTGTCCGTGCAGCTGCTCTACATAGTATACAATACTTTTCACTCCAATTCCATGCCCTTTTTGAGCGGATGCAGGAATTCCGTCAATAAATCTTGGCATTTTATCCACAGGATTCTCGATTTCCAGAAGTAACTGGTGATCCTTCTGTGTCAGGGAAAGTCGGGTCCATTTGTCCCCGGACTCCAGGTTTTCCAGGGAATGCATGGCATTTTCCAATGCATTTGACAGGATCGTGCAGATAGCGAGATCGGGACAGTGCAGAGTTTCACCGGTCCGGATCTCGCAGTGAAGGGTGAATCCCTTGTTGGAAAAACGCATCTGATAAATGGAAATGACCGAATTGATCATTTCATTACGGCTGTATTGTTCAATGATCGTCTCGTCATAGGCAGCACCGATCTCTTTGATGTATCTGCGTGCCGGTTCGGCAGACTCTCCCTGCAGCAGAGTCAGGAGAATATTCAGATGGTGCCGCATATCATGGCGCAGAATGGAAAGCTCCTGCTTGCTGTTCCGGACCTGATCGATCTCTTTTTGGATGGATAAAAGCTGGATCTCCATAAGATCGCTGTACTGGCGGATCTCCTGCTTCTTTTCGAATTCCTTATAATATACCAGCAGAAAGATCAGGTATGCGATGCAGAATGCAAAGCTCATAAATTCTACAACGGCTTTATTGCCGGAATAGAGGAGGCTGGAAAACTTTGTGGTGGCATAATCAAAAATATAATACATCAACGGAAGAAATCCGATTACGCAAAGCTCCCGTTTCTCTTTGGCAAACACCGCTGCAGTTGTGCGGCACACAAAGCGGCAGAGCAAAAAAAAGGTCACGATGGTCGTGGTGATACGTGCCGCATAATAGCACCAGTCCTGCCCGGTGAGAGTAAGGACAAATAAGCCGATCCATGTGCTTACCTGACAGCATAAATATGCGGAAAATACAGAAATAAAGCAGGAAAGCAGAGGATACTTATAATATAAATACAAAAATAATGCCAGTGGCAGGTGAACGATCAACGGATAGATCTGCCGGGCAAAAGTATCATTTACAATTTGGGAAACGAACAGATAAGCCAGCCCTTCGCTGCAAAACAGAAGAAAAAGCGTGACAGTGTTTTTCAGATTTTGACGGACACCAAGAAAAAAAGCAGAAATGTAAATGCCAAACAGCAATGTAGTCAGATCGTGGGTCATAGATAAAAATTCGATGGGCATTGGCATTTCCTCCTTCCGGTCATAGTTTAATTATAAAAGATTGATATAGGAAATACAACCTGTTATTTGTACCATTCACGCCATATATGTTCCGTTCACGCAAAATAAAGCAACGATTGTGAGGGTAATGATATAATATCATCAATTCACAATGTAAATTAATAATAAGGAGGTAAACGAATGAAGAGATTATTATTATGTTTTATGATGATTTTCAGTTTTGCATTTTTGGTGCAGGCAGTGCCGGTTAATGCGGCAGAAGATCAGGAAGTTACGATCTATGATGTGAGGAGCGATTATGCAGACAAGGTTTTTATGCCGGCAGAGCTTCCAAAGGAATATCAGATTCCGGATCACGTTGCAGGTACCAAATACAAAGTAATGTCCGGAGCAGGTTCCGTGGAAGTATCAACAAGTGGTTTGGTTACCGTAAAACGCAGTTATTGGAAAAAAGAAACAAAGAGTGGGATTATAATGCCATCTGATGAGAAGGATTATGATTATTATACCATCACGCCCGGTGACGCAGAGATCAGGATTACTTATAATAAGAAAGTGACGAAAAGCCTGACAGTGCATCTTGTGAATTATGCCGATGTCTACCGGGATAAGGAAATCCAAAAGTATATTGACAGCAATATTACCCCAGATATGAGTGATGACGAACTGGCTGCAGCGATTGCAAAGTTTCCGGCGGGGTATGATTATTTAGACAAATATTCCAAGCTTTCCGATATGGTTGTAAACGGTGCAGGAAACGCTAAGGCATGTGCAGATGCCGTGGTAACACTGGCAGAGAAGCTGGGATATGAGGCATGGATCCAGTATACAGACAAAACGGTCAATAAACGAATGATCGCAATGGTAAAGATTCATGATAAGTATTATCAGATCGATGCCGGTAAGCAGGGAGAAAAGGATGAGGATGGATATCGTCCGTATGATGTGGTTTCAAGAACTTCACTTTTTCGTTACGAGGTGATGGACGATGAAAATGCCAATATAACATCCTATGATGGCATAGAATCTACAGGTGTTCTTGAGGTTCCTTCCAGCATTGACGGATATAAAGTGGCACAGATCGGCTGGAAGGGTCTGGCAGAGCTTGACTGTACCAAGATTGTTCTTCCGGATACTCTGGAGACGCTGGACTATTATGCATTCTCCGCATGTAAAAACTTAAAGGAGATTGAGCTTCCGGCATCTTTAAATACCATCATGGGAGTTCCGTTCGAAGGCTGCAGCAGTCTGGAAACCCTTACGGTAGCAGAGGAAAGTAACACCTTTATGGCAGAGGACAACGTGGTTTACAGCAAGGACGGGAAAACGCTGATCACAGCTGCGATGGTATCAGAATTTAAGGTTCCGGACACCGTAACCACGATTGCAGAATATGCATTTGGTAAGAATACGAATCTGAGAAAGATTGAAATCCCGGACAGCGTACAGACGATAGGCTCACAAGCCTTCAGTGAGTGCAGCGGCCTGATCGATGTACAATTGTCAGAAGGATTAAAGGTTATTGGGCAGAAATGTTTTGAATCCGATACCAATCTTACGGTAATCCGTTTCCCTTCTACCGTAACCAATATTGAAGCATATGCGTTTTACGGATGCAGCGGTCTGAAAGCAGCAGTATTCTGTGGAGATGCTCCGAAATTTGGAACCGTGATCTATGGAAATCAGCTGCTTGATAATGTTTTCTACCGGTGTAATCTGACAGGATATTACCCAACAGGAAATAATACCTGGGATGATAGCGTCCTGACGGGTTATTATTCAAAACATGGTGCATCATATATTGCCTGGGCAGAATGGGATCCGGACAATGTACAGTCCGTTGCAGATGCAGAGGTTACTTTATCACAGGATTCATATGTATACACCGGACAAAAGTGTAAGCCTGATGTTACCGTGACAGTGAATGGACTCACGCTGGCACCGGTTGCGGAATACATTGTAGGATATACAGAAAATGTAAATGCAGGAACAGCACAAGTATATATTATGGGATGTGGCAGATATGAGGGAGTTAAGTCCGTACCTTTCCAGATCAAGAAAGCACCGACAACACTGCCGAAGGGAACGGTTCTGGCTCTATTAGACAAGACGGAGTTAGATGTGGGAGAAAGCATCAGCTTCAGGAATGTAGCTTTGCCTGGTTGTGAATTTTCTTCTGATGCGCCGGAGATTGTATCCGTAAGCACTGCCGGTGCAATTACGGCAGCAGCACCGGGCACCGCTAAGGTTTCGGTAACTTATCCGGGGGATGATAATCACCTTCCGATAGGAGTCATTTATACCATTACGGTAAAGGAGGCGGCAACTCCGACTCCGTCCGTAGAACCATCAAATGATCCGGGATCAGACAATACACCGATTCCTTCCGGATCGACAGAACCATCCCTGAGTCCGGAACCGAATGTACCAAGTAAAGCACCGGTACAGAGTCCGGATGCAAGTGTACCAAGCAAAGCACCGGTACAGAGTCCGGCTGCAAATGTACCAAGTAAAGCACCGGTACAGAGTCCGGATGCAAGTGTACCGACAAACAAACCTGGAAACGATGATCCAAAAGTAACGCCTGGCCAGAAGCCGAGTACTCCGGGCAATACAACGACAGCAAAGCCGAATCCGACAAAGGCTCCGGGTCAGTCTACGGCAAAACCGAAGACAACGAAGGCGCCTGCTGCAACCAAGGCACCATCTAAGACATCATCTAAGGCCGATACAGGCAAAACAAACACGACCGCCAAAGGAAAGACGGTTGTATACAAAAAGGCAAAATACCGTATCACAGGAGCTGCCACTGTAGAATTTACACAATTAGTAAAAGGAAAAACGGTAACTATTCCGGATACGATCACTGTGGGAGGGAAAGTTTATAAAGTCACCTCGATTGCGGCAGGAGCATGCAGGGACAATACAAAGATCACAAAGCTGACCATTGGCAAAAACGTAAAGAAGATTGGTAAGGAAGCTTTTATGAATTGTAAGAAGCTCAAGAAAATCGTATGCAAGAGTACGCTGTTCAAGGCGGGAAGCATTAAGAAAAATGCATTTAAGAAAATTTCTTCCAAGGTTGTATTAAAGACACCGAAGGGGAAAGAGACAATGTACAAAAAGTGGTTTGCATTATAGAAACTATTTTAAATAATTTACGGTAAGTTAGTAAAAATGGGGCTGTGCCGGCTGGCACAGCCCCATTTTCAGACAGAAAAATAAAGAAATATCCCTAATCATCCGATTATTATAGTAGAAATTTGAAACAGGGACGTGGATATGTGCCGGTGTTTTGGTGCATTCAAGGAGGATGAAAATGAAACAGGGAATGATCATGGGTGGGATCCAGGGCGCTGCCCGCCGGGGTAAACCCGTTGTGGCGGGATATTCAAAGAATGAGAAGGCCTCTGCCGGAAAGAGCCGTAAAACCACATCGGCTGCAGCCGGACAGAGCCATAATAATGCCACAAAAGCTGGAACGGACAAAAGCGGCAGTTATGACGAGAGTGTACAGTATGATGTTTCTGAGGGTAGAAGCCGGGTTGCACAGATCCTGAGCCGGCAGAGGAACCTGTATCCGGAGGAGACGGATATTTACGGCACAGACGGCAGTCAGGAAGCTGCAGCAGAAGCCGCAAAGCAGTCTGCCCCGGGAAACGGACAGACACGAAAAGGACAGGCAGAGAAAAATACCGCTGTAAATACTGGGGAAGCACAGACGGAAGAAGGGGCAGAGAAAACCGAAGAAAGCACCGATACACAGGGATATTCCGAGTCGGATATCGAGTATATGGAACGCCTTCTGGAAAGCATGCGGGAGAGCCGCGTTAATGCGTCGAAGAAAACCACCGGTACCAAAAAGAAATTAACCTATAGCTACCGCAAGGTGTCAGGTGCGATCATGCGTGCCAAGACCAGAATCCAGGCGGGCAATGCCTTGAGCTCAGCAAAGGCAGAGCTTTCCAGCCTGAAGCGTAAGGCGGGCTCCGGCCAGTACAAGGATGAGGAGGTTCAGATCGCGATCAATCATGCCAACAAAATGATCCGGACCGCCCGGAAGAAAATGTCTCATCTGAAATTAGAGGAAATGCAGAAAAAGGCAGACCGGGATACCGTAAATGGAAAAGAGCGTAAAAACGAAACAGTCAAGAAACAGGTGCATGCAGAAAACAGCACGGCGGTAAAGTCAGAGTTCGATCAGCAGGTGCTGGAGCTGAAAAAACGTCTCAAACAGATCGCAAAAGCGGAGAAAAACGGTCACCGCCGTTCGGAGAATTATGACCTTTTACAGGCAGATATGGAATATTTAAAAAGAAAGATCGACCTTCTGCGTCAGGATCAGTCCGGACAGGGAAATGATGACAACCGTCAGAACATTCTGGGAACGGACAGCAGCTCTGCTATGACTGCGGGAACTACCATTGTGACAGATACCTCCGGCAGCACCGGAAATGCATCGGCGGCAGATCTGGCACAGCAGGGAATGGATGCACGGGAAAGTTCCGGGACGCTGATTTAATGACATTCCTGTAAAGATGTGGTATACTTTGGAGTACAGACAAGCATAATATAAATGCAGTGATCATTATATTATGAATAGAGGTCTGGTATGAACAAAGATAAGAAATTGAAACCTTTTGTGCCAGCGGAGCAGAACAAGCCGGAGCTGACTCCGGTGTCTCTGATACTGGGGCTTTTGCTGGCGGTAGTATTTGGTGCAGCCAATGCATATCTGGGACTGCGGGTGGGAATGACGGTTTCCGCATCCATTCCGGCAGCAGTTATTTCCATGGGGATCCTGCGGTATATTCTCCGCAGGGATTCCATCTTAGAAAACAATATGGTGCAGACCATTGGATCTGCCGGAGAGTCGCTGGCAGCAGGAGCGATTTTTACCATGCCGGCACTTTTTATGTGGGCAGAGGAAAGCAGTGAGGTCTCTATGCCGTCCTTTGGGGAGATTGCTGCCATTGCCGTCTGCGGGGGACTGCTCGGTGTCCTGTTTATGGTACCGCTTCGCAATGCCCTGATCGTGGAGGAGCATGGTGTGCTTCCCTTCCCGGAGGGAACAGCATGTGCGGAAGTACTTCTGGCAGGAGAAGAGGGAGGCTCCGGTTCAAAGGTTGTTTTTGCGGGACTGGGACTTTCGGCATTGTATAAGTTTATTACAGATGGTTTAAAGCTGTTTCCTTCCCGGGTACACTGGAATATTCCTGTTTTGCGTACCGGAATGGGACTGGATGTACTGCCGGCACTGACCGGAGTAGGATATATCTGCGGCTGCCGGGTCGCATCCAATATGTTTGCTGGTGGTGTGCTTGGCTGGTTTGTCCTGATCCCGGCGATCATGCTTTTTGGTGCGGACAATATAGTAGCTCCGGCAACGGAGGCTGTTTCCGGTATGGATGTCTGGGACGTGTGGGGCAGTTATATCCGTTATATCGGAGCGGGAGCACTGGCAGCGGGAGGAATCATCAGCCTGATCAAGACATTTCCGGTCATTGTGCAGACCTTTATCCGGGCAGTGCAGGGGATGGGGGTGAAGCGGCAGGATACTCTGCGTACCTCAAAGGAGATCCCTATGGGAATTGTTCTGGCGGGGATTGGGCTGATCGCTCTGGTGATCTGGCTTCTGCCCTCGGTACCGATCCGGCTTTTTGGGGCTATGCTGGTGGTACTGTTTGGATTCTTTTTCGCAACGGTTTCCGGCCGGATGGTTGGACTTGTGGGTTCCTCCAACAACCCAGTATCCGGTATGGCGATCGCTACACTGCTGATCGCTACCGCTCTGTTGAAAGGTACCGGTATGACAGGGTATGTAGGGATGAGCTCCGCAATCTGTGTAGGTACCGTGATCTGTATTGTGGCGGCTATGGCAGGAGACACCTCTCAGGATCTCAAGACCGGATATATCGTCGGGGCTACGCCGATGTGGCAGCAGATCGGCGAGCTGATCGGAGCGGTAACTGCGGCGTTGACCATCGGAGGGATCATGTATCTGCTTCATGCGGCATGGGGATTTGGCAATTCCGTACAGCTTCCGGCACCGCAGGCAGCTTTGATGAAGCTGATCGTAGAAGGTGTCATGGGAGGAACTCTTCCGTGGGGACTTGTTTTTTGTGGTGTATTTGTGGCAGTAGTGATCGAGATCCTTGGACTTCCGGTCCTGCCCATCTCCATAGGACTTTACCTGCCGATCCATTTGTCTGCGGCGATTTTTGCGGGAGGCATTTTGCGAAGGATTACAGAGTCCCATAAATCGGACACAGAGGATGAGGCACAGTTTCAAAAAGAAAGAACCGGCAGAGGTATTTTGTACAGCTCCGGACTGATTGCCGGAGAAGGATTGGTAGGAATCCTGCTGGCAGTTCTTGCAATCATTCCTTTTCGAAAAGGAACGGTTGCGGATTTTATTGAATTAAAGTTTTCTCTTGGAAACGCAGGAGGCATTGGATTCTTTATCCTGCTGTTAATCTCCATGATGTTCTTTGTCAGGAAGGATTCCGGGGAGAAACGTAAAAAAATATAGAAAGAGGGAATCGGAATGGCAGTTTTAACCGGTCTGGAACCCCGGGCAGTGTTTGAGTGGTTTGAAAAGATCTGTGAGATCCCGCATGGATCATCAGACACCCGTAGGATCAGTGATTTTCTGGCAGATTTTGCTGCGCAGAGAGGCTTGAAGCACAGACAGGACGAATGGAATAATGTGATCATCTGGAAGGATGGGACAGAGGGCTATGAGCAGTCTGCTCCAGTCATGCTGCAGGGGCATATGGACATGGTCTGTGAGAAGGAAGCGGATTGTGATATTGATTTTGAGACAGAGGGGCTTCGTCTGAAGCTGGAGCAGGGAGTGATCTCGGCAGAGGGAACGACTCTGGGAGGAGATGACGGGATTGCTGTAGCATATATACTGGCGATCCTGGATGCAGACGATATTCCGCATCCGCCATTAGAGGCTGTCTTGACCGTGGATGAGGAGATCGGTATGCTGGGAGCGGCAGCCATAGACTGTTCAGATCTCAGATCAAGGATCCTGTTAAATCTTGATTCCGAGGATGAAGGCCACCTGCTGGTAAGCTGTGCAGGAGGTGTTACGGCGGAGGCACATCTTCCGGTTTGCCGGGAGACAGCAGATGGAGAGGTGATCCGGCTGACTGTGACCGGGCTGCAGGGAGGTCATTCCGGTGTCGAGATCGACAAGGGACGGGGCAATGCCTGCCGTCTGCTGGGGAGAGTGCTTTATACTCTGTCTGGCTCCTGCTGTTTTCGTTTGATCCGTATGGAGGGAGGACTCAAGGATAATGCGATCCCGCGGGAAGCTGCGGCAGAGCTTTTATGGGAGTCCGGAGACGGAGAAGCACTGGTGAGACAGATGGAACAGGTGTACCAAAATGAGTACAGTCAGACCGATCCGGGTGTAAAAATCCTCTGGGAAACATCTGGTACAAAAACGGGACAGAGTGTAATGGATCAGACCGGTACGAAGCATGCCATTGCCGTATTGGAAAATCTGCCGGGAGGCATTCAGAAAATGAGTTTTGATATTCCGGGACTGGTTCAGACCTCACTTAATCTGGGGATCATGAAGACCACAGATGAGGAGGTGTCTTTTTCCTTTTCCGTCAGAAGCAGTGCCGGTACAGAGAAGGAGGAGCTGGTGCAGAGGATGAACTGTCTTATGGGGGCATTCGGAGGAAATGTCACTTGTACCGGTGACTATCCGGCATGGGAATACCGTAAGGATTCCCCGCTCCGGGATCTGATGATCAGGATTTACGAGGAGCAGTATGGGGAGAAGCCGGTCGTGGAGGCACTTCATGCAGGTGTAGAGTGTGGTCTGTTTGCCGGGAAGCTTCCGGGGCTTGACTGCGTATCTTTTGGACCGGATATGGACGATATCCATACGCCGAAGGAGTCCATGAATGTGGACAGTGTCAGGCGGACCTGGGAGTATGTGCTGGAGATACTAAAAAGACTTAAATGACAGGTCTTGGAAACGAGACCCGGATTGAGAAGGTGATCCCGGATCACTCCGGGATAAGAGGTTGTATTATGGGGAATTATTTGGTAGTATCCAGAGTAGAGAATCTGGAAAAACATATGGCATTGTCCAGGGAATACGGCGTGTCATTTGAGATTAATGATTTTTATGATCCCGATGTGCTGGAGGACAGGCAGCGGCAGCAGCACATCATTGCGAAATACCAGGAAATCGGGATTCCGGAGGGGAGCACCATGCACGGAGCATTTCTGGATGTTGTGGTGTTCAGTCAGGATCCGGGGATCCGTAAGGTGTCAGAACGGCGGATGCGGCAGAGCATGGAGCTTGCAGCAGAGCTTGGGGTAAAGGGAGTGGTTTTCCACACCAACGTCAATCCGATGCTTTCGGCAAAGGAATACGATGACAATGCCGTTCGGGGAACATCATTATATCTGGAAAACTTATTGTCCGATTTTCCGGACATTGAAATTTATCTGGAAAATATGTTTGATGCTTCCCCGGATGTGCTGGTGCAGATTTCTCAAAATCTCAGTCATCATCCCAATTATGGGGTGTGCTTTGATTATGCACATGCCATGATCTACGGAACAGCGATTGATAACTGGGCGAAGCAGCTCGCACCATATGTTAAGCATATACATATAAACGATAATGATCTGAAGCACGACCTGCATCTGGCATTGGGAACAGGCAGGATCGACTGGAAACAGTTTTTTGAATATTACAACATGTATTTTCGTGATTGTTCTGTACTGATCGAAACCACCAGACCGGACATGCAGAGAACATCATTGGAATATCTGGCAGAGACAGGAGGCATATATGGGGAATAGGCGTGTTTTAAATGCAGAGGAGCTTTTGGAAAAAATATTTTTCTTTATGAATGAAATGGTGGACACCAAGGATTTTTCGTCGACAATACTACTCCTTACGGAACTCGGACGCACTCTTGCCAATTCTGAGAGAGCTTCCTTCTGGTACTGGGATAAAGCAAAAAAGGAATATTGGACTTTGGTTGCGCTGGACAGCCCGAGGATCACAGTGCCGGAGGGGAGCGGTATTGTAGGGGCATCCATTGAGAATAATGAGACGATACTGATCAATTCCCCTTATGAGGATGAACGGTTTAATCCGGAGGTGGACAAGCAGACCGGTTATCAGACCAGGTCGATCCTGTGCATTCCGGTCACCAATTCCAGGGGAGAAGTAATTGGTGCTTACCAGGCAATCAACAAAATGGATGATAAAGGATACTGGTATTTTGATGAGAGAGACCAGAGCCGCCTGACTATGGCTGCTGTATTCTGCGGAAAGACATTGGAGTCCCAGATATTGTACAGTGAATCGCAGCTTGATCAGCTGACCGGGCTGAAAAACAGACGTGGCTATTATGAATATTACGAAAAAAATATTCATCCGTATCTGTTACAACAGTCATGTTCTGTGATCATGGCAGACATTGATTTCTTCAAAAGAGTTAATGATACATATGGACATAATGCGGGAGATGTTGTATTGAAATGTATCGCTGCGATCCTCAGAAATTCTGTCGGGACGGCCGGAGAAGTGATACGCTGGGGAGGGGAAGAATTCGTGATTCTCATGAGAGGCTGTGCCGTATCGCAGGCGGCTGTTTTTGCGGAGCAGATCCGGAAACGGGTGGAAACATCGATTTGTTATTTTGAGGACATTCCAATCCGTGTGACCATGTCGTTTGGGGTTAAGGCATTGCAGTCTGATCTTTCACCGGAGGAGAATGTAAAGGGTGTGGATGAGAAGCTGTATGAGGCAAAGGCATCGGGCAGAAACAGAGTTGTGAGCGATGAAATCTGATATCGGAGGGAGGAATGGATGTGACAGAAGAGAAGTCTGTATTTATAAGTTATTGCTCGAAGGATGAGCGTTATATAAGAAAGATGACACAAATGCTGGACAAAATGGGGATCTCTTACTGGATTGCACCGGACATGATCCCCGCAGGATCCAATTATGCCAGAGAAATACCGGGAGCCATTCAATGTTGTGAAGTGTTTTTGCTGGTGCTGTCGAAGAATTCCCAGCAGTCAATCTGGGTGGAAAAGGAGATTGACAGTGCGATCAATTACCGGAAAACGATCGTACCGTTTCAGATAGATGATGAACCGCTGACCGATATGTTCCGGTTTTATCTTAACAATGTTCAGACCATTTACTGTGTGAACAGACCGAAGGATGCTATCGAGGAGTTGAAACAGCGTTTGAGGAGTCTGATCCGTGGAGCAGGAGAAAACTGGGAACAGGTGGAAGTGTCCCGAAAAGAGGACACGTTCGAAAGCAGCAACAAAGCATCTGCAGAAGGAGTGGCTCCGGATCAGAAAAAAGATATGTCCGAAGGGGCGGCTCCGGATCAGGAAAAAGATATGTCCGAAGGGGAAGATGCTTCTGCGACAGAAAAAACAGCTGTCCGGAATAAGGTGACCCGCAACCGACGGGAAAAATTTATGCGTTCCAGCGGTATTCCTGTGGAATGCCAGTATTGCGGAGGCAAACTGGAAATTATTTCAAAGGGGATTTACCGCTGTAAGGAATGTGGCAGAGAAAATTATGATTATCTGCGTAAGGTTCAGAACTTTCTGCGGTTAAACGGAGCAAAATCTGCAATCGTCATCGAACGGGAAACCGGGGTTCCACGTCCTTTTATTGAGCAGTTTCTGGCACAGGAATTTCTGGAGATACCGAAGCTGGAGCCGAATCGGATCTCCTGTGTGAAATGCGGAGCACCGATCCGGACGGGGACGCTTTGTGAAACCTGTAAACGAAAGGAAAAGAAACAATTCCGGGAGCCGGTGGGACGCTGGCGTTCTCACAGAAGGTGAGTCTGATGGAACGGCAGACGGGTGCCGGGAAATGAGGAGAAAATGGGCAGAAATATCTGGGTGATCGGAAACGATCGTCAGGAAATGATCGAGGCACAGAGAAGGATCAATTCCACAGGAGGAATGCATGCGGTCTGCAAATTATCATTGGAGGCGGTCAGACGATCCGTGCAGGAATGCAGCATTTCCGGAGGGAGGATGCCGGAGTGGAGAGAGGCGCCTTCACTGATCATTGTTGATTATGCAATGTCCCAAAATGAGGACTTTGCAACGGTTTCCTATATTAAAAAGCAAAAAAATCTGGCAGGCGTTCCGTTGTTCTTTATGACCGAAACACGAAATAAAGAACTGGACCGGGAGTGCTATTCCAGAGGAGCAACGGTGGTGCTGCATAAGCCATTTTCCCAGGAGGGGATTCTGAGAATTGAGCAGACAGCATGGCAACACGATGTGACGAAAAATTACGAGAAGCTTCTGGTCCAGCAGGCAAACCATCTGAAGGAGCAGGAGGAGATCGTTAAGCTGAATAAGCAGTTAGAGGCGAGAAACCGGCTGCTTCATCAGGTGTTTGGACAATATTTTTCGGATGATATTCTCAATGAAATTCTGGAATATCCCGAGGGAGCTGCGATTGGCGGCAAAAAACGGGAGTTGACGGTGATGATGGCGGATCTCAGGGGATTTACCTCGATTTCCGAGGGACTGTCCCCGGAGAAAGTCACGGATGTACTCAATTTCTTTTTTAAGAGTATGCTGCCGGACCTGATCGCACATAAGGGAACAGTGATCGAATATCTGGGTGATTCGATCCTCGCAGTGTTTGGGGCACCGATCGCACTGGAAACCCAGACGGAAAATGCATTGGCGGCAGCCGTCAAAATGCAGAATAATATGGCAAAGGTCAACGAATATTGTTCTCAGAACGGATACCCTGTGATGGAGATGGGAATCGCACTCCATCGGGGAGAGGCATTTATTGGAAACGTGGGTTCCGAGCAGATGATGCGGTACAATGTCATCGGCAGTGTCGTCAACGAATGCTCCCGGATCGAAAGCTTCTGTGTGGGAGGTCAGATCCTTGCTTCGCAGGAATGTCTGGATTATGTGACGGTGCCGGTGAGAGTAAATTCCAAACAGGAAATATTGGCGAAGGGCATGGCATATCCTATGACCGTCTGTGAGATCTCCGGCGTGGGAGGAGCATATGACTGCCGTATCACTGAGGTGGGAGAGGATATATTGTATCCAGTAGAAAAGTGGGTGTTGTTTAACATGTATCCGATTGAGGGAAAACTGATCCAGGATGTCTGTGTGACTGCGAGACTTTGTGAGTTTTCCCACAAACGGGCGGTGGTAATGCTGGAGGAACCGCAGGATTATGAGCTGTGTCTTGGTATGGACGTGGAGATATTTGCGGCGGCAGACAATGGGAAAGCCTTGTTTACGGAAACGTATGCCAAAATAATCGAAAAAAAGGACAGTTCCCTGACATTGTGCTTTACGCATGTAAACCGGAGCTTTCAAAGCTTTGCGGGACAACTTTGGGATCATATAGAGAGGGACTAGCCGGAAGGGAGAGGCATATGGGCAATGTGGATGTGAAAAATAACGACAAAGAGCTTATGGCAAAGGCACAGGCATGTTACCGGGATCAGGAGCACCGGCTTCTGGCGGTCAAAATATCAGAGGAACAGGCAGAGAAATTTCTCGAAGGCTCTGAGGCAGAAAATGAGAAGGATGTCTGGGATCCGGAGTGGCTGCAGGATAAAATGGAGCTTCTGCGGAAGGAGGAATGCCAGTTTCTGCTGATGCAGTGGGGTGAGCACGAAGAAAAATATCTGTTATTTTTCAGTGATACCAAACAGGTGCGTCCGCTGGAGTTTCTCGATTATCTGGTGTCCGACTTTGGGCTGGTGCGGGGCAATGCATTTTGTGCCAGTGTGCAGGTTTCTGCTGTGATCCTTCAGCTTCAGATGACGGGGCAGGGGATCGACAAAACGCTGGACTATCTGGTGAATCGCTCTGAGTCCTATTTTCGGGACTGTGACTGGATCGTGGCGGCAGAGTACGGACAGATTCATGCAGAGGAAATCAAAAAACTGCCATTTTTTCACAAAAGGAAAATTGCCTGGGCGTACGTCAAAACAACGGACATGGTGTCTGTCGGTAAAACGCTCCGGATCAAATCGCTGGAAAATGAATCCGGTCTTGAGATCGTGGCGGCAGAGGATACGTATATTATGATCGGCTGCCGTGGCGAGGTGTATGATATCCGGCGTCATAAATTCGAAAACAGTTATGAGATCACAGAGGAGCCTCTGGATGTCTTTGAGCAGATGATGGATTTCTGGCCGGAGGTACAGATGCTGCCGGAACGGGAATTCCTCAGCATTGATCAATATGCACATCTTTGTTATCCGAAGCCGGGAGCGGGAATTTATGGACGGCGTCTGGAGAAGCGTACCAAAATTTTCCCGGTGGGAGAGGGACACGAGTATTTCCTCGGACGGGAAGGAGATTATATGGCGGTACGCCCGGATGATCTCACGGATATTTATGTGATCCGGGGAGATATCTTTGAACAGACCTATGAGGAAAACTGACATGCATTATCTGTCCCAGAAATCGGATAGATGCTTCCCCATGGAATCTGCATTGACCACATCATAAGGGAACCATTCCCTTGGAAATAATGACTGATAACTGTTCTGCAGAAAACGCTCATCGAGCAGAAGGATAGCCCCCCGGTCGGAATCGGTACGGATCACCCGGCCGGCGGCCTGCAGAACTTTATTCATGCCTGGGTACTGGTAAGCGTAGTTGAAGCCGGTACCCATTTTTTGGTCAAAATAATTGCGGAACAGCTCATTCTGCGTACACACCATAGGAAGTCCCGTGCCGACGATAACGGCACCGATCAGACGGCTGTCCTTGAGGTCGATCCCCTCGCCGAAGATACCGCCCATGACGCAGAGCCCAATCGTGGTCCGGACAGGAGTGTCTTCAAAATGGGACAGAAAATCCTCACGTTCCTGCTCATTCATGGAGGCTTCCTGGGCATAAATATCCACCGACCCCTGACAGTAAGGAGCTGCCTCAATATATTCCCGGATATCCTCCAGCATGCGGTAGGATGGGAAAAAGATCAGATAATTTCCTGTCTTTGACTGTATAAAACGTAGAATATAGTCGCTGATACGCTGATATTCCATGGGAGTACGTCTGGTATATTTGGTGCTGACATCCCGTGCGATCATCAAAAGCCGGTTGGCAGATGAAAACGGGGACGGAGCGTAGATGGCATAGTCATCCTCTCTGCCCGCCAGCTGTTCCCGGTAGTAATTGACCGGGAGCAGTGTTGCCGAAAAGAACACGGCACAACGTCCCCGTTTCAGATAACTGTCCAGATTGCCCGAGGGATCCATACACTGCAGATGCAGATAAAATGCTCCGGCATCATCGTAATCTCCGTAAATGATATATTTGTCATCCAGCGTCTCATACACCGTCAGAAAATAACGCAGATCAAAATAAAATGCCAGCACATCCTCTCTGGAGTCACTGTCTAATGGCAGTGTGGCGGGATCGCCTGGTGTGATATCCGGAAGTGATGTGTAATCGCCGCTGTCGGTGCGGCTGTGAAGATATTCCTCCAGCAGGGAGGACAGACGGAGCGCCTTCATCACAAAGGGCTCGATCTCAATGGAATCGTAAAGACGGTGTTCTTCGCACGTACGCTTTAATTCCAGAAGCTCTTTGTTGCATCGTTCCAGGCTCCGGGCAATTTTGCGGGAATGCTTCATCATGATCTTTTTGATCTTGAGAAAATCCTCCTTGATCAGTGCGGAAGAATACATTTCCCGGGCACGGTCCACCAGATTATGTGCCTCGTCGATCAGAAAAACATAGGGATTCTCTGTCTCCAGAGCAAAGAACCGCTTGAGACAGGCGGTGGGATCAAAGGCGTAATTATAATCTCCGATGATCGCGTCGCACCAGGTACTCACATCCAGACTCATCTCAAAGGGACAGACATTGTGCTTTTCGGCATAGGAAAGGATGACCTCACGGGAAATAGAATCCTCATGGGTCAACAGATCATACACGGCATCATTGACCCGGTCGAAGTGTCCCAGAGCCCGGGGACATGCCTGGGGATTGCACTGTGGTTTCTCCAAAATGCAGATCTTTTCCTTGGCGGTCAGCGTGATAAATTTAAGCCGCATCCCCTGTCCGGCAAGGAGGGAGAAGGTCTCCAGGGCAACGGTTCTTGTGATGGTCTTGGCGGTCAGATAAAAGATCTTTTCCGTGATGCCTTCGCCAATGGACTTGACTGTGGGAAATACCGTGGAGATAGTCTTGCCTACTCCGGTAGGTGCTTCGATGTAAAGACGCTTTTTGCGGAGAATGCTCTGGTAAACGCCCCTTACAAGACGCTGCTGACCCTCCCGGTAATCAAAAGGAAAGTGCAGGCTCTGAATCGTGCGATTGCGTTCCTCCTGCCATTTGATCTGCCAGGACGCCCATTTGGCGTATTCCTGCACCAGATCCAGAAACCAGTTCTCAATCTCCCGGAAGGAAATACGCTCCTCAAAAATGCGTACCTCCTCTGTGGGAATGTGGCAGTAGGTCATTTGAATGCCGATATCCTTAAGCTTATGCTCCTTTGCATAGATATAGCCGTAGCACATCGCCTGTGCCTTGTGTACCAGCACCGGCTCCTTCAGGCGGGAAACATGGCGGTAGATCCCCTTGATCTCGTCGATGGTCATCCCGCTCCCGTCCTTCGCTGGGAAAATACCATCGGCACGCCCCTCTACGGTGATTTCAAGGGAAACATCATCGTAGGTGACCGGCACGGTAATGGTTAAAGGAACCTCTGCCTGATACGTGGAACCCATACGCTTCTGGAGCTTTTTATGGATGCGGGTTCCCTCCTGCATGGCATCGGGATCCGCCAGACCACTTTCAGACGCAACAATATCCCCGCTTCGCAGAATAAACTCCACAAGATTACGCACAGAAATTTTGACGCAGTGCACAAGGCTCCCTCCTTTCTTAATGTATAGAAAAATGCTCGTAACGTAGTGTGACTCAAGGGCAAAACGCTGGTTTTGCCCTTTTACAACATCCTTTCCAGCATATCACGATCCCAGAGAACAACTCCGATCTTGTCCGCAAGCTTGCGGGCGGCAGGGGTAAAATACTGATTGGTCAGAACCATGGCAACATGACATTCATAAAAGGCACGGCCGGCATACACCTGCTGGACCGCTTCGATGCCCACATCATAATTGTAACGCTTGCACTGGATCGCAAAGGAAATGCCGTCCCGGTAAGCAAGCACATCCACCCCGAAATCGCCGCTTGCCTTGGTACTCTCCGCCAGTTCAAAACCGTTGGAGGCGAGAATATCACAGGTCAGCGCCTCAAAATCCACGCCGGAGATATCGTCCAGATCCGTCAGACGCCAGTCTCCGCGGATGTAGTGGCTGCGGGAACGAAACAGAGAATGGATCTTGCAGAAGCAAAAGATCATAAAAAGAAGTCCCACACAGAGAGCCGGGGCAAAAAAATCCCGGGGTGCCCCCAACAGCAGAAATACCAGTCCCACAGGAACCAGTGCGGCAAGCATGCCCCAGAGAAATATATATAAAGTCAGTCGTTTGTGTCTCATGAAAATCCTCGTTTCTAATGGTTTATCGCAAAAAAACGGACGGTTCTGTTATATTTGCAGAATGTTTGTTCGGTAAAGAATATATTACAGGATGAAGGGGGAAAATGCAAGGGAAGTGTTTGACAAGGATGGGACAGGAGAGTATAATTTAGTTCAAAAGAATGTAATTCAAATTGATTTGATTCAAATTGATTTGAATTAAATCAATTTGAGCTAATAAAGCAAAAAGTCTATGAGAGAGGTGAGGCAGATGTTTATAGGCAGAGAAAAGGAAATGGCAGCCTTAAATGAATATTATCATGCGGCAGGTTTTCAGATGACCATTATGTATGGACGCCGCCGGATCGGTAAATCGACTTTGATCATGGAGTTTATAAAGGACAAAAAGTACATTTATTATACGGCAACGAGGGTAGGAAAGCAGCGTAATCTGGAGCTTCTCACCCGTCAGATGCTGGATGTACTGGAGCCGGGGATGAATAAAGCATCTTTTACGGATCTGGAGGATCTGCTTGACTTTTTTACGACAAAGCTTGATGAGAAAGAGAACGGGGAGAAGCTGATTTTTGTGATCGATGAGCTTCCTTACTGGGCGGAAAAGGATGATGGTCTTTTGTCCACCTTGCAAAAGTACATTGATAATGAATGGGCTGACAAGAATCTGTATATTATTCTTTGCGGTTCGGCACTGAGCTTTATGGAGGATAAGGTACTCAGCGAGAAAAGTCCGTTGTTTGGACGGCGGGATTCCCAGATCAAGCTGGAAGCATTTAATTATCTGGAGTCTGCATTGTTTGTGCCATCCTATACCAATGAGGAAAAGGCTGTCTGTTATGGCGTGACAGGCGGCGTTGCCAAATATCTTTCCATGATCGATCCGGACAGGAGTCTGGATGAAAATATCAAAAAGCTTTTCTTCCGGACAGACGGATATCTGTATGATGAGACACGTAATTTCCTGACGCAGGAGTTTTCGGATATAACGCTGGTCAATAATGTGATTGAGCAGATCGCGGCAGGCGAGGGAACGGTCAATGTGATCGCAGATAAGGTGCATGAGCGGGAAAACACGATATTATATTCCTTAAATAAGCTGATCAGTGTAGGTCTGGTGGAGAAAAGACGCTGCATTACCGAAGAGAAAAATAAAAGAAAAACGAAATACGTATTAAAGGATTCAATGTTTAAATTCTGGTATGAATTTATTCCGAAAGCGTGCAGTGTCATAGAAATGGGACAGGGAGAGCTTTATTATGACAGAGCGGTAAAGCCGCAGCTTCATACGTTTATGGGGAAGATCTTTGAAGAAATGTGCCGGTATTACACCCTCAAAGAGGGAATCGCAGGGAAATTTAACTGTTTTCTGACAGAGACCGGAACCTGGTGGGGCACAGAGGTGTTTGCCGATGTGCACGGCAATAAAACAACCCAACAAGCGGATATTGATGTGGTAGGTCTGTCTGCCATAGATAAGGTGATGGTTGTAGGAGAATGCAAGTTTAAAAACGAAAAGATTGACAGATCCATTTATGAAACTCTGGTCAGAAGAAGCAAAGCGATTCCGGCAAAGTACCGCATCACCAGATACCTATTCTTTTCGTTGAGTGGATATACGAAATGGTTTGATGAGATTGACCGGAATGAGGTCTGCCTGTTTACGCTGGATGATCTGTACCGGTAGATTGCCGGTTTAAAAGACAGATGCATGGCGGGTTTACTGCGTACAGGCACAGAAAGGAAGGGACAGTATCATGGATTACTTATCACATAATATCGCAGTCAATTTAAAACGGATCCGCACCTCAAAGGGTATGAGCCTGGACGTGGTGGCAGAGCAGACCGGGGTCAGCAAAAGTATGCTGGCGCAGATCGAGCGTGGGACGGCAAACCCATCCATTGGTGTGCTGGGCAAGATCGTCAGCGGCCTCCGGTTAAGCTTTGATGAGCTGATCCAGACGCCTCCCCTTGATGCGTATCTGGTGAGGGTGGAGGAGACTATTCCAATTAAAGAGAATCCAGGTCAGTACCGGGTATGGAACTGCTTTCCGATCGAGGATAATAATACTGTGGAGATTTACCGGATCGATATCCTGCCGGGAGGTGTTTACAGCAGCGGCAGCCATGGAGAGCGGACCAGGGAGTATGTCACGGTGATGGATGGTGAGCTGGTGGTGGAGCTTGCGGACGGAGAGCATGTGATCACGAAGGCAGATGCCTTTCGTTTCGAATCGGATCAGCCACACTGGTATCGCAACCAGGGAGAGGAGAAAGTGCGGTTTATGACGTTCTTTGTGGTGTATTAGTGTTTTTGTTTCGTTGGAAAGAAGACGTGGCGGTTTGCCGGGGAATATGGTACACTGAATTCAAAATTTGTTATAAAATAGAAGGAGGAAGCAGCATGAAAAAGGGAAATAAGGTAATTGCAGTAACACTCAGTATGGTACTGGCAGTAACAGGTATCGCTGCAGGCAGTACATCAGAAAGTGCCGCAAAGACGAAGATTGCACTAAATAAGACAAAGGTAACATTAACAGTAGGTCAAAGTGTAACCTTAAGGCTTAAGGGAATTGGGAAAAAAGTAAAGTGGTCTTCCGGTAACAAAAAAGTCGCAACAGTAAACAGCAAAGGAAAAGTAAAGGCACGGAAAGCGGGAAAAGCAAAAATTACTGCAAAAGCCGGGAAAAAGAAGTATTCATGTAAGATTACGGTAAAGAAGAAAACAACAGTGATTCCGGAGGCAACAAGTGCACCAACCCAGACTTCACCGGTGGTTCATGTATTGGCAACGAATACACCGTCAGTAACAAGCAGTCCTATAGGTACAAGAGTGCCGTCAGTAACAAGCAGTCCTTTGGAATCAACGAAACCGTCTCAAACCAAGACGCCTGATGTGACACAGAAGCCATCTGGGACTGTGACAACGGATGCTCCTTTTGAGACAGAGTCTCCTGTGCAGACGGATATTCCTGCCCGGACGGATGTTCCAGCTCAGACGGATACTCCTGATGAACCGTTGGAGACCAGTCTGCCGACGTGGTCAGAGGAACCGAAGTATTTCACTGTGTCACCGGTTACACCAGGTGCGATCAATGGGGATAATGAAGCACTTGCCCGTAATGTGGAGACAAGCCTGCTCAAACTGCCAAACGGTCAGATTGTATTGAAGATGATTAATCGCAATGACGAGACATTAAATTATTGTAAGGCTGTTATGAGCTTAATGAATGATCAGGGAGAGGTCATTGAAACGGATATGCATACGGCAAGCTTTCTTGCGAAGGATGAAGTGACTTATTACCCGTCTCTCTTGTTTACAGATAAAACAGAGGAAGCAGATATTTCAAAAAGTGAGACCCAAATAATAGTGGATCAGTCTTATTGGGAATCGCAGAAGGATGAGGTCGATGTGAAACCATTATCCCATTTTACACTGACCAGTCAGAAGCGCGTGGAAAATGGTGAAACGAATGTGTACTATGAAGTCCAGAATGGGGATACACAGGCGATCAGTGTTATAGTGACAATCCTATATAAGGATGAAGAGGGTAATCTGGTAGATGTTTTTTATGATGATTATAATATGAAACCGGGGCAGAGTTGCAAAAATTATTTCTGTGCACCGAAGTATAAGTACAAATCAGCAGACCATGAGATGGAAGAACGCATACCATATTCTTCTTATGAGATTTATATCAATGGTAATACATGGATCGCATGGTAATATATGGATCATAAATTATATATTTTGAAAAAGAATAGTGTGGAGACGGAATATCACCCTTTCAGGTGAATTGTGACACCATAATAGTACGTATCGTACAATATAATGCACAAAAGAAAATAAAGCGAAATTTTTTACGCGTTGCTATTGACAAGACACGGGCATCGTGGTATTTTAATGGTGTCCAATATAAAGGACAACAGATGTACGACATCAAACAAACTTTATCACATATCATACATGCAACAAAGGCGTTGTGGTTTTCAATTTTTGAAACCCAGCGCTTTTTTTGTATTCTCAAAGGAGGACTTTATTATGAAATTAAAGGACACAGGACTTACCAAGGAGCAGCTGAAGGAAAAAGTAAATAAATATATGATCGAGACATATGAGCGTTTTGATTTTATTGCAGAGACGGCAAAGGATATGTATATGTACGATGAAAACGGAACGCCGTATCTTGATTTTTATGCAGGTATTGCCGTAAATAGTGCCGGTAACTGTAATGAAAAGGTTGTTGCAGCGATTCAGGATCAGGCAAAGGATATTATTCATACTTTCAATTATCCCTATACTGTGCCACAGGCTCTGCTGGCAGAAAAAATCTGTACCACGATCGGCATGGACAAGATTTTCTTCCAGAACTCCGGTACCGAGGCAAATGAAGCAATGATCAAGATGGCGAGAAAATATGGCGTCGAGAAATATGGTCCGAATAAATATAATATCGTAACCGCAAAGATGTCCTTCCACGGACGTACCTTTGGTGCCATGAGTGCTACCGGCCAGCCGGACAATGCGTGTCAGGTCGGTTTTGGTAATATGACACCGGGATTTACATATGCTGACTACAATGATCTGGAGTCCTTCAAGGCTGCGGTAACGGACGATACGATTGGTATTATGATCGAGCCGGTACAGGGCGAGGGTGGTGTAAACCCAGCAACACCGGAGTTTATGACAGGACTTCGTAAGCTCTGTGATGAGAAGGGAATACTCCTGCTGCTGGATGAGGTTCAGACCGGATGGTGCAGAACCGGTGCTGTTATGTCCTATATGAATTATGGTGTAAAGCCGGATATCGTTTCTATGGCAAAGGCAATGGGTGGCGGCATGCCGATCGGTGCCATCTGTGCAACGGCTGAGGTAGCCAAAGCATTTACTCCGGGCTCCCACGGCACTACATATGGTGGTCATCCGGTAGCCTGTGCTGCTTCTCTGGCGCAGATCGGAGAGCTTCTTGACCGTGATCTGGCAGGCAATGCCAAGAAGATGGGTGCTTACTTTATGGATAAGCTGAAAACCCTTCCTCATGTAAAAGAAGTGCGTGGACAGGGACTTTTGGTTGGCGTGGAGTTCGATGATACCATCAGCGGCGTAGATGTAAAGCATAAGTGCTTTGACAAGAAGCTTCTGATCACAGCCATCGGAGCACATATCATTCGTATGGTGCCGCCATTGATCCTGACGGAAGAGGATTGCGACAAGGCTTACGAGATCATTAAGGAGTCTGTAGAGGAATTAGCCGATTAAGCCGGGAGGTAGTAAATTTGGAACAGTATGTGGTTACAGTCGGTTGTGAGTATGGCTGCGGAGGATCTGCTGTAGGAAGGGCCCTGGCAAGGAATCTTGAAATTGCTTATTATGACCGTACGTTGATCGATAAAATTATTGAGGAAACGGGAGTTTCCCATAATCTGATGGAAATGGCCGATGCCGGAAAGGACATTAAAGGAAAAAGAGAAAATGCGTCCGGACCGGCAGGTCTCCCGAAATATAAAAACCTGACAGACCGTGTTGTTTATATTCAGAAAGAGGTCGTTAAGAAGCTGGCGGCCCGTTCATCATGTGTTATTATCGGACGATGCAGCGATTATATCCTGCGGAACAACCCGCGGTGTGTCAATGTATTTATCTATGCACCGGATGAGGTTCGTGTCAGTAATGTCATGAAAGAGCTGAAGGTAGACGAGGAAAAAGCGAAGGAACTGATCCGGGAAAATGATCAGATGCTTCATGCCCGTTACAAGCAGATGACCGGATCCAACCGAGGGGCCCGTCACAATCGTCATATGCTCATTGACAGCAGTGTTCTTGGCATTGAAGGAACGGCAGAGTATATTGAGGAATTTGTGAAGAAATATCTGGCAAAGGAGGCGGGTACTCATGGAGAATAAAAAGACTTCGGAGTTTGACAAGGTATTTAGTGCCTGGGACATTCTGGTGATCGCATTTGGAGCGATGATCGGCTGGGGCTGGGTGGTTTCCAGCGGTGACTGGATCACAAAAGGCGGTGTGCTGGGAGCAGCTCTTGGATTTGCCATTGGCGGTGTGATGATCTTCTTTATTGGTCTGACCTATGCGGAGCTGACTGCAGCGATGCCGCAGTGCGGCGGCGAGCACGTGTTCAGTCACAGGGCTATGGGGCCGGTGGGATCCTTTATCTGTACCTGGGCGATTGTTCTGGGATATGTCAGTGTTGTATGCTTTGAGGCATGTGCGCTTCCCACGATCATTACATATATTTATCCCGGATTTTTGAAGGGATATCTCTATTCCGTGGCAGGGTTTGATATTTACGCTTCCTGGCTTGCGGTGGCGATCATCATGTCTTTGCTGATCACTTATATCAATATCTGCGGAGCCAAGACAGCGGCTGTTCTGCAGACAGTTCTCACGGTGATTATCGGAGGTGTGGGCATTTTGCTGATCGTGGCATCTGTGGTAACAGGAGATACCTCCAATCTGGATGGCCAGCTTTTTATGGGAGGAGACAAGCTCACCTCCTTCAAGGCTGTGATCGCCGTAGCGGTAACGACACCATTCTTCTTTATCGGTTTTGATGTCATCCCGCAGGCGGCAGAGGAGATCAATGTTCCTCTGAAAAAGATTGGAACAATGATGCTTCTTTCCATTGTCATGGCGGTGACTTTCTATGCGCTGGTTATCCTGGCAGTGGGCTATGTATTAAATCATACGGAGATCGAAAATGCCATGAGTGGTTCCGGACTGGTGACAGCAGATGCCATGGCAAAGGCATTTAACAGCTCGGTTATGTCAAAGGTACTGATCGTCGGCGGTATGTGTGGTATCGTTACAAGCTGGAACTCCTTTATGATCGGCGGAAGCCGTGCGATGTATTCCATGGCAGAGTCTTATATGATCCCAAAGGTATTTGCGAAGCTTCATCCGAAGTATAAGACACCGATCAATTCTTTATATCTTATTGGTCTGTTGTCCTGTCTGGCACCTCTGGCAGGCCGCCGGATGCTGGTATGGATCAGTGATGCCGGTAACTTTGGATGCTGTCTGGCATACTGTATGGTATCCATCTCCTTCCTGATCTTGCGGAAAAAGGAACCGGATATGCCAAGACCTTATAAGGTGGGACCGTATAAATTTGTCGGAGCCATGGCGGTGATCATGTCCGGATTTATGATCGTAATGTATATGATTCCGAACTCCGGTGCGGCGCTGGTATGGCAGGAATGGGCAATGGCCGGCGGCTGGTGTGTTCTGGGAGCCATTTTCTTTGTGGTATGTAAGCTCAAATACAAGGAGGATTTTGGCTCGCTGGTAGAGGTCATCTCGGACGAGGATGCGGCAGCGCTGCAGTCCAGCGACGAAGAGATCAATGCTGCTCTGGATGCGGCGATCGACGCAGCCATCAACTCCGTATTGGAGAGAGAATATATAGGTTCATTGTTGTAGAGATGTAGATATTACAAACAAAGGAAGGACAAATACCATGAACGAATTTACTTTTTCGGTACCACAGAACATTATCGTGGGCAGGGGAAGTCTTGCAAAGCTCCCCGAAGTTGCAGAAAAATCAGGCGGGAAAAAGGCGTTTATTATTTCCGGTCCTCATCTGAATAAAATGGGTATTGTACAGTCCTGTGTGGATGCCCTGAAAGCAAAAGGAATTGAGAGCAGTGTTTTTACAGAGATGGAGGGAAATCCTTCGGTAGAGACAGTAGATAAGGCGTCCGCCGCATATAAAGAAAGTGGTGCTGATTTTATCGTGGCACTGGGTGGCGGTTCGCCGATGGATGTGGCGAAAGCAGTCGGTGTCGTTGCCAGATATGGCGGAAGCATCACGGAGTATGAGGGCGCAGACAAGGTGCCGGGAGATATTATTCCATTGATCGCTGTGCCGACTACAGCGGGAACCGGTTCAGAGGTGACTGCATTTTCTGTCATTACCGATCACAGCCGGAATTATAAGCTGACCGTATTCAGTTATAAGCTGATCCCGTCCTATGCGATCCTTGATGCTAAGCTTCTGACGACGGCCCCTGCATCAGTGGCGGCAGCCTGTGGTATTGATGCTATGGTGCATGCACTGGAGGCATATATTTCTACAGCAGCTTCCCCGTTTTCTGATGCTATGGCAGAGAAGGCACTGGAGCTGATCGGTGCCAATATCCGCTGCTATGTGGCAAACCGCGGAGACATTGAAGCGGCGGAAAATATGTTGGTGGGCAGCTTGTTTGCAGGGATTGCTTTTTCGTGGGCACGACTCGGAGACGTTCATGCCATGAGCCATCCGGTCAGTGCATACTTTAATGTACCTCATGGCGTTGCCAATGCAATTTTGCTTCCTACGATAGTGGAGTATAATATGCTTGCTGATAAAGGAAAGTATCTCAATATTTACAATTATATTGCCAAGCTTCCGGCGGCATTCGAGGAGTTTACTGCTGATATGCTGGTGGACGAACTACTGGATCTTAACGAGTCACTGGGCATTCCGGCCGGTCTGGAAGAAGTGGGTGTTACAAAGGATAAATTTGATGCCATGGCGGACGATGCTATGAAGAGCGGCAATATTGCTGTGAATCCACGAAGCACGACGAAAAAGGATGTGCTGGCATTGTATGAAAAAGCGTTTTAGAGTGGAATCATATAAAATGAATATGAAGAAAACGGTTGGTTTAACCGGACAAGAAAAACGTGTTGTGTTGATATTAAAAAGGTGACCGGAATATGGTATATCCCAAATTTGGGACACGTCCATATCCGATCACCTTGTTGTTTTTGTATATGTTTCCGGTGCAATTATTTCATGGAAACCCAATATAAAACATTTTGTGATTATTTCTTTATTTTAATCTTTTTAATCTTCGTCCATTTGCTGTAGATCTTTTTCTTTCCCTGAAGCTTGTAAGCACGTACGCGCACATAATAAGTTTTTGACTTTTTGGTCTTTTTTATAATAAGGTAATTTACCTTTACATTCTTTTTCTTTACGGATTTTTTGAATTTCTTATTCATTGCGTACTGCACTTCATATCCTTTTACCGTGTTATCCGATGTCCAGGAGATGATAAGCTTTAGCGGCTTCTCGTTGGTAACCAGAAGTCCCTTGACTGCTTTTGGAGCGGCTGAGGCATCCGTTGTAGAAGTGCCGGTGTTGGAGCCGGAAGGCTTCTTTGTGGCAGCAGGGGTGTTGGAAGCGGCCGGGTTCTTTGTTGTCGTTGTGCCGGAACCGGCAGGCTGCTTCGTAGAAGCCGGTGCTTTGGAAGGGGAAGGATCATTTGAGGAAGTACTCTTTTTTGGAATGATCTCTCCGGCTTTAATGACCTTTCCGCAAGCCTTACAGACGGTATCTCCGGTGTAGCCCTCTTCTGTTGTGGTGGCTGCTTTTTTGTTGATAACCTGTGTCTGGAAATGACTGTCAGGGTTTTTCGGAAGGGTCACAACCTCTGTCTTGCCGCATTTTGAGCAGTAGCGGGTTCCGGATCCTTCCTGGGAGCAGGTGGCCTTTTCGATTGTGCCGGTATCGACCCATTCGTGTTCGCAGGTATCGATCTTTTCCCAGAGTGCATAGAGTGTAATATCACCGGTGCTTCCTTTGGCGATTTCTGTAACCTTTTGGGTGAAATCCTTGTCAGAGAACCAGCCCTTAAAGGTATATCCATCCAGAACAGGGGCGTTTAATGTGATGGCATCGGACTTATTGGTGTATGTTTTTGGATTATCGTTTTTGGCATTGTTAATATTTAAAACATACCTGATATGGTATGTTATCTCCGAACTGTCCTTCCACATTGCATACAGGGTGATTGTATCCTGGTCCGTTTCGGTCAGAGGAGCAACAGAGTCTTCATCCTTATAGGAATCACCACTTCCATCTGCTTTTGTGTTCCAGCCTGCAAAGGTATAGCCGTCTCTGCTGTAGGCGTTTTTGGCGAGGTTGAAAGAACAGCCGTCGATCATACAGGTCTGTGTGTCCATGGTACCTGCAGCAGCCCCATTTCCATCATAGGTTATGGTGTAGGATCCCTTTGGAAAACTGATCGCACGGCCGGACCAGACACCTTCTGCTTTGTCTGCCATTGCACGGATATCTGCTTCCGGAATATTGGAATAGATATATAATTTGCCGGAGGAGCTTTTGCTGACAGAAAATGCATAATCGTCAAACTCCTCAAGTGTGCCAGGTAAATAAAGCGTTTTTAATACATCCATATTGGCACAGCTCGAATAACCGATCTTTGTGATGGCGGTATTGCTCAGATCAAGAGATTTGATCACTGTTCCGGAAAATGCCAGATAGCCAATTTCTTTTAATGTCTTAGGCAAGATCACTTCCTCCAGACCGGTACAGTTTCTGAAAACACTTTGCCCTATCGTTTCGAGAGAGCTGTCAGACAGATCGATCTTTGTCAGCTTGGAGCAGTTGCAAAATGCGTAATTATCTATCGTTTCGAGAGAGCTGCCGGACAGATCGATCTTTGTCAGCTTGGAGCAGTTGTAAAATGCGTAATTACCTATAGAATAAATATTTGTTGCAGAGCAGTCCACTGTTTCCAGATTCGTACAATCCTGAAAGGCATAAGACTCAATGTAAAGATTTTCCGGTTCGCCCAGATATACGGAAGTAAGAGAAGTACAGCCTTTAAAAAGTTCCTTACAGAGCCGGACGGCGGAGGTGCCTCTGAAGTCGACCGTCTTTAAGGAAGTACATCCTGAAAATTGCTGAGGTGAAAAAACCAGCGTGGATTTTGGCATGTTGATCTCTTCTAATGCGGTACAGTCTTTGAATGTTTGGCTAGCAAATTGTGTAACGGTATCCGGAAGCTTTACGGTCTTTAATTTGGTACATCCCTCGAAGGTTCCTGTAGTAGAGGAGTACTTTGACACGATCATTTTTATGGAAGTTTCACTGAAATCTACCGATTCGATATCTGTTCCGGCAAAGCCGTCATAGACTTTGTGGATCGGCACGCCGCCAACATTGGTTACTTTCACATCCTTTGCATAATCGTTTTTCCATGGGCCATACAGAGTAACATACCAGTCTGTCATGTCTGACCAGGTATCCAGATTCACGGATGTGTTAAAGGAGCTGTCATTGCAGCGGAAATTATAGTGTAAGCCATCCTTTATAAGATAGTTACAGGAATATACCATATAGGCGGCCCGATTCTGCATCATGATCTGTGGGGTCATATCGAAACTGGCACTGTTATATCCACCGGGGGTCCAGACCTCTTTTGCATTCGGCAGAACCTCCTTTGTGGCGGTATCTCTTTCCAGATCGTAACGATTTGTGGAGCATCCGGTTGCATCAATATAGATCCAGCGGTCATTTTGCTTGTCGTATGCAATGCTGTAAGCATGCGTTTTTGTGATCAGTTCAAAACTTGGAATGCCGCGGGATACCAGTAAAGTGTTTAAAAGATTAGTATATCCACCACAGATTGCTTTTTTGGACGACCAGACATCATATGGGTCACCTGATGTGAGCTCTGTTCCATGCTTCTCATTGAAACGTTTGTCGTTCAGATTATAAGAGACGCGGTTTGCAACGTAGCGGGTGACTGCTTCCATTTCTTTCTGGGTGGTAGTGATATCACACTTGTTAAGATAGGTCTGCAGATCCTCTGTCATTTCCTTAAACTGATCATCATTGTAAGTCGATTTGTTTTCATCGATACATTCCTTGATCAGGTACTCCTGAAAGATCTCATCCAGCTTTTCAAAAGCGGAAATATCATCCTGTGATGCAGCTGCAAATGAAGCAGGTGCCTGTATGCCTGTCGCAAGTAATAAAACGAAAAGCACAGGGAAGAATAAAGATGTTAAAAAATGGTAGTTATGTTTTTTGTTCATAGGTATACCTCCTTTTTGTGGATTCTTTTTCTTATTATATGGGATAATTGGTGGAAATGCAGTTTTTTGCGTGAACGGTTCATATATGGTGTGAACGACGAGTGACTTTTTTGTGTGGAATACAATCGCATTTTGCATTGTGGCAGAGGGAAAGGTGTGATACAATATCCGCGAAGGCAAGAGTGGGTCTTTTGCCGAAGCATTGCGAATTTGTGACATTAAAATAGAAAGGTATAGGTATTATTATGGCAGAGAAAGAAAACAGTTACGGATTTGAGGAGACCATGGTGACACTGACCGACGAGGACGGTCTGGATAAGGATTTCTATGTGGATGAGATCTACGAGGTGAATGGCAGGCTCTATGCCGCTGTCATTCCGGCAGATGTGGAAAATGTCACAGAGTACTATGTGTTTCGTCTGATCGATCTGGGAAATGATGATTTTGAGATGGAGGATATCGAGGAAGAGGCAGAGTACGATGCGGCAGCAGACGCGTATGAGGAGATTCTGGATACGAGAATGTGGAACCGGGAGTTTGAAGGAGAATAAAGCATTTTATAAAGAAAAAGTCCAATGTGCTGATCACAAAGTACATTGGACTTTTTTTATGGGAAACTTTTCTTGGCAGGTACACAATGGTACGCGGCCAGGTCAGAAAAAATGTAGTGTATATGCAAAATGAGGTCAGAAAAAATGTAATATATGTACTTGAATAGATCAGAAAAAATGTGATACACTATTTATGAGGAGGTGGTCAAGTATGTACAGAATGGCAATGAATGCCCTTTTGCAGTGGAAAGAGAAAACAAATCGAAAACCTTTGATTATAATGGGGGCCAGACAGGTTGGTAAAACCTGGTTAATGAAAGAATTTGGAAGGACACATTATGACAAAACAGCATATATTTCATTTTATAATAATAAGAGAATGGATGATGTGTTTCAGTCGGATTTTGATATAAATCGTATTATTATGAATTTAAATATCGAGTCGGGAGTTACGATCACGCCGGGAGATACGCTGATCATATTAGATGAAATACAAGATTCTCCCAAGGTATTGGAGTCGTTAAAATATTTTTGCGAGGAAGCGCCACAGTATCATGTTGTTGCGGCTGGTTCGCTTTTGGGTGTGGCGATTCATGAGGGTGTTTCTTATCCGGTAGGGAAGGTTGATCTGCTGGATCTGTATCCGCTCAATTTCCGTGAATTTCTCTATGCAGTGGATGAACAGAGTCTGGTGGAGGCACTTGCAACGAAGGACTATACGTTGATTGATAATTTTTCAGATAAATATTTATTCTGGTTAAAAAATTATTATTATGTAGGTGGCATGCCTGCGGTTGTGGATGAGTTTCGGCAAAATAAAGACTATGCAGAAGTTCGTCAGATACAGCATGATATTATACGGCAGTATGAGGGGGATTTTGGAAAGCATGTTGATGCGCGTACTTTGCCAAGAATTCGTCTTGTATGGGATTCTGTTCCGATGCAGTTGGCAAAAGAAAATAAAAAGTTTTTCTTCGGACAGATCAAGAAAGGGGCGCGCAGCAGTGAGTATGAGATTGCCATTCAGTGGCTGGTCGATTGTGGTCTGGTATATAAAGTAAATCGCGTGAATGAACCCAATATGCCATTAAAAGCGTATAAGAGTATGAATGCCTATAAGCTTTTTGTGCTGGATGTCGGATTGTTAGGAGCGATGAGTGATCTTGAGGTGGAATCCATATTGGAAGGGAATGATATTTTTATTGAGTTTAAAGGAGCACTCACAGAACAATATGTTTTGCAGCAGATGATATCAGACACGCGATATACTCCGTATTATTTTGGCACAGAAAAAGCAACCTTTGAGCAGGATTTTTTGATTCAAAAAGGGAAAAATATTATTCCAATAGAGGTGAAATTAAGTGACAACATTCGATCGCAGAGTCTGAAAGCATATTGTGATAAATATAAGCCGGATAAGGCGGTGCGGTTTTCAACGTTAAAATATATTGATCAGGGGTGGATGGAAAATATTCCATTATATGCGGTGTGCAATTTATAAAAGCATTGCAAGAAAAAGAACCAGTGTGCTTGCATCAAACGGCGCTGTCTATTGATAACCCGGTAGTCCGATAAAATACTGCAGATATAAATTTATTATTCTTATCAAAAATTAATATTGCAGTTTCTTTACCGAATTTTATTGTTATTGTTTTTGCACTTTTTACATTTCCAATTTTATAATCAGTACAGTTGTTAGTGGATATTACATCAAAATTTTTACCATCTTCCATATTTGCACATACAATACAATTGACATAAGGAATCAGATATGTATCTTTTTCCAAGAGAGAACGAATTACCAGCAGTCTGTTTTTGTATTCATGGCGTTGGTGCTGCAGTCGCTATATATGTTTCTGAATCAATACACATCATTATAAATGATCGCTTCCTTGACAGCATCGGCTGTGGCCTTGTCCTTCAGGGCTTCGATGATGGCTCCGGCAAATTCGATACAGGTGCCCATGCCGCGGCTGGTGATCACATTGCCGTCTGTGACAACCGGCTGTTTTACATAATCGCCGGTGGCAAGCTTATCGGCAAAGGATGGGTAGCAGGTTGCTTTTTTGCCGGCAAGGATCTCAAGCTCTCCGAGAATGGTCGGTGCCGCACAGACAGCAGCGACTTTTTTGCCGTTTGCAGCAAATTCCTTGAGCTTTCTGCAGAGAGGCTCACAGGCACGAAGGTTTGGAGTGCCAGGGATGCCGCCCGGAAGGATCAGCATTTCTGCTTCATCGAAGTTTAATTCGCTTAATATCTTGTCTGCGGTGATCGTGACATTGTGGGAGCTGGTGACTTCCTTCTGACCGGTAATGGAAACTATATCGATGGAAATTTTTGCACGGCGGAGCATATCCACTACCGTCAGCATTTCCACTTCCTCGTAACCGGTTGCTAAAAAAATACATGCTTGTGCCATAATAATTCCTCCTTTTGACGTTGAGATCTGTAGTTTGCAAATCAATTCTACTTAATGTAACAAATTTCTTTATTAAAAAAGGTTATAGTTTATTCCTTTTCGGAATAATCAGTCTGTCCGGGATTTCGGTGACATACCAGACGGCAGATCGGGTTGCCCTTCCGGTAAAACTTCTCCTCGTACTCTGTCATAACATTATTTGCAGCAGGACCGTCTGCGTGCAGATCAAAGCTGCATTCATCCAGGATCCAGCCGGTGTCCTTGATCTCTTCCAGAGAGAAGTCAAAAAGCGGACGGTTGTCTGTCTTAAATTGGATGCTGCCATCCTGTACCAAAAATCGGTCATACCGCTCCAGGAACTGACGGGAGGTCAGGCGGCGTTTTGCGTGCCGGTCCTTTGGCCAGGGATCGGAGAAGTTCAGGTATATTTTGGCAACCTCGCCTGGTGCAAAATATTGATCAATGTCTTCCGCATCCATTCGAAGGAACAGAAGATTGTCACTTTCCAGTTCCTCCCGGTGATCCAGTGCCCGGACAAGCACGCTGGAATATTTCTCGATGCCGATATAGTTGATAGCGGGATTCTGCCGTGCCATCTCCAAAATAAACTTGCCCTTACCCATGCCGACCTCGATGTGGACCGGATGGTCATTGTGGAAGAATTCCTTTGCCCATCTGCCCCTGTAATCGGCACCATCAGCACCGTCGGTCTGTATCGTGTATTTGTTTTCTAATATGCGCTCCTGTGAGCCTGGGATATTTCGTAATCGCATAGATACCTCATTTCTGTATCGCCTGTGAGAAGAAGAGTTCGGATGGTCTTCTTCTGGTATTCCGGCGTTTTTTGTATATTCACAGATAGTTTAAGATAATCCGGAGATAAAGTCAAATTTGAATTACACGCAATGCAAATGATACAATATTTGCGTAAATTAAAAAAATGGATGGTATTTATGAATATTTTTGAAGTATCCGCAGATACTATGACTGTCAAAAGGAAAATTTAGGAAAGGCAGGAAAGTAAAATGGTATTAACGGAAAAAGAAACAGCAGCATTAAAGGATCTGCAGTCTCAGGAAAAAACCTGTGCACAGAAGTATCAGAAATACAGTGAGCAGGCAAAGGATCCGGAGTTAAAGAATCTGTTCCAGACAATTCAGAAGGAGGAGCAGAAACATTATGATTCCCTTGGTCAGGTATTGAACGGCACGGTGCCGGAATGTGACTGCAACGACAGCAAGGGAAAGGACTATTCACCGAAAGCAACCTATATGTCCGATGATAATTCACAGGACAAAACGGATGACTGTTTTCTGGCAACCGACTGTATTGGTACAGAAAAGCTGGTTTCTTCAGAATATAATACGGATGTTTTTGTGTTTGGGGAGCCGGGAGTGCGTAAGCTGCTGGCAGATATCCAGGTCGAGGAGCAGAATCATGCGGAGATGTTGTATAAGTATAAGACAGTAAACCGAATGTCATAGGGAGAAATAGGGCATAAATATATGTGAAAAAACGATTGTTGCTACTGTTTGGGTGGTTTTACAGTCGTTTTTTTGTTATAATGTGTCGAGTTAAGTTTTCTTATTTATCAAAAAACGAGGTGACATACATGCATACATTAAAAAAATTCATACCATATTATTCGCCGTATAAGGCAGTATTTTTCTTAGATCTGATCTGTGCGGCAGCGATCAGTCTGATCGATCTGGCGTATCCCCAGATCCTGCGGACGATGACCCGGACCGTTTTTGCGGGGGAGCCGTCCGCCATATTAAAGGCATTGCTGCCCATTGGTCTGGCTATGCTGTTCATGTACATCATGCAGGGACTTTGCAAATATTATGTCAGCTATCAGGGACATATGATGGGAGCCAATATGGAACGGGATATGCGGCAGCAGCTTTTTGACCATTATGAGAAGCTGTCCTTCTCCTATTATGATCAGAATAATTCCGGTCAGATGATGAGCAAGCTGGTGTCGGATCTGTTTGATATCTCCGAGATGGCACACCACGGTCCGGAGAATTTATTTATTTCTTTGATCAAGATCATTGGCTCCTTTGTCTTTTTGTTTTTGATTAACTGGAGGCTGGCTGTCCCACTTTTGGCACTGGTCTTTTTCATGGTCCTTTTTTCATATAGCCAGAACCGGAGAATGCAGGCAACCTTTATGGATAACCGGCAGAAGATCGGAGAGATCAATTCCAGTCTGCAGGATACGCTGGCGGGCATCCGTGTGGTACAGTCTTTTGCCAATGAGGAGATTGAACGGGAGAAGTTTGGACGCAGCAATGAGAACTTCCTGCGTTCCAAGGATGCCAATTACCGTTGTATGGGCTCCTTTATGAGTGGCAACTTATTTTTTCAGGGATTGATGTATCTGGTAACTCTTGTATTTGGCGGATGGCTCATTGCCAGAGGTCAGATGGAGGTGGCTGATCTTGCCATGTATGCGCTGTATATCGGCATTTTTATCAGTCCGATCCAGATCCTGGTGGAGCTGACGGAAATGATGCAGAAGGGATTATCAGGTTTCCGGCGTTTTCTGGCAGTCGTGGAGACAGAGCCGGATATTGTGGATGCTCCGGATGCAAAGCCTTTGGAACATGTCAAAGGAACTGTGGAATATGACAATGTATCCTTTCATTACAGTGATGATGATACGCTGGTGCTGTCGGATGTATCTTTCCGGATCGAGGCGGGTAAGTCTGTGGCACTGGTGGGACCTTCCGGCAGTGGCAAGACCACGATATGCTCTCTGCTTCCGAGGTTTTACGATGTGACGGGAGGAAGTGTCCGCATTGATGGACAGGATATCCGGGAACTGACACTGGAAAGTCTTCGGAATCAGATTGGTCTGGTGCAGCAGGATGTTTATCTGTTCTGTGGCACGATCCGGGAGAATATTGCATACGGTAAGCCGGGGGCTTCTATGGAGGAGATAAAGGATGCCGCCAGAAAGGCAAATATTCACGACTTTATTATGTCGCTGCCGGATGGTTACGACAGCTTTGTGGGAGAGCGTGGAACGCGTCTGTCCGGAGGGCAGAAGCAACGGATCTCCATTGCCCGTGTCTTTTTGAAGAATCCGCCGATCCTGATCCTGGATGAGGCAACCAGTGCTCTGGATAATGAAAGTGAACGCTGGATCCAGCACAGTCTGGAGGAGCTTGCAAAAAACCGGACCACGATCACGATAGCACATCGTTTGTCCACCATACGAAATGCAGATGAGATCCTGGTGGTGGCAGATACCGGAATTGTGGAGAGAGGAACTCATGAAGAGCTTCTGGCAATGAATGGAATTTATGCACATTATAATGAGATGGCATAAAAAATATTATGGGCGCATGTCACTATTGGGTGTGGGAAGTTTTAGTTAGTTAATTAAATCTTAAGAACTTCATTCGTTTATTTTAAGAAATATATGGTAATCTGATCATACATAATGTAATGTTCGTATTTTTGTAACTTTGTCACAGATGACTAAGGCTGCAAAGGAACAGGAGGGTATGATGATCGAGGTTCAAAATGTTTCATTAAAGATTAAAAAAGCAAAAATATTGGAGAATATCAATTTCACCTGCGAACAGGGAGAAATCTGCGGCATTATTGGCAGAAATGGAAGTGGAAAAACTATGCTGTTAAAATGCATCTGCGGTTTTGTTCATCCAACAGCAGGAGAAATTATCGTTTCCGGAAAGGTGATCGGAAAGGACACAGACTTTATTCCGAATGCCGGGATCATTATAGAAACACCCGGATTTATACCATATTATTCCGGCTTTAAAAATCTTAAGCTTCTGGCGTCGATTCAGAATAAAATCAATAAGACGCAGATCCGGCAGGCGATGGAAAAGGTCGGTCTGGATCCGGATATGAAGCGGAGTGTGAAAAAATATTCTCTGGGGATGCGGCAGAGACTGGGACTGGCACAGGCAATTATGGAGAATCCCGATGTGCTGATCCTTGACGAGCCGTTTAACGGTCTGGACAAAGAGGGTGTTCAGGATATGAGAAAATATCTGCTGAAATTAAAAGAGGAGGGAAAGGCAATCGTGGTCTGTTCTCATTCCTCTGAGGACATCCGGATCCTCTGTGACCGGGTGTATGAAATGGAGCATGGGAAAATGAAAGCGTTAAAGGAATAATATTTCACTTTCCGATATGGAGCTGTCATGAAAAATGTTTACATAAGCGGCAGAATTTGAGTTATAATGTCAATGTCAGAAAAAAATAATCTTTTCTTAAGAAAAAGCTTCGGATTTCGAAAGAATTGTCTGCTATTCTCATGGTGAAACAGGATGATGTCACATTTGTTCAGCTGTCAAAGCATTTTTTGCAATGTGATCTGGTTTATAAGGGATTCGAAAGGCAGTGATTTATTATGAAGAGAAAAGATAATTCAAAGAGGATTGTAGTTAGTATACTTTTATTGCTTGTGATGATCTGTGCGGCAGTGTATGGAGTTGCATTGTATCACGGAACGCCGCATGGGGATAATTATATTGAAATGGAGAATTGACAAAACGCATGACAAACATTTTGCTGGTAGAGGATGATAAGGAAATCGTAAAAAATCTCAGTCTTTTTCTGCGTGACGAAGGATTTCGGGTAAAGGCTGTCTCGGGGCAGAAGGATGCACTGGAGCAGATCGAGGAGCATGGACAGGAAATCGATCTGGTGCTTTTGGACGTATCATTGGAGGATGGCAACGGATTTGCCGTATGTGCGGCGGTCAAGGCCAATACAGAGATTCCGGTGATCTTTCTGACGGCCTCCGGGGATGAGTACAGCACCGTGACGGGACTGGATATGGGGGCGGACGATTATATCAGTAAGCCGTTCCGGCCGAGAGAGCTGATATCCCGTATGAAGGGAGTCCTGCGCCGCTGCGGAAGGACGCAGGCGGTACTGGAGTTGGGGGATGTCCGGGTGGATACGCTGGGGGGCACTGTGACGAAAAACGGACAGGAGATCATTTTGTCTGCTCTGGAGTACCGTTTACTCCTGATATTTATCAACAATAAAGGGATTGTGCTGACGAGAAATAAGTTGCTGGAGGAGATCTGGGATGCTGCAGGAGAGTATGTCAATGATAATACGCTGACGGTTTACATCAAGAGACTCCGGCAAAAAATTGAGGACGATCCACAGGAGCCTGTGCTGATCCGCACTGTCCGGGGAATGGGATACCGGGCGTAAACTGGTCTGTCCGATAAAGCGGACATATACGTAGATTTTCCTGCTCAAAGGGATTCCTGCTTAAAGGGAAAAGGGGATTTTGACGGGACACGAAAAAGCGGTTACAGTGGAAAGGTAAAAGGATCATTATATGAAGTTATTTCGAAATCCAGAGATCCGGAAAGAAATCCTGTATTATATTGTGATATATCTGGCGGGAGCGGCATTGGCGTTCTGGCAAATTGGCAGTGTGGCGGCCGGTTTGGTGGTACTGGCGGGAGTTGTGGCATTGGTCCTGCATCTGGGATTTATCGGGAAACGTTACAAAAGGATTGCTGATATGTCCGAAAAAATGGACAGTATATTGCATGATGATGGGGAGACGCTGCTGCAGGATTGTCAGGAGGGAGAGCTTGCGATTCTTCATACACAGCTCAACAAGCTGGTACGACGTATGAGGGAACAGGCAGACGTGTTAAGGCAGGACAAGGTTTTTCTGGCGGATGCCTTGGCAGACATTTCTCACCAGCTCAAGACTCCATTGACCTCGCTGCAGCTTCTGGCAAACTTTTTGCAGGAGGACGAGGTGAGCCCTGAGAGACGCCGGGAGATTGCCAGGGATATTATTACCCTGCTTGGGCGGATTGACTGGCTGGTATATGCACTTCTGAAAATGTCCCGGCTGGATGCAGGTACCTCCGGAATGAAGGAGGAGACAGTATCTGTAACAGAGCTGACGCAGCAGGCATATCAACTGGTGGCGGTTTCCATGGATCTGCGGGATATCCGCTGGGAATGTTATGTGGAGCCGGGCTGCAGCTTTCATGGAGATCTGTCCTGGAGTGTAGAGGCTGTGGGTAATATTTTGAAAAACTGTATGGAATATTCGGAACCCGGTGGCACGATTACGGTAGAGGGGACAGAGAATCCTCTTTATACAGAGCTTGTGATACGGGATGAAGGCAAAGGCATTGCACCGGAGGATCTGCCTCATTTGTTTGAGCGGTTTTATCGTGGAAAGCATAACAGCACGGAGAGTGTGGGGATTGGTCTTTCCTTAGCGCAGAAGATCATCACACAGCAGAATGGAACCATACAGGTAAAGAATGGAACAAAACGGGGTGCCATATTTACGATACGCTTCTACAAAAGTGTAATATAAATGGGAAAGACTTCCCGCTGGAAACATTGGAATGTGCCCATAATATTTCTTATGTTCTGAGTGTAAATATGATTTTTGCCTTAGATTATTTGAATAACCGTGAGCTAATGACACCAAAATTGTCTTGTCACTTACGGATTTTGAAAAGTCTAATTGCTTTGCTGTTTCGATGTTCGATGAACGTGTCTTCCCGTACGTGCCTCCGGGTGGGATTCAGGTGTTTCGTAAGGCACTTGTGCTCGCCACTACTTGCATCCTGTTTTATAGGATGCTATGTAGTGCTGCGTAGCGCAATGTAGCGGGAGCGTGCCTGTCGAAATAGCTGATCCCACCCAGGAGGCTTGATCGTCCAGACACGTATTCATCGAAACATTGCAAAGCAAAGACTTTTCCGAAATCCTACTGATCTGCGTCAATTTTGGTGTCAAAGCTTCACGGTTTTGCCAGATATCCAGAGGCAAAAATCTATATTAACCGCCCATGGACATAAGAAATATTATGGGCTCGCCATATTATTTCATTTGGGAAGTCTATACAAACAAAATCCAAAGTGACAGATCTGTCACAATAAAGTCACCGCCCTGTCATCTCATTCCGTTATCTTATTGAGTGTAGGGAACGAGTTATGTGAGTAACCAATATGGTAAACCGCTCAGAAAGGAATGGGAACGTTATGGAGATTTTACGGGTAGAACATTTGAAAAAGACATATGGCGAGGGGGAAAATGCAGTACATGCGCTGGATGATGTGTCTTTTTCGGTAGAGAAGGGAGAGTTTACTGCGATCATCGGTCCGTCCGGCTCCGGAAAGTCCACTCTTCTGCATATTCTTGGCGCGGTGGATGTACCGACGTCGGGTAAGGTGTATATGGACGGACAGGATGTTTTTGCACAGAATGAAGAGGAGTTGGCAGTATTCCGCCGTCGTCAGGTGGGTCTGATCTATCAGTTCTACAATCTGATCCCGGTGTTGAATGTCCGGGAAAATATCGCGCTGCCGATCCTGATGGACGGACGTAAGATCAATGAGAAACGCTTGCAGGAGATGATCCACACCCTTCGTCTGGAGGGGCGGGAAAAGCATCTGCCCAACCAGCTCTCCGGTGGACAGCAGCAGAGAGTTTCCATTGGAAGAGCACTCATGAATGCACCGGCAGTAGTTCTGGCGGATGAGCCGACGGGTAATCTGGACAGCCGCAACAGCCACGAGATCATGGAGCTTTTGAAGGAGTCCAATAAACGGTACAACCAGACTCTGATCATGATCACTCATGATGAGAATATTGCCCTGCAGGCAGACCGTATCATTGCCATCGAGGATGGCAGGATCACAAGAGATGAGGTGATCCGCTCATGAATATTTTCAGTCGTTTTACACTTCGTACATTACAGAAAAATAAAATGCGTACGTTGGTGACTATTATCGGAATTGCTCTTTCTGTAGCGATGTTTACTTCGGTTACTTCGATCATTGTAAGCTTTCAGCAGTATCTGATGAATATGGAAATTACACGGGATGGTGCATGGGAAGGCCGTATGATCGCAGCCAATGAACAGTGTATACAGAATATTTCAAAGGACAAACGGGTCAAAGGTATGACGGTCATGGATAATCTTGGTTTTGCCAGGATTGATGACATCCGGAATGAGGATAAGCCGTATCTGATGGTGAAGGCTATTGACGATTCCTTTACCGATTACAGCCCGATCAATCTGATCAAAGGAAGGATGCCAAAGAATTCTTCGGAGATCGTGCTTTCCAAGCATCTGGAATATAACGGCGGTGTCAAATTTGACGTGGGGGATACGTTAAAGCTTCAAGTGGGTACCAGGTATTATGCAGAGAAAAAGGGAGATACGCTGCTGCCAATTGAAATGGAGCCTTTTCGGGATGGGGAAACACTGAAAGACAAGTCCAAAAAAACGTACACCGTCGTGGGAATCTGTGACCGCCCTGCCTCTGAGGATTATTCTGCTGCAGGTTATTCCGCTTTCACCAAAAAGGGGAAAGAGAAAGCGAGATCCTATGATGCATTTCTGACATTTACCCGGCCTCAGGAAAGTCAGGATATTTTGGAGAAATATACCAAAAAGGGAGCATATACAACCCATCAGGATCTGCTCCGGTTTATGGGAAACAGCACAAATGACAGTTATAACCGGGTCTTATATTCTATGGGAGCCATATTGATAGGAATTATTATGATCGGTGCCATATCCCTGATCTACAGTGCCTTTTCAATCTCTCTCAGTGAGAGGACAAAGCAGATGGGACTTTTAAAATCCATTGGTGCCACCAGAAAGCAGATACGGCACAGTGTGATCTTTGAGGCATGCGTCCTTTGTGCCGCAGGAGTTCCGCTGGGACTTATCGCAGGACTTGGGGGGATCGGCATTACGCTTCATGCCATTTCCGGATGGATGGGCAAATTGTGGTCAGCAGGGGAAAAAGTGAATCTGCATCTGGTGGTGACATGGCAGTCCATTCTTATTGCGGTGATCGTAAGTTTTATTACTGTGCTGATCTCGGCAATGATCCCGGCTTCCAAAGCTGTACGTATTCCGGCGATCCAGGCAATCCGCCAGAGCAGTGAGATCAAGCTTCGCGGGGAAAAGGTGAGGACATCACGACTGACCTATAAGCTGTTTGGATTTTCCGGCATGCTGGCAGGCAAGAACTTTAAAAGAAACCGCAAGAAATACCGTACCACTGTATTTTCACTTTTTATCAGTATTGTATTGTTTGTAAGTGCCACCAGCTTTAGTGCATATATGAAGGTGTCTACTTCCGGGCTGGGAAGAGAGGAGAATTATGATATTAGTTGTGAAGTGACGGAGCCAAAGGACGGCAGCAAAACAGTATCGGAGATTGAGAAAGAGATCGAGCAGATCGGATCTGTGGACAGTGCCACATACCGCAAGGAAGGCTGTGGTGAAGTAGAGGTGCCGGAGGAGCAGGTTAGTAAGGAGTATTTGGATTATCTGGAAGAGACTGATCCGGAGAGGGTCAATAAACAGAAAAAGACAGTTATACTCATAGTACAGCTGGAGCTGCTTCAGGAGGAAGCGTATCAAACATATTTGCAGGAAAAGAAAATTGATGTGTCCCAATATATGGACACAAAATCGTGGAACGCATTAGTCTGGGATGGATTTTCCGTATATTGTGACAAAAAGATAAAAACCATGAATATTTTAAAGGCAGGAGAGACGGATGCACAGCTTCTGATCCCTAAGAGAATCAAAGGATATTATTACAGTATGCATGAGGGAAGCGACTATATTTATCTGAATGATAAGGACGGCGGGGAAAAACGTGTTTCTGAGGTGGAAGCAGTCAAAAAACATCCGATACATCTGGGAAAGAAAATGACAGCAACTCCGCCGACAGGAGTGGCAAATTCCCGGTGGAATGAAACGCTTACGATCGTTTTGCCATACCGTGCTGCAGATGATAAAGTGTTTGATGATATGGCAAATCCAATGTCTTATACATCGTTTGCACTGCTGGCAGAGCAGCATGAAAAGGCATGTACCGAGCTTTCGGATTATTTTGAAAATCAGTTGAGAGACACCAGTGCTTCCGGCTCTATTATGGATCTGGCGGCAAACAGGGATTCCAATCAGGCACTGATCCTGATCATTGATGTATTCTCCTATGGATTTATTATATTGATCTCGCTGATCTCCGTAGCAAATGTATTTAATACGATCTCTACCAATATTCTGCTGCGGCGTCAGGAGTTTGCCATGCTCAAGTCTGTAGGAATGACGCAGAAGGGCTTCCGGCGGATGATGAATTATGAATGTATGCTGTATGGCTTCAAGGGGCTTCTTTACGGACTGCCGGTTGCCGGGGGACTGAGTTGTCTTATGTACAAGTCGGTTGCAGGTGGTCTGGAGATAAAATATCTGTTCCCATGGCAGGGAATGCTGATTTCCGTGATCAGTGTGTTTGTTGTTGTGTTTACCACGATGATCTACGCCATGAGCAAGATCCGTAAGGACAATACGATGGAAGCCCTTCGGAATGAGAATCTGTAACAGAAAGGCTTCTATGAAGCGGCTACGGTGAACACTTTGTAATAAAAACTTATGATTTTTAATATAGATATCTTTCCTCGCAAAGGTTATAATAAGGAGGAAAATACGAAGTTAGTGCCTGTGGTTCATAGCCTGAGGGATGAAAAGACTGTAGGAATTATATGCAAAAAGGGGACAATGTAGTTTGTGCGGCTGTCAGGGGAGCAGCCGTAGAATGGAGATAGATATGCAGAATATTATTGTGCTTGATGACGAGCAGGAGATTGCGGATCTTCTGGAGGTGTATCTGACCAATGAGGGATATCAGGTATTTAAGTTTTACCGGGCAGAGGGAGTGCTGGACTGCATTCAGGAAAATGAGATCTCATTGGCGATCCTGGATGTGATGCTGCCGGATATCGACGGCTTTCAGCTTTGCCGTCAGATCCGGGAGAACTGGTATTTTCCGATCATTATGCTTACGGCGAAGGTGGAGGACGTGGACAAGATCACGGGACTGACCGTGGGTGCGGATGATTATATTACAAAGCCGTTTAATCCAATGGAGGTTGTGGCGAGAGTCAAGGGGCAGCTACGGCGGTCCCAGACTTACAATCCGTCCATGACCGGGCAGGAGGATGAGGAAACCTACAATATCCGGGGGCTGGAGCTGACACCCAATATGCACACCTGTTATCTGTACGGCGAGAAGATCGATCTGCCTCCGATCGAATACGACATACTGGTGTATCTTTGCCGCCACCTGGGGAAAGTGGTATCGGCAGAGGAGCTTTTTGAGGCTGTCTGGGGGGAGAAGTATCTCAATAGTAATAACACGGTGATGGCTCATATTGCCCGGATCCGTGAGAAGCTTCATGAAAATGCCCGTGCGCCGAAGTTCATTAAGACGGTCTGGGGTGTGGGATATAAAATGGACAGATAAGAAGTACGGTGGGGACAGATAAAGGGAGAAAAGCTGGAAAAGACAGAATGGAGAGATAGAGAAACATGGATGGTGAAGTTCGTCAGGAGGTTGCGAAACAGCTGGTAAAGGGATATCTGGTGCATATGCTGGTCTATATTGTTGTGGTACTGGCTTTTCTTGGCATAGCCTATCGCTGGTGCGGCAGTCAGGTATGGTATCCGTGGGACGAACTGTATCCGCTGGTGCATTGGCTTCATATCAATGTGGTTCCGGTTTTTCTGTGCGTACTTTTGGTGGGCTGTGTTGCCATAACATGTGTGCATTTCTACCAGATGGCACGGCTGTTGGAGCTTGTGACAAATGCGGTGGATGATCTGTATGCCAATCGGATCAACAGTGTAAAGCTTCCATCTTCCCTGCAGGAGGTCGAGCGGAAGCTTAATCAGATCATGGTGGGGATCCGTGCCAGCCAGCAGGAGGCGAAGGATGCCGAACAGCGCAAAAACGATATGATCATCTATATGGCACATGATCTGAAAACGCCATTGACTTCGGTGATCGGATATCTGACCCTGTTAAAGGATGAACCGGAAATCCCACAGGAGCTTCGCCAGAAGTATCTGGATATCGCATGGAATAAGGCAGGACGTCTGGAGGATCTTGTCAACGAGTTTTTTGAGCTTACCCGGATGAATTTTGCCCATATGACATTAAACTGCAATATGGTTAATATGACGATGATGGTGGAGCAGTTCATGTATGAGTTTAAGCCGCTTCTGGCAGAGAAGGGCATGGATTATGAGCTGGAAGCAGAGCCGGAGATCATGGTGTACTGCGATATCGAGAAGATGCAGAGAGTGTTTGATAATCTGCTGAAAAATGCGATCAATTATGGATATCCGGATAGTATGATCCATGTATATCTGGACAAAAACGGGGAACAGGGAATGAAGCTGATTGTCCAAAATCACGGACAGACCATCCCGGCAGAAAAGCTTAGCTATCTTTTTGAACAGTTCTTTCGACTGGACAGCTCCAGAGATTCCAAGACGGGCGGCACCGGACTGGGACTGGCGATCGCCAAGCAGATCGTGGAGCTTCATGGCGGCAAAATTTCCTGTGAGAGCTCTAACGAGACGATTATTTTTATTGTGGAATTATAAAGGGACACGAATCAACGTGTCCCTTTTATGGGATAGGTACAAAAAGTTTTGATGAATATATTAGAGATTTTTTGTATCGGATAAAAAACGGAGGAATACATCGACACATGGAAAATCAAAAGGGAAAACAGTTAAAGTATGTACAGCTTATGGCAGATCTGAAGGAAAAGATCCTGTCCGGCGAGATCCTGCCGGGGGAGAAGATTCCCTCCGAAAATATTCTTGCGGCTCAGTATCAGGTAAGTCGTCAGACGGTGCGGAAAGCCATTGCCATTATGGAAAATGAAGGCTATGTTTATGCGGAGCATGGCAGAGGAACTTTTTGTACAGAGCTGGTGCGTCATAAGCATGAATCGGGAAATATAGCAGTAGTAACCACATATCTGTCCGATTATATTTTCCCGCAGGTGATCCGGGGGATTGATAAGATCCTGACCAGGGAGGGTTACAGTATTATTCTTAAAAACACAAGAAATTCCCGGACGCAGGAGATCCGTTGTCTGCAGGAGCTTTTGCAAAAGGATATTGATGGGGTGATCATCGAACCAAGCAAAAGCCAGATTTACTGCAAGCACACGGAGCTGTTTGCAAAGTTTCAGGAGTTTCAGATTCCCTGTGTATTTATTCAGGGGTGCTATGAGCAGATGAAACAGCAGCCGCAGGTGCTGATGGATGACTGCAAGGGGGGGTACCTGATCACCAGGCACCTGATCGGCCTGGGACATCGAAGTATTATCGGTGTATTTAAGGCGGATGATACCCAGGGGCAGAATCGTCATAAGGGATATGCAAAGGCTCTTGGCGAGGCGGGTATTGCCTATGATCCGGAGAAGGTGATCTGGTTTCACACGGAGGACAGGACGGTGCATCCCTATGAAAAGATCTGCCAGATGATTCGTGAGACCGCCGTTATGGACGGCATTGTCTGTTATAATGACCAGATTGCGTGGGAGGTGATCCGGGCATTACAGGACGGTGGTCTGCGTGTGCCGGAGGATATATCGGTATGTGGATATGATGATTCTTCCATGGCATTGTCCGGCAATCTGCGGCTTACCACCATTGCGCACCCACAGGAGAGGCTGGGGGTGATTGCGGCAGAGCTGCTGCTGCGGCTGATCCATGGAGAAGAAAACGGGGAGAAAGACCGGATTATGATAGAGCCTGAGTTGGTAGAGGGAAACTCATGTAAAAAAAGAAAAAACAACTTGTAAATACGAGTGTACAAGTTGTATGATAAAGATAGAATAAACGGTATGTGCTTACAAACTTGATAATAGAACATGTATTGGAGAAAAGTTGTACCCGTGGGACCAGGTTCACGGGTTGAGAAAGGAAGGTATCATTACTATGAATGCAAAAGAAAGTATTGTGAACGGAAAAGCAGCACTTGGCATTGAGTTTGGTTCTACCAGGATCAAGGCAGTGCTTGTGGATGAAAATTGTAAAGCATTGGCGGTAGGTTCCTATCAGTGGGAAAATCAATTGGTGGATGGTGTCTGGACCTACAGTCTGGAGGCGATCCATACGGGATTGCAGGCGTGTTATAAGGCTTTGGCAGAGAAAGTGCAGGGGCAGTACGGGGTGCCGCTTAAGAAGCTGGCCTCTCTGGGAATCAGTGCTATGATGCATGGCTATATGGCATTTAATGAGAAGGATGAACTGCTGGTACCATTTCGTACCTGGCGCAATACCATGACTGAGGAGGCCGCTGCAAAGCTGACGCAGGAGTTTCAGGTGAATGTGCCGGAGCGGTACAGTATTTCCCATTTGTATCAGGCTGTTTTAAGGAAGGAGCCTCACGTAAAGGATATTACATTTTTTACGACCCTTGCGGGCTATATTCACTGGCAGCTTACCGGGGAGAAGGTACTGGGTGTCGGAGATGCCTCCGGAATGTTTCCGATCGACTGTAATACAAAGGATTATGATCAGGAAAAGCTGGCAAAGTTTGACAAGCTGGTAGAGGAGTATCATTTCCCATGGACTTTAAAGGATATTTTGCCGAAGTCCCTCACGGCAGGGGAGAAGGCAGGCGTCCTGACGGAGGCCGGTGCAAAAATGCTTGATCCGACCGGGACACTGGAAGCAGGCGTACCAATGTGTCCGCCGGAGGGCGATGCCGGAACCGGTATGGTGGCAACCAACAGCGTGAAGGTGCGCACCGGAAATGTATCGGCAGGAACCTCTGTTTTTGCCATGATCGTTATGGAAAAGGCACTGGAAAAGCTTCACACAGAGATTGATCTGGTGACCACGCCGGCAGGAGATCTGGTAGCTATGGTGCACTGCAACAACTGTACCTCTGATATCAATACATGGGTGAACCTTTTTGAGGAGTTTGCGGAAGCGGCAGGAATGAAGATTGACCGGGGTCAGTTGTTTGATCTGCTGTTTAAGAAAGCACTGGAGGGAGAACCGGACTGCGGAGGTCTTCTTTCATATAATTACTTCTCAGGAGAGAGCATTACAGGCTTTGATGAAGGACGGCCGCTATTTGTACGTCATGCCAATGATAAGGTCAGCCTTGCTAATTTTATGAGAGTTCATCTTTTCACGGCCCTTGGTGCATTGAAAAACGGACTGGACATCTTACTGAAGGAGGAGAAGGTGCCTGTGGATAAGATTTATGGACATGGTGGATTCTTCACCGTGCCGGGTGCCGGACAGAAGATTATGGCAGCAGCCATGAATACACCGGTGTCCGTGATGGATACGGCAAGCGAGGGCGGTGCCTGGGGCATTGCGGTACTGGCGCAGTATCTGGTAGCAGGAGCCGGAAAGGATCTGGCAGATTATCTGGATCAGGAGGTGTTTGCCGGACAGACGGGAACTACGTTGGAGCCGGATGCTGCAGATGTGAAGGGCTTTGATGATTTCCTGGTGCGTTACAACAAGGGACTTGCGATAGAGCGTGCCGCAGTAGAGAGTATATAAAGCGGATCACAGACTGGTTATCTGAGATATGGGACAGTATATAGCGGAAAAATCTAGTGTACGAAATATGGTACAGATGAAAGGAGCAAGGATAAATATGTTAGAAGCATTAAAACAGCAGGTTTACGAGGCAAATATGGAGCTGCCGAAACGGGGGCTGATCACATACACATGGGGAAATGTCAGTGGTATTGACAGAGAAAGCGGTTATTTTGTTATTAAGCCAAGCGGCGTTGATTATGATAAGCTGACACCGGAGGATATGGTGGTAATGGATCTGGAGGGCAATAAGATCGAGGGAAAATATAAGCCGTCCTCTGACACACCGACTCATCTAGAGCTTTACAAAAAATATCCGGAGATCGGCGGTGTGGTACATACCCATTCGCCGGAGGCAACCTCATGGGCACAGGCAGGCCGGTCGATTCCATTATATGGAACCACTCATGCCGATTATTTCTTCGGGGAGATTCCATGTGCCAGAAGTCTGACACCGGAGGAGATTGATGCAGCCTATGAACAGAATACGGGACTGGTGATCATTGAAACCTTCGAGGAACGGGGACTGAATCCGATGCATACACCGGGCGTTCTGTGCAAGAATCACGGACCTTTCACATGGGGAAAGGATGCTGCCGAAGCAGTACATAATGCGGTAGTTCTGGAGGAGGTTGCTAAAATGGCAACCAGGACAGAGCTGATCAATCCGAAGGTACAGCCGGCACCGGACTGTATCCGGGATAAGCATTTTTATCGCAAGCACGGTGCAAACGCATATTATGGTCAATGATAAAAATTAAAGATTTAGATCAATATAGATGATGCCGGGGTCAGAAGCGGATAGCAATTTGTATGTAAACATACATTGTTATCTGCTTTTGACTCTTGCATTATATAGATATTTTACTATTGATTTGATACAATAGGACATAAGAGAGAGAATCGAAACCGGTTCTGTAAGAAATGGGGAGCGTGTATGTATAAGGTATTTTTGATCGAGGATGAGATTGTGATCCGGGAAGCACTGGAACGGATGATTCCATGGAATGAATATGGTTTTGAACTGGTGGGTAAGGCGAAGGATGGAGAGATCGCACTTCCTATGATCCGCAAGACAAAGCCGGATGTGTTGATCACGGATATCAAGATGCCGTTTATGGACGGACTTACGTTAAGTGGTATTGTAAAGAAGGAAATTCCGGAGATCCGCATTGTTATTGTCAGTGGTTATGATGATTTTGAATATGCCAGAAAAGCCATTGCCCTGGGTGTCGACGATTATTTATTAAAGCCGATCGCCAAATCGGATTTTGTCCGTGTTCTGCAGAAGATCCAGAAGGACTTCGAGGAAAAGGGAAAGCAGCAGGATTATTATGAGAAATTTGAACAGGAAATCAAAAAATATGAGAATCACTCCCGGCGTGATTTTTTTGAACTGCTGGTGACAAAACACGCAGATCTGCCGGAGCTTTATGACAGAGCAGAAAAGCTTTCCATTGACATTATGGCGGAAAGCTATAATCTGGTATTTTTCTCGCTGGCGGAAAGCCGGGATACGGATACGATCGATCAGGAATATTCCCAAAGGGCGGCAGATGTACAGAAGCAGATCGATGACACGCTGCAAAAGGAGAAAAATCTATATATGTTCCGGAATCAGACCTTCAGCTATGTACTGCTTTTGACCGGGGATGTGGAAAATATACAGGCACATACGGAGCACTGTGTAAAACTGCTTCAGGATATTCTGGAAAAGGATCAGAGCGGACTGGAGTGGATCGTTTGTGCATCAAAGCCGGTGGAACGTCTCAGTCAGATGCCGGATTGCTATAAGGAGGGTATGCAGATTTTTGCATATCGTTATTTTGGATATTCTCATGTGGTATCCCAGGATATGGTGCCTATGCACGAAAGTCAATCCCGGGATAATGAGATCAAGGATCTGGTCAGCGTGGACAGTAATGTTGTGAATCCGGCAATCTTTCAGAACTTTCTATGCAACGGTCTGGAAAATGAAGTTGCCGGTTTTGTAGAAAATTATCTTCAGATGGTAGGAGAGTCCGCATTGAAATCAAAAATGTTTCGCCAATACATTCTTTTGAACATTCATTTTTGTATTGTATCCTTTTTGCAGAAGCTGGGATATGAAAAGGATGTGGTAGATCATTCTCTGTTGGAAGCCTCCGGTATGGGGCAGCCGCTGGATCATGACAAAATTGCGGCAAGCATATCCGGTGCCATAAAACAGGCAATTCAGCTGCGGGAAGAGAAAAGTAAAGGAAAATACCAGAATGTTTTGCAAAATGCCGTTCAATATATGGAAGAAAATTTTGCAGACGAAAATCTTACATTAAATACGGTGGCATGTGTGGCAAATGTCAGCGCAAATCATTTCAGTGCTATGTTTAGCCAAAAAATGGGACAGACCTTTATTGAATATCTGACGAGTCTGCGAATGAACCGTGCGAAGGAGCTTTTGCGCTGTACAGATAAACGATCCGGAGAAATTGCACTGGAGGTAGGATATAAGGATTCCCATTATTTCAGCTTTTTGTTCAAAAAAACACAGGGATGTACACCGAGTGAATATCGTAATCAGGGGGCAGTTTCGTGAAAAAGAGAAAGACAAAATATGAGGAATTCAACATAAATCAAAAAATACAATATCTGATCAGGAGCCTTGCACTGCCATTGCTGTTTTGTATTTTGCTGTTGGTGGCTTCTATGTGCATTTCCATCGGAAATTATTCTACGATCACCCATAATATGAATCTCAGCAGTGAATTCAGTCTGAGCTTTAAGGAGAATATGGATCTGAAAATGTACCATTATTGTGTGGGAAGCGCAGAACAGAAAACGCTTCCTGTGAAGGACGTGAACCGGGCGATCCGGTTGGCGGAAAAGCTGGAAAAAACGACGGTACGAAAGGAAAGCCGCAGAGCCATCGAGCTTGTGATCGCAGATTGTAAAAATCTGAAAAAGCGAATGCGTGCCATTGCGGAAACGAAAGGGTATGATTCCAGACAGGTACAGCTCACCTATAATGTATATGTGCTTACGGAGCTGACACAGAAAGCAATGGGAGACTATATTTATTATGAGGCAGGATATCTGAAAAAGGTAGAAAATGATATGTTTGCCCGGATTCTTGCCGTGGGGATCATTCTGGGAATATTTGTGTTTGTGATCGTTGCATTGGTGGTAAAAAAATCCTTCCGGCTTGCCGGGGAGATTACAGATCCCATAGGTGGTGTCAGCGATAATGTCCGAAAAGTGGGACACGGAGATTTTGACATCACACCGGTGGAAACAAATGTGATCGAGGTAAAGGAACTGGACCGCGGCATTTTGAAAATGGCGGGGCGCATCCAGACTCTTTTGGAAAATGTGAAGGAGGAGGAACGGAAGCAGCATATGATCCAGCTGGAGCTTCTCCAGGCACAGGTAAATCCGCATTTTCTATATAATACTCTGGATACGATCGTATGGATGGTGGAGGCAGATATGCATGATGAGGCAATCGAGATGCTGACCCATTTGTCCGTCTTTTTCCGGACTGTTTTATCCAAGGGGGAGGATGTGATCTCGCTGCATGACGAGGTGTTACACACGAAAAGTTATCTGGAGATTCAGCAGATCCGTTACAGTGATATTCTTGATTATACCATCGAACTGCCGCAGGACATGGAAGAGATCCGTCTGCCAAAGATGACATTGCAGCCGCTGGTGGAAAATGCGCTGTATCATGGAGTAAAGGAAAAAAGAGGAAAGAGCAGCATCTGGATCACTTTTGAGGATGCGGGCAGGGATATCGTCATTCAGGTGAAGGATGATGGGATCGGTATGACAGAGGATCGTCTGCGTGAGGTACAGGAGGGACTTAAGAACAACCAGAGCGTAGGCTTTGGAATGTCTGCAGTCGAGGGGCGTCTGAAGCTTTATTATGGAGAGGAATATGGTCTTGATATTTGTTCAAAATATCAGGAGGGTACTGTCGTTCGTGTTAATATTCCGAAAAAATTTAACTTTTCGGATAAAAAAACAAACAATATATAATCATTTGATAAAATATTAAACTTTTTGCATAAGTATCTTTATGGTAAAAAACAGGAAAAAATCTATAATAATACTTGTAAGCGACATACAAACTCAAATTGGAGATAGAGGAGGAAAACGATATGAGAATTAAAAAAATTATATGTTCAGCATTATTAGTATCTTGTATGGTCTTTGCAATGACAGCATGTGGCTCCAAGAAGGCAGCCAAGACCGGAGGCGATGCAAAGAGTGGTAACATTACCGTAGGCTTTTCACAGGTAGGAGCGGAGTCAGACTGGCGGACCGCAAACTCCACTTCTATGAAAGAAACGTTCAGTGAAAAAAATGGTTACACATTAATTTTTGATGATGCACAGCAGAAGCAGGAGAATCAGATCAAAGCGATTCGAAACTTCATCCAGCAGGAGGTTGATTACATCGTACTTGCTCCGGTAACAGAAACCGGATGGGACACCGTACTTAAGGAAGCAAAGGATGCCGGTATTCCGGTGATCATCGTAGACCGTATGGTTAAAGTATCCGATGACAGTCTCTACACCGCATGGGTTGGTTCAAACTTCGAACTGGAAGGCAAGAAAGCAGCAGCGTGGTTAAAGGCATACTTAGAAAAGACAGGACGTGGCGACGAAGAGATCAATATCGTAGATATTCAGGGTACGATCGGTGCATCTGCCCAGATCGGACGTACAAAAGGACTTGAGGATGCCTGCAAGGAGAATAAAAACTGGAATCTGCTGGCAAAAGAGACAGGTGAATTTACACAGTCAAAAGGCCAGGAGGTTATGGAGTCTCTGTTAAAGAAGCATAAAGATGACATTGATGTTGTATATTGCGAGAATGATAATGAAGCATTTGGTGCCATTGATGCCATCACGGCAGCAGGTAAGACCGTTGGAACCGGCAAGGATGATATTCTGGTAATGTCCTTCGATTCTACTAAGACCGGTCTGACTGATGTAAAGGATGGAAAGATCATTCTTGATACCGAGTGTAATCCACTTCACGGTCCTCGTGTAGAGGAGATCATCAAGGCTCTGGAAAACGGAGAGACACCGGAGAAACAGCAGTATGTAGATGAAGAGATCTTCGCAGCAGTAAAAGATGTAGAAAGCGTAAATGCTGACGGAAAAGATTATGATGTCACAGTTGTTAATGACAAGGTGATCAAAGGTCGTGCATATTAATCTTTCATAATATAATCTCATAAAAAGCAACGCTAAAGTGTTTCAGGGATAGCGCAATATAGAAAGCAACACAAAGCTGTATTGCGCTATTTTTGTACCATTTTTGGGCAGAAAGCAGGTGAAATCAATGGCTGAGAAAGCAATTTTGACAATGAAAGGCATTACAAAAACTTTCCCGGGCGTAAAGGCATTATCTAATGTAGATTTCAAATTATGTGAAGGCGACATTCATGCTCTGATGGGAGAGAATGGTGCCGGAAAGTCAACACTGATCAAGGTGCTGACGGGAATCTATCCTTTTGACGCCGGAGAGATCATAATGGATGGGAAACCGATGGTGAATAAATCCCCGCAGGATGCCCAGAACAATGGAATCAGTACCGTTTATCAGGAAGTAAACCTTTGTCCGAATCTGACGGTAGCAGAGAATCTGTTTATCGGCAGGGAGCCGAGAAAACTTGGAATGATCAACTGGAAGGAAATGAATGCACGCTCCCGTAAGCTGCTTCGATCTCTGGACATTGATGTGGCACCGACGACATTACTGGATGAATGCTCCATTGCGATCCAGCAGATGATTGCGATTGCAAGAGCAGTAGATATGGAATGCAAGGTATTGATCCTCGATGAGCCGACATCTTCTCTGGATGAAGAAGAAGTAGAAAAGCTGTTTGGTCTGATGAAAAAGTTAAAGGCAAAGGGTGTCGGCATTATCTTTGTCACACATTTCCTGGAGCAGGTTTACGAGGTGTGTGATAAGATCACGGTTCTTCGAAATGGCACACTGGTGGGTGAATATGATGTGGAAAATCTTCCGAGAGTTCAGCTGGTTGCCAAAATGATGGGAAAAGACTTTGATGATCTGGCGGATATCAAGAGCGACAGAGTCGGTTCGGTAAAAGAAGGAGAACCGGTTATCGAAGCAAACGGAGTTTCTCATCATGGAAGTATTAAGCCGTTCGATATGACCTTTAACAAAGGTGAGGTTGTTGGTCTCACCGGACTTCTTGGTTCCGGCCGTTCCGAGATGGTCCGGGCAATCTATGGAGCCGATAAGGCGGATACCGGTGAGGTAAAAGTATTTGGCAAGAAAGTCAAAATTAACACGCCGCTCGATGCAATGAAAGCAGGAATGGCATATCTGCCGGAGGATCGAAAGAAGGACGGAATCCTTGCAGATCTGTCCGTCCGGGAAAATATTATTATTGCTCTTCAGGCAAAGCGCGGAATGTTCCATCCGATGAAACGAAAAGAGATGGAGGATGCAGCAACAAACTTTATCAATTTGCTGCAGATCAAAACAGCAAGTATGGAGACACCGATCAAAAGTCTTTCCGGAGGAAATCAGCAGAAGGTGATCCTGGGACGCTGGCTGCTGACAAATCCGAGATTTTTGATTTTGGATGAGCCAACCAGAGGAATTGATATTGGTACGAAAACAGAGATCCAGAAGCTGGTGCTTCGTCTGGCGGATGAAGGAAAATCCATTGCATTTATTTCTTCGGAGGTAGAGGAGATGCTTCGTACCTGCAGCAGAATGGCGGTTCTTCGTGACGGAAAGAAGGTCGGCGAGATTGAGGGAGACGATCTGACACAGGAGAAGATCATGGAGACCATAGCAGGAGGTGGAAAGTCCAATGAGTAATGAAAAGAAAAAATTTAATTGGAAAGCGATCACGCAGCATCATTTATTTTTACCAATTGTCTGTCTGCTTGTTGTACTTTTAGTAAACGTCATAAAAACACCGGATTTCTTTGTGATCTCCATGAAAGGCGGGGTTCTTTACGGATATCTGGTGGACGTTGTAAACCGTGCTTCCGAACTGGTGATCGTGGCGATCGGTATGACACTTGTGACAGCAGCATCCGGAGGACAGGATATCAGTGTCGGTGCTGTTATGGCAGTTGCAGCGGCTGTATGCTGTCAGATTTTATCCGGTGGCCAGGTAACTACAGATCAGTTGATGAACTCTATGGCATTAGCCATTATCGCAGCAGTCATTGTAGCCGGTTTATGCGGTGCATTTAATGGATTTTTGGTGGCAAATCTTGGAATCCAGCCGATGGTTGCGACCCTGATCCTGTTTACTGCAGGTCGTGGTATCGCACAGCTTGTAACAAAAGGACAGATTACATATGTACGAGTAGATTCCTTTAAGGTAATGGGTGGCTATATCGGAAAATGTCCGGTACCTACCCCGATCTTCTTTGCAATAGCAACGATCATAATAGTAAATATTGTTTTAAAGAAAACGGCTCTTGGTCTTTATATTGAGAGTGTAGGTATCAATGGATCCGCATCCAGACTGGTAGGTCTTAATTCTACGATGATCAAGTTTTTGACCTATGTGATCTGTGGTGTGCTGGCAGGTGTTGCAGGCATTGTAGCATCCAGCCGTATCTATTCAGCCGATGCAAACAATATCGGATTAAATCTTGAGATGGATGCGATCCTTGCCGTTGCTCTTGGCGGCAATGTTCTGAGTGGTGGTAAATTCAGCATTATGGGATCTGTGATCGGTGCATATACCATTCAGGCATTGACAACAACTCTTTATGCAATGGCCGTATCTGCAGACCAGCTCCCGGTTTACAAAGCAATCGTTGTTATCATTATTGTTGTCATCCAGAGCCCGGTATTCCGTAGAAATATGGAAGCCTGGAAGCAGAAAAGAGCTTTGAAAAACAAAGCGTTGGAAGGTGGTCATTGATATGGAAAAGAAAAAGACAAAAAAGAAAATTAATAGCAGCACATTCCTGTTGATGATTACTATCGTATTATTTGCAGTAATGTATATTGCAGGAATGATTATTTTCAACGATAAAGGTTTTGCAAAGCCTCAGATGTTTATGAATCTGTTCATCTCGAATGCAGGACTTATCGTGATCGGATGTGGTATGACTCTTGTAATGATCACCGGAGGAATTGATATTTCCGTTGGTTCCGTGACCGCTCTTGTATGTATGTCTGCCGCATATGCCATGGAAAACAAAGGAATGAGTGCGGTGGCAGCCGTTGCCATCTCTCTTTTGATCGGAATATTATTCGGTATCGTACAGGGGTATCTGGTTACTTATCTGGAAATTCAGCCGTTCATCGTAACATTGGCGGGTATGTTCTTTGGCCGCGGACTGACGGCGGTGATCAGTACAGATATGATCGCCATTCAGAATAAAACATTTCTGAAGTGGGCAAACTACCGCATCAATCTTCCGTTTGGTACATATAACCGGAGAGGAGTATTTATTCCGGCATACATATATCCCACCGTTATTATCGCACTGGCGGTTGTCATTCTGATCACAATCATGCTGAAATTTACAAAATTTGGCCGAAGCCTTTATGCAATCGGCGGTAATCAGCAGAGTGCCGTAATGATGGGACTCGACGTGAAGAAAACGAAAATGAAGGCTTATGTGCTGGATGGTTTTCTGGCAGGTCTCGGAGGCTTTCTGTTCTGTCTGAACAGCTGTGCCGGATTTGTGGAGCAGGCAAAGGGGCTTGAGATGGATGCCATTGCCTCTGCCGTAATCGGTGGTACACTCCTCAGCGGTGGTGTTGGAACGGTGGTTGGAACCTTGTTTGGTGTGCTGATCAATGGTACGATTTCCAGTCTGATCACCACACAGGGAACTTTATCAAGCTGGTGGGTAAGAATCACACTGTCAGCACTGCTTTGTTTCTTTATCGTATTACAGGCTGTGATCGCAGCAGTAAAACGAAAGAAAAAGAAGAAATAATGGAAATAAATAATATGACAAAAAGGGGCTGTTGTACGAAATGTATGGCGGCCTCTTTTCTGGGTAAAAAAATCTCGTAACGTAGATTCTATTGATAAGACTTAAAAAAATTTGCATCAAGCCTGCGGGAAGTGTTAAACTATATTAAATATTCCAAGGACAATAATACATACAGATTTTGCAATTGATGAAAAAACGGAGGTGGTCAATGTGTGTGAGGAGGTAGAGGATATGATGAAGACGAGAGAACGGAAGGGTGAAGAAATTGGACGAAAGCAGGGCAGAATTTTTCTCAGCTTTGCATTGATTTTCTGTCTGCTGACAGGAGTGGTACAGAGCGGAGCAGCGGTATCGGCATACAATGTTCCGGACAACATGAAATGGTGGGCTGAGGACAAGTTTGGCATGTTTATCCACTTTGGTTCTTATTCTGAATATGGTCAGGGTGAATGGGCAATGCAGACGCAGGGAATATCCAAGGAGAAATATCAGGAGACCATATCAGCGAAGTTTAATCCCACACAATTTGATGCGAAGGAGATTGTTTCTTATGCCAAAAAGGCAGGAATGAAGTATCTCGTATTTACAGCAAAGCATCATGAAGGTCTTGCTATGTGGGATACGAAGGTAGCAAGTTTTACGGATCACACCGGTCAGAAGATATACAGCCTTCAGCAGTATACTCCGTTTGGCAGCACCGGACGTGATATTATCATGGAACTAAAAAACGCCTGTGATGAGGCAGGCATCAAGTTTGGACTGTATTATTCCATTATTGACTGGAATCATTCATCCCAGACCATCAAAGGGAATTTTACCCAGATGAAATCATGGGATGCCCGCACGTCATATATCAATGATATGAAAGCACAGCTAAAGGAGCTTGTGGATACATACGATCCGGCGGTTATGTGGTTTGACGGTGACTGGACTTACCGCAAGGATGCACCGACCTTATCACAATGGTGGACGAAAGCGGATGGAGAAGATCTTTACCAATATGTAAAATCCCTGAAACAGAGTATTATTGTGAATGAACGTGTGTGCCGTGGGTTTGGGCTCGGTGACTTTGAATGTCCGGAACAGAATATTCCGGAAAAGGCACTATCCAGATCGTGGGAAACCTGCCAGACCATGAACGGAGCATGGGGTTACAATAAGAACTGTGAGAAGGCATATTATGATGTACGATATATGGTACAGGATCTGGTGGAGGTTGCATCAAAGGATGGAAATTATCTGCTCAATATTGGTCCGAAAGGGAATGGAGCGGTGACAGCGGGAACCCAAAAGGTTTTGTCCGGTATCGGCACATGGATAAAGAAAAATGGAGAAAGCATCTACGGAAGTTCTGGGACGCCTTTTCAGAAAAAGCCATCCTGGGGACGTTATACCCGGAAGGAAAATAAGGTCTATGCCCACGTCATAAAATGGCCAAAGAATCAGAAGCTTGTGGCAGCGAAGCTGAAAAATAAAAAGCTGCAGAAGGTTTCTCTCCTGCAGAATGGAAAAGCATTAAAATATTCCGTAAGGAATAATAAGATCACCATAAAAGTTCCAAAGAAATGTCCGGACAAGTCGGATACCGTGATCTCGTTGGAATATAAGTAACTGAAATCTAAATATCATTACACCAGAGCAGGCGGAGTATTACTCTGCCTGCTTTAATGTATGTCCAAAAATCAGGACAGCCAGAACGGCGGTAAGAGCCTCGGCGATCCAAAAGGCATGCCATACGCCAACAGCTCCCAGGATATGGCTGGCGATAAAGGCAATCGGTATGATCAATACCGCATAACGGCATAAGGAGATGACCAGTGAGGAGAGTCCTTTGCCTAGTGCCTCCAAAGCACCGGAAGCGGTAACGGAAAGGGAGGAGGTCATAAAGCCGGCACTGATAATACGCAGAGCCAGGGCACCGGAGCGGATCGTGTCCGGATTGTCCGAAAAAAGTCCCATAAGCTGCCCGGGAATTGTCAGGCAGAGCAGCATACCGCCAAGCAGGATCAGGAAAACAATGATCAGCGCATCTTTAAAAATACTGCGAACCCGGGCATGCTCCCCGGCACCATAATTGTAACTCAGCAAAGGACGCATTCCCTGAATGACGCCATTGGCGGTAAGGTACAAAAATGTCTGTAATTTGTAGTAGACGCCCAGAATAAAGACATAGGTCTGGGAATATGCCGCCAGTATGACATTGAGGGAGGAAATCAGCAGGGATGGGAGTGCCAGATTCAGGGAAGCAGGAATGCCAATGGCGTACAGTTTGCGGCAGATCTGGCGGTCGGGACGCACACAGTCACGTCGGATGCGGACAGATAACGGACGGCAGAAATAAATGATGACGTAGGACAAGGCACTGATGGTCTGGCCAAGTCCTGTGGCAAGGGCAGCCCCCTCGATCTCCATGCGTGGAAAAGGTCCGAGTCCAAATATCAGGATTGGATCCAGGATAATATTGGCAATGCATCCGATCATCATGCAAACCATGGAAACGGCCATGCGTCCCACTGCCTGAAACACCTTTTCGAAGACAAGCTCCCAGGCGAACATGACGGAGAAAGCAAATACAATATGGGAATAACGCAGTCCCAGATGGATCGTTGCTGTATCCGAAGTAAACATTTTCAAAAACGGATGGATCGTCAGCAGGCAGAATACCATTAAAAGGATCCCGTGAACCGTGCTGAGGATGACACCCTGGGTTGCGGCACGGTCTGCCTTCTCCTGATTCTGTGCACCCAGATAAAAGGAGATCACAGCATTGATTCCGACGCCAAATCCGATCATCACGGCATTGATCAGATTTTGCATAGGATAAACCAGAGATAATGCGGTCATGGCATCTTCACTGATCTTTGCCACAAAAAAGCTGTCTACAATATTGTACAGAGAGTTTACCAGCATGGAAATAACCATCGGCAGTGCCATAGTCAGAAGCAGCCGGAGTATCGGTTGGGTTTTCATATAAGTCTGATCCGTGTCTTTCATCATAATCTATCATCCTTTCCCATGAAATGAAAACATCGTTTTGTTTTTTATGTTGCAGGCATTTTTCTATGAAAGAAAAATGCCGCATGACCAAATGGCCATGCGGCGAAAAGTAAATGTGTTCTCACACATTTAGAAAAATCCACATAAGTTTTAGAACGGATTTTATACTAACATAAGAAACCGGGAATGTCAAAAATAAATTTTTGAAAAAAATATAAAAAATTGAAGGTTTTTGCCAAATCCACTCGTTTGTATATAATGAGAGGGGTGAGAAAGGAGGTGATGAGACTTGACGGACAATTCCATACAGACAGCGCAGTTGGAGAGAGCCCTGGAAAAATATGAGAGGCTGATCTTTTCCATCTGCTATCGTATGGTGGGTGATTATTTTGAGGCACAGGATGCGACACAGGAAACATTTCTTACATATTACAAAGTTCTGGACCGCTTTGATGGACAGAATGAGAAAGCATTTCTTACAAAGATTGCGACGAACAAATGTCTGGATTTTTTGAAGCAAAAAGGAAGGAAAGAAATGCCTTCGGAGTCGGAAGTGCTGGAAAGCAGAGCCGGGACGGTTTCATCACCGGAGGAACGGTTCCTGGAGGAGGAAGTGAAGGAGGAGCTTGCGAGAGCGTGCCGCGACTTGAAACCTCCCTATGGGCAGATTGCCTACGAATTTTATTGCTGCGACAGAACCGCGCGGGAGATCGCAGAGCAAAAGGGGATCAAATTAAAGACAGTACAGACGCAGGTTTTAAGAGCAAAGAAAATGCTTCAGAAAAAACTGGGGCAAAGATGATACGGCTATTTGCTTCTGAGTGAAGGCAAATAGCTTTGATGGCAGAAGTGAAATTGCATGCACGAATTTCACTTCGCCTCTTCGCGATAAACGCTCAGAAAGAGAGGAATAATATGGCACATATTACAGATCAGCAGATCACGAAATATTATCAGCATCGGTTGACGGCAAACGAAGAAATGGAATTATTGCAGCATGCAGCACAGTGCGAATATTGTGCCGGACGGTTGGCAGCAGGGCTCCCGGAGGTGGAAATGATATCGCTGCCACGGGGAGTAACGGCAGGGATTTTGGAAAAAGCAGCAAAGATTCCTGACCGGAAGCAGAAACAGAGAGAATATTACCGGTATTGTACCAGAGTGGCATTGGGAGTCTGTATGGCACTGGGTCTTATGGTGACAGTGAATTTTCAGGGAGAACGGGGGCTGCCGGTAACGACACAGTCTCATATCATTTCCGATGTGGGGACATCTGTTTCCAGGTATGATCCGGAGAGGATCATACCAAAGCAAGACTCAGAAAAGCTTGCTTACCAGCAGCGGTTAGAGAAGGAAAAGCAGAAACAGAAGGAGCAGAGAGAAAAGTTTGTAGAAAAAAAGCAGCAGGAAGGCAAGTGGGACATCAGTAACTGGTTTCTGAAAAAAAAGCAATAAATTTATTTAAGGTATAATTTTGAAAATATTGGAAATTAGGAGGATCATTATGAAGCGAAAAAGAGGAAAATTTATGACATTTATTTTATCCTGTATTCCGGGAGCAGGCCAGATGTATCTGGGTTTTTTTAAGGAAGGTGTCAGTCTGATGCTGCTCTTTATTGGAGTTCTGGTATTATCAAGCTGGCTGTATGTGGATGTGCTTGGCCTTCTGGCGATCGTTGCCTGGTTTTACGCATTTTTTGATGCGATCAACAAAAATTCCATGCCGGATGAAGAGTTTGCGGCATTGGAGGATCATTATGTGTTGCTGGAAAATGTACAGGAGCTGCCAAAACTATCCGTGGGTAAAGGCAAAAAATTTGCAGCCGTATTTTTGATCTTGTTTGGAATTTATCTGCTGGGAAATGATGTGGTGGCGATTATGGCACAATGCGGCATTTATCTTTCCTATGAGCTGAGCCGGATCCTGACCCGTTATATTCCGCAGATGCTGATCTCCTTTTTGATCATTGGGCTTGGTATTAAAATGATCCTTGGCAAAAGATCAGATCTGCAGGATGACGATGATAAATATCTGGAAGGGAGAGAGGACGAATGAGGGAACGTAGGATTGGAACGATCACCATGGGAGTTTGCCTGGTAGTATTCGGTGTACTGTTTTTGGTACATATCTTTGGAGGTTTTTTGAATTATGAGTTAATTTTTCATTTATGGCCGTTGATTCTGATCGGTCTGGGGATAGAAATATTATTTTATACCTGTCTGGCATCAGACAAAGCAGGAAAATATGATTTTGCCGCGATCATTATATTGTTTCTGTTGACAGGATTTTCCCTGTGTATGGCGGGGGCAGACTGGCTTGTGGCAAATGTGCCGCAGGAGGTTTGGTTTCGTATGTAAAGATAGTAAATAAACAACGGTAGATTGAATCTTGCATATTTATTGCAGCATTTTTGAAAAAAGCGTGTCTATATAGGTAGATGCGTTTTTTTGTGGAACAATTACCGTTTTCTATAAAACGCATCATTCTAAAATATGACAAAGGGGGATTTTCAGATGAAGTATTGGAGGAGAAATCAGGTTTTAATATTACTATTGGCATTTTCTTTGATCGGTACGGCAGGGTGCGGCAGGAAATCGGGAACTGGGCTGAATGGCAGAGGTACGGTGCCAGGGAAGGAGACTGCGGTTCCGGAAGAAGCAGGAGGCAGGTCAACACCCGTGGATTCTGCCGGGAGTGAATGTGGGACAGACATTAGTGTAAATGATGAAGATGAAACCGCTGAGTCTGATTTTAAAAAGCACTATCAGGCGTACTGTGAGACATCCATTTCGAAATTTTTACAGCTAAACTGGGGAGAGAATCCCAGACAGGGGGCGGTATTGTACTCTCCGGTAAATCTTTATATGGCATTGGGGATGTTGTCGGAGATGGGGGATGGTGAGACCAGACAGCAGCTGCTGGATGGACTGGACGGGCTGGATGAAGAGACAGCGGTAAAGAATCATATGTGCGTTTCTGCTGAGGAGCAAAAGAAACGGGACGACAGACGGCAGACGATGATCCGGCAGACATCACAGTGGCTGTATGGCAAAGAGGCTTCCGGGGTCTGCTCTTTTGGAAATTCGGTCTGGTTTAGTGACCGGTATGTTTTTTCGGATACTATGACAGATATTTTGAAGAACAGTTATAACGCAAAGTGCGATTCCGGCAGAATGGGAGATCCGGCTTTTGATAAGAAGATACAGAATTGGCTGGATCATCAGACAGGAGGGAAGCTTCGAAAGGAGATTTCTTCCAATATAAAAACAGAGGCGGATATGGCAATGATGCTTCTGTCCGCTGCAAATTTCAAAGATGAATGGGAGGAGCAGGTATTTAACCAGAAGGACACACGCAAGGATGTATTCTATGGACGCAATTATTATACCTGTGGCAATACCACAGAGGAGGAAAAGCTGGATAAGGTGACCTGTGATTTTATGAATACCTCGTGGAATGGTTTATGTATGGAGGATCAACGCTTTCAGGCAGTATCCATCCCTATGAAGAATACGCGGATGACGCTGGTGCTTCCGGGAAAGGGAGTACCCTTTGATCAGATAAGCAGCACAGAGAGTATCAAAGAGATCCTGGAGTTATGTGATCCGGAATGCACAAAGTGGAAGCAGGGTCTTGTCAAGCTGTCTCTGCCGAAGCTTCAATTTCAGTCCGATATGGATCTTATTCCGATGCTGCAGGAAATGGGTATCAGGGATGCGTTTCAGGAGGAAAAGGCGGACTTTGGATGCGTTTGGCAGGAGAATGGAAAAGAGACATCGGAGCCGGATCTTTATGCAAGCCAGGCAAGACAGGCAGGGGCGGTAAAGGTTGACGAGAATGGCTGTAGTGTGGCATCCTATACAGAGATTACAATAAAGGAATCCATGATGATTCCGGACATAAAGATGAAAATGAAGTGCAACCGGCCTTTCATCATGATCTTGTCAGATGATCAGGGAACACCATTGTTTGCAGGGGCAGTGAGCCGGATTGAGTGACCGGAGTTATAAGGAATGAATGGGCGTGATCCATGATATATAACAGAAAATGAAGTCAGAGACTGCGTTTGTGTGAATATTACACAGAAAGGGGGGATGTGCAGATATGGAGAATCGTATGGAAGATGAAAAGATTATACAACTGATTTGGGACAGAGAAGAACAGGGACTGAAAGAATTGTCTGACAAATATAATAACTATTGCCATAGTATATCGTATCGGATTGTTCGTGACGAAGAGGATGCCAGAGAATGTGTCAATGATACATGGCTTCAGACGTGGAATGCCATCCCACCGAAATGGCCGGCAGTATTGCCTGGATTTCTGGCAAAGATTGCCCGAAATCTGTCTTTAAACAGATACAGACACATGCATGCAGCACGAAGAGGGGGAAATAGTGTGGATATTGCTCTGGAAGAATTACAGGACTGTGTTTCCGATGGCAGGACAGTGGAGGAACAGATAGAACTTAAGGAATTGTCGGCAGGTATTGCGAAATTCTTAAACCGGCAGTCAGAGAGAAACCGGGCGATCTTTCTGCAGAGATATTTTTATATGATGCCTACAAAGGAAATTGCAGAGAAGCTTGGAATGAGAGAGGGGACAGTGAGATCAACACTCAGCCGGATGCGTAAGGAATTAAGGGGATGGCTGGAGAAGGAGGCGGTTTATCTGTGAGTAAAAATGATATTGACAAAATGGCAGAGCAGATAGCGGATGCCATTGGAGAATTGCCGGAGCAGATGATCTGCGATGCCTTGGATTTTGAGAAAATAAAGGGGAAACAAAGAAGAAAAAGAAGGCATCGCATGGAGCTGCTTAGTGGTCTGGCAGCGGCAGCTATTTTATGCATTGTTGTGTTATATGGAAGCGATCGTTCTTTATTACAAAAGCAGACAGCAGACATAGATCAGACAGAAGAAAAGGCAGCATTAAAGGGGGATGATCAGATAAAGGATGTGTCAGAGGAGGAACTGGATATCTGGTGTATGGCTTCCGGAATGGGCGATGATGCAGCAGGATATGAATATTCTGACAGTCTGGATCAAAGTTCAGATCGTTCAGATGTTAAAAAAGAGAGTGACAAGAGTAGTCAAAAGGAAAGTCGGGAGGAGGACAAAAAAGGAGAACAACTACAGACAGGAGAAAAGTATCTCCTCCATACCAGTGTTATAGGATCAGGGAAGGACAGGAGCATACAGTTTACGTTACAGTTTGGGGAAATATGCGATTCGATACGCTATCAGCTCAAAGCTTCCGAGGTATCTATGGATCTGATCGCTGAGACAGAGGAAGCAGGAAACCGTGTTACATTACAGGGAAATACCGGACAGGAGATTACCTGCACATCCGGTACGCAGATTGGATGCTCTATTTGGGTTACAGACATGACCCGGGGAGCGGTAACTCCCTCTATCTCTGTGACAAGAGTAAATAAGGATACGGGAGAAAAGATAAAAGGGGAAATAAAGTTAAAACAAAAAAGCGGAAAGTATTATCTGTATTTGACAGAGAAGTAATGGCAGGAACACAGGTATCGTGAAAAATCAGGCTCAGCAGAGCAACCTGTCAGATAATATAAAACCAGGTTTCGTCCGGGTCAACCGGTTCATTGACCGTTTTCTGTCCCTGATGATATTTTAATTCCTGATTTTTGATGTTTACCTTTGTGCCGGCAGGGATGGAGGTTGTGATAAAGACATTACTTCCGATCACACAGTTTTCACCAATGATGCTGTCGCCGCCAAGGATGGAGGCACCGGCGTAGATGGTAACATTATCACCGATCGTAGGATGGCGTTTCTTACCCTGGAGCTTCTGACCGCCGCGGGTAGAGAGGGCACCCAGCGTAACACCCTGATAAATCTTAACATTTTTTCCGATGGTTGTAGTCTCTCCGACAACAATGCCGGTTCCGTGATCGATAAAGAAGTATTCTCCAATGGTCGCACCAGGATGAATATCAATACCAGTGGTACTGTGAGCATATTCTGTCATGATTCGTGGAATCAGAGGTACATTTAAAAGGAATAATTCATGGGCGAGTCGGTTGATCGTGATCGCCTGAAGTCCTGGATAGGACAGGATAACCTCTTCTTTGGAGTAGGCAGCAGGATCACCGTCAAAAGCAGCCTGCAGATCGGTTTCCAGAAGAGCACGAACCTTTGGTAATGTGTGGAAAAATTCCACAGTCAGACGCTGTGCTTCTACATGAAGTTCGCAGTCATCAGCATTTTCGTAGTCTGGAGAATATTTCAATGCCAGCTCGATCTGTTTATTCAGACGAAACAGAGTATCCTCGATCAGAACACGGGTGCTGTTTTCCATGATATATATTTTGTGGGTAGTATCCCGGAAATAACCCGGATACATAATTTTCATCAGATTTTCAATGATCTTGATGATCACATACCGGTCCGGCTGGGTAAAGAGTTTCATTTTGTCGATGGAGCGGTCATGGGTGTAATCGCTTAAGATAGTATCGACGATGTCATTTACGTTATTTTCAATAATATTATCCATAGGAATCCTCGCTTCTGTGTATGAGATCATATAAGATCTTACACGGTTTATTTAGAATATATTTTATTATATGTTTTTTATCACTGTAAATGTTTATTTGTTGATCTGATCCAGATCCTTCATCCACATTGCCACGGAAGCATCACTCGGCATACGCCAGTCGCCTCGTGGAGAAAGAGCTACACTTCCAACCTTCGGACCGTCCGGCAGACAGGATCGTTTGAACTGCTGAGAGAAAAATCTCCAGTAGAAGGTGCGCAGCCATTTGTAGATCGTATCCTTATCATAAGCACCCTTGAAGGTATAGCAGGCAAGGCGGTAAATCTTCGAAGGGGTGTAGCCAAAACGCATCATATAATAGAGATAGAAGTCGTGCAGCTCATATGGTCCCACCAGATCCTCAGTTTTCTGGGAAATCTCTCCATTCTTTGGAGGGAGAAGTTCCGGACTCACCGGAGTGTCCAGAATATCAAGAAGCACGGTGCGCAGCTCTTCGTCATCTGTAGTCTCGGCATAATAAAGAACGAGATAGCGTACCAGCATTTTTGGGATGGAACAGTTTACGCCGTACATCGACATATGGTCGCCGTTATAAGTTGCCCAGCCAAGAGCCAGTTCCGACATATCTCCGGTACCGATCACCATACCGTTTTCCTGATTGGCAACATTCATAAGGATCAAGGTACGCTGTCGGGCCTGGGAGTTTTCGTAGGTGACATCATGTACCTCCGGATCGTGGCCGATGTCACGAAAATGCAGATTGACTGCCTCGTGGATCGGAATTTCCTGCAGGGAAGCTCCAAGTTTTTGGGTCAGTGAGCAGGCATTTCTCATGGTGCGGTCTGTGGTTCCGAAGCATGGCATGGTAATGGCTTTGATGCCGGAACGGTCAAGCCCCAGAAGATCGAATGCCCGTGCAGTGACAAGAAGTGCCAGTGTTGAATCAAGACCACCGGAGATGCCAAGAACTGCACTTTTGCAGTGCGTGTGTGCCAGACGTTTTTTAAGTCCCATCGCCTGGATACTAAAGATTTCATTGCAACGGCGGTCACGGTCAGCTTTTGCACTTGGGACAAACGGTGCGCGGGAGTAGTGACGTGTCAGTGTTGTTTCTGTAATATTCCGGAAGGGAAAGTGACATACCCTGTAACCAGCCTGGGCGGGCGGTGTAATTTCGAAGGTTCCCATACGGCGGCGTTCACTGACCAGACGTCCAAGATCCAGCTCGGAAACGATCATTCCATTATGAAAACGTTCAGACTGTGCCAGAATACTGCCATTTTCTGCGATCAGGTTGTGACCGGCAAATACGAGATCCGTTGAGGATTCACCCTCTCCGGCATCTGCGTAAATATAACCGCAGATCAGACGTGCTGACTGGTTACTGACCAGCTCACGGCGGTAAATCTCCTTGCCAGTGGTTTCATCGCTGGCAGAAAGGTTGGCAATGATTGTAGCTGATGCCATGGCATGGTGACAGGATGGTGGAACAGGCATCCAAAGATCCTCGCAGATATCAATGCCGAGTACAAATTCCGGCAGGTTGTCTGCAGCAAATAAAAGCTTTGCCCCAAAGGGAATCTGATGGCCATACTTTCCCAAGACCGGGATATCCACGAGTTCATTTTCGACAGGAGCCGGAGCAAAATGTCTGGCTTCATAGAATTCGGAATAGTTTGGAATGTGCTGTTTTGGTACAAGCCCCAGTACTTTGCCGTGACAGAGTATGGCTGCAACATTGTACAGGCGTGCATTGTAAAGGAAAGGAAGTCCTACAACGATCAGCATATCCTTTGTCTCAGAAGCCTGACGGATCTGCTCCAGACCTTCCAGACAGCCATCCAGAAGGATATTTTGCAGAAAAAGATCATTGCAGGTATATCCCGGGATACAAAGCTCCGGAAAAACCAGAACTTTTGCACATTCTGTTTCTGCATGCTCCATGCACTGAATGATCTGTTCTGTGTTGTAAGCGGTATTTCCTACTTCAATATCCGGTGTGACTGCAGCGACCTTGATAAATCCATCTTTCATAATGACGCCATCCTTTCCCTAATAAATAAACGATTATTTTTAATTATACCCAAAAGAGAGGAAAAAGCAATGTCTGTGTGCGGGCTGTGACTTTTGACAGGAAAGTTTAAGTTTCAAGGAGTATGGATTTGTGTTATGATGATTCTGCTGTTTTGCCTGCTTTGATGTTAATGGATACAGAGTTGGCAGGTTTGGAAAGGAATGTAGTGATATGATGGATATTTTATATCAATTATTTTATACAATATTTTCTATGAGCTGCATGGCAATCGTGCTGTTGCCGGTAGTGCTTATTTTGCGGATATTGCTTCGGAGATTATCTGGGAATCTCACGCTAGTTTTATGGGGCATCCTGTTTTTGCGGGCAGTCTGTCCGGTGGGAATGAGCAGCCCGGTGTGTCTGTATGAGCCGTGGAACAGACAGTTCCATCGTCTGATTCGTTCTCTGGGACTACAGATCCTTCCGGATAAAGGATTGCTGACCGGGTGGAAGTATGTATTTCAGGGCAATATTGAGATAACGATGGCGTATCGGATCTGCACGCTGATATGGCTGGCGGGAGTTGTTTTTTTAATAGCGGGTACCGTTTGGAAACAGCTTCGGCTGGGGACGGCACTTAGAAAGCATTCTAAGCACCTGTTTGACCGTATTTACCAGTCGGAGATCATATCCTGTCCGGTGCGGACAGGCATGCTTTGGGGGAGGATCTATCTGCCGGAGGGACTTCTGGCAAAAGAAATGAGGGATATTATTTCGTATCAGCAGCTCCGAAAGGTCAGAATGGATGACGCATGGAGGAGGATGGCGTTTGTCGTATGCTGTATTCACTGGTGGAATCCGGGTTTATGGCTCGCATATTACCTGCTCTGGAAGGATCAAAATGATGCGGGTGACGTATCCTTTTTGAAGTATATAGGGAAGATGCCATCTTATGGTGCACAGGTTCTTGCCAACATGAAAACCGATCAGGAACGAAAAATATCTTTTTCCCTGGTGACGGGATATGAGGGGGATCTTTCAAAAAGAGCCGGAAATCTTTTATATGTTCATCCGGAGCCGCTCTGGAAAAAGGGAATCGCAGCCTTTCTGTTGACACTTGTAGTATTTTGGGCATTTTGCCTTTCTGCATTTCAGGGACAGAAACCAGAGAATCAGACGGCGTCCGGGACTTTGTTTGCAGATGGCCGGATCAAGAATGTAAAGGATCAGGTGATCGCACGGTGCGATACGCAGATTCCGAGTGGCAGTGCAGTAACGCTGGAGCTGGTGGTAGAAAAGGGTACTTATGAAAGAAACCGTGGATATCGTGGAAAATGTGCCTTGAGAATGAAGGGAGAAAAGGGACAGAGGCTGGCTGTGTTGGAGTTGGGCAGCGTGTTTGATGCACAGGATTTCCAGAGCTTTCAGGAAAATGTTTCGCTGGAAACAGCTGACTATAATGAGGATGGCACGATGGAACTTGCCATTGGACAGTGTGTCAGAGAGGGGGAAGATTCCGCGACAGAAGGAAATGTAGCAACATCTTCAGCGGTATCCGGAAAAAAGTTTAAATATTATATTATAAACATAGAAAATAAAAAGCTTCAGGTGATCAGTCCGGCCATCACTTTGACAGAGGTGACGAAGCTGCAGGAGGGATCCATTAAGCTGTCCTATGTGCAGGGAGCATCCGGCGTGATCACAGTGACAGAAGGAGGAACTACAAACTACTATGTATGGGATGCGTCCTGCGGACAATATGTGCAGAAGGAAATGACGGAGGAACAGTTGGAAAAGCGCAGGAAGCAGGGGGGGTTATCCGGCCAGGAGCAGACACACTATTCTCTGGAAAATGACAAAGAGAAAAAGGTCATGGATATCTCCGTAAGGAAACAGGAAAATGGGGGTCTTTCCATAGAAAATGTGCGGATCAATCCGGAGGGGCTGGATAAACGTACCGGTACTAAAACCATGACAAATATAGAGGGATATTATCTGGATCTGCAGTGGGCAGAGTCGGATCAGGACAAAAAGAAATATGCGGTACTCTCATACAATGGCACAAATGGAAGGACTTTTTCGCTGTATGATGTTGAAAAAGGGAAAAAGTGTTATCAACCGGCTTCCGGAAATGAAGAATTACAGAAGCTTTTTCGGGAATATGGGGCAGATGATATTACCTTTGAGAAAGATGGTGCAGTAGTTTATTCTCTGCTGGAGATTCAGGAGGATGATGTGTTAAAGGTGAATTTTGCAGCCAGTGCAAAGGATGATGTGACGGTGAAAGGAAGTTATCTATACCGTTTATCCACGCAAAAAATAAACTCCCTGCAGTACAGCAGGGAGTGATGATGCAGAATGCTCTGCAGTTTTTTTCTGCCGGAGCAATTTTATCTCAGGGTATAGGGAAATTACTGCCACAGTAGTTCTTTACAGAATGGGGGTATTTGAGTTATAGTATATTAAGATGCGAAAAGATTTATGAAAACTAGGAGGTGTTCCGATGATCTCACAATCAACAGGACAGTATGAGGAGACGCCGCGCTGCAGACAATGTGGAAGGATCCTGCCGGATGTATATGAGGATGGTGATCTCTGCCCGGCATGTCAGGAGACAAATCTGTTTGCAGAGGTAAAGGATTTTATACGTGCAAATGATGTCAAAGAAATGGATGTGGCGGAACACTTTGACATTCCTGTCAGCAAGGTTCGGAAATGGATCCGCGAGGGAAGGATCCAGTATAAGGGCGAGGCAGGAGAGGCAATCTCCGGCGTACACTGTCAGCTCTGTGGAAAACCCATTGATTTTGGAACACTGTGTCCGGACTGTCACCGCATGCAGGGGTTAAAGATTGTTGCCCAGCAGTATGCAGAGCAGAAGTCAGAGATGCGTTTTATTAATAAGGATAAAAAGTAATATTTGCCACCATAAAAGAGCAGCGGTAGATGCCGTGCTCTTTTTTTTTATCAAATAATTGACAAATTTTTCCAACATTTATGCCATTTTTTAAAATTAATATAAGGCTGTTGAGATGAAAGAAGAGGAGAATACAGCAATGGATCACAGAAAAATATTATACCTGCATATTGGCATGCCTAAGACGGGAACAAGTTCACTACAGTTATTTTTGATGCAGAATCAGGAGGCATTGGCGAGACATGGATTTGCCTATCCCATGATGCCGGGACGGTATCCTCTGGTATGTCCTAACCGGAACGCGCACTTTCTGGTAGGAAAAGCAAAAGATGCATCCGGTTGTGAGGATCCGGTACGCACCGATGAAATTCAGAAGCAGTCTTTTGAATTGCTGGAAAATGTATTTCAGATTAATGATAAGGTGATCCTGAGCGAGGAAGCCATCTGGAATACCTATAAACCGAATAACCCCCGGTGTATCCGGATGATCCGTTCTTTTTGCCAAGAGAGAAATATAGAATTAAAGCTTATTGTATATCTGCGCCGGCAGGATTATTATCTGGAATCATACTGGAAACAGAAGATCCTGAAATGCGGTGCCAGATGGAGCTGGAAACAAATGATCAAAAAAACACCAAAGTATATTGTGCTGAATTATTATAAGCATCTGGAACAACTGGTGAAAGAAGTGGGCAGAGAAAATATACTGGTACAGCTCTATTATGAAAAGAACTTTGATCTTTGCTATGATTTTCTGAAAGTGCTTGCCATTCAGCAGACAGATCTGTTTGAGCCTTTGGAAGAAAAGATTAATCCTAGTATGAACAATAATTACGCGGAGATCAAAAGGATCATGAACGGACTTCTTTCGGAAGATTTTGGACAGCGGACCAAAGAGCAAAAGTGGTTAAAGAAAGTCGTTATGGATTGTGTCACAGAAGAAAAAACACAGTACAAAAGTTCCATGTTTTCGGAAGAAGAGCGTCATGAATTTATGGAAGGTGTTGAGAAGAGTAACCGCAAAATTGCCCGGAAGTATATGGGGCGTGATCAGCTCTTTGATGACATAAACGAACAAACACAAAAACTGCCCACATGGACACCGGATAATCATCTTCAATATGAGGATACCGTGGCGTTTTTTGGAAAGGCATTGCTGGAGATAAAAAGGGAACAGGAGATGCATTATGTGGAATTAAAACAACGTACAGCAGCTCAAAGGAGTATATTTCAGAAAGCGATCGATAAATGCCGGACGATGATCTGAAAACTGGTTTTCTGGATGTACTACAGTAACGGCATTTTTTATAACATATCAGGATGGAACAGAGAAAATCCCTGCGTTGACAAGCAGGGATTTTCTGCTTATTATAAGGAGGTAACTTTGTAAAGAGAGTAATCAGGACAGAAAGACTGGTATAATATATGATAATTATAGAAGAGACGGAAGAGGATAAGAACAAAGTGGCAGTGCCGGATGAGGATTATTTTGAGGAGGAAGAGCTGACCACCGAGGAGGCAAAATACCGCAGTGCAAAGGAACTGAGGGATTCTCTGGGGTGTGTGGAACGGTACGAGCAGGGCGTCAGGACATTGTTAGATGCGGCGGCATTATTTGACGAGATTGCTGATTATGAGGACAGTGCAAAGCTGGCGGCAGACTGCCGGAAAACAGCGGAAACCTATGAAGCGGAAGGTACGGAAAAGGCGTATCAGCAGGCAGTGAAGCTGTGTGAGGATGCAGTTACCAAGATGGATTATCGTACTGCGATCACAGAGCTGGAGCGTTTTCCGCAGTATAAGGACTGTGCAGAAAGAATCGAGAAATGTAAAAAACAGATTATTTCCCGGGAGACAAAGGAATCCTGGAGAAACAGGATCATTGCCGTGATCATTATTGCGGTGGCAGCATTGTGCATATGGGGAGTATTCTCCCTGCTTCTGCAATAAATAAAGTCAAAACTGTACAAATGGAGGAATAAATAAATGATGTATTATGTACTAAAAGATGTATTATCAGTCAATCAGATTGCCATGCTTGGAGTACTGGCGGCATTTTTGCTCACGTTTTTGATGTTGAAGTTTCCGTTTCCGTTTCTGCCAAAGGATCAGGGACGTGCATTTGCAGTCAACGGAGCACTTTCCAAAGGAAAGCTTCGTGGTGTGGGACTGACTTTTGTATGTGCATTTATTGTGTGTTCTCTTTTGTTTCTGCCTATTACCAGAGAATATGTTATTTACTGTATTCTTTTGTTTGCCATGATGCTCAGTGGTTATCTGGACGATGCTTCGGATAAGCCATGGAACGATTACAAAAAAGGAGCCATTGATCTGGTCTTGTCACTGGTAGCAATGTGGACCTTTGTTTCCAATAATTCCACGGATATCATGTTGTTTGGCAGTACCGTTTCCATTCCGGTTCCTGTTTATTTCCTTTTGGGAGTAGTTTTATTGTGGGTATCGGTCAATGTCACAAACTGTACCGATGGTGTAGATGGTCTTTGTGCCAGTCTCTGCATGGTGGTACTGGGCGGTTTTACCGTGATCTTCTCGAAAGAGCTGGGACAGTATGGCATTGCCAGCCTGATGTTTATGGGGGTATTGCTGGCATATCTGTATTTTAATTCCAAGCCAAGCTCTATGCTGATGGGAGATGCAGGTTCCAGAGCACTGGGATTTTATCTTGCGGTGATCGCGATGAAGTCGGGACATCCATTTGCATACATTATTCTTGCATTGGTGGTTATCATAGATGGAGGAATCGGACTGGTCAAGATCTTTCTGAAGAGATTCTTTAAGATTAGTATCCTGAAAAATACACTGACACCTCTTCACGATCATGTCCGCAAAAACAAAGAGTGGTCCGATACCCAGGTGGTCTTCCGGTTCTGCATTTATCAGGTCGTACTGGTGGCAGTGGCGTATATTCTGGCGGCATATCTGTAAAGAAAAGGATACAGAGTATATTCAAAAATGTTGTTTTATGTCACCGGGCCGCATAAAGGGGCGGCAGAATGGAGTAAATTATGGTAATTACAAAATATTCCCTGATCGGAGCGGTGCTTCAGATGTACCCTTCCGCAGAGAAATGCTTCAATGAAATGGGGATGCACTGCGTATCCTGCCATATGTCACCGAGGGAGACGCTGGAGCAGGCGTGTCAGGTACATTCCTGTGATGTGGACGAGCTGATTCGAAAGCTGGATAAGCATATAAATGGCTCATTATAATGGTTTCTCCGGTTCGGTTTGTGTTGCGATATGCATAGAAATCCTATATACTAATATATATAGGATGCTATATGACAAATGATGGTATTTCGCGAAAAAAGGAGGGATTTGTATGAAAAGAATGAAAAAAACAGTAATGACACTTGTGGTGATCAGCATGCTCCTGTCGGGACTGGCAGGAAACGGTCTTGCAGCCGGCGCAAAAAAGAAAGCAAAGAAAGTTCGTCTGAATAAAACGAAGGTTACACTTTCCGTTGGAAAAACAACGCGTCTCAGGGTCAAAGGGGCAAAAAAACAAAAGATAAAATGGAGCAGCACTGATAAAAGGGTCGCTTATGTGAGCCGGAAAGGTCTTGTCCGGGGCAGAAAGGCCGGGAAAGCGAAAATCGTGGCAAAAGTTGGCAAAAAGAAATATAAGTGTACGGTAAAGGTGATAAAAAAGGGCTCATCCAGTAAGGTAAAATGGTCTGCGGTTACGGAGAAATACAAGAACCTGTCAGATTATGTGATGGCAAACGGTACCGAGGAGGATGGTACTGTTATTGTCAGTAAGAAGTCGGTAAATGAGGGTGTGACAACCCTGCTTCGGATCGTCTATGATCCGGACGATGAGGGAATTGTGTTCAGTGAAGCTCTGACCGAGGAGGATGGTGAAGGTTATGTGATCTCTATGAGCATTTCGCAGACGGAACCGGATCTGGCATCACTGGATTGTCAGATTACCAGAGAAGGTATTACTTACAGTGGTGCTGCTGAGGTGGATACAGAGTATTATTCCGAAGAGGAAGATACTGCCGGGTTTGATTTTTCCGGCAGTGCATCGGATGAGAATGAGACAGACGGAGAGGCTTTGGAAGGGGATCAGGAACTGGATGAGGAAGCGCTGGATGATCTGGATATCGAAGCCAGTGCTTATTTTAACAGTGCAATGAGTGACTGGAATGATTATCTGGCAGAGATAGGATGTGGAGTTACTTTGGAGTCGCTGGGATTTATCTCGTTTGAATTTTAAATCATCTGTTGCCGGTATGATGTTGAGCTTTGCTGCTGTGTCACCGGCGGAAAATAAGTCGCGCCCCGCAGTTTGCCGCGGGGCGTTTGATTATGCAGAAATATGTCTGCCGGAATGCGATGTATGTATACCGTATAATAGTGTATATAAGTCCTCTCGCTTTACAGGATGACAATGCTGGCACAGGAAAGATCCTCTGCTAAATCATATATCCTGCCACTCTGCAGACCGACAACGGTTGGACGAAGCACAGATAAAGCACTGTTTTTGACGACCCGTGCCTTTTCTCCGTTGCTGAGTTCTACGATGGAATCTACCGGGTAGAGGATTACGCTGGCAAGGAAGCTTCGCATGGCAGTGATATCCAGTTCTTCGGACATGGACATGACCATTTCCACGGCAGTGCGCTGGGAAAAGGCTTTTTTGTACGGTCGTTCTGTCACGAGAGCATCGTAAACATCCACAACAGACAGAATCTTGGCGTATGGTACGATCTTGTCACAGGTAACCCCCATAGGATAGCCGGAGCCGTTCATTTTTTCGTGATGCTGCAGCACGGCAAAACAGATTGAATCGTTGAATTCGTTTTTTTCTTTAATGATCCGGTAACCCAGAATAGAGTGCTGTTTGATGACAGAGAATTCTTCGTCGGTGAGTCGTCCCGGTTTGTTCAGGATCTCCAGAGGTATTTTGGACTTTCCCATATCATGAAGGAGACCTGCAATTCCGATATTGTATATGTCCTGCTGTGGCATATTCATGTTTTTGGCTACGATCATCGACATGGTAGCTACATCCACACTATGCTTGAAGGTATATTCATCACTTGTCTTTAATGTACTGATATCTACAGCCACGGCGGCATTATCATCGATGGCACGCATAAGATCGCTGGTGATAGTGGTAGTTGTCCTGGTAAAGTGGGGATTATTGGTATCGCTGTACAAATGCTGGATTCCCTCTGAGATTCGTTTCTTGACGCTGACAGACAGGCTCACCTTGGCGGGATCGTCTTCACGGTATTTGGCAATATTATTTTTGGCAATGGCAGATACAGGCTCAGCAGAAACAGAAGGTGTATCCTCGTCCTCACCCTCTCTGATATACACACCATTGATATTCAGTTTTTTTAATGCTTCAATCTGGTAGTCATCCAGATAGGAGCCCTGCACGATCAGGGAATGACCATGACGGTTTTCTATTTCCTGATCGATCCGCATTCCTTTCCGGAGATCGCGGGTTCTGACAAAATATCGTTTTACCAATGTTTTTTACCGCCTTTTTATAATATAGTATAGCGTATTTTGGACAATAGATAAAGTGTTTCATAAAACAAAATAAAAAACTATCGCTTTTTTTTGTAAAATCAGATATACTTGATAGAAGTAGTTTTTTTGAACATGATATTGAGAACAGGAAGGTGATTTTGATGGAGATATGTCGGAAGAAGCAGTACAAAAAGTGCAGAACCGGTATCCTGGTGGCAGCAGGCATTATGCTGGGAGTGATGCTGGGGGTCGGAACAACAGCTCAGGCGGCTGTTTCGCAGGACGGAAAGTATAATTATGAACTGGATACGGAAGGAAAAGCAGTTCTGACCGCCTATCTTGGACAGGATACGGAGGTGGCGGTGCCGGCAACGATGGATGGAATTACCGTGGCTTCTCTGTCAGGGACATTCCGGAACCACGATAAGATCACAAAAGTAAAGATTCCGGCAGGAATCGTATCCGTAAATGAGACAGCGTTTGCTGGATGTTATGGTATCAGCAGCTTTGAAGTTGACCCGGCCAATCAGAATCTTTGTAATGATGGTGACGGGGTTCTTCTGAGCAAGGATGGCACTTTATGCATCCGGTATCCTGTCGGGAAACATCAGAGTTCCGGTACATACCGGATTCCGTCAGGTGTTGTCAATATTGGCGGATATGCGTTTGAGGGCTTTAATACACCCAATATTGAAATTCCCGCCAATGTCCGTGTGATCGGAGATTATGCTTTTGCTAATACACGAAATTTTAACGGGGCCAGTGTCTGGGAGGAAGGAACGCAGACGATAGGCACTTATGCTTTTTACAAATGCACCAATCTGAAATTGCTGGACAAAGGGGCATTGCCGGCGTCGGTGACAAAACTCGGTGTTTATGCTTTTGCAGAATGTTCCAATATACAGATTGATATTTCCAAAACAAATATTACGGAGATTCCGGATTATCTGTTTTACAATTGCGACAATCTGCATGATCTGACACTGCCACAGACAGTGGCAACCGTGGGAGCATATGCGTTTTCAGATTGCAATAACCTGAATGAGGTTGTCTTTGATGCTGCAGTGACCCGGATCGGGGAAGGTGCTTTTGCAAAATGTGGAAACCTGCATACCGTGAATATTCCAGAGGGTGTTACTGCCATAGAAAATAATACTTTCGACGGATGTCAGAATCTAAATACCGTGGTGCTTCCGGATACATTGACCACCATTGGCGATAATGCGTTTGCCGGATGCCGGAACATTCATTCTATTAATATTCCGGAGGGTGTCACATACATATCCAATACAAGCTTTGAAGGCGTTGACACATCTGCAATCGCACTGAATATCAAGGTGACAGGAACAAAGATCAGATCTGTCAAAAGGAAAGGGAAAAAGATCATCGTGCAGTGGAAAAAAATACCGGATGCACAGGGATATGCAGTGTACCGCTCGAAAAAGAAAAATGGCGGTTATAAAAAAGTAAAAGCATGTAAAGAAACTGTCTGCAAATTCAGCCAGAAGGCCAAAAAGCAGAAAAAGAACAAAAAATATTATTATAAGGTGAAGACTTATAAAGTTGTTCTTGGAAAGAAATATTTTAGTAGTTTCAGTAAAGTCAAAGCAGTGCGGTAACAGGAATAAAATTATATTTACTGTGCTTCATAACAACAGAAAGACGAGGCGGAAGTATTATGGATGAAAACTTGTTTTCTTTAGGAGAAGAGGAAGAAAAGGTTTTAAAGGCACAGGAGAAGGAAGATAAAAAGAAATTGGCAGAAAAAGATTTTTCCCTGGGAGATGATGAACCGGGAGGTTTTGGAGAGTTTTTGGATGATGTAGAAGAAGCTTTATGGTAATGAAGGACTGCTTTCCTGTGATCATAACAGGAAAGCGTTTTTTTGTATAATAGGAAAATGCGGGTTTTGCCCTTTTTTATTAGGCTGTTATGATATCATACGGGGTTTTTCTTGACAAATTCAGCATGGGCAGATAATATATAAATAAAGTTATATATACTACTTATTTTAATAGGAGGTGTGTCTGTTATGCCACCCAAGATACAGATTCCCAAAGAAAAAATATTAGAAACCGGATTACAGCTTGTGATTCGTGAAGGCTATGAAGTGATAAATATCAAGCGGCTTGCGAAGGAGCTGGGATGTTCTACCCAGCCAATTTCCTGGTCGTTTGGTAATATGGAGACTTTTCGTGAGGCTCTTTTTTGTTATGCACTAAATTATATGAATTCCAGAATGAGACCCGATGGGAAGAATCCGGTTGCGGCACTGTTTTCCGTAGGTGAAACATACGTAAATATGGCTTTTGACGAACCGAATCTGATCCGTTATCTCCGGAAGGACTCCAGAGGTCTTGTCAATCTGGGGGGGATTGGTGCTGTTTTTGATGAGGTAAAGAATAAAAATCTCCGGGAGGCTCTGAGTCGTGTTGTGGGATTCAGTGAGGAAAAGGCCGGGGAATTTATGAATACTGTTGTGATATATACTCAGGGGCTGGTAACTTTCATTATTGATCAGACCATTGTGATAAGCCGGGAGGAAGCAATCAGAATGCTGGAAAATGTCGGGGTGATGCATATGGTATATGCGGGGGTTCCGTTTGAAAAAGCAGAGGTATTATTGAAAGAATCACACTGAAAAGAGAAACCTGTATGTTTCTGATGGAGCATACAGGTTTTTTGTGTGGTTTCAAAAAATTGCAACATATTATTCACGATTTATTCATTGTATTTCCGATAACCGTTTTGTATAATAATCTGGCTTTTTGAAAGATTGCAATGGAGGGAAAGGAAATGTTGGCAAAAAAAAGTAAAATGAAAAACCTTACAGAAGGTTCTCCGGCAAAGCTGATCATCGGTTTTGCGATCCCCATGTTTTTGGGAATGCTGTTTCAGCAATTTTACAGCATGGTGGATACCATGATTGTGGGAAAATTTTTGGGATTAAAACCATTGGCAGGCGTGGGGTCTACAGGATCATTAAACTTTATGGTCATCGGTTTTTGTATCGGTGTATGCAATGGCTTTGCAATACCGGTTGCACAGAAATTTGGTGCGAAGGATGAAAGTGCTCTGCACCGTTTTGTAGCAAATGCTACATGGCTCTGCGTGGGATTTTCCGTTATCATGACACTGGTATCATCTGTTTTCTGCAGAAACATTCTGCTTTTCTTGCGGACACCGGAGGATGTATTCCAGTATGCTTACTGGTATATGCTGATCATCTTTCTGGGGATTCCATGTACCTTTTTGTATAATTTTCTGGCGGCACTGATCCGTTCGCTGGGGGACAGCAGGACGCCGGTTGTTTTTCTGGCTATTTCATCTGTCCTAAATATTGGACTTGATTTAATGTTTATTTTATTGTTCCGCTGGGGAGTGATCGGTGCGGCACTTGCCACTGTTTTATCCCAGGGGATTTCCGGTGTGTGCTGTCTGTGGTATGTGGGTAAGACGTTTCCGATCCTTCATGGCAGCCGGAGTGAGTGGAAGGCACAGCCGAAATATATGGCACGTCTTTGTACGATCGGAATTCCTATGGGGCTGCAGTATTCTATCACAGCTATTGGTACTCTTGTGATCCAGGCTGCAGTCAATGGATTTGGAGCCACGGTTATGGCAGGTGTGACGGCGGCGGGACGTCTTGGTAATTTTCTTTCCTGTCCGATCGAAGCACTGGGACAGACCATGGCACCTTATGTGGGTCAGAATGTGGGAGCCGGAAAGCTGGACCGGGTAGGAAAGGGGTTAAAGGCGGCTTCATTAATGGGATTTGTTGTGTCAGCAGTGCTTCTGGTGATCGTTGTTCTTTTTGGACGAAGGATGTCGGTTTTGTTTCTGGATGCCGATGAGATTGAGGCAATGGGATATGCCTATCAGTATATGACAGTTACCGCTGCCGGATATTGTCTGCTGACTCTCGTCAATACAGTACGTTTCACGATTCAGGGGATGGGATTTTCCGGAATTGCCATTCTTGCGGGGGTGTTCGAAATGGCAGCAAGAACACTGGCTGGTACATTACTTGTTGCAGTCAGCGGATATTTTGGGATCTGCATGGCTAATACATTGGCGTGGATCTTTGCGGATGCCTTTCTGATCCCGGCATTTTTCCTTTGCCGCAGGAAGCTGGCAAAGCAGTAGAAAATAGGATCAAAAGACCACCAGGAACCGGTACTGTTTATAACCGGTTTCTGGTGGCCTTTTTGTACTTTTTTTTGCAGATAAATTTTCTGAGCCACATACCTGAGCTTGAGGTATTTATTCTTCTTCTGTTTCTTTCTTTGCTGCTTGTTTGTGAGCTTTAATTTTTGCAAATTCTATCATTTCTTTCTTATCTTCTTCGGACATTTTCTGAAAATAAAAAAGAAACTCCTTTTCCAGAGTCGAGGTAAACATATATTTTTTGCGATTTTCCGGGATGTTATAAAATTCAAGATATTCGGAAAGTTCGGAACTGGAGGAAGTGGGTTTTGGGGCGTCATATGAGACATCCCGGTCAATCTGAAGTGTCATATGCATTAGATCATCAACAGATATGTTATATAATCCTGCCAGCTTATATAGGGATTCGGCATCCGGCATCCGTTTTCCTGTTTCGTAGTGACTGTATGTCTGCCGAACAATTCCGAGTGCTTCCGCAACGTAATCTTGTGTGTAATTATGCATTTTTCTCAATTCTTTTAGCTTCTGTGGAAGTAAACTTTTTTTCATATCAAATACCGCCTTCTTTTTATTTAGTGTATTTTTCCCTATCAACGCGGATGTTATCAATTGTAGCAAATGCACAATACGAGGTTAAAAAAAGGTGAATAATTAACAAAAAGTGATACAGAATGTTGCGAAAAATAGGATTTCAATAAAAAAATTGAAGAAGGTGTTTGTATAATATGCATAAAAAATAGTGGATCCAGATATGCATAATAAACAAAACGCTACAATTTGTAGCGAAATACGATAAAATATGTTAAGTTAAATTAACATCAGGACGATATAAAAGATACAAAACGTAGCAAAAAGGAATTGTTTAATACACATGGAGGTGCGCCGCATTATGACGGCAGGCACTCAGATTGGAGACTGCATGCTGAAATTATCATTGAAACAGGGACAATACATCAATATTGGCGACAACATCCGCGTCGTATATGTAGGCGGAAGCGGCGGTCACGGCCGTTTGATGATCGATGCTCCCAAGGAGATTCCGATTGTCCGGAGCAACATTGAGGAGAATCCGGAACGTCGCAGAGAAACTTACTATCCGGAGAAAAAGATTTCTGCAGAAGCCCAGAAAAAGATTCAGCGGATTCTGTGGGAAGAGCGTCATAAGGGTGAGGCGGAAAATTAGAAATCCAATATGGTAATAGGCGGAAACACACCCGGGACTTCTGCTTGTTATAGATCACTTCCTCGGGAAACGGATTTCCAGAGGGCAACCAATCATAAACCACGATATGTGGAACAAGGAGGATAATATTATGATAGTACAACACAACATTACAGCGATGAACGCAAACAGAATGCTGGGACTGACAACAGGTTCCCTTTCTAAGTCAACAGAGAAGCTTTCTTCCGGTTACAGAATCAACCGTGCAGCAGATGACGCAGCAGGTCTTACAATTTCCGAGAAGATGAGAAAGCAGATCCGTGGTCTGGATCAGGCTTCTACCAACGCAGAGGATGGTGTTTCTGCAGTACAGACAGCCGAGGGTGCTTTGACAGAGGTTCACAGCATGCTTCAGAGAATGAACGAACTTGCTACACAGGCATCTAATGGTACCAATAGTGAGTCTGACCGTCAGGCGATCCAGGACGAGATTTCACAGCTGACTACAGAGATCGATCGTGTATCTGAGACGACGAAGTTTAATGAGATTTACCTTTTGAAGGGTGACAAGTCAGGTGCTACTCAGACAAATACGTTAGCTGCTCATGATGCAGGACTGAATGGAAAACTTGGTGCGTCTGTTGATGGGAAAACAACATTTACTGCTGACAAAGTAGAGGTAGGCGGTAAGGTGACAATTGCCGGAACAGAGTATAATATTGTGGATTCTTCTAAGACAACGGATTATACTTCCATTAAGGAATATACAGCAGCGGCTGGAGATAAGCTGGTTCAGGAGGGAAAAACATATACATATGTAGCTGCGAACGGCATTACACCTAACGGTGCAACGACCACAGCAGGCGGCTGGTTTGCAGATGACAATACGACAACAACAGCAGATACCGTCACCTTAAAAGAGGGAGCAACATTGACGGTGAAAGCAACCGGTAACACCACAACGCTTGTAGGAGCTGCTGCTTTAGATATGTCAAAGGAAGCTGTTGCTACACCAACATGGGCAACAGGAGATATACTTGTTCATGATGGAAAGACGTATACTAAGACAGCTACGGCTAATCAGTGGACAGATGAGGATGGAAATAATGTCACAAATGCAAATTTAGCAACTGCAGGAGATACATACACGGTTAAGGCAACTGGCAAAATAGGTAAGATTGATAATAAGGGTATTTCAACCGTAGATAATGTTCAGGCGAAGATTAAGGCGGCAAACGATACTGATCAATTTACAATCAAAAGTTCTGCAGCAGATGCAGGCAAAACATATACGGTTGGTGTCACCACAAAAGAGGATGGTTCGAAATATACAGCTGATGATATCGCAGCCTTGGTTAAGAGTGGCACATATGTAGATGATGGAACAAATGTGTATTATGCTGTTCCTAAGGAGTCTGGAAAGGCAAATGATATCACAGTACAGGATGCTTATGCTAAGATGGCAGAGGAACTGAAGAGAGCAAATTCTATTGGTGCAGATAAGGATGCTGAGATTAAGAATAATGGCGATGGAACCTTTGAAATTACTCAGGGAACTGTAGAAACAAAGTCCGGTCTTTCCTTCAGTCTTCATGTAGGCGCAGATGCTGACATGACCAACAAGATCAACGTAAACATTGACACAATGTCTGCTGCTGGTCTTGGTATTCAGGGAATCAGTGTAGCGGGTGATGACGGATCTGCAGCCACTTATGCAATCGATGCCATTGCAGACGCAATCTCTAAGGTATCTTCTCAGCGTTCCGCTCTTGGTGCTGTTCAGAATCGTCTGGAGCATACCATTGCAAACCTGGACAACGTTGTTGAGAATACCACTTCCGCAGAGTCTCGTATCCGTGATACAGATATGGCTGAAGAAATGGTTAACTTCTCAAAGAACAGTATCCTTCAGCAGGCTGGTCAGTCTATGCTTGCACAGGCTAATCAGGCAAACCAGGGTGTATTGTCACTCCTTCAGTAATTTGAAGATAGTGTTTGAGCATGTGGCGTAGAAAGTTCAGTTACAGGTAAACATGTGAAAAAGAAAGACCACCATGAATCGGTATGGATTGTCACCGGTTTGTGGTGGTCTTTTGATTATTGTTGATCATCCGTTCTGTGTCGGTGCAAGTAATTCTTTCTCGGTGGTTTCCGGTTCGGTTTCAGAGTAATCCATGTCCAAATATTTCTGAAATTCGTCGGTGGAAATATTCATTTGAGCAGCAGCGATGTCAATGGAAATGTGACCGGATTTACATAAGGATACCAGCAACTCAATACGCTCCTCGGCATGTCCTTTGGCCAACCCTTCATTGCGTCCCTCAGCTAATCCCCTGGCGTGTCCCTCGTTGATCACCTTT